>Ga0180216_1003605_pt1 | contig 12191 bp, 9 predicted proteins | sample eDN3rd37CBELigMG_FD_128879 | JGI IMG/M metagenome (GOLD analysis project Ga0180216, IMG submission 128879) | Enriched Miracle-Growth compost microbial communities from Emeryville, California, USA - eDNA 3rd pass 37_C BE-Lig MG (version 2)... ...
CATTTCACCGAAACAACACGTCATTGCCATCCTGGTCGTACTTCACCTCATCATTGCCGGATCGCTCTCCGGCTTGGCGCAATCATCCATCCACGGCGAGAACGGCCCCCTGCTCACCTTCGCCGGGGCCACCGTGGAGCAGCCCGGCATGCTCACCGTGAAGGGTGCCAACTTTTCCCCGGAAGGTTCGGTCTATCTCGTGCTCTTCGATCGTGACGGCGCGAAACTGGGTGCATCGCACTGGATCACTCCCGACGCCATGTACAGCGATTCCGCAGGCAATTACGCCTACACCGGCGTTATCCATGAAACACTCGGCGGTTTGTGCGGACCTGGCGCCATGACCCAGGCTTACGATGAAGCAACCCGGAAGTGGAGCAACATCGTCTTTGTTGAACGGCAATCCTGGGAATGTGCCCGGGGCCCACACCCTTTGCCCGCATGATCCAGTCACCCATACGAAATCCGGATAATGCATGCGTGAATACCTGTCGCGTAGGGTCGCGGATGAGACGCGTTAGCGCCGTATTTCCGCCCGCTTCAAGCCGCCGGCAAACCACTCAATCATCCGGATTTCGTATCATACCCGCCGCCCTGACGGATACGAGGTGTTCAGGAGCCTTCACAGGGACCGCCAAATTGGCGGTCCCTCACCCTGGCTCCATGCCTCCCGTCAACAATCCAGCCAGGGAGTTGACATATTCGGCCCCGTGCCCCAAGATGCATCTATCCAGAATCGCAGACGCCGTGAAGTGGATTTCATGATGACCGCATCATCTCCACAATCACAACGGGTCCCCCTGCCGCTTCATCCGGATGTCGAACCACGCGCCCCCCAGATTCCCGCCCTGCCCTTCCCGCGCAATACCTTCATCAGTCGCGATGCAGAAATCTCCACCCTGCGGCAACTTCTCACCAATCCCGGTGTTCCCCTCGTCACGATCATCGGACCGGGCGGTGTCGGCAAGACCCGCCTCGCCCTGCACGTTGCCCACCTCCTGAAACCGGATTTTGCCGGTGGCATCGCCTATGTTCCCCTCGCCCCCATCAGCGATCCGTCCCTGGTGGAAACCACCATTGCCGAGCATCTCGGAATCACCGCCTCCATCGGCCACAGCCTGCGCGAGAGATTGCTGGAATTCTTCCATCACCGGCAATTCCTGCTGGTTCTCGACAATGTCGAACACCTGGCGCCTGCCTGGCCGCGCTTTTCCGAACTCCTGCAACAGGCACCGGACCTGACCATGCTCACCACCAGCCGCATCCGGCTCGGTCTGGCCGGCGAACATCTCTGTCCCGTTCCGTCGCTGGACAGTGATGCCGCCATGCACCTGTTCCATCTCCACGCCCGGGCCATCGATCCCTCCTTTACCCTGGTACCGCAAACCGAATCCGTTGTTCGCCAGATTTGCGACCGGATCGACCGGCTCCCGCTTGCCATAGAACTGGCAGCATCCCGCACCACCATCTTCACACCGCAGGAATTGCTCGCCCAGCTGGAGACACGCCTGCCCACCCTCACCGGCGGTCCGCGGGATGCACCACCACGCTCGCAGGATCTCCGTGCAACCATCGCCTGGAGTTACGATCTGCTGCCCCCGGGCACACAGCAACTCTTCCGGCAACTTGGCATCTTCGTTGGCGGCTGGACCCTCCAGGCCGCCCGGGCCGTCTCCGGAAGCCCGGATGACATCCTTCCCCAGGTTTCCAGCCTGGTCGATAACAGCCTGCTCGTCTGCATCAAGACACCAGGCGAAGAAACACGCTTCACCATGCTGGAGACCATTCGCGAATTCGCTCTCTGGCAATTGGAAATCAATGCCGAGGAAGCAGCGGTCCGGCAGGCGCATGCCACCTGGTTCCGGCACTTCGCTGAAACGCTGGTTCCGCTGTTCGACGGTGCGGAGATCACGCAAGGTATTCGCAAGTTCGAAGCCGATCTCGATAATTGCCGGACCGCACTCTCCTGGAATCTCGAAAACAACCGGGCCGGGGAAAGCCTGCAGCTGGCCGGGGCCCTCTGGCATCACCTGAAGTACGGACCAGTCATTCGCGAACATGGCCGGTCGGACCGCTACGAAGAAGGACGCATCTGGCTGGAACAAGCCATGACCTTTCGGCATGACGCGCCCCTGGCTGCGAGCACGGCCGCCATGACGGGATATGGATTTGTCCTCCTGATGCAGGGAAATCTCCCGGAAGCCACCGCGATCGCCACCGAACTCCTCACCCTCGCCATACGGGAAAACCATGCGCCTGGCATCTTCTGGGCGCATTACACACTCGGGGAAATCGCCATGGGAGAGGGAAACTTCGATGAAGCCGCATCCCGGTTTGGTCTTCTGGCCAGTATCGCACCGGCACTGCCCGATCCTGATCGCCACCTGGCAATCGCCAACTGGGCACACGCCAAACCGCTCAGTTCGTCCGGGCAATGGAACCCGGCACACGCATTACTGCAGGACGCCCTTGACCGTGCCCGGCAATCCGGCAATCCCTTCCTGATCGGCAATGTCCTCGATGAACTCACATTGTTGCACCGGGAAACAGGCGCCTGGAAGGAAGCCTGCGATTGGCTCCTCCAGGCACTGCACCTGTATGATCCCCAGTGGAACACCTGCCTGATCCTCAACGAACTCGTGCAGGCCGTGCAGATTGCAAAGGCGGCCGGGCAACCTGCAATTGTCGCCCGTTTGCTCGCAGCCACCACGGTCCTGTCCAAACCCTTCGATCCCTGGGAAGACACCACACCAGCCCTGGATTACGCCACATCGCAACTTGGACCAGCGGCATTCGAAGCCGCCTGGCAAACCGGAATGACCCTGACCTGGCATGAAATCCTGGAAGAGGTCGCCGCCCTGTCCAGCATGCTCCACTCCCGGTGTTCCTCCACCCCCGAAGCGACATTCGGGCTCAGCCCTCGCGAACACGATGTCCTCCGGCTGGTCGCCCAGGGGCAATCGAACCGGGCCATCGCCGAACGGCTTTCGCTCAGTGTGCGAACGGTGGAAAACCACATGTTGCACATCCTCACCAAACTCGATCTCGAATCCCGCACCGCCGCCGCCACGTTCGCCATCCGCAACGGGCTCGCCTGATCCAGCCACATTGCCAACAGCAACACCGCCCCGCCAGACACGCGCATCAATTCCGGATCCTCCAGGGGTCATTTCCGTTCCGGACACCAAAAGTGAGTGGTACCACTGATGTTTCTTGCCTGAAACACTGCCATTCTGTTGGCAACCTAGAAAAACGCATTTCTCCTCCGGGTACTGGGCATCGTCCCTCGCAGGAAGGAGCAATCAGATTGCCGGGTCCCACCACGAACGGTATGCCAATCCAGATCGGAAGAACCTCATGTCGCATTCAGACATCACCCGCAGATCATTGCTCAAGACAGGCAGTTCGGCCCTCGCCGGTCTCAGTGTGCTTCGACTCACCGGTCCGGCAGCAGCCTTCCAAACACCAGTCGGCGGCGAAGTCATTCCCTGGCTTGACCAACCAGCCGAAAACCCCGTACCCCAGGTTGCCGTCCGGCAACTCGCCTGGGAAGAACTCGATTCCTGGATAACATCGAACGAGGATTTCTTTATCATCAAGCACTACGACGAACCAGTCATCGATGAATCCACCTGGTCACTCACCATTTCTGGCCACGTCTCCACACCGCTTACCCTCACCCTGGACGACATCAGGAACCGACTCAGCCAGGATGTGACCTTCACCATCGAATGTTCCGGCAATTCCGGCTTGCCCTTCCTCACTGGTGCGGTTGGCAATGCGACATGGACCGGAACACCTCTCGCTCCCCTGCTGGAAGAAGCCGGCGTGCTGGACACCGGCAGCGAAGTCATCTTCTGGGGAGCAGATGCCGGGGAGCAACTCTGGCGCGACGAAATCACCGTCACTGAACATTTCGCCCGCAGCATGTCCCTGCAGGAGGCACTGGCATCGGAAAATCTTCTCGCGTACGGGATGAATGGCGAACCGCTGCCACCTCTGCACGGCTTTCCCCTGCGTCTGATCGCGCCCGGCTGGTACGGTGTCGCCAATGTCAAATGGCTCACCGGGATCGAAGTCATCGATCACCGGTACCAGGGACATTTCATGGCTCGCGATTATGTCACGATCCGTGAATCGGAACAGGATGGCGAAACCACCTGGATGTTCACCTCTGTCTCCCATGCCCGCATCAAATCCGCACCCGCCAAAGTGATGAAGCAGGATGACCAGTACAGCATCATGGGCGCCGCGTGGGGCGCGGAGATCGCCTCGGTGGATGTCAGCATCGACAGTGGCGACTGGCAACCTGCGACACTCACGGAAACGGGTGACAATGCCTGGTCATGGGTGTTCTGGAACTTCAACTGGGAAGCTGCCACCCCCGGTGAACACACCGTCACCTCCCGCGCCACCGGTACCGCAGGCAATGTCCAGCCCGCGCCAGGCGATCCGATCCTGGCCGGAAAGAAGACCTACTGGGAAAGCAACGGGGAAATCACCCGAACAGTCGTGATTCCGTAGCAGCAAGTCCAGGTGCAATCTTTCGCCCGGCGCGGCCCCTCCGCCAGACCGGATTTTCGTCCGAACACGAAGTGGGGGGTTCAGCTCCCCACTTCGTGCGGTCGCCGCCTGCCTGACCACTCTTACCCCAGCCATGCGCATCATTTTGCCGGATGCCGAAATAGGCAATCTTGCCGATTCGCCTGAAACCCGGATGGCACATGATAGGAAGGCAAACGCTCACGTCTTCAATCCGGCAATCAGGAGCGTTTCGCCCCCCTCCCCAGGGAGGAACAACCAATCCCGGCACCTGCTGATCCCGGTTTCTGCACCACTCCCCGATCATCCTGCCGGTGTATTCCTCCTGTTCTTTCGTTTTCCCTATTTGAGAGGAATCACCATGTCGACCATTACCCAAACTGCATCTTCCGATACCACCCGGATCGATCCCGTCATCCTTGAACAATTCAGAACCGGATTGCGCGGACAGTTGATCCAGGCTGGCGATCCTGACTACGACGACGCCCGCCGGGTCTACAACGGCATGATCGACAAGCATCCGGCATTCGTCGTTCGCTGCGCTGATGTCGCCGATGTGATTGCCAGTGTCAATTTCGCCCGCGAGCAGCAACTCCTCCTCGCGATTCGCGGTGGCGGTCACAACGGACCGGGATTCGGCACCTGCGATGGCGGCCTGGTCATCGATCTTGCCCCCATGCACAGCGTCCATGTCGATCCGGCCAGCGCTACCGTGCGGGTCGAAGGCGGGGCCACCTGGGGTAATGTCAATCATGCCGCTGCACCATTCGGTCTCTCCGTTCCCAATGGCCTGGTCTCCACAACTGGTGTCGGCGGCTTCACCCTCGGCGGCGGATTGGGGTACCTGACCCGCCAGTACGGTCTGGCCATCGACAATCTCCTCGCCGCCGATGTCGTGCTGGCCGACGGTTCGTTCGTCACCACCAATGCGGACCAGCATCCCGATCTGTTCTGGGCAATTCGCGGCGGCGGCGGCAATTTCGGGGTGGTGACGTCCTTTGTTTTCAGGGCTCATCCGGTCGCCACCATCGTCGGCGGACCCGTTCTGTGGTCGCTGGACCAGGCAGCCGAAGTCATGCGCTGGTACCGGCAATTCATCGTGGAAGCACCGCGTGACATCAGCGCCTGGTTTGGTTTCATCACCGTACCGCCGGTCCCACCCTTCCCCGCAGAACTGCACCTGCAAAAAGTGGCCGTGATCCTCTTCAGCTATACGGGACCAGCAGACCAGGCAGACGACATTTTCGCCACGATCCGGGAATCGACCCCGCCTGCCCTCCTCTTTGGTGTGCAACCAATGCCGTTCATCGCCCTGCAAAGTGCCTTCGATGCCCTCTTCCCGAAGGGCGACCAGTGGTACTGGAAAGCGGATTTCTTCGAGGAACTGCAGGATGAGGCGATCGAAAAGCACCTGGAATTTGCCCGGATCATGCCAACGCCGCAATCCACCATGCATCTGTATCCCATCAATGGCGCCGCCCACGATGTCGATGCCGCCGATACGGCCTGGGCCTACCGGCATGCCACCCTGGACATGGTCATCGTCGGTGTGGATCCCGATCCGGCCAACAACGATCGCATGATCCAGTGGGCGCGCAGTTACTGGGAAGCCCTGCATCCCTATTCGGCCGGTGGTGCCTATGTCAACATGATGATGGAAGAAGGTGCCGATCGCGTCAAAGCCGCCTACGGTGAGAATTTCAGCCGCCTGGCAGCTGTCAAGCAGCAGTACGATCCCGGAAACCTGTTCCGGGTCAACCAGAACATCAAGCCTGCAGGCTGATTCACACCAGGGGCGATGACATCCTGGTGTGGGCGGGGCGGGCCCGCCATGACTGTGTAGCTGCCCACCGTGCTGGCATCCAGTGACGTATGCCACATGCAGCACGAAGCGGGAAGGATGTCACTATCCTTCCCGCTTCGTGCAATGGGGACTGTTTTTCCGGGGGGAGGAAAAATCAGGCTTCGCTGTCGTGTTGTGTCTCGCCGGTCGCGCGCCAGATGCTTTCGAGGGTGTGGCGGCATTCCCCCACAACATTCGCATTGACCACCTGCGTTCCTTCGCTGTCCTTCAGGTCTTCCACAACCGCCAGCGGCATCAGGTGAACGATTTCCATCACCATCCCCGCATAGGAGCGCAACCCGGCCTCCGCAAAGTGCTTCGTAACCTCGTCACCCATCGCCATCGCCGTGGTGTGCAGCATCGTGTAGGCAATCGCCAGGTGGTTGTATGCGGTGTAATCATCGCGCAGCGCCTTGGAAATCGCATCGTTGCGCATCTTGTCGATCATGCCGGCGGCCTTGCCCAGCACATTGGTGCCTGCCTTGATGATCGGATTGCCAGGCTCGCTGCCGTATGTTTCCTGATAGGCGACGGCCCGCTGCTTGTTGTCGCGCACCGCATCATGGAACCGCTTGATCGCGCTGGTGAGTTCGGCATTCCCCTTCAGGTCGAGCTGGCGATCCATCGCCTCTTCGACGTGACCTTCCAGCGCCACGATATCGCCGATCCAGTCGGCAATGGTCTTGTTGATCTGTTGCTCAGTCTTGGACATGTTTCGTGCCTTTCATTGTTGACGTTCCAGGTTCAAGCCCGAACCGGTCCGGGTGTTTCCTCTACACATTCCTTGCCACCGGGATCGGAAAAACGTCTCCGCCCCCCTCAAGGCATGAACACGGACTACTCTCGCGAAGGGGACTTATTCCTCATCGCTGGCGAAACGGGCCACATTCATCAACTGGTACAACCCGGACAACGCCACAAGGATGTAGATGATCCGTGACAGGACATTCACTTCACCGAAATCCTTGCCAACGATGGTTGCCACCAGATCAAATTTGAAAAGGCCAACCAGCCCCCAGTTCAATGCGCCAACAATGACCAGGACCAGCGTGATGATGTTGAGAGACTTTTGCATGTGTGGAACTTCCTTCCTGCGATATCGACTTGCCTGAACCTAAAGTTATAGTGTAGATTCAAGTATGTCAAGGCCATTCGCTACGTTCCGGTTCACCAACCATCTTTTTGATCATGGGTACTGGTGAGGAAACAGCGTTGATGGAGCAAACATTCGGCAGTCAGTGCTCCGCCTGGCGACGATTACGCAGTATTTGTGCCAGTCTGGAATAATCCTTTCGGCCGAGTGTTCCCTGGTAACTCGCCAACCGACCGCATTTCTCCCACCCAGGAGGTGGCCATGTCAGCACCCGCTCACAACGATCCAGCATTCATGACCATCGGCGAAGCGGTGCGGCACCTGCAGCAAACCTATCCCGATGTCACGCATTCGAGCCTGCGCTTCCTGCAACGCGAGTCCCTGATCGACCCGGTGCGCACCAGCGGTGGTCATCGCCTCTACCGGCAATCCGATCTCGATCGCATTCGCACCATCAAGGCATGGCAACTCCAACGCCTCTCCCTGCAGGAGATCCGGCAGCGCCTCGCCGAACGGGATGCCATCGCCGATCCCGCCAGCATTTCCCGCAACTTTCTCCAGCATGCGATTGCCGGCAATACCGCTGCCGCGACCAAGGAGATCCTGCTCGCCGATGAAATTGGACTTCCCCTGGCCACACTGTTCGATGAAGTACTCAGACCAGCACTGTACGAAGTCGGGCATCGCTGGGCCGAGGGATCACTCACCGTTGGCCAGGAACACGAGATTTCGGAAATGACCCGTGACCTGATCGGTGAACTGACCCTGCGTCATGCCCACCGGAATGTGAACCTGCCAAGCATCGTGGCGGCCTGCATTCCCGGTGAGCAGCACGATCTGGGATTGCGCATGGTCTGCGGATTACTCCGCCAGCACGGGATGCAGGTGCACTATCTCGGGGCGAATGTGCCATCCACCTTCCTTGCCGAAACCGTGCACATCCGCAAGCCGGAGATGGTGCTGTTGTCGGTCACACTCGCCACACGCCTGCCGGTGCTGCAGCAAACGATCGAAACGGTGGCGGCCATCGCCCGCGAGGGTTACCCGCGCCTCATCATTGCCGGGGGCCAGGCCAGCCCCGCCCCGTGGGAGGGAACGCAACAGGGATTGGTGGAAATCCTGACGGATGAACGCCTGGAAATCCTGGCCGGTCGCATCCTGGCCCTTGGCGAAGCCATCGGAACATCATGACCGGTAACGGGATCATGAAATGCCTATTCTGCACCGGACGTCGGCAACACAGCGGCGGTCAGCCACAGGACGATCGCCGAGGCGATTGCGGGAACCGCCAACCAGGTATCGTCCGACCATGAACCCGCCGCGCCGGCCACCAGCGTCACCACCGCGACAACAACCAGCACTCCACCAGTGATCCGGTACAGAGGAACATGGAACACACCAGCCAGCGGCAGGAAATGCACCCCAACCACCAGGCAGACCAGCGCCGCAATCAACTGCGGATACCCGCTCACCACGCAGGCGATCACCACCACCAGAATGGCGAGTCCCTCAGCCATGCCGACCAGGTTGAACTGGCGCATCACCGCCGCGCCATCCACCCCCGGTGGCGGTTCCTTGGTCGCACTCGCATTCTGGCGCCGGGCGTACACCAGCAGCGCCACTGTCACTGCCGCACCGGCAATCAGTGCGGCAGTGCGACACGGCATATCCATGGTGCCACTGCCTGCCATCCACCAGATTGCACCAAAAATCGTCATCATCACCATACCGGCGGTGCGTCCGGGCATTGTTCCTCCAATCCGGTGCATAAACGCAAGAGAGACCGGCAATCCGCTGGTCTCTCTTGCATTCCCGATCCTTGATTGGCAAACCACCGCGATTATCCCGCCAGCACCTCTTCCGACGCTACCTCGTCCGCGCCCGGCAACAGGTGCTCCGTCCACCGTTCATCCGGATCCGGCGAAGGAATCGACGCCAGCAACAACCTGGTGTAATCGTGCTGCGGACGCTGCATCACTTCGATCGACGATCCGGTTTCCACCACATCGCCACGCTGCATCACCATGATGTCTCCACCCAGGTAATACGCCGCCGAAAGATCGTGCGTGATGAACACGGTCGACATCCCCAGCCGATCCTGGAAATCCATCAGGATGTTCATGATCACCGCACGCACGGCCACATCCAGCATTGAAATCGCCTCGTCGGCCACGATGATCTTCGGCTTGATCATGTACGCCCGCGCCAGCATCACCCGCTGCCGCTCCCCGCCACTCAACTGGTGCGGGTATCGTCCCAGCACATCGGGCGGGCGCAGGCTGACTGCCCGCAGGGCCTCGTCGATCAGGTCGGCTTTCTCCGATTTCCCGGATGCCAGCTTGAACTTGGAAATAGCCATGTCAAACACGCGGTTGATCTTGTAAAACGGATTGTAGATGCCATACGGATCCTGGAACACCGCCTGCACCTCGCGCCGGAAGGCAAATCGATCCTGCTTCTTCAGCGAATAGATATCCTTGCCGCGCCAGCGCGCCACCCCGCTCGTCGGTTTCTGCAGGCCCAGCAGCGTCCTCGCCGCCGTTGTCTTGCCGGAACCACTCTCGCCCACAATGTTGATCAGCCTTGCTTCGTCTTCATGAATCGTCAACGACACATCCCGGTTCGCCACCGTGGTCGCATCGCCCCGGCCGAAAATCGTGGTGACCTTGTCCATTTCCAGCAATGGCACCGTATTCATGCCTGCTCCCCTTCCGGTGTCGATGTGGGATAGAGGTGACAGGCCACAACGCGATCCGGTCGCGCTTCCGCCAGGATCGGCTGCACCGATTTGCAAATGTCCATCACCTTTGGGCTACGTGTGTGGAACCGGCACCCGGAGGGCCAGTTCGACGGACTCGGCGCCGAACCACCAATCCCCTCCAGTCGCTCCCGCGTCCCACCAATCGAAGGAATCGATTGCATCAACCCCTGCGTGTACGGGTGCAGCGATTCCTTCACCGTCGACCGGATATCGCCAGCCTCCACGATCTGCCCGGCATACATGATGCCGATCCGGTCCACCAGTTGTGCATGCACCGGCAAATCGTGACTCACGATCATGATTGCCACCTTCATTTCCTCGCGCAGGTTCGCCAGCGCTTCCAGGATCAGGCGCTGCACATTCACATCCAGCGCCGTCGTCGGTTCATCCGCGACAATCAGTTCCGGTTCCATCGAAATCGCAATCGCGATGATCACCCGCTGCTTCATGCCACCGCTGAGTTCGTGCGGGTAGAGTCGTGCCACCCGGGATTCCAGCCCGACCTTGGCCAGCAATTCCGGCACTTTTGCCTTCGCCTGCCGGTCACTCACCCCATGATCGACCATCGCATCGACAATCTGGCGGCCCACCCGCAGCACCGGATTCAGCGAGTTTTGCGATCCCTGCGGAATGTAGGCAATGTGCTCGCCCCGCATTCGCCGCATTTGCCGCGCATTCAGCTTCATCAGGTCCACCTGCTCCCTGCCATCCGGCGAAAAGAGCACGCGTCCCCGTGTGATCCGGTTCGGAAACCGGATGATCTGCAGGATCGCCTCCACCAGCGTTGTCTTGCCGGAACCCGATTCCCCGGCTATCCCGACAATTTCCTGCGGATGGATTTTCAGGTTGGTGCCATCCACCACCCGCGCAATACCGTTTGCCGTCTGGAAGTGAATATCCAGGTCCTCCACATGCAGGAGCGGCAATCCGGTACTGGCGCGAACCCGGGGAGTATTGAGAACTGTCGGTGCCACCATTGGATACTTCCTTTTGAACGAGAATTGGCGCTGTCACGCTTGGTCACGTGCAATGCTGTTCGTACGTGCGTTCCGCACAGGGCTGCGGATGAGGCCCCTTTGGGCCGTGTATCCGCCCGCCCCTCCGGACCGCATTGCCTGCCGGTCACGCCGGACCGCCTACGACTGTGCCCGCAACCGGGGGTTGAAGAATTCCTCCATCCCCTGCTGGCACAGGGCCAAACCCACGAACAGCAACATTAGCAACGTCATCGGCGCCGCGAAAATGACTTCCTTGCCCAGGCTGATAACCCCCCAGCCCCAGGCAAGACTGATCAGCGTTCCCAGATCCATCTGGTTGCTTGGGGCCAATCCCAGCACCGTCAACCCGACCAGCGAAAATGCCGCACCCACCGACGCCCCGGCGAACCCGATTGCCACATACGGCGCCATGTTCGGAAACACTTCCTGGATGATGATTTCCCGGTCCGACATGTTGGTCATTTTCGCCAGTTCGATATACGGGCGTTCCCGCAGGCTCAGGACCTGGCTGCGAATGGTCCGGGCAGCAAACGGCCAGCTGAACACCGAAAGCACCAGGGCCAACTGGAAACTCGTGAGATTCCGCGAATAGGCCGCCAGGATGATGATCAGCGGCAGGCTGGGAATCACCAGGAAGGCATCGGTGATCGTGCGCAGGATCGTATCGATCTTGCCTCCCTTGTACCCGGAAACGAATCCGACCAGGGAACCGACCAGTGTCGACAACCCCCCGGCGATAAACGCCACCTTCAACGAAACCGGCAAGCCGATCAGCACCAGCCCGAGGACATCGCGCCCGAACCGGTCCGTTCCCAGCGGGTGATCCCAGCTGGGATCGAGAAAAATCGGAAAACTGGCTTCCCGCATCGGATTGATGTCGCTCCCCAGTCGCCAGTTCAGCAACGGTTGCTTGAGCAGGGCAACCAGGATCAGGAGCAACGTGATCGAAGCCCC
>Ga0180216_1003606_pt1 | contig 12188 bp, 7 predicted proteins | sample eDN3rd37CBELigMG_FD_128879 | JGI IMG/M metagenome (GOLD analysis project Ga0180216, IMG submission 128879) | Enriched Miracle-Growth compost microbial communities from Emeryville, California, USA - eDNA 3rd pass 37_C BE-Lig MG (version 2)... ...
ACCTGCTCGCGGCTGGAGGAGGCGGTTCCCCACCTGATGGCCGCCATCGGCGAGACGCTTGACTTCGACCTGGCCGAATTCTGGTCGTGGGACCATCAAACCGAGTCGCTCCGGCTGGTGGACCGGCCGTGGACGTCGCCCAGCGTCGGCGCGGCCTGGGCCGCGGAGACCGGCGCGGCGACGCCGCCGTCGCTGCTGGCCGAGATCGCCCAACAAGCTCGAAGCTCCGGGTCCCCCGCCTGGATTCCCGATCTTCGGCGCGCCGAGGCGGGGCGGCCGAACCGGGTCGATCCGACGGCTCGGCCCGGCCCGCGCGGAGCGGTCGTCGCGCCGGTCTCGCTTCGCGAGGAGGGGCCCGCCGTCGGCGTCATGGTCTTCCTCTGCCGCGAGAGCCTCGAGCGCGACGAGCCGCTCTTGAAGGCGCTGACGACCCTGGGGCGGCAGATCGGCCTCTTCGCCGAGCGGAAGCGGGCCGTCAGCGCCCTGATCGAGGTCAACGCCCGGCTCAACGCCGTGCTCGACGCCTCGACCCAGTCGTCGATCATCGCCACCGACCCCCAGGGGGTCATCACCATCTTCAACGTGGGCGCCGAGCGGATGCTCGGTTACTCGGCCGCCGAGATGGTGGGCAAGGCCACCCCGCTGGACCTGCACGACCCGGCCGAGCTGGCCGCACACGCCGCGACCCTCACCGCCGAGCTGGGCTCGCCGGTGCAGGGTTACGAGACCCTCACGGCGCGGGCCCGGCTGGGGGGCCACGACGTCCGCGAATGGACCTACGTCCGCAAGGACGGCTCCCGGCTGCCCGTCCTTTTGGCCGTCACCGCCTTCCGCGACCCGGCCGGCTGGATCAAGGGCTTTCTGGGCGTGGCCACCGACCTGACCGCCTGGCGCGCCGCCGAGGGGAGGGTCCGCGACAGCGAGGCCCGGCTCCGAAGGCTGGTCGAGGCCAACATCTTCGGCGTCCTCTTCGGCGACCTGACCGGCCGGGTCACCGACGCCAACGACGCCCTTTTGGAGATGGTCGGCCACTCCCGCGACGAGTTGGAGCGGGGCGAGATCCGCTGGGGAGAGTCGGTCGCCCCGACGTCGCTCCGCCTGATCCACCAGTGCCGGGCGCGGCTGAGGCAAGCCGGACGCTGCGAGCCGTTCGAGATCGAGGTCCGCCGCAAGGACGGCCGGCTCATGCCGGTTTTGCTCGGCCTGGCGCTTCTGGACGCGGACCGGGCGCTGGAGCAAAGCTCGCGGGTGGTCGGCTTCTGCCTCGATCTGACCGAGCGGAAGCGGCTGGAGAACGAGCTGCGCCGGCACGCCGCCGATTTGGCCGAGGCCGACCACCGCAAGAATCAGTTCCTCGCCATGCTCGGCCACGAGCTGCGCAACCCTCTGGCGCCGATCCGCAACGCCGTGAAGGTGATGGAGAAGCTCGGCTCGGCCGACCCCCGGCTCGCCTGGGCCCGGGGGGTCATCGACCAGCAGGTCCGCCAGTTGGCCCACCTGGTCGACGACCTGTTGGAGATCGCCCGGATCACCCGGGGGAAGATCCGGCTCCAACTTCAGACCGTCGACGCCGCCGACGTGATCGCCCGCGCCGTGGAGACCAGCCGGCCGGAGATCGAGGCCCGCGGCCATCGGTTCTCGATCGACCTTCCCCCCCGCTCAACCCTGATGCGGGCCGACCCGATCCGGCTGGCCCAGGTGCTCTCCAACCTGCTGCACAACGCCGCGAAGTACACCAAGGACGGCGGCCACATCGAATTCTCGGCGGTGGCCGAGGGCGACATGGTCGTCTTCCGGGTCAAGGACAACGGCATCGGCATCCCCGCGCCGATGCTCGCCAGCGTCTTCGATCTGTTCACCCAGGTTGACCCCGACCTGGACCGCTCCCAGGGGGGGCTGGGCCTCGGCCTAACCCTGGTGCGGACCCTCGTCGAGATGCACGGGGGAACCGTCGAAGCCCAAAGCGACGGCCCCGGCCTGGGGAGCCTCTTCCTCGTTCGGCTCCCCCTCCACAGGCCCACCGAGATCAAGGTCGCCGAGTCGCTCCAGAAGACCGAGCCGAACGCCGCCGCGGCCGCGGCCCCGCGGCCGTCCCGGGGCCGACGAGTGCTGGTGGTCGACGACAACGTCGCGTGGGCTCGAAGCCTGGCAATGGTCCTGGAGTTCGAGGGGCACCAGGTCCGACTCGTCCACGACGGGCCCACGGCCCTGACGGCGATTAACGACGGCTTCGACATCATCTTCATGGACATCGGCCTGCCGGGCATGGACGGCTTCGAGGTCGCCCGTCGGCTCCGCGAGCGGCCGGAGCTGGCCGGCCTCCCGCTGGCGGCCGTCACCGGCTACGCCGAGGAGGAGGCCCGCAAACGCTCCCGCGCCGCGGGCTTCAACCACCACCTGGTCAAACCCGTCGACCCCGACGCCATCCTCGCCCTCGTCGCCTCCCTCGACGGCGAGACCGACGGCGTCGCCGCTAGCGTGGTGGAGTAGAGGCGGGGACGCGGCCTGACGGGCCATGGTGTTCGGCGCGGGGATTGAGCCACCCCAAAGCCGAGGCGAGCATCCCTTCTCCCCTCGCGGGAGAAGGGAGAGTCCGGCCTCGCCCTCCTTCATCCTCCTCATCCTCACCGACCCGTGAAGCCGCGGATTTCGGCGGGGTTGATGGGGGGGCGCTTGGGGCGGTTGGGCCGAGGGGCGGGGGGCGGGGCGTTGGGGTTGGGGGGCGGAACCGCCTTGGGACGCGAGCCGGTGTGGGCGTCGATGAGTTGCAGGGCCTGGGGGTCGATGACGTCGGCGGCGCCGGTGCGGGGGTTCATCCGGACGGCGGACACCCGCAGCGGCGAGCCCGGCTGGCCGAGGGCCGCCTGCTGGACGATCTGCACCGGGCGGCCGTCGAGGCCGTTGGCGTAGATCAGGTCGTTGAGCGAGTCGTACGTGATCACGTCGGCCTGGAGCGTGGTGTCGCGCGCCGTGACGTAGGCGTTGTCCCACGCCTTGAGGAAGTAGCGCCCACCGGAATTCCGGGCCTCGCCCGCCGGCGGGGGCTCGGTGACGACTCGGAGCATCTCCGAGGTCATGAAGCTCGCGGTTGGCGGCAGGCGATCATAATCGAAGACCGCCAGCTTGGCGGGCTCGTTGGGCACCTCGCCCCGCGCCGTTTGGACACCCCCAAAGAACTCGGCCCAGCGCTGTTCGGTCACGTCGTCGGCCTTGCCGGTGCCAAGCCGCCCACGCATCTCGCGCTCGAATTTGATCTGGGTCAGAACCAAGGGGGGGAGCAGCGATTGGGGACGCTCGGGCGCGGGCCGGGCCGCGTCGGCGTGGCGGACGGCGACCTTCTCGTCGTCCTCGCCGGGCCGGTGGGCGATCGGCCGCACGACTCGGCTGGTGGCGATCGGGGCGTTGGAGGCCGCGTCTTCCTGGGATTTGAGCGGGTCTCCACCGCTGTCGTAGAGGTAAACCAGACCGGGGCCGGGGGCGACGAACCCGCCGCTTCGGCGGTCGTAGGTCAGCGAGCCGGCCGTGATCTTCTGCATGCCGAGCAGGACCGGGCGGTCGGGATCGACCTTGCGCGAGATGGCCACCGCCCCTCCCTCGCACTCGATCAGCGCCAGGTCGGGCTTGGGTTCATCGACGTTGGCGTTGGCGTTGGCGTCGCTCGGCTTCTGGTTGAGCTTGCCGGCCTCGGCCAGCGGGATCGGCCGGTCGGTGTAGGTGGTGATGGATTCGCCGCCGTAGAGCAGGGCGTCCCGCATTTCGGCCCGGGCGTTCTTGTAGAACTTGGCCTTGGCCGCGGGCCGGTTCAAGGGATCGGTGGCGATCCCCTGGAAGGTCATCTTCTCCCCCCAGGTGATGACGATCGGCACCTTGTCGGCCAGGGGCTTGCCGGCGCGCGTCTTGTCCTTGCCGCCGTCCGCGCGGGGCTCGCCGGCCTCCGGGGTCCCGGTCGCGCGATCGGTCAAGAGGGCGCGGTCGGTCAACTGAACGAGCTTGCCCGCGCCGTGGACCCAGGCCTCGTTGGTCTTTTGGTTCAGGCCGATGACCTTCCCCTCGATGGTCATCTCGTCGGTCGAGACGCGCGCCCGGGGGAGCGTCTCGGGGTCGGCGTCGCGTCCCTTGGGCGAGTACGGGTCGTGATGGTACAGGTCGAAAATCGCCTTGCCGGGCCCCTCGTTCAGCAGGATGAGGACCTCGCCGGTGGCGTCGAGCCCCTTCTCCTTGCCCGGATGCGGATCTTGATGCAGCGCCACCCCACCGCGCAGCTCCACGTCGCGGATCTCGTATTCCGCGTTCTCGGCGTCGGCGGTCGCGCCTGGGGCCTTGGAGCCGACGATCACCTTGGCCTGCGCCCGGTCGGCCAGAGCGGTCATCAGCGGCTCTTCGGGCCTCGGCGGGTTCGCGGACTGGTCGCCGGCGTTGGAGTTGGCGGGGGCGTTGGGGTCGAGCGCGGGCTCGGCCGGGGGCTTCGGCTTCGCGCCGGGATCGGCGGCGGGCGCGGGCCAGGCGGTGGGCTTAAGGGTTCCGACCGGGGGCGTCGTGGTGACCTTGGCCGCCTCGAAATCCACGTCGAGCCGGTCGCGGGCCCGGAGGTCGCGGGCGGGGGCGACCAGGTGAACGTCCTTGACGGCCAGGAGCCGACGAATGGTCAACCCGGCGGGCTTCCTGGCCGGCTGGGCCGGCGCGGCGGCCTCGCCCTCGCCCTCGGCGAAGGTGAAGGCGGCGGGAACCACGTCGCGGGCGTCGGCCGTCTTGATCGCCTCCGCGGGCTTCGCTTCGTCGGCGTTGAGCCAGACAACGATGCTGTCGCGGGCGTCGAGCGAGGCTCCCTTGGTCCGATCCTGAACGCGCGGAGCGCCCTTGAGCACCAGCACCTTGCCGGTGATCTCGTTGGCGGCGTCGAGCTCGTTCTGAAGCCAGAGTTGATCTTGCCAGGTGACGATCCGATCCGGGGGAACGTCGCGCGGGGGCTCGGCGCCGGCGCGGCTTTCCAGGAGGCCGGGACCGTTGGCGACGAGGGTCGCGCGGTCCATGTCCCCCTCGTCCATCAACGTCGCGTCGGCGCACCAGACGTGCGTGACCGACTCGACCCGGCCGCGGTCGGGGCCGTCCTGGGCGATGTCGCGCTTCTCGACCCAGAGCTTCCTGGGACCGCCGCCGTGGAAGATCGTCGTGTTCTTGCCGGCCAGGGCGTCTTTGTGGTGCAGCAGCTCAACGCAGCGGATCTTGGCCCCCTGGCCCGGAAGCTGGAGCCAGACGGCGTGGCCGCTGGCCTTGACCCGGCGGAGGGTCAGGCCGCCGAAGGCGCTTTTCTCCTCGTCAACGGGGGCGGCCTCGGCGACGACCGGTTGGGGCTCGACGGCGGAGGACTTGGCCTCGTCCGTCGGCTTCGGCTCGCCGGGCAGGAGGGTCAGGTGGAGCGTGTCGCAATTGAGCTGATCGGGATCGACGGAGAGCTTGCCCCGGCGGACCACCACGTTCCGCTGGAATTCGACGAAGGTGGGCGCGGCGGGCGCGGGGGGACCAACCTCGACCGGCGGGGGGGGCGAGGGCATCTCGACGATCATCGGGCCGTCGCATTGCAGGTCCAGCGGGGTCGGCTCGTTGTTCGGGTTGGGCGACGGCGCGGCGGCGGCCTGGGGGTCGACGGCGGCGACGGTTTCGACCTGGCCCTCGGCGTCGGCGGTGGTCTTGGCGGTTCCCGGCAAGAGCCCCGCGCGGCCGACGTCGGCGAAGAGCATGTGGATGTTCTTCTTCAAGATGGCGCGCTGGGCGCCGTTGAAGCCGCTGCCGTGAGTGGTCGCGCCGATCGTCGTCTGATCCTTTGCTCGAAGCTGGATCTCCAGGCCCGAACCAGTGAGCCTCAAGTCGCGATCGACGAGGGTCACGTCGGCGTCGGTGCGGATCTGGAGCGTCTCGTCGTCGTAGTCGACGTAGGAGATGGGGCCGATGACCAGGTCGTCCGAGGGGTCGTCGGGGGTGCCGCGGTCGTCGCGGATCGTCACGTTTTGCTCGAGCCGGGCGAACTTGACGGTGGTGGGTTCGGAGTTGGGCTTGTTGAGGTTGAAGCCGAACGACTGGTTGAAGTCGATGACGGCGCGTTCGCTGGTGATGGTCTTGGTGCTCTTGCCGTCGGGCGAGCGGAGGACGACCGCGGCGGGCTCGAGCGTCACCCGCTTGCCGTCGAACTTCACGCCTCCCTCTTCGGCCGGCCGGGCGAACTTCAGCGTGTAGAGGAAGAAGCCGCGATGGCTGTTGTAGTACCGCAGCAGCTTGTCGGAGTCGGTCCAGTGCCCGGGGCCGAACGCCTCGCGCGAGATGTCGCGGGAGAGCAGCTTGGTTTGCGAGTCCTGCGCGTCGAAGCCGGCGTCCTCGGCCGGCCGCGCCGACCGCAGGCGCTGAACGACGAACGAGAACGCCTGGACGTAGGCGATGTGACTCGCCCCCAGGAGGCTCAGGACGGTCGCGAGCTTGATGAGTTTCTTGAGCACGAATTTAACATTCCGTTACGTCGGTTCGTTCCGTTTCGCGTGGTCGAGACCCACCCTCGGCCACGGGGAGACGGAACGTCTCGCCCGACGGCGACCCCGCCAAAGCCCGCTCACATCGCCGGCGTTCGGTACGACTCGCAAGCCGCGCGCCAAAGTCCCTGGGCCATCATGATCGTCTCGACCACCTCGCGGACGACTCCCTTTCCCCCGGCCGCCCGGGTGGTCAGCTGGGCGGCCCGACGGACCTCGGCCACGGCGTCGGCCGGGCAGGCCGCCAGGCCCACCGCCAGCAGAGCCGGCAGGTCGTTGAGGTCGTCGCCGACGTAGCAGGCCCGCTCCGGCTCCAGCGCCAGCTCCTCCAGCAAGCTCCGCAGCGCGCCGCCCTTGTCCTCGACTCCCTGGTAAACGCGGTCGATCTTCAGCTCCTCGGCGCGGCGGTCGACCACCTGGGCCGACCGGCCCGAGAGGATCGCCGACCGCTTCCCCGCCCGCCGCCAAACGGCCAGGCCCAGGCCGTCGCGGACGTGGAAGTTCTTGGTCTCCACCCCCCGATCGTCCACGACGATCCGGCCGTCGGTCAGCACGCCGTCGACGTCGACGATCAACAGTTCGATCCGGGCGCACCGCTCCCGCAAGTCGTCGGAGATCGGCGGCTCGGCGGCTTCGTGTTCGGGATTCGTCGTCACGCGGGCCGCTCCTCGAAGTCTTCCGGCGAGACGCCGATCAGGTCGGTCACGTCGATCAGGCCGGCGAGTCGACCGCCATCGTCGACGACCGGCAACTCGCTGATCTTGTGGCTTCGCATCAGCTCGACCGCCTCGCCGAGCCGAGCGCCGAGGGTGGTTCGCAGGGGATCGGCGGTCATCACCTCGCCGATGGGTCGGTCGAGCTCGCCCTCTCGCCCCTTCTCGAACAGGCGGGCCAGGTCGCTGTCGGTGAAGATTCCCAAAAGGCGGCCGTCGGCCCCTTCGATCAGGACCGCGCCTGAGCGTCGGCGGGGGCCCGCGAGTCGGAGAAAGACGTCGCGGACGATCTCGCCGGCCCGAGCCGTTCGGAGCCGTCGGCCGGTCCGCATCGCGTCCTCGACGCGCGCCAGCTTCCGCCCGAGCGCGCCGCCGGGGTGGTACAGGGCGAAGTCCTCGGCCGAGAATCCGCGGCGGCGGGCGACCAGCAGGGCCAGGGCGTCGCCCACGGCCATCATCGCCGTCGTGCTGGCCGAGGGCGCCAGGCCCAGCGGGCAGGCCTCCCGAATCGGCCCAAGCGCCACGCAAATCTCCGCCGCGCGGCCAAGTGAGCTGGCGGCCCGCTCGGTGATGGCGATCAGCCGGACGTCAATCCGCCCGAGCGTCGGCAAGAGCCGGACAACCTCTTCGGTCTCGCCGCTCTGCGAGAGGGCGACGACCACGTCGCCGGTTCGGACCCGTCCCATGTCGCCGTGGACGGCCTCGGCCGGGTGGAGCGAATAGGCCCGCGTCCCCGTCGACGCCAGCGTCGCGGCCAGCTTCTGGCCGACCAGCCCCGCCTTGCCCATCCCGGTGACGACCACGCCGCCCTCGCACTGACGGATCGCCTCGGCCGCCCGCGCGATCGACTCGTCCAGGCGGTCGCCGACCCTCGCCAGCGCCTCGGCCTCGACGCGCAGCACGCCCCTGGCGAAGGCCAGACCTTCGGCCTCGCTCTCGGTTTCGGTCCCGGCCCGTCGCGCGGCCGGAGTCGCGTCGGTGATCGTCGCCATCGCGGGCCTCCCTGCCCAGGTCGAGGTCCACCCCCACTTAATCCCGCGCGGGGTCGGACCATCGAGCGCCGGAACATTAGCCCATCCCCGCCGAGCCGTCAACGCAAGTGTCCTTTCGCGCCCGGGCGGAGGCCGTGATCGGCCTCTCGCGCGGTCGGCCTCCATGGGGCCGGGACCAAAGGCCGGCCCCCGAGACCGCCGCGCGTGTTTTCGCGCCGGGCTGGCAAGGAGAACCCCAATCCGACAAGAGTTGGCAATTCGCGCCACAACGCGAAACAGGTGGGGGGCCACCGCCCCCAGACCCAAAGAACCGCCCGCCAAGCTGTATTATCGACGGTCACGCTTCTTGAACTTAGGCAGATTGCGGAAAACAGCGAAGCAACGGCGACATGGAAATATAGGAAAATCAATGGGGCCGCAAAATCCTCGCGACCGCCCGCTTCACACAACCCCAAACAACCAGACCCGGCTCGCGTCGACTCGACATTTTCTTCTCAAGAACCCCGCATGTATCGCGCGTGTTTTTCCAAAATTTACAAAATCGGCGGTCGTTCCTTCTCGATTTCGCCATTTCGGCGGCTGGCGGGAGGGGCTGGTCAAGGTGGACGGCGCGGCTAAGAATAAAGAGCGAGGGACGCTCGCCGTTTTCGGGGCGTCGCGATTTGGAGCGTTTGGTTACGGAGATGGGACGATGACGATGCTTCCTCGGAGGTTCTTCTTGTTGTTGGCGTTCGCCGTGGCGGCGCCGGGAGCCTGGGCGCAAGAGGCCCAGAAGACGGAGAAGGCCGAGCCCACCGCCAAGGCCGAAGAGAAGACAAACGACGAGGCCGAGGCCGAGAACACGGACAAGGACAAGGAACCGGCCAAGCCCAAAATCGAGTTCGCCACCTTTGGCGGGGGCTGCTTCTGGTGCACGGAGGCCGTTTTCGAGCGGATTCCGGGGGTGAAGTCGGTCGTCTCGGGGTACTCGGGGGGGACCGTTCCCAATCCGACCTATGAGATGGTCAGCACCGGCCTGACCGGGCACGCCGAGGTGATCCAGATCGAGTACGACGCCAACGTCATTCCGTTCGAGAAGCTGCTGGAGCTCTTCTGGCTCGCCCACGATCCGACCACATTGAACGCCCAGGGGCCCGACTACGGCCCGCAATACCGCTCGATCATCCTCTACCACAACAAGGCCCAGAAGGAGGCCGCCGAGAAGTCGATCCGCGACCACAACGCCCGCCGCCCCCGAAGCTCGCCGATCGTCACCCAGGTTGTCCCGTTCGAGAAGTTCTACCCCGCCGAGGCGTACCACCAGAACTTCGCCCGCGCCAACCCCAGCCACGGATATGTTCAGACCTACATCGTCCCGAAGCTGCGGAAGTTCAAGAAGATCTTGAAGTAGGGCGCGTCAAGCCCAGCGCCGACGCGCCAAATGTCCGCATGCCCAATGGCGCTACCCCACTCTTGGAACGCGCCCCCGCGCCTGGTATCCTGATGCGGCCGAGATGACGGCCGCTGGGCTGGTCGGGTTGCGTGGGTAAGCGAGAGGGGGGTGTCGCCATGTTGCGGGTTGGGATCGTCGGGTTGGGGTTCATGGGCCGGATGCATTATCGCTGCTGGAAGGACCACCCCGGCGCGAAGATCACGGCGATTTGCGAGGCCAACCGCAAAGTCCTCGAAACGGCCGGCGAGGCCCCCAAGGGGAACGTCCAGGGGGCGGCCGACCACATCGACTTCACCGGGATCACCACGTTCACCGACTTCGACGAGCTGATCGCCTCGGGGTCGGTCGACGCCCTCTCGATCACCCTGCCGACGTTCATGCACCCCGACACGACCGTCAAGGCGCTTCAGGCGGGCTTGCACGTCCTCTGCGAGAAGCCGATGGCGCTGAACCCGGCCGAGTGCGACCGGATGATCGCCGCGGCCGACGAGTCGGGCAAGGTCCTGCAGATCGGCCACTGCATCCGGTTCTGGCCCGAGTACGTCGTCGCCCGCGACCTGATCGACTCCGGCCGGTACGGTAAGCCGGTGGCCGCCTCGTTCCGCAGGTTCTCCACCCTGCCGAGCTGGAGCCCCGACAACTGGTTCGCCGACGAGTCGCGCAGCGGCGGCCAACCGCTGGATTTGCACATCCACGACACCGACTACATTCATTACCTTTTCGGCATGCCCGAAGCCGTCTCCAGCACCGGCGACGAGCCCTTGGCCTACATCGCCAGCCAGTATTTCTACCCCGGCGGCCCGGCGGTCGTGGCCGAAAGCTCGTGGCGGATGGCGCCCGGCTTCGGCTTCGAGATGAGCTTCAACATCGTGCTTGAGAAGGCGACGATCGTCTTCGACTGCACGCGAACCCCCGCGTTCCGCGTCTGCCCGGCCGAGGGCGAGGTCTTCACCCCCGAGCTTCCTCCCGGCGACGGCTACACCCGCGAAATCGACCACTTCGCCCGCGCCGCGAGCGGCGAAACCGTCCCGCCCGTCGTCACCCCCCGCCAGTCCCGCGAGACCGTCCGCCTCATCCTCGCCGAAAAGCAATCCGCCCGCGAACAGCGCCGGGTCGAGTTGTGATCGGGTGAGGATGATTGGCTCGTCGGAAGCCGCGGGCCGCTTTCGGCGAGCCAGTCGTCCACTGGATACCAAGACGCGTCAGCCGCGAATCATCTTGCGATGGGAGAAGAATGATTGGCGATGGCCCGTTCGCGCAACCGCTTCACCGCGGCTGGTGGCGTCTGGTGCTCCGAAGCGCCACGCCCCCCTCACCACAGGAGTGGAAACACAAGAAGGACGACGCAAACCATAATCATAATCAAAATCAAGTGCGTCGCGACGTAGAACAGGAAAAATCCGAGGGCCATGGACCGTATCAGGAACGACGTCGCACGGATCACGGAGGGCTGGGACGACGCGAGCCTCGCCAGGATCGCCGCGACGAACAACGCCACATTCCCCACGCCCACGGCGATCCCAAGCGCGCCGATGAATTTCCCCCGGGCGGCGCCGGCGGCCTGTTGCTTGTGTTCCAGGGCCCGAGGGAAATCGCCCTGGGCCAGGTAGTACGCATGGGCTGTTCGATGCCTCGCTTCCTCATGCCGCTCCAAGCCGAACCAGATGCCCCCCAGGAAGGAAAAGAACATCGCCACGCCAAACGAGATCGCCATGATCTTTACGGGCGTCCACCGGCTGCGCCCCCTTGCGGCGTTGGGGTTCATGAGTCGCGCCCCTTTTTGACGAACCTTCGGAACGAGTGATGGAATCGCGCGGGGGCGGCCCCCCGTGGCCGCCCTCCGGCGATCGGCTTTGCGGGAGCGTCTCTCAATCACCCCAAGAAAATAGGAACGACAGAACGGCGGCGTACAGCGCGACCAGCGCGACGACTGACACCAAGAACCCAAGGGACATGGACCACACAACAAGGGATGCCGTCCGGATCACGGACTGTCGAGATGATACTCGCTTCGCCAGGATCGCGACGACGAACACCGCCAGGTTGCAGAGGCACGGGATAATAAAGAGTTGGCAGATGGACATGGCTCGGCCTTCGGCGTCGGCGAGTTGCTCATATTCCAAAGCCCTGGGGATATCACCCTCGGCCAAGCAACGCACATGCGTACTTCGATATATTGATTCATTTCGTTGCGCAACGCCGTATCCCATGGCCCCCAGGAAGCAGAGAAGCATCTCCGCGCCGAACAAAATCGCCGCGCCCCCCACGAGCAGCCACCAGCCGCGGCCACTTGCGCCATTCATGATTCGAGTCCCTTTGACGAATCAATCTTCCCATAGGAATACGAACGCGATAACGGCGGCATATAGCGCGATCAGCGCGACGACCGACAGCAAAAATCCAAGGAACATGGACCGCGTCAGGAAGGTCGCCGCCCGGATCGCGGATTATAGTGGACCCCGGTTTTGAGACCACTCGGTAAGTTATCCTTGAGTGAGCTTCACCGAGGTGCAACCATGGGTCAAATTCGCAA
>Ga0180216_1003607_pt1 | contig 12187 bp, 10 predicted proteins | sample eDN3rd37CBELigMG_FD_128879 | JGI IMG/M metagenome (GOLD analysis project Ga0180216, IMG submission 128879) | Enriched Miracle-Growth compost microbial communities from Emeryville, California, USA - eDNA 3rd pass 37_C BE-Lig MG (version 2)... ...
CGCCGATGTCTCGATCTTCGACGACGCGCTCACGCCGCCGGCAGCCGAGGTCAACATCAACGAGGAGACCCGGTGGCTGAGCGAGAACACGGTCAACATCAACCGCCGCATCGGCAATTCGCAGGTCAACATCCTGGCCGGTGCCTCGGCCCAGCAGAGCGCCTCCGAGATCCGGAGCCTCCGGAAGAACAACTTCGCCGATGACCTGATCCGGACGATCAGCGGTCCGACCGGCGGTCACACGGACTGGACGTCGTGGAAGGCTGCGTCCTTCTTCGGTCGGATCAATTACAGCGTCAACGACCGGTACGCGTTCACGGTCAGCCTGCGCCGCGATGGTTCCTCGCGGTTCGGCCCCGAGACGCGGTGGGGCAACTTCCCCGCTTTCGCGGCAGCGTGGAACTTCTCCAATGAAGATTTCATGCAGAACGTGAGCTGGCTCGACAACGCGAAGCTCCGGGCGTCGCTGGGCTGGACCGGAAACGACCAGATCGGTGATTTCACCCGCCTCGGGTTCGTCGGCACGTACGACTACCTCCTGAGCAACACCCGCGTGCGCGGCCGCGGCCCGGACGAGTTCGGCAACCCCGAGCTGCACTGGGAGCGGACGCGGGAGTTCAACCTCGGCATTGACGCGACCATGTTCGACGGCCGTGTCGATGTCCAGGCGGAGTACTACCGCCAGCGGACAAGCGACCTCGTACTCGAGCGCGCGCTCCCGGCCGCCTCGGGCTTCGAGAGCGTGGTGTCCAACATTGGCGCCATCCAGAACCAGGGCTTCGAGGTCGCGGTAACCACGCAGAACGTGGTTCAGCCGACCTTCTCCTGGAGCACGATGGCGACGTTCTCGATCAACCGTAACAAGGTCCTGGACCTCGGCGACACGGACCGGATCTTCAGCGGCATGAGCCCGTACGGCTCGCCGACCCACGTCAGCATCGTGGGCCAGCCGGTTGCGCAGTTCTTCGGCTACCGCCGGACCGGGCTCTACACCGCGCAGGACATCGCCAGCGGCAGCGTGGCGAAGTACCTCGGAGCGGTTGCTGGCGACGTGAAGTTCGCGGACGTCAACGGCGACGGTCAGATCCGGGCGATCGAGGACTTCGAAGTGATTGGCGATCCGTGGCCGACCTTCACGTGGGGCATGCGCAACACCTTCACGTTCGGTCGCTTCGTCGCCGAGGCGACGATGGACGGGCAGGTGGGCGGCCAGGTGCTGGACCACAGCTTTGCCACGGTCAACAACATCGACGCCCCGTACAACGTGTCGAAGCGCTACTTCGACAACATGTTCGTGAGCTGGGACAGCATTGGCGACGGCAAGACGCCCGGCCCGGGCAGCTCCTCCGAGCAGGGCCGGCAGGCGTTCCGCGAAGTGAACGACGCATGGGTGCAGGACGCGGGCTTCCTGTGGGTCCGCAACCTCCGCCTGACCTATGACTTGCCGGAGCAGCTCGCTGCGACCGTGCTCGGCGCGCAGCGCGCGACCCTGTACGTGTCCGTGGAGAACCCGTTCCTCTTCACCGGCTGCGAGTGCAACCCGCAGACGGCACCGGGTCAGCGGATCGTCCACACCGGCGGCGAGGTGGAAATCCTTAGCCTGACGCCCGGCGTGACGGATTTCGTCTATCCGATCGCCCGGACCTGGGTCCTCGGAATCCAGCTCGGCCTGTGAGCCGCGGGCACCGGATCCAGAGTTGAGTGGTGTCGCTTGAAGTCGGGTGAATGGCTCACCGGCGGAACGTTCCCGATGGGGAACGCGCCGCCGGTAGCCTCCCGGGAGTCAGAGGATATGCGGTCCGACCGCTCGATCCATAAGTGAGGAGGAGCAGATGAGAAGGACGTTAATGGTATTGCTCACCGGCAGTGTCCTTGCCGCAACCGGCTGCGAGGACTTCCTGACGGTGACGCCGAAGGTCGTGACGCGTGAAGTGTTCTACACGGATCACGCGCACGTCGAGCAGGCGGCAATCAAGGTGTATGCGGCCGTCCGCGACATGTTCGGCCCGGAATTCCGTCTCGTGGGAGACCTGCGCGGTGATCTCACCACGCACCAGACGAGCGGCCGGCCGATCCTGGACGATACATATGAGCTCGAGCAGTACACGGAACACTCGGGCCACTCCGTTATCGACGGCCTCTACCGGAAGGTCTTCCGGACCATCTTCGACGCCAACGTCGTCCTGAGCCGCATCGACGCCGTCGAATGGCCCGAGGATGAGGCGGCCTGGAAGGAGCAACTCCGGGCCGAAGCCAAGGTCGGTCGCGCGCTCGCCTATTGGGTCGCGCTCCAGCTCTGGGGACTCGGCGAGTCGTGGCAGCCGACCAACCTTGCGGTGCCGCTGATTCTGGATGAGTTGACGCACCCCGACCAGGCGTTCGAGCTCCAGCGCGCGACGGTGCAGCAGGTGTATGACCAGATCATCAAGGATCTCACCGAAGCCCGTCCGAACCTGGTTGACCGCGTTCCGCCGTCGGGCCAGGTCGGCCGCTTCACGAAGGGGGCCGCGACGTTCCTGCTGGGCGCGACCTACCAGCTCGATCCGTCGGCGACGGCGCAGCAGCAGGCGCTGGCGGCGTTCGAAGAACTCGAGGCGATGGGCTACACTCTGATCACCACGGGGACCGCCGCCTCGGGCAACAACGCTTACCGGCACGTCTTCAACCCGGAGAACAAGAACAACGCAGAGTCGATCCTCGAGCTGCAGTACAGCCAGACGATCGACACCAACCTGCAGTTCTCGCCGTTGCGGCAGAACCTGAATCCGGACCACTCGCCGCTCAACGCCGCCGGCGGCGGCGACGTGAACACGCCCACGCGCGTGGCGATCTGGGGCGCTTCGGGGAACGGCAACTATCTCCCGACGCCGAATCTGGTCCTGAGCTTCGCCGGCGCCAGCGCGGCCGGTGACGCGACGCCGGTCGACCTGCGGTACAGGGGTGGCTACGGCCAGTTCTGCCCGGGGAGCGGGACGAGCGGTGTGCTGAACGCCGCTGACGAGCTGGCCGAGAATGCGTCGCCCAACACGGCGTATCCCGAGGTCAACATCGCCAGTGTGCGGGATCCGATCACCGGCGAGATCCGCCAGAACTGCATCGCGTACTACACGAAGTGGCGCTGGCCGGGTCAGTCGGCCGGCATCGGCCGTGACAACAACAACTGGATCGTGTTCCGCTATGCGGACGCGCTCCTGCGCCGGGCCGAGGTGCTGGCCAATCTCAACCGCCCGGACGAAGCACTCGCGGTGCTGAACCAGGTTCGCGCCCGCGCCGGTCTCGATCCCCTCGCCGGCCTCTCGGGCAATGCGCTCAAGGAGGCGATCCTCCAGGAGCGCGCGTGGGAGTTGGCGGGTGAAGGCCACCGCTTCATGGACCTCAAGCGGTTCGGCTTGGCCAGTGAGATCATCAGCGGTGATTACGCCGCCGACCGGGCAGCGCGACTGCCGTCGCTCCCAGCCGGCTCATATATGCGTGACGGAAGCACGTACCGCCTCCGGTTGCCGATCCGGCCCGAAGATGTGCGCCTGAGCGGGTGCCGCATCCTGCAGAATCCGGGGTGGGGCGGCGAGTGCGCGGAAACCTGAACGGGTACCGCGCGTTAGAGATCTCCAATTTCACGTGGTAACAAGGAGAAAATGACGATGGCTCACGCACCGGCAGCGAGTGCGACCGAGCACGACAAGAGGCTCTTCTGGGGCTGCTTCATCGCCCTGGTCGCGACATCGTTCGGCTTCATAGCTCGCGTGATCACGGCCGAGGGGCCGACTGGCTGGGGAGCTGATCTGGGACTGACCGCAACGCAGGTAGGCGAGATCCTGGGTGCCGGTCTGTGGCCATTCGCAATCAGCATCATTCTCTTCAGCCTCATCATCGACAAGGTGGGGTACAAGTTCGCGATGTGGTTCGGCCTCGTCTGCCAGCTCATTGCAGCGGTGACGATCCCCTTCGCGAACAGCTACGGCGCGATGTACATGGCGACCTTCGCGCTGGCCCTCGGCAACGGGACGGTCGAAGCATATGCCAACCCCGTGGTCGCGACGGTCTTCACGAAGGACAAGACCAAGTGGCTCAACATCCTGCACGCGGGCTGGCCCGGCGGGCTGGTGGTGGGCGGCATCATCGTGATCCTGCTCGGCCTCGGGTGGAGGGCCGCCAACTCGATCGTGCTCTTCCCGGCGATCATCTACGGCATCATGCTCTCCACCCGGAAGTTCCCGGTTCACGAGCGCGTAGCGGCGGGCGTTAGCTATCGCTCGATGCTGCGTGAGGTGGGTGCGATCGGCGCCGCGATCGCTGCGGCGCTGATCGTCTTCCAGCTCGGCCAGGTGTTTGGCCTGCCGGGCGCAGTGTCGTGGATCATCACGCTGATCCTCGCGGGGATCTATGGCGCCTACACCCGCTCCCTGGGGCGCCCGTTCTTCATTCTCTTCCTGCTGGTCATGTTCCCGCTCGCGACGACCGAGCTGGGCATCGATAGCTGGATCACGACGTTCATGAGCGGTGAGATGGCCGCGATGGGTCTGAACCCGGGATGGGTTCTGATCTATACGTCGGCGATCATGCTCGTCCTCCGCTTCTTCGGTGGCGATATCGCTCACAGGATCTCACCGCTGGGGCTGCTGGCCGCGAGCGCCACGCTGGCTGCGCTGGGCCTGTTCTCGCTCTCGGCCGTTTCGGGCGCGGCGATTCTCATTGCCGCCACGATCTACGGTCTGGGCAAGACGTTCTTCTGGCCGACGACGCTCGCCGTCGTGGCTGACCAGACTCCCCGCTCCGGCGCGCTCGGGATCAACCTGATCGCCGGCGTGGGTCTGCTGGCGGTCGGTATCGTCGGTGCTCCGTTCATGGGCGCGATGCAGGACCGGGAAGTCGACCAGAATCTGATGGCTGTATCCCCGACGATCCACAGCCAGGTGATGGAGCAGCGAACCAGCATCTTCGGCAATTACATGGGCCTGAACGCCGGCGCAGTGGCGAACCTGTCACCTGCGGACCAGGACCAGGTCAACGCGGTCGTGCAGCAGTCGCAGAAGGACGCACTGCGGACGATGGCGCTTCTGCCGGTGATCATGCTCATCGTCTACATCGGCCTGATCCTCTACTTCAAGTCGAAGGGTGGTTACAGGCCGGCGGAGATGCAGGAGGAATCCGTAGCGGCTGGCGGCTGAAGCCGTCGCCAGCGGTCTTGACGTAACGGACTGCAAGTCCGACAATCGAGCCATGCGGCCGAGGTGTAGCTGTCGCGTAGTCCGCGGACACGTCCCAGCACGTCTCGGCCGCATTGCCGTTGGGGAAGTAGCGCCAGTACGCAACAACACGAACTCGAAAAGAGAGGGACACACCATGGGTGGTAAGCTTGCGCGGCTGCGATTCATGGCCGCCATGAGCGGTGCTCTCGCCTTCGCCGTGGCGTTCACCGCCCCGGCCGCATTCGGCCAGCAGGGACCGGGCGGCGGCGGCGGTGGTGGAGGCGGAGGTGGCGGTGGCGGCGGCGGACAGACGCTCGCCTATTCCCACGAGGACACTGAAGGCTTCGTTTCGATCTTTGACGGCAGCACGCTCAACGGCTGGGTGGGTGACCCCCGCTACTGGCGTGTGGAGAACGGCGCGATCGTCGGTGAGACCACGCCGGATAACCCGCTGTCGGAGAACACCTTCATCATCTACCAGCGGGATTCTGAGGAGGGCCGCTTCCAGGATTTCGAGCTCAAGCTCGAGTTCCGCCTGATCGGTGCGGGGAACAGCGGCGTCCAGGTACGTAGCTCGGTAGCCCCGAATGCGTCACACGAATGGCGTCTTAGCGGCTACCAGGTCGACATGGACTTCGCCAACCAGTACACCGGCATGACATACGGCGAGGGCGCCGGAGGCTTCCTCGCTCCCCGTGGCCAGATCACGCACATCATGCCTGGCCTTGCCCGTCCGCAGCAGATCGGCACGCTCGGCAACGCCACGGAGCTCAAGGGGCTGATGAACACCAACCAGTGGAATACGCTCCACATCATCTTCCGTGGCAACACGCTGATCAACATTCTCAACGGGCGTGTCACGAGCATCCTGATCGACGACGATCCGGCTTCCGCGAACCGTCTCGCGTCCGGGTGGATCGGTCTCCAGGCGCACACGGGACCGCCGATGCGGGTGGAGTTCCGGAACATCTACGTCAAGCGGCTGGACTGATCTGTAGGAGCGAGGGGGAGATCGTTCGAGCGAGCGACTTCTCTGGCGGCTACCGAGTAGTCAACGCAGACGAGCAGCCCGTGGTATGGCGAACTGTCGCGCCATCCCACGGGCTGTCGCTTTTCGCCGCCGAGTCATCTGGAGAACACTCTCTCGAGCGTGGCCGCAGGTCGCCGTGCAGTGGCGGCGAGTGGGGATACGAAGCGGTAGCAACCCTTTGGCGGCCGACCGCATTAGCGCGGGGCGAGCGTGCAGGCGGGATGCGGGAGAAGGAGGAGCGCCGGGCGATGATGGCGCGTTGCCCGGTGCGTCGCGGGTCGAAAGCTGGCTACCGGTACGAGGCCAACGCCACACCCTCCCGCCAGCGTCTGGCAACTTGTCGAGAACCGTGGCCATGCCCTGGCTGAACTGCGTGGTCAGCTCGTAAACGAGCCAGCGATCCTGGTCCCCCATCGACCAGTTGCGAGCGGCAGCAGGAGGTGGTGGATCGTGGAGCAGGCAGTCGCGTCACGCCCGAAATATCTGCGCAACGTCGGAATGCCAGTACTCCCGATCCCACGACGCAGGGGTGGTGTCGATATCGAAGCACGGCACGACACTGAACACTCGTTGCGCAGACGCCGCTCCAGCGAAAGCAAGTTCTACCAGGAACCAGGCGCACAGGCAACGCGCAGCGGCCTTCATTTCGGCAAACCGCTCACTCTGACAGCGACGATTCACAGGGTGTTTTCGCCCTGATCCTTACGCGCTGCCCGGGATGTGCACTCTACCGAAGCTTCCGGCTCAATGCGAAACCGATCGTGGCGCCGACTGGCGGGAGGGCGAGTATCGGGCGGGCGTTGTAGAGGAATCTGCCGACGGCGGTGTGCGACAACTGTTTGATGACGATTCCCGCCGCGACGCCGGCGCCGGCGCCAGCCAGGGTCGCACCAAAAGACGCAGTCTGCTCGTCCGTTCGCCCCACGAAATACACTGCCGTCGCGGCCCCGGCGGCGATCCCCGCGTAAGCACCGATCACTCCACCGGCAACGGCGCTCTTTGCCGTAGGGAGCGGCGTGATCGTGGCCAGTCCGGCTCCGAATCCAGCGCCGACGGGAGCCCCAACGAAGAAGCCGGCCAGCTCGCCACCGAACCCGGCGGCGAGCTGTGCCGCAATGCGTGCGGCCCGGAGCGACGGCAGACCTGCCTGCTGCTCGGCGGCCACCGTCCCCGGCACGCTGTTCGATGTCAACGAGTGGGGAACACCCTGGGCGAACGCCACTTCCGGAAGAATCACCGCCGCGGCGACGAGAACGCCCAATACAGGGTGCCACACCGTTGATCGGCAGTCTCGCCGGCGGCCGAAGGCTGGAAAACTCAATGACATGCGTGATAAGCTAATCCAACCTGGCGGAAGGTGCCAATACGGAGTCCTTGGGACCTCCGCCGGAGCCCGTGGGTAGCAGCTTCCGCCGGCCGAACGACCGACCGGCACTGAGCTCAAGGAGCAAACCGTTATGCTGACCTTCACCGACGCGGCCCGCGAGATGGTGCGGACGTTCATGTCCGACGGCTTCATCGAGGATCCGGCGCTACGGATATCGATACTTCCGGGCGGGATTCCACTCGCGCCCGAGTATGAATTCTCGCTCGTCGAATCGAGCGCGCAGACGGATGACGATCTGATCATCGACGCCGGCGGTATCACCGTGCTCATGGATCTGAAGAGCGCGGCGAGCATGGATGGCGCCGTCGTCGACTACATGGAGCGCAATGGCGAGAGCGGGTTCGTCGTGCGTTCGCAGAGGGAGCTCGCCGGGGATCGCGGCCTCCCGACGGGTGAGCCGAACGAACCATTGGCCAGGCAGGTCGCCGAGTTGCTCGAGGAGCGAGTGAATCCGGCGGTGGCCTCGCACGGCGGCAGAATCAACCTGGTCACTGTGGAAGGCACCGTCGCCTACGTCGAAATGAGCGGCGGCTGCCAGGGGTGCGGGATGGCCCGCGTCACTCTCCGGCAGGGTGTCGAACGGATGATTCGGGAGGCGATCCCCGAGATCACCGAAGTTCGCGACGTAACCGACCACATGGCTGGAACCAACCCGTACTTCCGGTAAGCTTCGTCTACTCCCGCCGGCCGCGTCAGCGTGCCGGCGGGGCCGTGTGCCACAACCCGCCTCCATGCGCCTGGCGAGGGCCTCAGCCGCCCGCGCCAGATGCCCTCCTATCGTGCCAGCAGGGCTCTTCCGAATCGGCTATCCCACAGCCTCACATGGACTTACCCCTCGCGTCCAGCGCTGGCGCCGCACTTGCAGTTAAGGGGCCGGGGCGACCGATCGCCGCCGAAGGGTTCACCTGAGATGCGGAGTAGTATATGAAGCGCTCATGGCTGATGGTATTGACGGCTGGCCTGGTCCTGGCCGCGTGCGAACCGGCGCCCGAGCAGCAACCGGCCACCGAGCCGGCGGCCGAGCCGGTGCCACCTCCTACGCAGACGCAGCCGCAGCAGCAACCGATGCCGGGAATGCCGCCGAGCCCGACGGACACGGGGATCACGGGTACCGATACGCTCTCCGTACCTCGCAACGGTACCACGAACGGCATGTAGCGTTGCCAAACCACACAATCGTTCGCGGCACCGTCTAGCCGCCTCGCCGGACGGCGGGGCGGCGACGCGGTGCGTCGGCCCTGGAGTGATGCTCGTGCGGGCGCCGCAGAGCCTGCCCGCCAGGGTTCCAGGCCGGACCCCGCGACACCGCTGATGACGAGTTGTCGCCTGGCGCTCGCCGCCGTTAGCTTGTCGTCATGCGCGAGCCGATCATCCGCTTGTTCGAAGCGCACTTCGGTGCGCCACCCGCCTCCGTTGTCGCCCTGCGTGGCGACGGATCCAACCGGAGGTATTACCGGCTGACCGGCCCCGCGGAGGAGACGGCGATCGGGGCGGAGGGTCCGGATCACGAGGAGAACCGGGCTTTTCTGTCGTACTCGCGCTCGTTGCGCGAGTGCGGCCTCCCGGTCCCGGAGATTTACGGCGAAGATCAGGCGCGGGGCGTCTGGCTCGAAGAAGACCTCGGGGACACAACTCTCTTCGATGCGCTGGTCCAGGCTCGCGAACGGGAAGGCTCACCCTTTCCCGCGTCGATGCTCGAGCTCTACAGGCGGGTCATCGAAGTCCTCCCCCGGATCCAGGTCGAGGGCGGCCGCGTGGTGGATTTCGGGCTCGCGTACCCGCGGGCGGCATTCGACCGCCAGTCGATAGCCTGGGATCTCAACTATTTCAAATACCACTTCCTAAAACTGGCGCACATCCCGTTCAACGAGGCCAGGCTCGAGGAGGATTTCCAGGTGGTTGCCGACTTCCTGCTCCGCGCGGACGGCAGCCATTTCATGTACCGCGATTTCCAGTCGCGCAACATCATGATCCGTGACGGGGAGCCGTGGTTCATCGACTACCAGGGCGGGCGCCGCGGCGCGTTGCAGTACGACGTCGCCTCACTCCTGTACGATGCAAAGGCCGCAATACCCGAGATCGCACGCGAACAGCTCCTCGCCTGGTACCTGGCGGCGCTCGGGGAATACGTGTCATTCGATGAGGAAGAATTTCGCGAGCTGCTGAGGGGTTTCGTGGTCATCCGGATCATGCAGGCGATGGGCGCGTACGGCTATCGCGGTTTCTTCGAGAGGAAGCCGCGGTTCCTCCAGAGCGTGCCCCACGCAGCCCGCAACCTTGCCCGCATCCTGGATGTTGGTCTGCCATTCCGGGCACCGGAGCTCGAGCAGGTGTTCCGCCGTATCGTGGACCGCTGGGCCGACGTGGAGGCCGGTTCGCCGTTCCCGGGGCTTACCGTGCATGTCGGGAGCTTCAGTTACCGGCGAGGATATCCGGAAGACGAGGAGGGTCATGGCGGCGGCTACGTCTTCGACTGTCGCGCGCTCCCCAACCCCGGTCGCTATCCGGAGTACGCGGACCGATCAGGGCGGGATCGGGACGTCGCCGAATTCATCGAGGCGCGGGCGGAGGCACAGGCGTATTGGGAGCACGTTTGCGCGTTGATCGATGCGCAGGTGACCGAATATCTCCGCCGCGGATTCACCGCCTTGACGGTCTGGTTCGGGTGCACGGGCGGCCAGCACAGGTCGGTGTACATGGCCGAGCGCCTCAGCCGACACCTGCGGGAGCGTTTCCCGCAGGTCCGTGTCCGGCTCACCCACCGCGAGGAGCCGTCGTGGCCGGGGATAACGCAGTCCGGCGCGCCCGCCGGAGCCGACTGACCTCGCCCTGCACCGATGGACGCGATGCTCTTCGCTGCGGGGCTCGGCACCCGCCTCGCCCCACTCACGAACGACATGCCCAAGGCGCTGATCCCGCTCGGCGGTGTGCCGATGCTCCAACGCGTGGCCGAGCGCGTGATCGCGGCCGGTGCCGACCGCATCATCATCAACGTCCACCACTTCGCCGAGCAGATCGAGCGTTTCGTGGAAAGGTGCGACGGCTTTGGCGTGGAAGTGAAGTTCTCCTTCGAGCCCGGAGCACCGCTCGAAACCGGAGGCGGGTTGCGCCACGCGCGCGTCCATTTCCGCCGAAACGGCCCCGCAATCCTGCACAACGTCGACGTCTGGACCACCTTCCCGCTCGAGGAGCTGCTGGCCCGGCACATGGAGAGTCGACCGCTTGCGACGCTGGCGGTCAACCATCGGTCGGCGAGCAGGTACCTCCATTTCGATGACTATGGTCTGCTCGGCCGCGTGGACACACGCACTGGCGACGAGCGCCTGGTGAGGGAACCTGTCGGCGAGGTCTTCAGGCTGGCCTTCTGCGGCGTGCACGTCATCGAGCCCGCACTCCTCGACTCACCGGCCATCCAGCGGCCGGGCGCGTTCTCCATCATCGAGGCCTATCTGGAGTTGGCGGCTGTGGGTGCCCGGATCCTGCCCGTCGTGATCGACGAATGGGAGTGGGTGGACATCGGCACGCCGGCGCGGCTCGCGGCGGCGGAGCGGCTCCTGGCAGGATGAAAAAAAGGCCGGACGACGGATCGTCCGGCCGCCGAGCAGTGCGCGGCGCAGGCAGTCAGGCCGCGGCGTGCTGCGCTTCGTAGGCCGCAATCGCGTCCTCGTGCTGGAGCGTAAGGCCGATGTCGTCCAGCCCCTTGAGCAGACATTCCCGCCGGAACGGATCGATCTCGAACTTCGCGCTGAAGCCCGTTTCGTCGCTCACGGTGCACGACTCGAGGTCCACGGTGATCCGATAGCCGGGATTCGCCGTTGCGTTCTGGATGATCCGGCGCACATCGGCATCAGGGAGCTGCACGGGGAGCATCCCGTTCTGATAGCAGTTGTTGCGGAAGATGTCCGCGAAGCTCGGCGCGATGATCGTCCGGAACCCCGCGTCGACGAGCGCCCACGGCGCGTGCTCGCGGGAGGAGCCGCTCCCGAAGTTCGGGCCGGTCACGAGGATCGTGGCGCCCTGGTAGCGCGGGTCGTTCAGGACGAAATCCGGATCGGGCGAGCCATCCGCGAGGTAGCGCCAGCGCGCGAAGAGGAACTGGCCGAACCCCGTCCGTTCGATGCGCTTGAGGTACAGCGCCGGGATGATCTGGTCGGTGTCGACATCGGCCCGGTCGAGCGGAGCGACGATGCCGGTCACACGGGTATACGGTTCCATGCTCTACGTCTTTCGCTAGGCGGTCTGAAGCTGGGAGGTGTCGCCCGCCAGGACGGCCGGCCACTCCCGGATATCCACGAAATGCCCCGTGATTGCGGCGGCGGCGGCCATTTGCGGGCTGACGAGGTGCGTGCGGCCGCCGGCGCCCTGGCGACCCTCGAAATTGCGGTTCGACGTCGACGCGCAGCGCTCACCGGGGCTCAGCGTGTCCGGATTCATCCCGAGGCACATCGAGCAACCCGCTTCCCGCCACTCGAAGCCGGCATCCCTGAAGATGCGGTCGAGGCCTTCGGCCTCCGCCTGGAGCTTCACCTGCGTGGAGCCGGGCACGACCATGCCGCGCACCTTCGGGTGGACGGTCCGGCC
>Ga0180216_1003609_pt1 | contig 12181 bp, 8 predicted proteins | sample eDN3rd37CBELigMG_FD_128879 | JGI IMG/M metagenome (GOLD analysis project Ga0180216, IMG submission 128879) | Enriched Miracle-Growth compost microbial communities from Emeryville, California, USA - eDNA 3rd pass 37_C BE-Lig MG (version 2)... ...
ACGAAGGCGCCATTCTCGATGGCGCGGGCCCGTTGCAGCACCTGCCAGTGCGCCTCGCCGGTCTGGCGGGTGAAGCAGGCGGGCGCGGTGAGGATATCGGCCCCGGCCTCCGCAAGGGCGCGATACAGATAGGGGAAGCGCAGGTCGTAGCAGATGGTGACGCCGACGCGCCCCACCGGCGTGCGCACCACAGGCGCCACGTCGCCGCCCGTGTAGGCGCCCGACTCGCGCCAGCTCTCGCCATTGGGCAAATCGACGTCGAACAGGTGAATCTTGTCGTAGGTGGCGAGGATGTCGCCGCTGGCGCCAATGATGATGGCGCGGTTGGCCACCTTGTCGCCGGCGCGCAAGGCCAGCGACCCAATGTGAACGGTGACGCCGCGCCGCCGCGCCAGGTCCTGCACGGCGGGAATCAGCGGGTCCTCATCCTGGCTATGGATATTTTCCATCAGGCCAGCGCGCGAGCGCTCGACCAGCCCGGTCATTTCCGGGGTCTGGATGTAGGCCGCGCCGGCGTCCGCCGCCTCGCCGATCAGGCGAATGGCGGTTTCGCGATTCTCCGCCGGGTCACGGCTGGAGCGCATCTGCACGCAGGCGACGGTCAATGGCGTGGTCGGCGGCGTCGCGCCATGGCCTGAGCCGCGCGTCGCGCCGGTCGCCGGCGAAGGCGCATCCTGTTGTCCGGCTGCGGCGGCGACTCCTGCTTCCTCGGTCATGGCGGCCTCCTCCGGGCGTGGCGGCGTCAGAGCAAACATCCCGCTCAGGCAGTCTGTGCTCCGTCCTGAAATACCGGGCGCCTGCGCCCGAACATGCTGGAGCCTGGCTCCATTCCCGCAAACCGCGAAGCGGCGATCCACGCCCCCTGTGGCTCCCGGGACCGGAGCCAGGGCGTCAGCCCTTCAGCAGGGGATCAAGCTTGCCGGCGGCGTCGAGCGCATGCAGATCGTCGCTGCCGCCCACATGCTGGTCGCCAATGAAAATCTGCGGCACGGTGGTCCGCCCGCCAGCGCGATCAATCATTGTCGCCCGCTGCTCCGGGTGTTGCAGGATGTCGATCTCCTCGAACGTCGCCCCTTTGGCGTTCAGCAGCTGCTTGGCCGCGTGGCAGTAAGGGCAGGTAGATTTGGTGTAGATGGCGATGTGCGGCACCGGTAACTCCATGCAACCGTCGTAAAGCTGTTCAGGTTCATTATATGGCGCGCCGCGCCGCCGCCGTCACCCATCTGACCGGCCATGTTCATCCCGCCATGTTCATCCGGCGCGAACCACCAGGGCAAAGGTCAGCACGTCCACCTGCGCCGCGCCGGCCTTCAGCAGCGCCCGCGTCGCCGCGGCGGCGGTGGCCCCGGAGGTCATCACATCGTCCACCAGCAACACCCGCTTGCCCACGATCCGGGCCCCGGCGCCGGGCGCCACGACGAACGCCCCCCGCAGATTGCTGGCCCGCGCCGAGCGCGTCAGCCCCACCTGCGGCGCCGTGCGGCGCACGCGGCGCAGGATGTCGGGAACCGCTGGCGGCCCGCCATGCCGGCTCACCGCCGCCGCCAGCGCCGCCGCCTGGTTAAAGCGCCGGCTCCACAGGCGCGTCCGGTGCAGGGGCGTCGGCGTCAACAGGTCCGCCTCCGCCAGCAACCCCGCGCCGGCGGTCGCCATCATCCGTCCCAGCAAATGGGCGATGTCGGGGCGGTCGCCGAACTTCATCGCGTGCACCAGATCGCGCGCCACCCCGTCATAACGCACCGCCGCGCGGGCCCTGCCCCAGGGCGGCGGATCGGCGATGGCCGCCGGCGACACAACGCCCGCGCCGGGATCCGTGGCGAACGGCGCGCCGAGGCGCTCACAGCAGGGCCGGGTGATGAAGCCGAGGCTGCGCCAGCAGGCCGGGCACAGGGCGTGCGGCGCGCTGATCGCCTGGCTGCAATGCAGGCAGATGGGCGGGTACAGCATATTGAGGCCGGCGCGACGGACCCCGGCGAACAGCGCCGGCAATCGCCGCCACGCCGGCAGGCGAGCCTTGCCATCATCTTCGGGAGCGTATTGGGCAGCGTTCTGGGTTTCCGTCATCCGGGCGGCTTCCCTGCTTTGACCGTGGACCGCCACGCGCCATATAAGCGGCATCATAAATGGCCGCCGCGCAGGTTGAAGCGGATTTCACGCCATCTGCGGGGCAAGGGCCGGCAGCCGCCGGAGCCGGAAGCCCGGAACAGGAAAGCCGCATGTCCGCTCCCGATACGCCTGAGGGCGCCGCCGCGCCGCTGGTTTTCGACCGCCCGCTGGCGCGCCGTTATCTTGAGCGCGCCGCCAGGGCCGGGCTGGCGGATTTTCTGGTCGACCGGGTGGCGGAAGACCTCGATCTGCGCCTGTCGGCGATCAAACGCGACTTTTCCTGCGCCCTCGATCTCGGCGGGCCGGGCGAGCAGGTGCGCGACGCATTACGCCGGCGCGGCGTCGCGCGGGTGGTGCGCGCGCCCGTTGGCCGGGGGCTTGGCGGCGACGTGGTGGTTGATGAGGAAGCGCTGCCGTTCGCGCCGGAATCCTTTGATCTGATCGTCGGCGTGCTGTCATTGCAGGGCGTCAACGATCTGCCGGGAGCCATGGCGCAGATACGCCGGGCGCTGAAGCCGGACGGCCTGTTCATCGGCTGTCTCCCCGGCGGCGCCACGCTCACGGAACTGCGCCAGGCGTTCACCCAGGCGGAGGCGGAGACAACGGGCGGCGTCAGCCCGCGCGTGGCCCCCTTCGCCGACGTGCGTGACATGGGCGCGCTGCTGCAACGCGCCGGCTTCGCCCTGCCCGTCGCCGACCTGGAAAGCCTGACGGTGCGCTATGGCCACCCGCTGCGCCTCGCCGCCGACCTGCGCGCCATGGGCGCCGGCAACGCTTTGGTCGATCGCCTGCGCAAACCCCTGCGCCGCGACACGCTGATGCGCATGGCCGAGGTGTATCTGCAACGCTTCGCCGATGCGGACGGGCGGGTGCGCGCCACCTTCGAGCTGGTGTGGATGTCCGGCTGGGCGCCGCATGAGAGCCAGCAGAAGCCGCTGCGGCCTGGTTCCGCCAAGGCCCGCCTCATCGACGCTTTGAAGGTGGACGCAGACGCCATGGCGGCGGTTCCGCGGCGCAAGGGCTGACAGGACCTTTCCGCGCCGATGAAATCCGCCCCGCCTGGCGGGAAAATGATCCACGGGCGGATGACATCGGCGCCAATTGGGGCCAGGCTTGCCGGACGCTGCCAGAACCGGTCGCAGGGGCAATACCGCCCACGCGCCGCGCCTCCAGCGAAGCGGAGCCTGGCCGCGCCGCGACGCCCGGCCCGGATGCTCCGACAGATGACGCTGGAGCGGTGGGCCTGGGCCGGTTGGGCCCGGGGCCATGGGCGCTCCTGCATGACGGGAGCCGCCGCCATGAAACCGTTCACATTCGACACCGCGCATTCCATCGTTTTCGGGGCTGGCGTTTCAGGGCGCATTGGCGAACTGGCGCTGCAACGGCTTTGCGGGCCGGCTTCTGGCGAAGCGGCTTCTGACGGCGCCAACGCCCGGGTGTTGCTGGTGACGGACCAGGGCGTCGTCGCCGCGCACCTGCTCGACCCGGCGTTGCGATCCCTGCGCGCCGCCGGCCTTGCGACAGAGGTGTTCGATGGGGTCGTCGCCGATCCGCCCGAGGCGGTGGTGCTGGCCGCCGTGGCGCAGGCGCGGGCCATGCGGGCCACGGCGGTGATCGGCTTCGGCGGCGGTTCGCCCATGGATACGGCCAAGCTGGTGGCGCTGCTGGCGCGAACCGGCGCGGCGCTGGGCGATATCTATGGCGTCGGCAAGGCCGTCGGGCCGCGTTTGCCATTGATGCTGGTTCCGACCACGGCGGGCACGGGCTCGGAAGTGACGCCGGTGGCGGTGGTCACCACCAGCGCCCGGGAAAAGCAGGGCGTGGTGTCGCCGTTGCTGCTGCCGGACGTGGCGCTGCTCGATCCGGAGCTGACCTATGGCCTGCCGCACCATGTCACCGCCGCGACCGGCGTCGACGCCATGGTGCACGCCATAGAGGCGCACGAATCGCTCAACCCCAACAACAACCCGCTGTCCCGGCTGCTGGCCCGTGAGGCGCTGCGCCTGCTCGGCGACGGCATTCGCTCCGCCGTGCGCGAGGGCACCCACCCGGAGGCGCGCTGCCAGATGATGCTGGGCGCCATGCTGGCTGGCCAGGCCTTCGCCAATTCGCCGGTCGCCGCCGTGCATGCGCTGGCCTATCCGGTCGGGGCGCACTTCCATGTGGCGCATGGCCTGTCGAACGCGCTGGTGTTGCCGCACGTGCTGCGCTTCAACTGCGAAACCGACGGCGGCGCCTATGCCGGGGTCGCGCCGGCCCTGTTCCCGTTTCTCGCCGGGACGCCCGCGTCAAGGCGCGGTCTGGCGCTGGCCGATGCGCTGGCGCACCTGATCGAAGAAATCGGCCTGCCCACGCGCCTGCGCGACATCGCGGCGGGAAACGGCAACAGGGCCGGCCGGGAGGTCCTGCCCGGGCTGGCGCGCGACGCCATGAAGCAGACCCGGCTGCTGGTCAACAATCCGCGCCCGCTGTCGGAGGCCGACGCCCTGGGGATCTACGAGGCGGCCTGGTAGGACGCCGGCGCGGTGCGAACCAGGCATGTTCATGCGGGGGGCCGGGGCCCCCGTTCGACCAAAGACCCATGCGCCGGAAGCGGAAGCCGCAAGGCGCGCGACTTGCGGGAATGGTTGCGACTCCCTTATAGAACACTATCAGAACGGGCGGCGAACAACGCCGTCTTTCGTCCACTCCGCGCGACTGGTCCCCGGTGGCGGAACGTGCCGGAAATCCGGCCTGAGCGAGGTGCTTGCTGATGCGAGGCGCTCTTGGCGGCCCACGCGTGCTCCTGCGCCGTCTCCGCGAGGTGATGGCGGAGACAGTCAGCGCCCAGGAGAAGCTCGACCGCATCGTCGTTCTGATCGCCAGCAACATGGTGGCCGAGGTTTGCTCGGTCTATGTGCTCCGCGCCGACGGCAACCTGGAGCTGTACGCGACGGAAGGCCTCAAGCGCGAGGCCGTTCACCGCACCATCATCAATTCCGATGAGGGCCTCGTCGGCCTGATCGCCGCCAGCGCCGAACCGCTGGCCCTTTCCGACGCCCAGAGCCACGAGGCGTTCTCCTACAAGCCGGAGACGGGCGAGGAAATCTATCACTCGTTCCTTGGCGTGCCGATCCTGCGCGCCGGCAACACCCTGGGCGTGCTGGTGGTGCAGAACCGCGCCTACCGCATCTACACCGAAGAAGAAATCGAGGCGCTGCAGACCACCACCATGGTCATCGCCGAAATGGTGGCCTCGGGCGATCTGCAAACCCTGGTGGAGCCTGGCCAGGACATCGCCATCCGCCGCTCGCTGGCCCAGCGCGGCGCCTCCCTGTCGGAGGGCATCGGCCTTGGCTACGTGGTGCTGCATGAGCCGCGCGTGGTGGTGCAGAAGCTGATCGCCGACGACGTCGCCGGAGAACTGGCGCGCATCGACGGCGCCATCACCAGCCTCAGGGCGCGCATCGACAACCTGCTGGCGCGCGGCGACGTCGCCCATAGCGGCGAGCACCGCGACGTGCTCGAAACCGTGCGGATGTTCGCCAATGACCAGGGCTGGCTGCGGCGGATACGCGAGGCCATCCACACCGGCCTGACGGCGGAGGGCGCGGTCGAGCGCGTGCAGTCCGACACGCGCGCCCGCATCCTGCGCCAGACCGACCCCTACCTGCGCGAGCGCCTGCACGACCTGGACGAACTGGCCAACCGGCTGCTGCATGAGCTGTCCGGCGCCAATTTCACCGCGGCGCGCGAGGAACTGCCGGACAACGCCATTCTGGTGGCGCGCTCCATGGGGCCGGCGGCGCTGCTCGACTATGATCGCTCGCGCCTGCGCGGCCTGGTGCTGGAAGAGGGCGGCAAGACCAGCCATATCGCCATCGTCGCCCGGGCGTTGGGCATTCCGGCGGTCAGCGAGATCGACAACATCGTCTCACTTGTCGAAGCGGGCGACGCCATCATCGTCGACGGCGTCGCCGGCGAAGTCCAGATCCGCCCGCAGCCCAATGTAGAGGCCGCCTATGCGGAAAAGGCCCGGCTGCGCGCCCGCGCCCAGGCCAAATACAAGCGCCTGCGCAAGCTGCCCTCCACCTCGAAGGATGGGGTGCACGTCCGGCTGAACATCAACGCCGGCCTGCTGGTCGACATGCCGCATCTGGCCGAATCCGGCGCGGCGGGCGTCGGGCTGTTCCGCACCGAACTGCAGTTCATGGTCGCGGAAAAGCTGCCCTCCACCACCGAGCAGCAGATGCTTTATGAGCAGGTGCTGCAGGGCGCGGGTGAAGCGCCGGTGACGTTCCGCACCCTGGACATCGGCGGCGACAAGGTGCTGCCCTACATGGAGCGCGTCGAGGAGGAGAACCCGGCCCTCGGCTGGCGCGCCATCCGCATCGCCCTGGACCGGCCGGCGCTGTTGCGGGCCCAGATGCGCGCCCTGCTGCGCGCCGCCGCCGGTCGCTCGCTACGCGTCATGTTCCCGATGGTGGCGACCGTCGACGAGTTTCTGCGCGCCCGCGCTTTGGTGGCGCGCGAGCGGGCCTATCTGAAGCGGCATGGTCACGCCGTTCCGGCGGAGGTCAGGCTCGGCGTCATGGTCGAGGTGCCGTCGTTGCTGTTCCAGCTTGAAGAAATCTGCGCCGAGGCCGATTTCATCTCCGTGGGCTCGAACGACCTGATGCAGTTCCTGTTCGCGGCTGACCGCGAAAACCGCCACGTGGCTGGCCGTTTCGATCCGCTCGGCCCGGCCGCGCTGCGCGCCTTGCGGCATATCGCTCACACCGCTGCCCGTCACAATTGTCCGGCCACGGTGTGCGGCGAGATGTCGGGGCTGCCGCTGGAGGCCATGACGCTGGTGGGCCTCGGCTTCCGCGCCCTGTCGATGCCCCCCGCCTCCGTGGGGCCGGTGAAAGCCATGCTGCTGGCCCTGGACGTGGCGCCGCTGACCGCCTTCCTCGACGAAGCCCTGCGCTGCGATGGCCAGCTTGAGACGCTGCGGCCGCGGCTGGAGGCGTTTGCCGAAGCCAACTGCATTCCGGTATGAACCGCGGCTCTTCTGTCGTGCGCGGCGCCGGCCCTGAAACTGGCGGCTTTTCACCGGCCGCGCTTTCTGCCATTGCGAAGCGATGAACGGATTCAGGCCTCCCGAGGACCGGCTGGACGCGATTCTCGCGCGTCACGCCCAGCTGAACGCGACCCTGGCTGAGGGACCGGACGGCGCCACGTTCGCGCGCGTTTCGCGTGAGCTGGCGGCGCTTGAACCCGTCGCCGCGGCCATCGCCGCATATCAGGGCGCCCGCGACAATCTCGCGGATCTTCAGGCCGTGCTGGACGATCCCGCTTCTGACGCCGACCTGAAGGCGCTGGCCCAGGACGAAATCGCCGGCGCGGAGGACGCGCTGGAGCGCCTGTCGCACGAGGTGCGGCTGATGTTGCTGCCGCGCGACGAGGCGGATGAAAAATCGGCCATTCTGGAAATTCGGGCCGGAACCGGCGGCGACGAAGCCTCGCTATTCGCCGGCGACCTGTTCGGCATGTACAGCCGCTACGCCGCCCTGAAAGGCTGGACGGTGGAGCCCCTGTCGGTGAGCGAGGGCGTGGTTGGCGGTTACAAGGAAATCATCGCCGAAGTGCGCGGCGCCGGCGTCTTCGCCAGGCTGAAATTCGAATCAGGCGTCCATCGCGTGCAGCGGGTGCCGGCGACGGAGAGCTCCGGCCGCATCCACACCTCGGCGGCGACGGTGGCGGTGCTGCCGGAGGCGGAGGACGTCGACGTCGACATTGACGAAAGCGATCTGCGCATCGAGACCATGCGGGCGGGCGGCGCCGGCGGCCAGCACGTCAACAAGACCGAATCCGCCATTCGCATCACTCACTTGCCAACAGGCACGGTGGTGCATGTGCAGGAGGAGCGCTCGCAGCATCGCAACCGGGCGAAAGCCATGAGCCTGCTGCGCGCCCGGCTGCACGACGCCGAGCGCGGCCGCAAGGACGCCGAGCGCGCCGCCGACCGGCGCTCCCAGGTCGGCTCCGGCGACCGTTCCGAGCGGATCCGCACCTATAACTTCCCCCAAGGGCGTGTGACCGATCATCGCATCGGCCTCACGCTCTACAAGCTGGATGAGGTGATCGCCGGCGCCGCGCTTGATGAACTGGTGGACGCCCTGACGGCCGCCCGCCAGGCCGAATTGCTGGCCTCGGACGACGCTCCGTGAGCAGCCCTGTCGCCAATGACCGGGCGCGTGAAGGCCTGGCGATGCTCGACGCTTTGCCGGCTGGCTCCGGCCGTGGCGCAACCCTGACGGCGCTGGGCAAGGCCCTGGCCTTTCCCGACGCGGGCGAAGGCGCCCGCATCGCCCGCATCCTGTTTGCCGGCGTGCTTGGCCTTGAACTGGTCCAGGTCGTCGCCAGTCCTCAAACGCCCCTGTCCGGCGATGAACGGGCGCGGCTGCGCGCGGCGGCGGCCCGCTGCCTGGCGGGCGAGCCGCCGGGGCGGGTGCTGGGCAGGCGGGCGTTCTGGGGCATGGAGTTCCGGCTTGGCCCGGAGACGCTGGAGCCGCGCCCCGACACGGAAACCCTGGTGGAAACCGCGCTCGTGCGCCTCGGCGCGCAGCGGGCCGGCCAGCCGTTGCGGCTGCTTGATCTGGGGACCGGCACGGGCTGCATCCTGGTCGCCCTGCTCAACGAACTGCCGCGGGCATTTGGCGTCGGCGTCGACCTGGCTCCAGGGGCGGCGATGATCGCCCGCGACAACGCCCTCGCCAACGATGTCGGCGGCCGCAGCGCCTTTGTGGCGGGCGACTGGGCGACGGCCATCGGTGCGGCCCCGTTCGATCTGGTCGTCTCCAACCCGCCCTATATCGAAAGCCGCGCCCTGGCCGGGCTCGACGCCAGGGTGCGCCTGCACGATCCGGTTCTGGCGCTCGACGGCGGCCCCGACGGGCTTGCGCCCTACCGGCTGCTGGCGCCGGAAGCGATGCGGCTGCTGCGCCCGGGCGGCGTGGCGGCCTTTGAGGTCGGCGCCGGCCAGGCGGCTGATGTCGCGGCGTTGATGCGCGCCGCCGGCTTTGCCGCGACGCAGGTTACAGCGGATCTGGCGGGCGTGATGCGGGTGGTTTCTGGCGCCAGACCTTGAGCGGCAAGGACGATGATCCTGAATTTCTGCTTGGCGATGGCGAACGAAACAGGTAATGTACCCGACATACGACGTGATTTGAGCCTGTGATCTGGCGCTTCGGAGGGAGAAGCGGCCTTACGGGCGCGTCGATCGGCCGTACCTCCCCGGCGTCTTTCCTGCCAGATCAGCGTCTGGCCGTCGGAAAGGTCCTAGGATTCAGATTGTTGGAGTTTGGTCTGGTCACCCGGATCCCGGGTCTGGACCAGTTGTGCTCTGACAACGGCTGATGGACGATTACGGAAGCATCCGCAGACCAGAGCATTTGAACGCGAAAGAAACCAGTTCGCGGACGGGAATGCGCCAGGCGGGAACAAGCCTGGTCTGGCGTCTGTCCGGGCGATTGCCGGTCAGGGACCGGCTTCGTTTCGGGGACCCGCCGGCGGCCGGATGCGTGCCGTCATCAGTTGATCACCTGAGCAAGGGGTATCGGCTTCTCCACAGAGAGGCGTCCTGTAGCTCGCTGTGGATGTTGATCCCGGCCGTCCAGCGCGCGAAGCCGGCGCGGATCGGAAAGTAGTGCAAGACAATGGCTTCACATGAGAGACAGATGAGACCAGGTCAGAACAGGCGCGTGCGGGGACGGAACAACCGCAAGGGCCCCAACCCCCTGACGCGCAGCTACGAGTCCAACGGACCGGATGTGAAGATCAGGGGCACTGCCCAGCATATTGCCGAGAAATATGCGCAGCTGGCCCGCGACGCGCAGGTCACCGGCGATCCTGTCGCCTCCGAGAATTATCTGCAGCACGCGGAGCACTACTTCCGCATTATCGCGGCGGCCCAGGCGCAGTTCCAGCAGGCCTATGGGGCGCTGCCCCGCGCCTTCGATGACGCCGATGAGGGTGAGGGCGACGACGAATACGGCGCTGACGCGCCGGTCGCGACCCAGCGCCTGCCGCAGGGCGGCGACGAAGCTTATCCCGCCGGCGCGCCGCAACCTGGCCAGGGCGCGTCCTCCGGCTATCGCGAACGGCAGGAGCGGTTCGATCGCCCCCAGCGCGGCGAGCGTTATGAGCGTCAGGATCGCGCTGAGCGGCAAGATCGCGCTGAACGACAGGAGCGCCCGGCGCGTGGCGAACGCCAGCCGCGCGTGAACGCTGGCGATAACAGCGAACCCCGTCCGGCTGGCGAGCGTGAGCCACGCGGCCGTCGCGAGCGGTTCCGCCGTGACCGCGACGTCGCTCCGGCGCGTGACGTGGAGCTCCCGACGGACGAAGCGGACGCCGGCGGTTTGCCCGCTTTCCTGACCACGCCGCTGCGCGCGGCCCCCACGCCGGTGGAAACCCAGCCGGAGCCGGTGGCGGAAGACAATGCGGGCGCGTCAGAAGCTGCGCAGGCGCAGGATGACGCTGGCGTCGATGAGACGGGCGAGCGCTTTCCTGTCCGCGCCCGCCGGCGCCGGGGCCGCACCCGCGCTGACAGCGCGACGGATTCGGCTGATATCGAGCAGTCCGCCGCTGGCTGATCGCCGCGATCGTTGACAGATCATGAAACCGGGCGACCCGCTGGTCGCCCGGTTTTTTTTGCTTCCGCCTCCCCTTCACCCGGCGGTTTTGCATGCGCCAGGTCCAGGTGACCGCCGCTGGGGTGATATTCTTTCATCCGCGGAAGATCCCCTGGCGGAGAACACCGGCGGCGCCCGGCGCGAACCGGAGGCCGCGTCACGGCCGGAACCGGCATGCGCCCGACGCCTTCCATGACCTTGCGGGTAATGGACGCCGCCCGGTCGCCATGGCCCATTTGGCGGCGCAACGCCTGGCGGCGGCCGCATCCTCGCGTGGCGCGCCAGGACACCGGGAAAACCTCCATGTCTGTCACCGCCGCCCCTGCCGCCAACGACGCCGCCGCGCTTCAGGCCCCGTGCCCGTCAGCGCCCGCGACGACCAGTTACGCCAGCCTGTCGCCGCGCACCCGCTGGCTGCTGGAAGGCCCCGTGTTCGGGCGCCTGCTGGTGCTCGCCGCCCCCAACGTCGGCGAGGCGATCGCCCGCATCACCTTCATTATCGCCGACGCCTTTTTCGTTTCCTGGCTGGGACCGGAGGCGCTGGCCGGCGTATCCGTGGTGTTCCCGCTGCTCATCATCATGCAGACCATGACGGCCGCCGGAGTGGGCGCCGGCGTGTCATCGGCGGTGGGCAGGGCGCTGGGCGCCGGCCTTATCGACGACGCCCGGCAGCTGGCTGGCGTATCCGTGGCGCTGGCGCTGGCGGGGGCCGCCCTGTTCACCGCGCTGGCGCTGGCGGGAGGACCGGCGCTCTACCGCATCATGGGCCTCAGCGGCGACGCCCTGGAGGCCGCCGTCATCTACAGCGCCGTCGGCTTCGGCGGCTGCGTGCTGATCTGGCTGCAAAACATTTTCGCCAACATCTGCCGGGGCGCGGGCAACATGCTCGTGCCGGCGACGGCGATTGTCGTTGGCGAGCTGGCGCATCTGGCCCTGTCGCCAACGCTCATCATGGGGTGGGGGCCGTTCCCCCGGATGGGCGTGGCGGGGGCTGGCGTCGCGTTTCTCTCCGCCTATGCGGTGGGATCGGTGATCATTGGCGCCTATCTGCTGTCGCCCCGGGCGCTGGCCCGCCTGCGGCTGCGCGCCATCCGTCTTGACTGGCCCCATGTGCGCGACATCATGAGCGTCGGCCTGCTGGCGGCCATTTCAGCGCTGCTGTTCCAGATGGCCCTGTTCATCGTCACCGGCATGGTTGGCCGCTTCGGCAACGCCGCGATTGCCGGCTACGGCGCCGCCGCCCGTCTCGACCTGTTGCAGGCACCCATTACATTCGCCTTCGGTTCGGCGGTCATCGCCATGGTCGCTACCGCCGTTGGCGCGCGCGATCTTGTCCGCGCCCGCCATGCGGCCTTTGCCGGCATGACCATCGCCGCCGGCATCGGCCTGGCGTTCAGCATCGTTTCATGGAACGCCGG
>Ga0180216_1003611_pt1 | contig 12179 bp, 11 predicted proteins | sample eDN3rd37CBELigMG_FD_128879 | JGI IMG/M metagenome (GOLD analysis project Ga0180216, IMG submission 128879) | Enriched Miracle-Growth compost microbial communities from Emeryville, California, USA - eDNA 3rd pass 37_C BE-Lig MG (version 2)... ...
AAGTTTGGCGCGAAGTCGATCCTCGGCTCGGTTGTATTCCCACTTTTCGTATTGCTCACCTCTTATATTCCTGCACCGACTCACAATCCTTTACTCGCTGCGATCTACGGCGGGATTGGAGTTGGTCTTGGTCTTGCGATAGTGTTTCGAGGCGGGGGCTCAACAGGGGGCTTAGATCTTGCTGCTCAAATGCTGCATAAGCTTACAGGCATTCCATATCATTTGGCGGTTATATGCTTTGATGGTGCAGTCATTATCGGTACGGCGATTATTATATCGCCAGAGGTTGCGCTTTACGCATTAATTTCTTTATTTGTTACAAGCAAGACGATTGATTTCGCGCAAAATGGTCTTCAGCTCTCTAAAGTCGCATTTATTATTAGTGATCGAACGGCGGAGCTTCAACCGCTTATCTTGAACGATCTAGATCGCGGCTTAACCAATCTTAAGGGCGAAGGCGGCTATACGGGGCAGGATCGCAATGTCATGATGGTGGTTGTATCGCAGCATGAGGTTGTTAGACTTAAGAAAACAGTGGCGAGACATGATCCCAATGCATTTATTATTATCAGCAATACGGCTGAAGTGTTCGGCAAAGGCTTCAAAACATATCAATAAGAGGCTTGAAAAATGGATGAAAATGCGCGTTGTATTTTTATAAGTCACAATGTATAATAATACAATGTTATGCATATTCATTTTCAAGGCCAACTATTGTAAAATAGTGTAGTGATACTATCAATCTATAAATGTTCTAAAAGAGCTAGTGATAGCTTTAATATAATAAAGTTTATGTTCAAAAAGCTTGCCCGGCTTTTTGAACAACCTCATAATGGGTGCTGAAGGGGAGCGGTAAAGACATGGTTAACAAGCTGAGAATTGCAATTGTTGGTTCTACTGGATATGGCGGTGTGGAGTTAATGAGACTGCTGCAGTCTCATCCAAATGCAGAGATCACTTCGGTCATTTCATCCTCAAGCGCAGGCTCGCTTATTACGGAGGGCTATCCTCATTTGAAGGGGATTCGTGAGGAAGTGCTTGACGATGTGGATCCTGTGCTAATTAAGCAGAAGGCTGATCTTGTATTTCTAGCGACACCAGCAGGTGTAGCTTCAAAGCTTGCACCGCAATACATTGCAGCAGGCTTAAAGGTGATTGATCTATCTGGAGACTTCCGTATTAAGGATCGTGACGTTTATGAACAGTGGTACAAAAAGCCTGCAGCAGAGCAAGCGCATTTGGATCAAGCGGTGTTTGGTCTAGCGGAGGTTTATGGAGATACGGTCGTGGATGCACCGTTCATTTCTAATCCAGGCTGCTTCCCTACGGCAACGCTGCTTGGTATCGTACCTGCATTGCAGGGTGGACTTATTGATCATAATACATTAGTTATCGATGCGAAGTCAGGTGTGTCTGGAGCGGGTCGTGGTGCTTCACTCGGTACACATTATTCTGAGCTGAACGAGAATTTTAAAGCATATAAGATTAATCAGCATCAGCATATTCCTGAGATCGAGATGGTGCTGTCGCAGGTGGCAGATGAGCAGGTAACAGTAAGCTTTACAACACATCTTGTCCCAATGACGCGCGGAATTATGGCGACGATCTATGCCAAGCTTAACCAAAACGTAACCGAGTCAGACCTTATTAAACACTATGAGCAATATTACGAAGGTCGTCCATTTGTTCGAATTCGTCCTGAAGGTCAATGGCCTGCGACAAAAGAGGTGTGGGGCTCGAATTATTGCGATATTGGTTTTTCTGTCGACAAGCGCACGAATCGCGTGACCATTATTTCTGTCATCGATAATTTGGTGAAGGGTGCAGCAGGTCAGGCCATTCAAAATATGAATCTAATGATGGGTTGGGACGAAACGCTAGGCTTGCAATTTGTTCCTGTATACCCTTAACGATAAGGAGATCGAGTGTATATGGCAGAAGGGCAGTTTACGATTATAGAGGAAGGCTCTGTAACCTTCCCGTCAGGATTTTCAGCAGGCGGCTTGCATTGCGGATTGAAAAAAACAGATCGCCACGATCTTGGAGCTATTGTCTGTGAAGTGCCAGCAGCGGCAGCAGCGGTCTATACGACAAATGTATTTCAAGCGGCGCCAATTAAAGTAACACGTGAAAGCATCAATAGCAGCGGCATGCTCCGTGCAGTCATCGTTAATAGCGGTAATGCGAATGCATGCACAGGTAAGCAAGGCGAAGCAGACGCTTATGAAATGCGAAACGTATTTGCAGATATCATTGGTGTTGCACATGAGGATGTAGCGGTTGCTTCTACTGGGGTTATCGGCGAGCTGCTTAAAATGGACCGCGTGCGCTCAGGGATCTCTCAGCTGCCTGCGAAGCTTGAAGCGAGTGAGCAAGGGGCGGAGGATTTTAGCCAAGCGATTCTGACAACAGATCTCGTGAAGAAAACCATTGCAGTAGAGCTCGTTATTGACGGCAAAACGGTACGCATTGGTGGAGCAGCAAAGGGCTCTGGTATGATCCATCCGAACATGGCAACGATGCTTGGTTTTGTGACGACCGATGCGAGCATCGAGCCAGAAGCGCTACAGCTGCTGCTTCGTCAAGTAACCGATCTCAGCTTTAATATGATTACGGTGGATGGCGATACGAGCACGAACGATATGCTCGTGGCGATGGCGAGCGGTTTAGCGGGCAATAATACGCTGAATGAAGCTCATCCTGATTGGGAAGCATTCCGCGTGGCGATGACGCATGTTTGTGTACATTTGGCAAAAGCGATTGCACGTGATGGTGAAGGGGCTACGAAGCTCGTAGAAGTTCGGGTTGAAGGTGCAACAAGCGATGAAGCGGCGCAAGCGATCGCTAAAACGATTATTGGCTCATCACTTGTGAAATCAGCGGTATTTGGCGCAGATACGAACTGGGGCCGGATTATTGCAGCAGTAGGACGCGCTGGTCAGCCAGTTAATCCTGATACGGTCGATATTGCACTAGGTGATATCGTTACGCTTCGTCAATCTTCTCCGGTGGCCTTTGATGAAGAAGCGGCATTGGAATACTTACAAGGAGATACAGTAGTGATCTCTGTTCAGCTTAATATGGATAACGGAAAAGCAAAGGCGTGGGGCTGTGATTTGACGTACGACTACGTTCGAATTAATGCAGCATATCGCACGTAGCTAGGAGGAAGAAACATGTCTACACAACGCTTTGTTATGAAATGCGGCGGCAGTACGCTGGCGGCTTTGCCTAGCAGCTTTTTTGCAGAGCTGCGACAGCTGCAACAGGATGGGATCGCCCCTGTTATCGTGCACGGCGGTGGTCCAGCGATCTCGGAAACGCTGGATAAACTCGGGATCGAGACGGAATTTGTTCAAGGCTTGCGTAAAACGAACGATGAGGTGCTCGATGTTGTTGAGATGGTGTTAGCTGGCCGAATCAACAAGGAAATCGTACGCAAGATGCAATCAAGCGGGGCACAGGCGATTGGCCTATCTGGCGTAGACGGAATGCTCATTCAAGCGCAGCCTGTTGCCAATAGTGCGGAGATCGGCTTCGTTGGAGATGTGACGCATGTTAATGCTACAATTGTAGAAGGAATTATGAGCATGGGCTATATCCCAGTCATTGCTCCAATCGGCATCGATGAGAACGGACAGCGCTACAACATTAATGCGGATACGGCTGCAGGTGCGGTTGCATCTGAGCTAGGTGTATCGCGTATGATCGTTGTCACCGACGTCCCAGGCATAATGAAAACAATAGATGGTGAAAAGGTTACACTTCCAAGTGTCACAGTTGCAGACGTTGAGGCGATGATTGCTAGTGGTGAAATCTACGGTGGCATGATTCCAAAGGTACGTGCAGCGATTCAATGCCTTCAAGGCGATGTGCAAGAGGTTGTTATCGTTAGTGGTGCACAGGAAGGTGTGCTGACGCAGGCTGTTAAGGCAGGCGGAGTTGGTACGATCATTAAGCAATAGAGAGGTGTTCGTTATGAGTCAGGAGACGATTGAAGCGACAGGTCAGTCGCTGTTTCCAACCTATGCTAGATACCCGCAGGCTATTGTTAAGGGTGAAGGCAGCTGGCTATGGGACAGTGAAGGCAACAAATATTTGGATTTTATGAGCGGGATTGCGGTAACGAATTTAGGTCATGCACCTAAGGCTGTAAAGGAAGCGCTGGTTGCTCAGCTGGATCAGCTATGGCATATCTCTAATCTATTCCAAATCCCTAATCAAGCGGAAGCAGCAAAGCTAATTACAGACAATAGCTGTGCAGATGCTGTGTTTTTCTGTAATTCGGGAGCGGAAGCGAATGAGGCAGCGATTAAGCTGGCACGCCGCTATCAGCAGAAGGTTAAAGGCAGCGGACGCTATGAGATTATTACATTCCATCAGTCCTTCCACGGACGCACATTAGCAACGTTAACTGCGACCGGACAGGATAAGGTGAAGGAAGGCTTCGGGCCGCTGCCTGTTGGCTTCAAGCATATTCAGCTCAATGATCTTGCTGCATTGAAGGCGGCCATTACATCTGAGACAGCGGCGATTATGCTCGAGATGGTGCAGGCTGAGGGTGGTATTCATCCTGTAGAGCGTGACTATATTCAAGCGGTTGCTCAGCTATGCAAGGCTGAAGGAATTCTGCTTATTGTGGATGAGATTCAGACAGGTATCGGAAGAACGGGTAAGCTGTTTGCCTATGAGCATTTCGGTATTGAGCCGGATATTTTCACAATGGCTAAAGGTCTTGGAAGTGGCTTTCCAGTTGGTGCGATGGCAGCGAAGGAAGAACTTCGTGACGCATTCACGGCAGGCAGCCATGGCTCCACCTTCGGAGGAACGCCAATTGCAACTGCAGCTGTTAAGGCAACGCTAGAGACGATCGTTGGAGACAACGTTCCTCAGCATGCTGCGAAGCAAGGCGCATATTTGACAGAGCAGCTGCGCGCGAAGCTGCAAGGAAATTCGTTTGTAACAGACATCCGCGGCTTAGGACTTATTGTTGGTATTGAATGCAAAGAACCGGTTGCTGATCTTATCGTTGAGGCCCAGCAGCAAGGACTGCTTGTCATTACAGCTGGCCCGAACGTAATCCGCTTGCTGCCGAACCTGCTCGTAACGAATGAAGAGATTGATCAAGCGGTTTCGATACTATCAGCGATTTTATCAAAGCGCTAAAAGATATAGATTGCTCGTTATACGCTGATGCGTGCGATGCGCATCAGCTTTAGTCTTGTTTAGTAAATGGAGGGTTTACATATGGTAAGAAGCAAAGAGGAAATTGCACAAAGCATGAAGGGCAGAGACTTCTTGATGCTTGTTGATTATACACCAGATGAGATTCAGTACCTGATCGAGCTAGCCATTGAGCTGAAGGAAAAGCAGAAGGCAGGTCAACCTCATCAACCGCTTAAAGGAAAAACGGTTGGTCTTATTTTCGAGAAATCATCCACTCGTACTCGCGTATCTTTCGAGGTTGGGATCTATCAGCTTGGCGGGCAGGGCTTATTCCTAAGCGGCAATGATCTACAGCTTGGTCGCGGTGAAACGATTCTAGATACCGCACAAGTGCTTTCTCGCTACCTGGATGGCATAATGATCCGTACGTTCGAGCATCGTAATGTGGTTGAGCTTGCTCGTGGAGCTACGATTCCTGTTATTAACGGCTTAACAGATCTATCTCACCCATGCCAAGCGTTGGCTGATTTTCAGACGATTTATGAGAAGCACGGCTCCTTTGACGGCGTGAAGCTTGCGTACATTGGCGATGGTAACAATATGGTACACTCGTTGATGATGGGTGCGGCTAAGCTTGGCGTTGACATGTCGATTGCTACACCTGAAGGCTATGAGCCAGATGAGGACATTATTGCTCAGACGCTTGCAGTCGCTGAGGAAACAGGTGCGAAAATCGTTGTGTGCCGTGATCCGAAGGAAGCGATTGAAGGCGCGAACTTCATCTATACCGACGTATGGGCAAGCATGGGTCAAGAAGCAGAGCAGAAAGAGCGCGAAATCGCCTTTGCTAACTATCAAATCGATGATGAGCTAGTAAAGCTCGCAAGCCCAGACTTTATGTTTATGCATTGCTTACCTGCACACCGCGGCGAAGAGGTAACGGAAAGTGTAATTGACGGTGAGCATTCTATTATTTTTGATCAGGCAGAAAATCGTCTCCATGCGCAAAAAGCGATTATGGCTGCGATTATGTCTTAATATAGGAGGAGTGGTTCAACATGGCAAAGGATAAAATTGTATTAGCCTATTCAGGTGGTTTGGATACGTCTATTATTTTGAAATGGTTAAAGGAAACGTACGACGCAGAAATTATTGCTTTCACAGCAGACATCGGTCAAAAGGAAGAGCTAGACGGACTTGAGGAAAAAGCAATACAGACAGGTGCTTCTAAAGTCTACATCGATGATTTGCAGGAAGAGTTCGCTAAGGACTTTATCTTCCCAATGTTCCAAGCGGGTACGATGTATGAAGGTCAATACCTTCTTGGTACGTCCATTGCACGTCCACTTATTGCGAAGCGCATGGTAGAGATTGCTCGCGCAGAAGGTGCGAAGTACATCGCTCACGGCGCAACAGGTAAAGGAAATGACCAGGTTCGCTTTGAGCTTGGCGTAGCTGCACTTGCTCCAGAGATTGAAATCATTGCCCCATGGCGCTCTGAGCAATTCCGTAACGACTTCCCAGGTCGCGCAGAGATGATTGCATTTGCAGAAAAGCATGGTATTCCTGTAACGGCATCCGCTGCGAAGCCATATTCTACAGACCGTAACCTTCTACACATCAGCTTTGAGAGCGGTATGCTAGAGGATCCTTGGTTTGATCCAAGTGCTGAGGAGAACGAAGAGATGTACGTGCTGAGCGTATCACCTGAGCGTGCTCCTGATGAAGCAGAATACGTTGAGCTTGAGTTTGAGCAAGGTAACTGCGTAGCGATTAACGGCGAGGCAATGACTCCGCTGCAAGTGATGGATAAGCTAAATGAGCTTGGCGGCAAGCATGGTATCGGCCGTGTAGATATGGTTGAGAACCGTTTCGTTGGTATGAAGAGCCGCGGTGTATATGAAACACCAGGTGGGACGATTCTATTTACTGCTCATCGCAAGATGGAATCATTAACGATGGATCGCGAAGTGATGCACTTGCGTGATTCCTTAATCTCTAAATACAGTGAGCTTGTATATAACGGCTTCTGGTTTGCGCCTGAACGCTTGGCGCTTCAAGCTCTTGTTACAGAGTCTCAGAAAAACGTATCAGGTGTTGTTCGCCTGAAGCTATATAAAGGCAATGTTATCGGTGCTGGGGTGAAGAGTCCAGTCAGTCTATACAATCCTGATATTGCAACGATGGAAGCAGATCCTTCTCAAGCCTACGATCAAGGCGATGCAACAGGCTTTATTCGCCTAAATGCACTTCGCTTGAAGGTTTCTGCAGGTGTGAATCAGAATAAATAAATTAAACGACGCGATATAAGCTGAACTGGTAATTGGGCAGACTGTGAAATATTCTTACGATCGCTGTTGTCCCCCAAATTTCTATGATTAAAATTCAAAGTAGAAATTTGTGGACAAAGGCGACCGCTTCGCTTCTTCAGAATCATTTCACATTCTGCTTCAAGAAGCTAGTTGTTCAGCTTATATCACTTGTTATAGGAAGGGAGTTAACACGTGAGCAAGCTTTGGGGTGGACGTTTTACGAAGAAAACGGACCAATTAGTTGAAGAATATACAGCATCCATTACTTTCGACAAAGCGCTTGCTGAGGAGGATATCCAAGGCAGTTTGGCGCATGTGACGATGCTTGGCAAGCAAGGCATCCTGCCACAGGAGGATGTAGAAACGATAAAAGCGGGCTTACTACGCGTGCTTGATCGGATTAAAGCAGGAGAACAACAATTTTCTGTCAGCGATGAAGATATTCATATGAATATCGAGAAGGCGCTTATCGAGGATGTTGGACCAGTAGGCGGTAAGCTGCATACGGGCCGCAGCCGTAACGATCAGGTCGCTACTGATATGCATCTATGGCTTCGTAAGCGCGTCGTTGAATTTGTTGAGCTATTGCGCAAGCTGCAGGAAGCATTGATTGGACAAGCGAAAGCAAATATCGATACGATTGTGCCAGGCTATACACATCTACAGCGTGCGCAGCCGATTCTGTTCGCTCATCATATGATGGCCTACGTGTCCATGTTTGGTCGCGACATCGAGCGTTTGCAGGATAGCTATAAGCGCATCAATGTGCTTCCGCTTGGTGCAGGTGCGCTTGCAGGAACGACGTTCCCGATCGACCGCCATTTTGTTGCAGAGCAGCTGAAGTTTGATCGAGTGTATGAGAACAGCCTCGATGCTGTAAGTGATCGTGACTTTATTCTAGAGTTTTTAGCGGATGCTTCGATCATTATGATGCACCTATCTCGCCTAAGCGAGGAGCTGATTATGTGGTCTAGCACCGAATTCAGCTTCGTTGAACTGGATGATGCATTCTGTACGGGCAGCAGCATTATGCCGCAGAAGAAAAATCCTGACGTACCGGAGCTAGTCCGTGGTAAAACAGGTCGCGTCTACGGAGACCTAATGGGGCTATTGACCGTGTTGAAATCTTTGCCGCTTGCGTATAACAAAGATATGCAAGAGGATAAAGAAGGCATGTTCGATACCGTAACAACGCTGCAAGGTGCATTGCAGCTGTTTGCGCCAATGATCGCGACGATGAAGGTGAACCAAGGTCGCATGCGTCAAGCAGTTAACCAAGACTTCTCTAACGCTACAGACATTGCGGATTTCCTTGTTAACAAAGGACTACCGTTCCGTCAAGCGCATGAAGTCATCGGTAAAACCGTGCTGTACTGTATCGAAAACAATAAGTACTTGCTTGATCTCTCGCTTGATGAGTTCAAGCAATTCTCAGAGCTGTTCGATGATCGTATCTACGAGGTTCTGCAGCCAGAGCAAGTGGTTAACGCGCGTAACGTATACGGCGGTACTGCGAAGCCACAAGTAGAAGCAGCTATAGCACGTGCGGAGCAAGCGATGCAGACTACTGCTGCGTGGGTAGCGGAATATCTAGAGCGTTCGCAATAAGTACGACATTTATATGTGAAATCGTACCTCCAACTGCCTAAGGCAGCCAAATGAGAGGTTAACGAATAGAAGAAAAACGAGCATCAGCCTCAAAGCTGATGCTCGTTTTTCTGTGTATAGTCTCCTTAACATAATGAGTATGATCGTACTACCAATTTTACGGTTTAAATTGTATACTTTATGAAAAGGTTGCGTATGATGAAGGGAGGAGAATGAAAGGTGGGGATTGTAATAGACAAACCACGCTTTAATGTTGATCAAGTTAATTCTGCCACTTATGCTTCCAAACGTTTTGGAGAAATAAGAAAAAAAGCTAAACAGCTTCCACAATTCATTTCAGAAAACAATTGTGTGGATACGGTTGTGCTGGATTATAAAGTATATGAAGAAATGTATATGGAACTTCAAGCTTTAAGAGAATTGACTTGGGAACTAGAGATTGCTCGACGTCTTGAAACAGCCGATAGAACGACCCTTCGATATAGCGTGAAAGATGTTCTAAGTGATACTGAATACGAAGAGTTCCGTAGCATCGATCCAAACAATATTTCAGATGCGGAATTATTTGAATAGTTATGGTTAAAAAGTTTGAAGTAGTGTTTATAGAAGAAGCAAGAATTGAGTATAAAAATCTTGATGGTTCCATTAAAAAACTTGTTAATGTTGCACTCGCTAAAATGGAAGAACGTGCTGATGTACTTGGTGAAGAGTTAACAAGTAAGCATGGATTAAAGTTAATTGGTTGTAGAAAAATAAAGTTTCGTAAAGCTGGTATTCGAATTGTATATCGGATTGTTGGAGATAAAGCAGAAATTGCTGAGATTATTGTCGTCGGTAAAAGAGAGGATAATGAAGTTTATATAGAGGCATTTAAGCGACTAAAAGAATTATGAAAAGATTCCTAGGCTATAGGGATCTTTTTTTGTTCCCAGCTAACCTTCTTTCTAAGGATGGGAGCTGGGTATTTATTTGTTTGGATAAAGGTTCTCCCCCGAGTTAGTGGAGAACAACGATGTTGTGGAAAAGCGAAGCGTTCGCCTTTGTTTGCGGATTTCTACCACAAGAATCAATAATAGAAATCCGCGAACAACAGCGATTGGAACAATATTGTAGTTCGTAACGGCGCAAGCGGCAAGCAGTTGATGCAACACCACTAGAAGAATAACTCGCAGTAACGCTCACAAGAAGTCATACGGCGGTGCATTGCAGGTAGTTGGTGCATGAAGGATACGAGATGCAAGCCTCAAGAAATAGTGCAGCTGAAGACAAGGTCAGGTAACGGTACAACACCTAAGAAGCAGTCCACTCACCACATTACGCAGCCTTTGCCGCTTGTATGCTGTCGATTTCGACATCGCAATGTCTTAAATGAGAAAAATTAGAAAAGTGAAAATTGGCTAATCATCGGAGAACCTTGAAGGAATTAGACATAACCTGTCGAACATATAGTATTGAACTTTTTACAGGATGTGATAGCGTGATAGAAATGCACGATATATGGAAAACGTACGCCGACGGTACGAGTGCACTTAACGGAGTGTCGGTCAAGATAGATCGAAATGAGTTTGTTTACTTAGTTGGACCTTCAGGGGCAGGGAAATCTACCTTCATGAAGCTGATTTACCGCGAGGAAATCCCGACAAAAGGTGAGATCTTCGTGAATGGCTTTAATATCGGGAAGCTGAAGCAGCGCAAAATCCCGTACGTACGCCGTAACATTGGCGTTATCTTTCAAGACTTTAGACTTTTACCGAAACTAACAATCTATGAAAATGTAGCCTTTGCTATGGAAGCTATTGAAGCGCCTCGGAAGGTGATTAAGAAGCGTACGATGGAAGTGCTGGAACTTGTCGGATTAAAGCATAAACATAAGAGCTTCCCGTCCCAATTATCCGGTGGAGAACAGCAAAGGGTGTCTATTGCCCGGGCAATTGTGAATAATCCGGCGGTTATTGTCGCGGATGAACCGACAGGAAATCTTGATCCAGATACATCTTTAGACATTATGAATCTACTTGAAGAAATTAATTTCCGCGGGACGACCATTGTCATGGCAACGCACAATAAAGAAATTGTCAACTCGATGCGCAAGCGCGTCATTGCTATTGAACATGGCAATATTGTGCGCGATGAGCAAAGAGGGGAGTACGGATATGAAATTTAGCACGTTAACACGACACATTAGAGAAGGCTTCAAGAGTATACTGCGTAACGGCTGGATGTCCTTTGCTTCTATTACTTCGATTTTTATCTCTCTCTTAATTTTGGGAGTATTTATACTATTAGCCTTAAATATGAATGCAATGGCTTCACAGATCGAAAGCCAAGTTCAAATCCGAGTGTTTCTCGAAACAGACGTCGCAGAAGATGTAGTTGCAGACCTTCAAAAGCAGGTAGGCAATATTCCTGAAGTAAGCAAGCTAATTTATGTGTCCAAGGAAGAAGGACTAGCCCAGCTACGTGATCGAATGGGTGAAGATAATAGTGATTGGCTTGAAGGCTATAACAACGAGAACAACCCACTTCCGATTACTTTTACGGTGGAAGTATTTGAACCTAAGCTTGTAAAAAGTGTAGCAGATCAGATACATAGCATCGCCGGAACCTATGAGACCTCTCCAGTTGCGGATGTGAAGTATGGTCAAGGTATTGTTGAAACGTTGTTTAAGGTAACGGATGCCATTCGTAATGCTGGTTATATTGTTGTTGCTGCGTTATCAATAACAGCGGTATTGCTTATCTCCAATACGATTCGTATGACGATTGTTGCGCGTCAGCGCGAGATCAGCATTATGAAAATGGTTGGAGCAACAAATTCATTTATTAGATGGCCATTCTTTGTCGAGGGCGCCCTAATTGGGGTCATTACCTCTGTCTTAACAACAGCCATTGTACTCATTGGATATGATCAAATTATTAATGCTTTTCAATATGAACTGTCTTTCTTAACGATGCAGCTGCTGCCTGTTAAGGAAGTAATGGCGCTAACGTCGCTAACGATGATTATCCTCGGCTCCTTTATCGGAATCTGGGGTAGTGTGATGTCTGTTCGAAAATATTTGAAGGTGTAGGTGAAACAATCGTGTCCATGAA
>Ga0180216_1003612_pt1 | contig 12176 bp, 6 predicted proteins | sample eDN3rd37CBELigMG_FD_128879 | JGI IMG/M metagenome (GOLD analysis project Ga0180216, IMG submission 128879) | Enriched Miracle-Growth compost microbial communities from Emeryville, California, USA - eDNA 3rd pass 37_C BE-Lig MG (version 2)... ...
GACGTCGTCGCCAACCTGCGCATCGACCAGGCTTGGGGTTCGGCCCAGATCATGGGTGCGATGCACCAGGTCAACGCCACCTACTACGGTGCCACGCCTGGTTCGGGTCACCCGAGCGACAAGTGGGGCTTCGCGGTCGGCGCTGGTATCAAGCTGAACGCGCCGATGCTCGGCCAGGGCGACTACTTCCAGGCCCAGGTCAACTACACCCAGGGTGCGACCCGTTACGCCAGCTTCACGGCCAACTCGAACTGGGCCAAGGTTGACGGCGCCGGTATCGGCTTCGGCGTGCTGACCGACGCTGTGTTCTCTGCGACCGGCACCACCGATCTGCAGCTGACCACCGCCTGGAACGTGAACGCGGCTTACGAGCACTTCTGGAACGCCCGTTGGCGTACGTCCGTCTACGGCGGCTACGTTGCGACGAGCTTCAACTCGACCGCCAACAACATCCTCTGCACCGGTTCGCCGACCACCGTTCTGGCTGGTTGCGACATGAACTGGAACTCGTGGTGGGTTGGTTCGCGTACGCAGTGGAACGTCACCCGTGACTTCTACCTCGGCGTGGACGTGATGTACTCGAAGCTCCAGAGCGCCACGGCTCCGGTTGGCTACGTGCCGACCTTTGCTCCGGCCGGCGTCACGAGCATCAAGGACGTCGACAACTGGTCCGTGCGCCTGCGCGCTCACAAGGACTTCTATCCCTGATCGTCTGATCGGGATCTGAAAAGACCCCCGGCGGGAAACCGCCGGGGGTTCTTCCGTTCCTAGTATCGTGTTTGTAGAGGCGGCAAGGCATGCATATCGAGCCGCGCGTATCCCGCGACCTTCTCGAGCTCGTGCGCCTCGAGCGTCGCGCGTTCGCCGCCAAGGTGCGTATGGCCCGGGCGGTTCTCGGCCTCAGCCAGAGCGATTTCGGCGCCAGCGTCGGCCTGACCCAACGCGCCATCCATAAGCTGGAGCAGGGCGATACCGAGCCTCGGCGCGCGACCGTCCACGCCATCGAGGAACTGTGGCGCGCGGAAGGAATCGAATTCGAGGATCTGCCCGAGGGCGGTTTCCGCGTGACGGTACGGACCGGCGTGTTCGACCGCGAGAGCCAGCGTTCGCACGCGGCCCGCAAGCAGCTCGGCGTGACCTCCATCGCCTACCGGAGCTGAGCGTCCGGAACCCGTGATTGCGGGGTGGGGGAGAGCAGCGCTCGGCGATTGCCTCGATCCGGCCGAAGCCTTATAGAGCGGTGGAAAGAGCCAACCGGACAGCGATTCATGACCGCGCGCATCTACAAGCCGTCCAAGACCGCCATGCAATCCGGCTCCGCCAATACCAAGGAGTGGGTGTTGGATTTCGAGCCCGAACAGCCGCGGCTGGTCGAGCCGCTGATGGGGTGGACCTCCTCGGGCGACATGCGCCAGCAGGTGCGGCTGCGCTTTGCCAGCCAGGAAGACGCGATCGCCTATTGCGAGCGCCACGGCATCGCCTATCAGGTTTTCGAATCGACTCCGCCGCACCGGCGCACGATGTCCTACGCCGACAACTTCGCCTTCAAGCGTCGCGACGCCTGGACCCACTGACGGGGACAGGGCGCACAACCATCCGCGCCCGCCGCCGGCGTCCGATACGACACCTCATTTGAAAGGCCACGGCGATGCCCTCACGGGCATCGCGCTGCTTTTGGGCCCACGCACACATGATCCGCCTCGACGCCATCAGCAAACAGAACGGCCACCAGATCCTCTTCATCGAGGCCTCGGCCGCGCTCAACAGGGGCGAGAAGATCGGTCTCGTCGGCCCGAACGGCGCCGGCAAGACGACGTTGTTTCGCATGATCACGGGCCAGGAGCTGCCCGATGAAGGCCAGGTCGCCGTCGATCGCGGCGTGACCATCGGCTATTTCAGCCAGGACGTCGGCGAGATGGCCGGCCGCAGCGCCGTCGCCGAGGTGATGGATGGTGCCGGCCCGGTGAGCGTCGTCGCGGCGGAGCTGAAGGAGCTGGAGGCGGCCATGGCCGACCCGGACCGCGCCGACGAGATGGACGCGATCATCGAGCGCTACGGCGAAGTGCAGCATCGATTCCAGGAGCTGGACGGCTACGCCTTGGACGGCCGGGCGCGCGAGGTGCTCGCGGGCCTGAGCTTCAGCCAGGAGATGATGGACGGCGACGTCGGCAAGCTGTCCGGCGGCTGGAAGATGCGCGTCGCGCTCGCGCGCATCCTGCTGATGCGTCCGGACGTCATGCTGCTCGACGAGCCGAGCAACCATCTCGATCTCGAAAGCCTCATCTGGCTCGAGGCCTTCCTCAAGGACTATGACGGCGCGCTGCTGATGACCTCGCACGACCGCGAGTTCATGAACCGCATCGTCACCAAGATCGTCGAGATCGACGGCGGCACGCTGACGACCTATTCGGGCAACTACGCCTTCTACGAAAAGCAGCGCGCGCTCTCCGAGCAGCAGCAGCAGGCGCAGTTCGAGCGCCAGCAGGCCATGCTCGCCAAGGAGATCAAGTTCATCGAGCGCTTCAAGGCGCGCGCCTCGCACGCGGCGCAAGTGCAGAGCCGGGTGAAGAAGCTCGACAAGATCGAGCGCGTCGAGCCGCCGCGCCGCCGCCAGACGGTCGCCTTCGACTTCCCGCAGGCGCCGCGCTCCGGCGAGGACGTCGTGATGCTCAAGGGCGTCTACAAGCGCTACGGCAGCCGCAGCATCTACGAAGGCCTGGATTTCTCGGTGCGCCGCAAGGAGCGCTGGTGCGTGATGGGCATCAACGGCGCCGGCAAATCGACGCTGCTGAAGCTGGTCACCGGCACGACGGAGCCGGACGAGGGCTCGGTCACGCTCGGCAGCAGCGTGAAAATGGGCTACTTCGCCCAGCACGCGATGGATCTGCTCGACGGCGAGCGCACGGTGTTCGAGGAGCTCGAATATGCCTTCCCGCAGGCGGGGCAGGGCTCGCTGCGCACGCTCGCCGGCTGCTTCGGCTTTTCCGGCGACGACGTCGAGAAGAGGTGCCGCGTGCTGTCGGGCGGCGAGAAGGCGCGGCTCGTCATGGCCTTGATGCTTTACGACCCGCCGAATTTCCTGGTGCTCGACGAGCCGACGAACCACCTCGACATGGCGACCAAGGAAATGCTCATCGCCGCCTTGTCGGAGTACGAAGGCACGATGCTGTTCGTGTCGCACGACCGCCACTTCCTCGGTGCGCTGTCGAATCGCGTGCTCGAGCTCACGCCCGAGGGCGTGCACACCTATGGCGGCGGCTATACCGAATATGTCGGCCGCACCGGCTACGAGGCGCCCGGCCTGCGGAGCTGACGCAGTCGCCTCTTTAAGCGATCCGTTTTAGCGGCCGACCGTCGTGATGATACGGCGCGCCGGCTTGCGCTCGACCACGACCTTGCGCTCCACGGCGACCTTACGCTCCACGGCGAACTTGCGCTCCACCACGAAGGTGCGCGGGGCGACCGGCGTCTGGGTCTGGCTCGGGGACACGGCCGGCGTGAAGACGACGTTTTGGGCCGGCCGCGCCGTCAGCAGCGGGCTGTTGCGCACCTGATCGACGGGCAAACCCATCAGCGATGCCGCGATCTCGGCTTGATGGTCGAGATCGTCGGACAGGCCCTGCGCGGCGAAGATGGCTTCCTCGAGCGTCGGCGCTTCGTTGCGGACGCGGCGAGTGCCGAATTTGGTGCTCCAGGGCTGATTGGTGTTTTTGCTCATAAATCCAAGTCTCAGGCGCTATTTGTGGCGTCCTTATGCCCGCTATGCGGTATTGCGGCAAGCCGAATGGTGCAACGCACCATGCCGTTTCCGACATAGCGGCTTTAGAGCCACAGGGTACCGGCGGGCAGTCGCGGGTAGGGTGTTGGGTAACCGCTCAAATAGCCGTCGCGATGGCATATTCACGCCATACGCGTGGCGGGAGAGCCCCTCGGCCGCATGCTGTGAGCCAAGGGCAACCCGAGGGGTATAATCTCATTTCTTCAGGAAGTGCTCCGCTTCGGAGCAGAGGAGGTGCCGCACGCTTTCTTGTTCGCGTCTAACTTGGAGCCTGGCATCCGGACTGTCTGAAAGGAAAGCCAAGCAAAGGACGTCACGGCAACGGCACGCTCCACAACTTGCGCCAACTCTACTGGGTTTCGATGGCCACGTTTGTCGAATAGATCGAGGTCAGGTGGCGCACCGCTGTTTGAAGGACACGCGTGACGTCCTGCACCACGCATCCCCGGCAAGTGCGGTCTAACCGCTGGGTCTCTTCCTGCAAATCGACTGCTTATTCTTTGTCGCTGCGACGATCGCTTCGTAAGCTTTGATGGGCTCTTTTGGCGTTGGATCCAAAGCTGTGTCTCATCGACCCAAGGACGCTCCACTTCGCGTTTCGCAATGTACGGGCGTCGGTATTCGTCCCTTCTTGAAACTGTAGACCACGCAAGAAGGCGTCGACATTCAGGTGTGGCGTTCGATCAAAATAAGAAGTGCTTGATCGCCGACATCACAGCTGCTGCGACAGCGATATAGCCGCCAATGGCTATAATGGAAACGGTCATCGCCGCGCGGCGGGCGCGCTCCATCTCGGCGATTTCTTCATCGGTGAATTTCGCTTTTATGGCGGCAACGTAGGGCATTGCGGCCTGATCGAGTTCGCGGGCAAAGCGTCGTGTTTGATGCCACGAATTGCCGGGAAACAATCCTTCTCCCCCCAAGAAAGAATGTATTCTTGGCGCAATGCTACCAACAGTTGTGGTTTCGCGCAACGGAGCATCGGCCTGGGGACCCGATTACAGCACGGGCTCCGGGCAACACTCTCGCCTAGGGGGAACACGCAATGAAGGCGAGGTTGCTCTTCGTTGGCATGCCAGCTCGGAGCGGAGGCCATTACCGCGATCAAGGCTGTGGATGTGAGGTAAATGCTGGCGCGTTTCGTTCCGAATTTGTCGGGACGGTCGAGCGGATTTGTCGGAAAAGTGGCGACCCCGGCTGGATTCGAACCAGCGACCCTCAGCTTAGAAGGCTGATGCTCTATCCGGCTGAGCTACGGGGCCGTTTGTGCGACGCCTCGGTTTACCCGCACCGCGGTGTCTTTGAAAGTGCTTGCGCGCGCCTGCACAGGCTTTGCGTGCGAGCGGCGCGGGCGGGCCGGACGACGCCAGCGGTAATGAAGGCCTCTGCCGCGCGCCATGCCTGCCTGCCCAGGCAGCATATCCGCCAGTCGTTACAGATGCTTATACGCCCGGCCTGGCCGCCCTCAGGTTTCGCCAATGCGCATCGGTCCGTCCGGCCGGCGCGCGGCGGCGGCGGCGGCGCGCTAACATTGTCCGGGATCAACAGCCGCCCGCGCGATCCGGACTTTCATGGAGCCTCACGAAGCTGTCGATGACGGAGGGCGGCGCCGGCCACGACCTCGACACCATCGAACCGTGCAATATTGTCGCTGGCTGCCTTGGAGGTTTGTCGAACATGCGCACCATCGCCCGCGCCGGTATTGCCGCCGCGCTTCTCGCTCTCACGTCGATTGCCGCGTTTGCCCAGGAGAAGGCCTTCACCCGCGAGGATCTCGACGCCGCCGGTCTCAAGCTCGAAGAGCAGATCAAGACGGATGCCGGCGCGGTGACCAAGCCGGTCGCGCAACTGCGCAAGGAAGCGGACGCCGCCTTCCAGAAGAACGACTTCCGCACCGGCATGGTGGTGCTCGGCCAGCTCGTCGCGGCCGCCCCTGGCGATGCGCAAAGCTGGCTGCGTCTCGCGCGTACGGTGCGTCAGATCCGTCCGCGCGACGACAAGGAGAAGGCGCTGCTTCTCGATCGCGCCACGACCGCGGCCTACATCGCCTATCAGCGCGCGAGCGACACGCCGACGCAGGCCGACAGCCTCGCGCTGCTCGGCCGGACTCTGGCCGACCGTCAGCAATGGCGTCCGGCGCTGGATTCCATGCGGCTGGCGCTCGAATTGCGCGAGAACGCCGATCTGCGCGGGGTCTATGAGCGGCTGCGCGTCGAGCACGGCTTCCGCATGCTCGATTACAGCGTCGATTCCGATGCCGTGTCGCCGCGCGTCTGCTTCCAGTTCTCGGAAGAACTGCCCGGCAAGCGCACGGACTTCTCGCCTTACGTCGCCGTCGTCGGCCAGGACAAGCCGGCGCTGTCGGTCAATGAGAAGCAGCTTTGCGTCGAGGGCCTCAAGCACGGCGAGCGCTACGAGGTGACGCTGCGGGCAGGGCTGCCCTCGACCGTGAAGGAGACCCTGGCCAAGACCGCGGCCTTCACCGTCTTCGTGCGCGACCGCAAGCCTTTCGCGCGTTTTTCCGGCCGGGCTTACGTGCTGCCGAAGACCGGCCAGCGCGGCATTCCGGTGTTGAGCGTCAACACGTCGACCGTTGTTCTGTCGGTCTACCGCATCGGCGACCGCAACCTGATCGAGACCATGCTGGGCTACGACTTCCAGCGCAATCTGAGCCGCTATCAGGCCGAGAACATCGCCAGCGAGCGCGGCGCCAAAGTGTGGAGCGGCGAGCTTGCCGTGACGCCGCAGCTCAATGCGGAGGTCACCACCGCTTTCCCGGTCGAGGAAGCGCTGAAGTCGATCGGTCCGGGCGTTTACGCCATGACGGCGTCGCCCAAGGAGTTGGTCACCGAGGACTACGACCAGCTTGCGACGCAGTGGTTCATCGTTTCGGACCTCGGCCTCACCGCCTATACGACGCATGATGGCGTCGATGTCTTCGTGCATTCGCTGGCCAGCGCCAAGCCGCTGCCGCAGACCGAGGTGCGCCTGGTCGCGCGCAACAACGAGGTGCTCGCCACCAAGCAGACCGACAAGGATGGCTTTGCTCATTTCGAGGCGGGGCTGGCGCGCGGTGAGGGCGGTTTGTCGCCGGCGGCGGTCGTGGCGAGCGACAAGAGCGATTATGCGTTTCTCAACCTGAAGGGCGCGGCCTTCGATCTGTCCGACCGCGGCGTTGCCGGCCGGCCGATTCCGGTCGGGCTCGATGCCTTCGTCTACACCGAGCGCGGCGTCTACCGCACCGGCGAGACGGTGGAGATCACCGCGCTGCTGCGCGATGCGCGCGGCGCGGCGGCGCTCGATGTGCCGATGACCTTGGTGGTCGAGCGGCCGGACGGCGTCAGCTATCGGCGGCAGGTGGTGCAGGACCAGGGCCTCGGCGGGCGCTCGCTGAGCGTGCCGATCGTCACCTCGGCGATGACCGGCACGTGGCGCGTGCGCGCCTATACCGATCCGAAGCGGCCGGCGGTGGGCGAGACCACCTTCATGGTCGAGGACTACGTGCCCGACCGCATCGAGTTCGATCTGACGACCGATGCCAAGGTCGTACCGCGCGAGGTGCCGGTCGAATTGAATGTCGATGGCCGCTTCCTGTACGGCGCGCCGGCCTCCAATCTCGATCTCTCCGGCAGCGTGACGATCTCGACGGTGCGCGACCGCGCCGGCTTTGCAGGTTACGTCTTCGGTCTCGCCGACGACGACGCAACGCCGCTGCGGCGGGAACTGACCGACACGCCGCAGACCGATGCGAGCGGCAAGGCGAAGCTCGCCGTCACGCTCGCGCAATTGCCGGACAGCGCGCGGCCGCTGCAGGCGCAGATCACGGTCGCCATGGCGGAATCGGGCGGCCGCGCCGTCGAGCGCCAGGTGACGCTGCCGATCGCCGCGAACGCGCCCATGATCGGCATCAAGCCGGCTTTCTCCGGCCGCTCGCTCGACGACGGCGCCAATGCCGATTTCGACGTCGTCTGGGTCGCGCCCGACGGCAAGGCGCAGGCCAAGAGCGGTCTGCGCTACGAGCTGCTGCGCATCGAGACGACATACCAATGGTACAAGCAGGGCAATCAGTGGGAGTTCGAGCCGATCAAGCGCACGGCGCGCGTCGCCAACGGCGCGGTTGACGTTGCCGCCGACAAGCCGGGGCGCGTGTCCGCACCGGTGCGGTGGGGCCGCTACCGGCTGGAAGTCTCGGACGCCGCCGGCGTCGTCACGTCATACGCGTTCGACGCCGGTTTCTATGCGGAATCGACCGCCGACACGCCAGACCTGTTGGAGCTCGCGCTCGACAAACCGAGCTATGCCGCGGCCGAGACCATGAACATCGCGGTCACGGCGCGCACCGCCGGACGCCTGACGTTGAACGTGTTCACCGACCGCCTGGTGGCGACGCAATCGCTCGACGTACAGCCCGGCACCGCCAACATGCAGATGATCGTCGGCCGCGACTGGGGCACCGGCGCCTATATGGTGGCGACGCTCCGCCGTCCGCTCGACGCGCCGGCGCAGCGCATGCCCGGCCGCGCCATCGGCGTGCAGTGGTTCGGCATCGACAAGGCGCAGCACACGCTCGGCGTCGCGCTCAACATGCCGCCGGCGATGCGGCCGAACACGACGCTCGCCGTTCCGGTGCGCATCAGCGGCCTCTATCCGAACGAGGAGGCGCGCGTGGTGCTCGCGGCCGTCGACGTCGGCATCCTCAACCTCACCAATTACAAGCCGCCGGCGCCGGACGATTACTATCTCGGCCAGCGCCGCCTGACGGCCGAGATCCGCGACCTCTACGGGCAACTGATCGACGGCATGCAGGGCGCGCGCGGCGCCATCCGCTCCGGCGGCGACATGGGCGGCGAACTCACCGGCTCGCCGCCGACGCAGGCGCCGCTCGCGCTCTATTCCGGCATCGTCACGGTCGGGTCGGACGGCATGGCCACCGTGAACTTCGACATCCCCGCTTTCGCGGGCTCCGTGCGCGTGATGGCGGTGGCGTGGTCGAAGGAGAAAGTCGGCAAAGCCTCGGGCGATGTGATCGTGCGCGATCCGGTGGTGCTCACCGTGACGCTGCCGCGCTTCCTGCGCACGGGCGATCGCGGCGCGATCCAGCTCGAGCTGGACAATGTCGAAGGGCCCGCCGGCGATTACAACATTGCCGTGACCACCGACGGCGCCGCGCGGATCGATGGCGCCGCGCCGCAGAAGGTCGCCTTGGCGCAGAAAGCACGCGGCAAGGTGTCGGTGCCGGTGTCAGCCTCCGGCGCCGGCGCGACGACCGTGACGGTCAACATCAGCGGGCCGAACGGCTTTGCGCTCGCGCGCGCTTACGCGCTCGACGTGCGGCCGGCGACGCAGATCCTCACGCGGCGCACCGTGCGTCCGCTGGCGAAAGGCGAGACGCTGACGCTCACCAAGGACATGTTCGCCGATCTGGTGCCGGGCACGGGCAGGGTGGCGCTGTCGGTCGCGGTCTCGACCTCGCTCGACGCGGCGACTCTGCTGAACGCGCTCGACCGCTACCCCTATGGCTGCTCCGAGCAGATCGCGAGCCGCGCCATGGCGATGCTCTATGTGAACGAACTCGCCGCCCAGGCGCGGCTCGCGCCCGACGGCGAGATCGACGCCCGCATCCGCGACGCCATTCCACGGCTGCTGGCGCGCCAGGGTTCGAACGGTTCGTTCGGCCTGTGGTCGGTCGGCGGCGAAGATCCCTGGCTCGATGCCTACGTCACGGATTTCCTGACGCGGGCCAAGGAGAAGGGCTTCGAGGTGCCGCAGACCGCCTACATCTTGGCGATCGACCGTCTGCGCAACTACGCCGCCTCGGCGCCGGAGCCGTCGCAGGACGGCGGCCGTGAGCTCGCTTATGCGCTCTACGTGCTGGCGCGCAACGGCGCCGCGCCGATCGGCGACCTGCGCTATCTCGCCGACGTGAAGATCGGCGATCTGGCGACGCCGATTGCCAAGGCGCAGCTTGCCGCCGCGCTGTCGATGATCGGCGACAAGGAGCGCGCCGACCGCGCCTATCTCGCCGCGCTCACGGCCTTGCCGGCGCAGCCCAAGCTCGATCTCGGCCGCGCCGATTTCGGCTCGGCGCTGCGCGACGCGGCCGCTCTCGTGACGCTCGCCTCGGAAGGGCGGGCGCCGCAGGCGACGATCGATCAGGCGGTGCTGCGCATCGATGCGGCGCGCCGGCTGTTCAACAACACCTCGACGCAGGAGGATGCCTGGCTGGTGCTGGCGGCCCGCGCGATGGCCCGGCAGCTCGGCGCGATCGCGCTCACCGCCAATGGCGAGACGCGGCAGGGCGCTTTCTATCGCACGCTCAAGGAAGACCAGCTCGCCGCGCCCTTTGCCGTGACCAACAGCGGCGAGGGCACGGTGCAGGCCGTCGTCTCCGTCAGCGGCGCGCCGACGACGCCCGAGCCGGCGGCCGAGCGCGGCTTCAAGATCGAGCGCAAGTTCTTCACGCTCGATGGCGAGCCTGCCGACGCGACCAAGGCCAAGCAGAACGACCGCTTCGTCGTGGTGCTGACCTCGACCGAGCCGCAGCCGCAGTTCGGGCGCGTCATCGTCGCCGACTACGTGCCGGCCGGCTTCGAGATCGACAATCCGCGGCTGGTCTCGTCGGGCAACACCGGCGTGCTGCCCTGGATCGCCGACGTGGCCGAGCCGGTCAGCACCGAATTCCGCGACGACCGCTTCACGGCCGCGTTCGACCGCAAGTCGGATTCGCCGCCCGTCTTCACGGTCGCTTACGTGGTGCGGGCGGTGTCGCCCGGCCGTTACGCGCTGCCGCAGGCGAAGGTCGAGGACATGTACCGGCCCGACCGCTTCGGCCGCACCGGCACCGGGACGGTGGAGGTCGCTTCGGGCCGATGACGCGCTACCGCACCTATCTCATCGGCTTCGGGGGTGCGCTCATCGCGAGCGCGCTCGCCCTCAGCCTGTGGGTGTGGTCGCTGGGACCGCCGCCGGTCGGCAAGGACCTCGCGCTGTCGCACGTCGTCGTCGACCGGAACGGCAAGATCCTGCGCGCCTATGCGACGCCGGACGGACGCTGGCGCCTGCAGGCGAGCCACGAGGATGTCGATCCGCGGCTGATCGAGGTGCTGCTCGGCTACGAGGACCGGCGCTTCCACGAGCACGACGGGGTCGACTTCTATGCGCTCGCGCGAGCGGCATTTCAGTTGATAACCAAAGGACATATCGTCTCGGGCGGAAGTACTTTATCAATGCAGGTCGCGCGGCTCCTGGAGCCGCGCGAGAAGCGCAGCTTCACCGCCAAGGCGCGCCAGATCGCGCGCGCACTGGAGCTCGAGCGAAGGCTCACCAAGGCCGAAATCCTCTCGCTCTACCTGACGCTGGCGCCCTATGGCGGCAATCTGGAAGGCATCCGGGCCGCCTCGCTGGCTTACTTTTCGAAAGAGCCAAAGCGCCTAACCCTCTCTGAATCCGCGCTTTTGGTCGCGCTGCCGCAGTCGCCGGAACGGCGCCGGCCGGATCGCCATCCCGCGTCGGCCCAGGCCGCGCGCGACGGCGTGTTGGACCGCGTGGCGGCCCAAGGTCTGATTCCGCCGGACGAGGTGCTGCGCGCGAAGGCCGATCCCGTGCCGACCGAGCGCAAGCAACTGCCGAGCTTTGCCCCGCACGCGGCCGACGCCGTCGTGATCGCCGAGCCGGATCAGCGGCTGCACCGGCTCACCATCGACGCGCCGTTGCAGGCGGCGCTCGAGGACCTCGCCCGGGAGCGGGCGCGCGCGCTCGGCCCGGACGTGTCGGTCGCCATCCTCGCCGTCGACAATGCGACCGGTCAGGTGCTCGCCCATGTCGGCTCGGCCGACTACTTCGATGTCCGCCGCGCCGGACAGGTCGACATGACGCAGGCGCTGCGCTCGCCGGGCTCGACACTCAAGCCATTCATCTATGGTCTCGGCTTCGAGGATGGGCTGATCCATCCCGAAACGCTGATCGACGACCAGCCGCAGCGCTACGGCAATTATGTGCCCGAGAACTTCGACCTGACCTTTCAGGGCACGGTCAGCATCCGCAAGGCATTGCAATTGTCGCTCAACGGCCCGGCCATCGCCGTGCTGGGCAGGGTCGGCGTCAACCGTCTGAGCGCGCGGCTCGCACAAACCGGCGCCGCCTTGGTGCTGCCGAAGGGCGAAGCGCCGGGCCTCGCCATGGGGCTCGGCGGCGTCGGCGTGAAGCTTGCCGATCTGACCATGCTCTATGTCGGGCTGGCGCGGCTCGGCGAGGTCGCGCCGCTGACCGAGCGCGCGGGTGCGCCGCCGCCGGCGCCCGCGCGGCTGCTCGATCCGGCCGCCGCTTGGTACGTGACAAACGTGCTGCTCGGGGCGCCGCCACCGGAGAATGCGCCGCTCGGCCGCCTCGCCTTCAAGAC
>Ga0180216_1003614_pt1 | contig 12166 bp, 11 predicted proteins | sample eDN3rd37CBELigMG_FD_128879 | JGI IMG/M metagenome (GOLD analysis project Ga0180216, IMG submission 128879) | Enriched Miracle-Growth compost microbial communities from Emeryville, California, USA - eDNA 3rd pass 37_C BE-Lig MG (version 2)... ...
ATTGTCGTAGTTGTTGTTGCTCACGCCGACGCCTGGCTTGGTCAGGATGCGGCGCGGGTTCTTGTTCGGGTCGTACGTGTAGCTCTTGTTCACCCGCTTGTACCAGTCCAGCAGGCCGACGGTGGTGAGGTGACGCGGCTGCGCCGCCCGCCCGCCCAGGCAGAGTTGTCCGATCGGGTGGACCCAACGACGTTAGCCAGCCCTTCATCGCTTTCCCCACGATCGGGGCGCGCGCGGCCGACACGCACCCGCTCGTGCGGCTCCAGGTTGACCGTCACCGTCGTCGCGGCAGGGCTGTCCTCGCGCTCGCTCCGCCGGCGGTAGCGCTGGAAGGCGTGATCTTTGGTGCCGGTGACCTCGCGCAGCTTTTCGGCCAGCCACGACATGGCCATGGTGGCGGGTGGGGCCCAGTCGCCGCAGCAGCAGCGGCGGCGGCGGCGGCGGCGGCGGCGGCGGCGGTGGTGGTGGTGGCGGCGGCGGCAGAGGCAAGTCCGCGACGTTCACCGACGTCCACGCTTCGTCCGCAATGCCTTGTTCTCCTGGGCTCGTCGCGCGCGTGCGTCGTGCCCGCGTCCGTCGTCGAGGTCGCCCCTAGTCGCAGCCGGCGATCCTCCTCGTGCGATGGGTATGTGTCAGCCCGGCCTCTCCCTCGGTCGACGTCGCAAGTGCAAGCGCCGCTGCGCCGCGGCGCTGCAGCGACCAGGGCCGTACCGTGCGCTTTGCGCCGTGTGACGTCGCCGCACTGGAGCTCGAGATCGAGCAGCGCCTCCCGCGTACGTCCGTGCGGCTCCGTGCGCGTCCGTGCGCGTCCGTGCGCCTCCTGGATTCACCGCGTCCACGCGCAACCGTCGCGCGTGTTTGGCGCGCCGCGTCGCCCCAAGGGCGCGTCGTCCGCAGCGGCCGGCGCGCCAGCACCCCGCTGCGCCGCGCGTAGCGCCTCTGCGTGTGCTCGCGTCTGCTCGCGTCCTCCGACACGCGCGGTGGACGCCAGCCGCTGTTGAAGGCGCCAGCGTACGGCGCCTATAGAGCACGGACGCTTCGGAAGACGACGACGACGAAGGCGTAAGAAGAAGGCGGAGGAGGAGGAGGAGAATAAGGAGGAGACGACGCCCGAAGGAGCGCACTGACGGCCCTCGTGCGCCGCCGCAGCTGTGGCCGCCGCGGCTACGAAACGGAAGCGGGAACCAGCGCAGACTGAAAGGAAGCGGCGGAGGGCGGCGGCCTTGCGCCTACCGGCCACGCTCTCTCGTGCACCTGCGCGCCCTCGACAGGCCGCATGCATCCAAAGGGCCGACTGTGCGCAGGCGACGCATGCATGCATATAACGGCTGTAGATACACATTGCTTCAACGCGCTACTCAAACGCGCGCGGCACGTCGGAGAATGGGGCGGCGCATGGGCACTGCATGGTGTGTCCAAGCATACAGGCGCGCGCATGCCGCCGGGTCGGGCGTTGCGCAAGCACCGCCACGTACGCACCCGCCGGCGGACATATTTGGGCGGGCGGGCCGAATCCGTGCAGCCGACTTGTAGGATCGACGCGCGCTATAATAACGTTGCATGTAGGCCCTACACAACCTTGTCTGGATGCGCGCTAGCGGTAGGTTCCCTTGCACATGGGCCGCTAAAGGTCGCTGCATGGGTTGCATGCCTGCCGACTAACTGCGAACCCCTGTCTACACGCCGTGCGCATGCATGGAACGCGCACGAAGTCTTCATTTTGAAGCTTCTCGAAACCATCGAGCTAGGCACTCCGCGCATGCATGCTGCATGCCGTGGCCTTTGAATGCGCACCGTCCATGGCGCACATGCACGCGCACCGAGGACGTACCTCGTACGTGTTCTATCGCACATGCATCTGCATGCGATAACCTGACACCACACATTGGACCCTTCGATATCTTTATGCAGCGGGCGCAGCTGTCTGCGATGCATACATCCATACACACGCGGAATACAGCCTGTGTGTGCAAGCTGCCAGGGGTAGGGCCCCCGCATTAGACGCGCGGCACTACTGCCCGACCGCCGGCATAAGACCAGGGGGTATATAATCCTCAGCTCTTTATATACCCCCCGATAAGACCCGCGCCGGCGATTACGTCACGCGGTACGGGCGTGTTTGTTTACGTTTTTGGCCACGCCCACACGAGGTGGACGCTCATGGAAACGGCGCGGATGCGTCGGTGAGGTCCTCGAAGCAGGGCGCCCCTCGGGGGCGCGCCACTTCGACAAAGCGCCGGCACGCGCTCGCGACGCCGCCACTCGCAGGTTTCTCGGTGCGGTGATGGCACGTTTACGTCCCCCAACGCCTGCCTGCAGGCCTTTTCCAGGCAGCGGCAGCGGCAGCGGCAGCAGCGCCTGAGCGTAGCGCAGGCGAGGCAGCGATAAGATCCGCGGTCAACGACGCAGCGTCGATAAGCTTGTCGGATCGCGCGTCGCCAGGCTTGGCGGCGTGGAGCGACCTGGATCTGCAACGCTGCACGGCTCGAAGCGTGTTTTTTCTCGTAGCTGGACGATCCGCGTTGCCCCGGAGCGAACGCACCCGCGCGTCGGCGGACCCGCGATCGGACGCCGGCGCCATCTTTCCACGCAGGCGCCACGTCAACGTGCGTGCCCGCGACGTCATCGTGACGAGCGCACCCAGTGCAAGGTCCGTGTTTGGGCTCCGTGGCGCGGCTCTGACGTCCGCGAAGGTGGGGGGGGGGCGCGGGGTGGAGCGGCCTGGAGCGTCGCGGGCGCCGGAGGGTGGAGCCGCCTGGACAATGGATCGGGACACAGACACCTTTGGAAGCGCGCTGCCTCGCCGAATGCATCGGCGGGCCGCGGGACGTGGTAAGCATCTAGGCGGGCTCCGGCGGGGGGGCGGGGGGGCGCCAGCTCTCCGCAGGCAGCGCGTGCCGAGCGATGCCGAGTGGCCCTGAATGGTCCTGTGAGGGGTGTGCGCCGGAGCGGCCTACGGGCACGGGCCAGGGGCGGCGGTGGGCGGATGCAGCCTTGCGGATATAGGCTATCGGCTGGTCTCGTATATCGCGTGTCTCTCTCGCGCGCGTGGCGAGGGCGGCCGCTGTGACGTGGACGTGGCCTAGGCACCTGGCCGCTCGGGCGGATAGGCACCTGGCCGCCCCTCACTGACGCACTGCGACCCGCCGCCGCTGCGCCTCCGTCGCCCCGTTCGCCGCGCCACAGCCGGCCTGCGCACGCCACGTACGGCAGCCGTACACGCCACGCGCACACCGACCCACGGCCGCGGCCACGCAAGGCGGCCCTCCAACCAGCGCGGCGCGCAAGGCCCGCCTCGCGACCCAAAACGTACGGGGCCCGCCCCCCGGGCAGCGCGCAAATGTTTTTTGGAAGGGCGGCGGGGTGGGCGGGGGCAGACCAAGCGGCGGGTCTGGTGGGGAAGGGGCGGCGGCCGGCCTGGCATAGCGGGGGAGGCGACGGCACGCTGGGCCGGGCAACTCGGGTTGGGCAGCGGCAGCGGCCGCCCAGCAATGGGCCGGCCGCTGACGTCGGCCGTTCCCCCCGGCAGGCCACTTTGGTTTATATAGGCAGAGCACAGCGAGCGCGCGCCGCTCAGAGCGACTTGAAACCGAGCGAGTTGCCTTGTGCCTTTGCCACTTTGCCACGCTGCGAACGGCGCTACCAGCCTGCCTGGAACCTGCACTGACACGCACGCGAACGCCCTTTGGGGTTGGGTCTCTGTGTGCGCGCGTGGTGTGTGGGTGGGGGACGGGGTGCTGCGTCCGGCGTCCTGCGGTATCGATCGACGCTGCCTGCGACGGACGACCGCTGCTGCTGGGCCGTACGGAGGCGTATTTTCGTCGCGTTAAAACTATCCGTCCATCGGCCGCAACTATTTCGACGTCGCATGCGGCGAACGCGCATACCGCTGTGACGCGGGTGCGCTAATTCGGTGTCGCTGGAACTATCGCGGTTCATCGCATCCATCGTCGCGGGCGGATTGGCGACCGGGCTGCGCCGCGTCCGCCCTGTCGGCCGGCATCCTGGCGCGGTGGTCCATGCTGACCGGTGCATTTTGGCGGCGGCGGTCCCTCCGCCAGTCGCCAGCATCGCATCCGCTCGACCGACCGGGCGGCGACGACAGCGCATCGGCCTCGACGGCCAGCGACGCCAACATGCCGCCACGCATCGGCTCCGAGCTTCCGAGCGGCGCCGTCGCGGGGCCCGCGACGGTGTCGTCCGCGGCGGCGGCCGCCGCGGCCAAGGGCGCCGCCGGCGCGAGCGGCGCGGCGCAGGGGCCCTGGCCGCCGGCCGCGGGCGGCAGCGGCCAGGCCAACGCAGCCCGCCTCCCCGCCGGCCTGAGCCTGCACGGCGTGCGGCCGGCCAACGTCGTCCGCCGCGAGCTGCCGTCCGAGCTGTGGCTGTACATCTTCAGCTTCCTCGACGCGCGCACGCTCGCGTGCCACTGCTCCACCGTCTCGCGCTACTGGAGCTCGCTCGTCCTCGAGGCGATCAAGGACCGCGAGTACGCGCAGCACGAGACCTTCATGCTCACTCACTCGCGCGTCAACATCGGCGCGCACCGCTTCTGCCGCGACCTCAACGCGATGCTGAGCGCCGACGACGTACCCATCGTCGTGTCCGGCGACGCCGGCAGCGGCAAGTCGTCCATGCTCACGCAGTGGATTCTTGAGTACGGCGTCGCCGGACGCCGCCGGGATGGCGCCGTGGCGGGACGGGCGTCACTGACGGCGCATCGCGCGGCGCGGGCGCTGTGTGCTCGTGCGTTGCAGCTACCACCGCACGCATACCAAGTCGCTGGTGCTCTACCACTTTGTCGGCTCGCCGGCGCACTCGACCGACTACATGAACGTGCTGCACCGGTTCATGCTGGAGATCAAGAACCAGTGTCCCGCCATCGCCGAGGACGTCCCGTCCACCGCCACCAACCTGCAGAAGAAGCTCCCGCAGGTACGGCGCGACCCGGCACGCGCAGCCCGCCGGTAGGCGAGCAGCACGGCGAGCTAACGCCAGTATACGGCGGGGCGGCGCCGCTGGCGGTCGACCGCAGTGGCTGTCGGACGCCACGCGCGTCTTCTCCGAGGGCGTCATCCTCGTGATCGACGGCCTCACCCAGCTCGACGACAAGGAGGACGCGCACTCGCTCAACTGGCTGCCGGAGAAGCTGCCGCCGAAAGTCAAGGTACGTCTAATAGGACGCTAGGGAAATTTCGCGGAGGGGGAGGGGAGGACGCCGCCGGCTCATCGTGGCAAGCAGCTGCGGTCGCTCCGCCGCCGACGCGTCCTCAGCTCATCGTGTCGCTGTACAAGCCGAGCCGGATCCACGACATCTGCGTGCAGCAGCGGCGCTGGAAGTCCTTTGCCATCCCGCCGCTCAGCAGCGCCGACCAGGGTACGACGCCGGCGAGTCACCGCCGTCGGGCGTCGTCGAGCGTGCCGATGCTAACGCTGAGCGCGGCGCGGCCCGCCTCGTGTCGGCGCTCGCGTCAGCGTTCATCATCCGCCGCATGCTGCGCGGCCAGGCGGTGCAGCTGTCCCCGGCCCAGCGCCAGCGCATCATGGCGGCGCGGCAGGCGACCAACCCGCTCTACCTAACCATCCTGCTCGAGTACCTCGCGTGCACGTCGGTGGCCGCCGACGCCGCCGCGCCGGCGGACCCGGAGAGCGTCGACCGCCTGATCACGCACTACCTCAAGGCGCCCGACGCACTGTCGCTCTACATCAAGGTCATCGAGCGCCTCGAGGGCACCTACGGGCAGAACGTCATGCGCGACATCTTGACGAGCCTCTACGTCGCGCGCTCGGGCCTGTCCGAGGCAGAGTTGCAGGACGTACGTGGAGCGGCACTCGCCCTTTTATCTCTTTGGGGGCGTGGGGGGGGAGGGCACGGCCGCTCACGTTGGGGACGAACGCTCGCGTCGCGTGGAGGCGAAGCGGCGCACAGTTCCTGCGCTTGGACAACAAGACGTGGCTCGCCGTCTACGCCGTGATCGCGTCGTCGCTGATGATGCGCTTTGGTCTGCTGGGCTTCTTCCACGACCTCTTCCGCCAGGTGCGCTTGCGGCTCGCGGCGCCCGCTTTTTCTCTTATTGGTGCACGGCGCGTACTGAATGTCGCCCGCAACGCTGCGGCCGCCGCGGCTGCTCACCAGGCCGTGGCGGTCAAGTACCTGTCCACGGAGCACGCCAAGCAAGCGGCATGCCGGCGGCTCGCGTCCTACTTCCAGTCGATGCTGGCGCAGGGCAACATCACCGTCCGCGTCGTCGATGAGCTGCCGTGGCTGCTGGAACGCGCCGGCGACCGCGAGGCGCTCAAGCTGTGCATCTCGCACATCCGCCTGTTCGACAAGCTCTTCCAGAAGGAGCGCAAGTACGACCTCTTCCGCTACTGGGTCGCCGCCGGCGCCCAGGGGCCCGAGATCGCCGAGCTGTACACCCGCCAGCTCGCCGAGTTTGAGCAGCAGAACCAGGGCAACATGAAGGAGGTGCGTGGCCCAACCCCAAACACGCGACGTGGATCGCTGCTGCTGCTGCCGCTGCCGCCGCCGGCGCCGCCGTAGATTGACGGTCCAGCCCGCCGGTGGTCTCTGCGGTCTCTGCGACACCCGTAGGTGGCGCGCCTGGCGCACAAGATTGGCGAGTACATCCGCGACGGCGGCCACTACAACGAAGGTGCCGACCACGCGCAGCGGCACGTGCGGACCGGGCGAGCGCGTACTGACTGGGCGCCTCACGTCGATCGCTCCCCCACGCGCGACCAGCCGTCACGTTCTTTGACCGCGCGCTCGCCATCAAAAAGGCCGAGTACGGCGAGGACGCCGTCGAGGTCGCGACGACCATGAACGAGCTCGGCCGCCTGTACTTCCGCCTGGGCCGGAACGAGGAGACGCTGGCCATCTGGAAGCGCGCGCTCGAGATCCGCGAGCGCGCCAAGGGCGGCAAGGAGGACCACGACATTGGTGCGTCGCGGCCCGTGCTGCGGGCGGGGAACGCTGCTGCCACATGCTAAACATCCACGGCGCTTCCATGTCCACGGCCGAGCGGGGGCCGGGGCATACAGCCATCTCGCTCAACAACCTGGCGCTCATCTACGAAAAGATGGGCCGCTGGCAGGAGGCCGAGCCGACCTACAAGCGCGGTGCGTTCTCGTACCGAAGCCTGGAACGACGCTCGCGGTCGCCTGGCTGACGGGACCGCAACATGCTGTCCGGTGTCGCCCGCGTCGACCGCACGCAGCCCTCGAGATCTACAAGCAGGTGTCTGGGCCGGACCACCCCGACGTGGCCATCACCTACCACAACCTGGGCCTGCTCTACTCGAGCCACAACAACCGCCTCGCCGACTCGGAGGAGATGTACATGAAGGGTACGGCGCGCTTTCGATATCGCGGGCGCGCACCAGAAGCATGCTCACTCACGCGACCCTCGACCGCACGCGTTCTGTTCGCCATGGCCGAACGCAGCGCTGGCCATCAAGGAGAAGTACTACGGCAAGGACCACAACGAGCTGGCCATGACGCTCAACAACCTCGGCCTGGTCTACTCCAAGAGTACGCCGGCCGCGGCCCTGCCGTCGCACAACACGGCCGCGCGCTTACTCACCGGCGTTTGGCCTCCCCGCGCGCGCTCCGCTCGCGCCCCGCCAGGCTTCCAACACGCCAAGGCCACCGAGCTGTACAAGAAGGCGATCGCGATCCGCGAGAGCATCTTTGGGCCGGACCACCCCGACGTCGCGCTGTTCCTGTTCAACCTCGGCGTCTGCTACGGCAAGATGAACCGCCTCGACCTGGCCAAGCCGTGCCTGTACCGCGCGCTCAAGATCCGCAAGCGCGTCTACGGCCCGCACCACCAGTCGACGCACGTCGTGCGCTCCTGGGTCCAGTACTTCAACTGGCCCGAGGAGGAGGAATAGCCGGGCGGCACCGCCCCCACGCGCCCGGCCCACGCGCGTGTGGCCACCGCCGCTGCGAACACGCTCGCATCGGCGGCTGCAAAGATGTGCATAGTTGTTTACGTGGAGACCATTTATTGAGTGTGGCGAGCGAAGGGCGCCTCCCCTTGTACATACGGTTGACTCTACACTACCTGTTGCACCCACCCCCTGTTGATGTGAGCGCGCGGCGGCGAGACCGCTGGCGCCAGTGATCGTGAACGCGCTAGGTACCCTTGTACAGCGTCGTGGACGGAGCGGGTTTATGGAGGAAACGCACGTCGGCAAACGCCGGAAAGACGGTACATGAGTACAGCCCGCCGAACCGCAGCCGTGGACAGCTGCCCGCGTTCGGCGGTGAGGGCGGACGCGCCAGGCGCCGCCTCGAACAAGTACAGACTGCACACACGCACAACAACAATTCAGTTCACCCGACACGAGTATGGAAACACTATGGTGACACGACGGCCAAACAGCGCGTGCAAAAATAATGGTCGTGGGGGGGCGACGAAGATGGAGGCAGGTGCTTGCCACTCTTCGCGAACGCATCCAAGATGCCTTGTGTACACGGCCGGCCGCGGCGGCCGGGCCCGCGCCAGCGCGTCCAGACAAGCATGCCTATCGAACAATATACCCCGCCGCCTCATGCCGCGCCATCCGTCATGGGCGACATGGCCGTGCCGCCGTCGTCGAACGCAGCCGCCGACGCCGCCGACGCCGACGCCGCCGACGCCGCCGCGCCTGGCGTCGCCGAGGCGCTGACCATCGCCCGGGCCTTTTCGGTGTTGGCGAGGTGGATGCGCCAGTGCTGGTTCATGTTGTCGGAGCGCGAGAACGTCTTCTCGCAGCCTGGGAAGTCGCACTTGAACGGCCGTTCGCCCGTGTGGCTGCGGATGTGCCGCTTGAGGTGCTCGCTCCGCTTGAATGTGCGGTTGCACCCCTCAAACTCGCACTTGAGCGTCCGCCGGTTCGCGCCCGTCGTCGACGTGCGCCGCACCAACACGCTCGGGCTCGTCGCGCCGTCGCCGTCGGTGGCGCCGCCACCAAACAGGCTCGACGCGCTGTCCGGCCGCGGCACGTACACCAGGCTGGCCTGGCTGAGCCGCCGCGTGTCCTCGGGCGCGCCGTCCACCAGCGGCAGTGGCGACGGCAGCAGGCTGCCGTCGTCGGTGTAGCTCACGTCGCCCGCGAGGCTGTCCCGGTCCGCGTCGTCGTCGTCGCCGGTCAGGATGGAGCTGAACGAGCCCACGCGCATCATCGGGTGGCCGCGCTGCAGGACCGACGACGGCGCCGTGTTGGAGCGCGCGCGCGCCATCTCGCCAAACGACTCGAGCGCGGCCAGCGCTGCGCCGGGGGCGCCGCCAGCGGCCGCGGTAGCGGTGAGGAAGGCGTCGTTGCTGAGCGCCGGCGCGTAGACGGGGACGCTGCCGCGCGCGGCCGCGTCGGGGTCGCCCAGCAGCAGGCCCGCCACGTTGCCGCTGCTGCTGCTACTGCTGATGCCGAAGCTGGCGCCACCGCTGCCGGCGGCCAGCGCCGTGCTCGCGGCCGACGGCGGCAGCCGCGCGTGGCTGGGCGAGAGCGCCGCCCCGCGGATCGCCACGCGCCGGCGGCCGTCCGGGAAGGACGTGCTCGTGCTGCGGCGCAGGTGCGGCGTCGCGTTGGCCGGCGACGCCTTGGGCGAGCTGGAGAGCTCGTAGTACGACGTCGAGTAGTGCGTCGCAACGTCGGGCGAGTCGCGGGCGGTCGCGCTGCTCGACGACGCCGACGACGCGAGCGACAGGTTCGTCGCCGGCGACGCCTGCGTGCGGTAGAGCGCGTTGGGGCCCGTCGGCGGCCAGAAGGGGCTCCGGTGCGGCGCCGCGGCCGGCGGTCCCGGCGGCGACGACGCGGCGCCGCTGCTGGCGGCGGACGCGACGGCGCCGGCCAGCGACGTCGTGGCGGCCCCAAACGAGCCCGGCGCCGAGTGCGAATAGCCCGGGGGCGCCGAGGTCGGTGGCGCCGCCTGCGCCTGCGGTGGGAATTGCAGCGCCGGGTGCGCTCCCATCGGCGGCGGGGCATTGTGGTTGTGGCTATGGGGGGCGCCGTCCGCAGCGGCGGCGGCTGCGGCCTTGGTGGTGGCCATGCCCGCGGCCGTCAGCGTCGCGCGCAGCAGGTTGCCCCGCCCGGTATCCACGGGCACCGAGATGGACCGCATCCGGAAGCTGTCGTCGGCCGGCGGCTCCAGCGGCGACATCTCGCCCGTCGACCACGACGGCGAGTCCGGCGGCTCGGTCGCCAGGTTGCCCGTGCTGCCGGCGCCAAACTGCGTGTTGAGCCGCCCAAACTCGCCCGACGCCGGCCGCCGCCCGCGTGCACCGCTGGACCGGAACATGCCCACTGGCGGCGCCGGCGCCGGATCCGGCATCGGCGGCCACGGCGCCGCGGCCGGCTGCGCTTGCTGGCGCACGTGCTGGGGCGGCATGGGCGGCGACTGCATCGGTGGCGACTGCATCGGCGGCGATTGCTGGTGGTGGGGTTGCGCCTGCTGTGGCGGCTGGTGCGCTGCGTGCGGCTCGAGCACGGCGCCGACCCGCGGGCGCGACGACGCCGGCACGGGCTGCACCAGGCGAATGGTGCGGCTGCTCGAGTAGGGCGACGAGAACGCCGTGGCGTCCGCCTGCGCCTGGTCGCTCGCGGGGCTCGCGGCCGGGGCCGCCGGCGCGCCGGCCCGCGCGCCTCCCATGGCGCCGCTGACGCTCGCGGGGTCCGGCCAGACGAACGAGCTTGGCGGCGGGAACGCCGGCACGACGCGGCTCGACTTGAGCCGGATGCGCTCCGGGAACGGCCGCGGCGGGGGCGCCGGCGCTGGGGCTGGTGCGGCCGCCGGTGGCGGCGCCGCTGCCGCTGCGGCAAACTCGGCGGCGGCGGCGGCGGGGGGGTCGTGCACGTCCATGGCGGTCGCAGGCCCGAGCGGCGGCGACCCGGGCGAGACAATGTCCTCGGTGGCCGCCGGCACCGATGCAGCCTCCGCCTCCGCCGCGGCCGCGACGATCGACGGGTCCATGTACGCCGACGGCGACAGCGGGTCCGACGGCCCGGCATACGTCGCCGGGTCGACCCCGGCGGGCTCTGCCGCCACAGGCCCGGGCTCCAACGTGGCCGTGGCCACGGCGGCGCCCAGGACGGGGTCGGCGATGGGATCGTCCAGCGTGAGCATCGCGTCCAGCTGGTCGCGGCCAAAGAGCGGATCGGCGTCCAGCGCCATGCCGACGTAGCCGCCGCCCACCAGGGCGGCGGCAGGATCGTCGGCCTCCATGGGAGCCGCGTTGCACTCAGACACACACAAGAAAAAATTACGGTTTAACAACAACAATTAGAAGAGAGACGGCGGCCGTGACAACAGCGGCGGCGCGCGCCGTCCAACATTGTGCCGCGGTCGTAACCGCAGCAGACGCAGCGGAGCGCAGCGCTCGCGACCGGCAGCATTCGGCGGCTGGAGCGGTGTGGACCCGCCCGCCCGCCCCGTCCGCCCAGCGCGTGTTACGCACGTGCTGCTGCGCCCCACCTCGGTTCCGTGGCGCGAGCGAGGGAGCCCGGCGTGCTCGTGCTCACGGCCACTGTCCAGCGCACCGACCAAAGATCAACCAGTTCGTACGTGGGTGGGACGCCAGCTCCCCGCGGTCCTTCGCGACTGTTTACACGAGCAGATGTCAATCCCGCGAGTAGGATGGCACGTAGATGACGCAACTAGTGCCGCGTTGACTGCCCACCAGCGCTCGTGCGGCGCGCGATGACCGCGCGGGACACAAGCAATGGAAGGCAGTCGCCCTCGCACAAGTGTGGCGCGAACGCGCTAGCAGGCCGCATGCGACGTGCGGAAGCGCTCGCGCCGGCTGCGATGTCCACACGCGCCAGCCCAACACACACAAACAACAACGACTCAGACGCCGCCCAGACCAATGCCGAAGCGCCGCGCGCTCGCGCTAGTCCTGCAGTATGCTTCCAGTCGTACGAAGGACGTTCACGCACGCAAGCAACTGCGCGGACCGCCCCTCCGCCCCGCGCGACGTGGAGCAGTCGAGCCGAGCGCGCCGACGCGTCCGACGGCCGTCTGCTCCACTGACTGCGCGCTGGCGGCCAATGTGAGCCAGGGCACGCGGCCGTACAGAGCAAGCGCAACACGCCGGTCCACCGGCAAACGCACCGCACGGCGGCCCAGCTGCGACCGCCGCTCCCGCGCGCCCGCGTCCGCCGTCGCGCCCGTCTGCTTATGCTTA
>Ga0180216_1003615_pt1 | contig 12166 bp, 10 predicted proteins | sample eDN3rd37CBELigMG_FD_128879 | JGI IMG/M metagenome (GOLD analysis project Ga0180216, IMG submission 128879) | Enriched Miracle-Growth compost microbial communities from Emeryville, California, USA - eDNA 3rd pass 37_C BE-Lig MG (version 2)... ...
CACGACGGCGGCGCCGGCGGCCATGCGGTCACGGCCACGTGGGCGCAGCAGAAGACGACGCGGACGACGACGCGGACGACGACGCGGACGACCAAGCGGACGACGAGGAAGCGGACACGGACGACGACACGGACGACACGGACGACACGGACGACGACACGGACGACGACAACGACTCAGAGAACCGCGGGCTGGAACGGCGACGCGACCCACCTACGCGTCTCCACACGGACCGAGGGCCGCCGCCGCCTCCAACCATGGCCGACGCGCCGTCTGAAGTGATCCTCTGCGCCCGCTACGGCGAGCTGGAGGACCTCCAGGCCCTCCTGGAGCAGGGCGAGGTATGGGCGGACGGCCTCCTCCGCCTTTGGCTGCTGGCGTCGAGGGCCGCTGCTGACCCGGTCAGCTCCCGCTTGTTGATCTCGCCAACACAGAGCCCGGACGTGACAGACAGCCACGGCAACACCGCGCTGCACATGGCGGCGGCCAACGGCCACACCGGTACCGCCTGCGGTCCCGTCCCTCTCCAGCGGGCGCGGCCCAGCCGGTGGTGCACTGACGGGCAGGGTCATTGGCACTCTGGTGCGTCGGCGGCCGCCTGCACACAGAGATCGTCGAGTTCCTGCTCACCCGCATGCGCCAGGGCGCCGTGAACGCGGTCAACGAGGGCGGCAACACGCCGCTGCACTGGGCGGCGCTCAACGGGCACACGGCCGTGGTGCAAAAGCTGCTGGACTTTGGCGCCCACCCGGTGGTACGTCCCCAGGAGGGCCGAGGCTGATGCGCAGCAGCAGGCGTCTTACCATGCCGACTTGGTTCCCGCGCGCGGCCCCTGGGAAAAAAACAGCTGAAGAACAAGGCGGACCGGACGCCGCTGGACGAGGCCGCGGACCGCGGGCACAACGCCACCGCCGAGGCGATCGTGCAGTGCCCGCGCTTCAAGGAGGCCATGGATGCGGAGCCAGAGCCGCCGGCCCCGTCCGGTGCCGCCAACGGCGCGGTGATTGCGGACGATGCCGACGCCGACGCCGACGCTGGCGACGCATGAGCCGATGGACGGGCCTTGGGGGAGCCGCGCTGTACATTACACGAAGCTGTACATAGACCATCCATCCACACTCCACCTACTCAAGCCCGCGCGGATCCATCCACTCTAGGACGGGGCCGGACCGCGCTGGTGATGCGCCGGCGCCGCCACCGGCGTTGGCGCCGCAGTGACCACACGCAGCGTGGGCCGCGCGGCGACCAGGGCGGCGACGTCGTCGGGCGCCAGGCCCAGCGACACCGCGTACAGGATCTGGAGTGTGGCGCACGCGGCGGCGAGGTCCCGTAGGCTGCCCGGCGGCAGCTGCTGGCAAAAGCTCAGGTCCAGCACGCGCAGGCGGCGCAGCCGCGCCAGCGCGGCGATGCCGCGGTCCGTCAGCGCCGTGCAGCCCGCCAGGTAGACCTCCTCGAGCGCAGGGCACCCGCCGACGATGGCGGCGAGCGCGCTGTCGGTCAGCTGGCGCGCAAAGCCGCCCAGGCGGCGCGAGCTCTGCGCGAGCGGCGGCTGTGGCGCCGCCGGCGGGCGGGCGAGGCGCCGCGCGACGCGGCCGGTCTGCGCGGCCGGGGCCGGCTTGGGCTGCTCCGGCCGCGGGTCGACGACGGACGCGTACGACTCGCTCAGGTTCAGGTACCACAGGTGCTTGCACCGCTTGAGCGCCGCGAGGCCGTCGCTGCGCAGGTTGGCCGGGAAGAGCGGCAGCGTCACCAGCAGCGCGCGCGCGCCGGGGCACGCCTTGGCGAGCGCCTTGAGCACGGGCGTGGTGAACTTGGTCGTGCCGCGCAGGTCGACCTCCTGCACGTGCGGCAGCTTGCGCGCAAAGAGCGCGCGCAGCGTCGCCGACGGCAGCTCGCGGTTGCGCAGCCGCACGGCGCGCAGCCGGCCGCCGTACGCCAGCACGAACGGCACCAGGCCGGCGGCACGGAGCGTGTCCAGCCGCGGCTCGCGCCACAGCACCGGCGACGCCGTGACGGCGCCCCGCCAGTGGCGGCACACGCCGGCCGCGGCCAGGAGCACGCCCGCGTCGGGCCCGGCGGCGTGGTCGGCGCCGGCGGCGGCGCGCAGCACGATGGCCTCCAGCAGCTCGGCGGGCAGCCACTGCCACGGGCTCTCGTACAGGGCGTCGAAGGCGGCGGCGGCGGTCGGCCGCGCGGCCGGCCGGCGCCGCAGCGCCCGCAGCAGCGCGGCGGTGCCCTTGCCGAGGCGGCCGCCCACGCTGCGGCGGGGGCGCGCGGGCGGCGGGAAGCCGTCGTGCTGGTCGGCGCTGTCAAAGACGTCCTCGCCGGTCTCGTCCGCGTCCTCGTCCGCGCCGTCCGGGCCGCCGACGGCTACGCGCAGCTTGCCCAGGAGCACCTCGGGCGGCGGGGGCGGCGGCCGCTCGTACGGCGGCGGCGGGCCATAGCGGCGGGCGGCGGTGCGGGCGGCCGACGGCGGCACCACCGGGGGCTCCATGCGGGGGCGAGTGGTCAGCCGGCAGCTCGCGGTGGGTCGGCCCCCCCGCTAGCGGCGGCGCGTCATGGTGCGTGCGTCTCGGAGCGCGCGATGCCGCTGCAGCTGACGCTGCTGACGGCGCGTCGCCGTCTGTGTTTACCTCACGGCGTCGGTCCCACAACTTGCCCCGCGGCCGCGTTCGGTACCGTCGCCGCACCGCGCGCGCGTGCGCCGCCCTTCGACTCGACGCGTCCAACCCTTTGCGGCCTCGTCCTAGTTGTGGGGCGCGCGCCTCCCCTCGCCGGGGGGCGCCGTCAGCGATGGCGAGCGCGCGCACAACCCGGCGCGTAGAGCGGAAAGCCCTCGACCGCGATCGAGGCCGGACCCTTAGGGACTGTCTCCCTGACCTGGTCTACCCATGACGGTGTACCTTGAGAATCAAGGCGTCCGACACGTCTTCCCTCTCGCTTTCCCCGTCCTGCTGTGCGCCCTGCGTCTTCTATGCCACCGTGTCCATGGTCCTCGTCCAACGCGCGCATCTGCTAAAGGACACGCCAGCCAGCTGGGCCAGATGACCGTGTAGCACGGGCAGTGCCGGGCGTCGACAGAGGGCCGGGCCGTGTCCTCGCGGGGGGAGATCTCGTTGATGGCGCTGCCGATGCGGTCGATCAGCGCGAACGCGGCGGGCGCCCGTCGGCGGCGACCCACAAGTCGCGCGGCGGCGGCGGCGGACGGCGTCGCGGCGGGCGATGGCGCCGGCGGCGCACCAACACCGCGTCCGGTCTTTGCAGCCTCGTGTTTGGGCGTGCGGCCGGCCCGGCGCGTGCCTGCCTGCGTTCGCCGCAGGCCGCGGGCGCCGCCGCCGCCGCCGCCGCACCGTCCATCGTCACGTCGCCCGCAATACTCGGCGCGCAGAGCACCGAAAGGCGCCTTGGGCACTTTCTCCGCTAGGCATCGCCCGCATGACGGACATGAGAATCAAGGCGCCTACATGCACCCCCCCTCCTTTCCAAAGGCTGAGCAACCCACGGTCCACCTTCCCCGTCCATGGTGTGGGATCCGTGGCGCCGTCACTTGTGACATCGCCCCGGTCGCCAACGCCATCGACCCCAGGCGGGGCCCACCTGGGGCACCCGTCGCGGCACATGCCGTCGCAGATCGCGCAGAGCTCCTCCCATTGCGCCACCCTCCACAGGCCTCTGGCCTGCGTGCTCTACGCGTCCCTGCTTCCCCCCGGCCTCCTTTGTCCCGATCGCCGTGCAACGCCCTCTGCGGGCGGCGTCGCCCTCGCGCCCCTGCCCTGCCTTCAACTGACACCGCCGCCGTCATTGTTCTTTTTCCGTCTGCGCCGGGCACAAGCGACGGCACGATGGCGGCGGCACGACAGCTGCTCGCGGTCCTCGTGGCCGCGGCCGCGCTCCTCGGCGTGGCGGTGGCGCAGGTACGGCCCAGCGTCGAGCACCCGGCCAGGGGTTAGCACGGACGCGCCCGCGCACCCTAAACAGCGCTTGCCGCCGGGCTCGTCCTCCGCCGGCCGCCCGCAGGACAAGCCGCGGCTGCTGTTCGGCCACCGCGGCGCGTCGATGCTCGCGCCAGAGAACACGGTGCCGGCCTTTCAAAAGTGCGTGGAGCTGGGCTGCGACGTCAACGAGCTGGACGTGTACCGCACCGCGGACAACGTGATCGTGGTGATCCACGACGCGACCGTCGACCGCACCACCAACGGCACGGGCCGCGTGTCCTCCATGACGCTCGCCGAGCTCAAGGCGCTGGACGCCGGCTACCGCTTCACGCCGGACGGCGGGCAGACGTACCCGTACCGCGGCCAGGGCGTCACCATCCCGACCATCGAGGAGATCGTGCGCGAGGTGCCGACGGGCCGCTTCAACGTGGACATGAAGGACCACGCGAACGAGACGGCGCAGCTGCTGGCCGCGGAGATCCAGCGGCTGGGCGCGGAGGACCGCTTCATCGTCGGCAGCTTCAACGACGCGACGGTGCGCGCGTTCCGCCAGTTCGCGCCCAACGTGTCGACGCTGGCCAGCGTCGTCGAGGCGGCGCGCTTCACCGTGCTCTTCTGGCAGGGCCGCGCCGACGAGCACGTGCCCGAGTCGGACATGTACGAGCTGCCGGTGGGCACGACGCTGGACCCGGCGGGCTACGCCGAGGCCGCCAACGCGCTCGGGCAGCTCATGATCTACTGGACCATCAACGACCTCGAGCAGATGCGCCGCCTCCTCGAGAACGGCGCCGACGGCATCATCACCGACGACGTCGCCGGCGCCATGGAGCTCTACCGCGAGATGGGCTACAAGCCCTGAGGACGGCGGGCGTTGCCGAGCGGGAGGCGCGTCTGCGGTGCATCCGCCCGCCGCCGTGTTGTTGGCGCGTTTGTATGGCGTAGGGGGGCGGTAATGTCTTTGTATTTTGCACCATGGGGCGGATGCCGCGGTGCTTCGTGTGTGTGCATGCACGCATGCAGGTATAGCGCAGATAAGGCAACCACGGTGGAGGCACATGCATGCGCATCCGCCATGGCGAGCCATGGCAGCTGTGACACCAGCAATGGCCGCCGGCAGTTCGTTATTCGCAACGACACCTGCTGCTCTGAACCACGCAAGCAGGCCTGCTATTGCTGCGTGTGCGCCCGAATCGCCCGCCGACGTCCAGCCTGGCCCGGACGGTCCTGCCACTGCTGTCCTCCCGCCACCAGCCGCCGACTCGGCGCCGCCCTCTGACGTAGCCCAACACTTCAGATGACATCATCACGCCAGACGACGAGCTCAGCCAGCCTGCGCAAGCGACAGCGACAGCGACGATGGCGCAGAAGCACCACGCCGACATCCTGCTCTGCAGGAAGCAGCCGGGCGTCGCCATCGGCCGCCTCTGCGAAAAGTGTACGTGGACGTGCGCCAGCCCGCAGCGGGTCGGGCCACGGGGGGCGGGCGAGCGAGCGAGCGACTAACCAGAGCTGGGGCGACTGCCGGCCTCCGCTCGGCGGCGGCTGACAGGCGACGGCAAGTGCGTTATCTGCGACTCGTACGTGCACCCGACCACGCTTGTGCGCATCTGCGACGAGTGCAACTACGGCTCGCTGCAGGGCAAGTGCATTCAGTGCGGCGGGAAGGGCATTTCCGACGCGTACTACTGCAAGGAGTGCACCATCTCGGAGAAGGACGTACGTGACCGCCTCCCCGCGCCACGGGCATTGGCCGATAAGCAGCGGAGCGGCCGGTACTAACGCGCACGCGCAGGCCGTGGGCTGGTGCTGTGGGGCGCGGGCCGTCGACCGCAAGCGGGACGGCTGCCCGCGGGTCGTGAACCTCGGGTCGGCCAAGACGGACCTGTTCTACGAACGGAAAAAGTTTGGCTTCCGGAAGACCGGTTAGAGGGCCTTGCGAAGCGGCAGGCGCGGCCGCAGCGCGCCACGTGTACGATAGTCGCAGCCGGAGCAGGCGCTGCCCTTGTACAGAGACGGACGCTGGAATAGAGCGGGAACGCCGAGCGACCACGGCGGCTGCGCCGAGATAAGGCCAGCGCTCGCAGCGTTCGCGCGCAGAGCGCCCTTATCGGCGCACGTTGTATACGTTGCATTCAGCAGTGCCACATAGACGCACACGCGTAACGCGGTCATGAAGGACACGGTACAGAGACAAGCAAGGGCGTCCGCGCCCAAGAGATAAAAAAAAGGTACCGGCTGGCCTAGTTGTTGACAACGACGGTGGTCTCGACGTCGAAGCGGCCGCCGTACCAGTCCACGGCGTAGATGGACACGACGTACTCGCCGTTCGGGAAGCGCGGGGTCCCGTCCGGAAGGCGCTCGGCGGTGTCCCAGGCGCCGAGCGTGTCCGGCTCGCCACGGAGCGCGTTGGTCACCGTGTAGTAGAGGCGGCGCGTCTGGTAGTCGAAGACGGAGGTGTACGAGGTGCCGTCGTAGGTGAACCGCTGGCGGTAGACGTAGCGCAGCAGGAAGTCGATGTCGTCGGGCTCCAGGTCCGGCAGGGTGTAGCTCCACTCGTTCGGCAGCTTGTCCATGCGGATGAGCGCGAGCGGCGGGACGATGTAGTCGTTGCTGCCGGCGCGGCGGACCGTGTAGCCGATCTCGTACACGCCGTTGATGTACGGGTGGCCGGGCAGGCTGTTGGTCGGGGTGTACTCGGACTCGACGCGGATGACCATGTCGACCTTGCCGGAGAGCACGGGCGTCGTCGGGTCGTTCGAGGCGGCGAACGCCGTGTCGGAGCCGTCCGGCAAAAAGTAGACGATGCCGTCGGTCACGGGCTTCTCGGCATTGCTGTAGTTGCCGCGCTGCATGAAGAACCACGGGTTGAAGTACTGCCAGCCGGCGACATACGGCTCGGGGATGCTCGTCCAGCCGGGGAGCGGCCGCACGACGTTCATGTGGGTGTGGTGGTACACGGCGCCGTTGTGCGACGCGGTCCACACGGCGACGTCGCCGAGGACGTCGCCCACGCTCACGGTGTCGCCAATGTCCACCTGGAAGGTGTCCGGCTCCAGGTGGTGGAACTGCCAGATGAACCTGCGCCGCGGGGCCCACGGGGCCAAGCCGAGCACCGAGGCACGCCGTGGCATGAGCATCGCGAGTGCCTGGGCGGCCCGCCCTCCATGCCACGCGAGGCCGGGAAGGGCCGCCGCACCCTTGCTCGTCCTCGATCATGAGCGACCAGTAGAGGTCGCTCGTGCTGTACTTGACGCGCTGCACGACCACGCCGTCCACGGGCGAGTGGCACGCCTGGAGGCGCTCCGAGCGGATGTCAAAGCCCTGGTGCCAGTACGCGCTGGCGGCGCCGGAGAAGGACTGGTAGTTCTCCATGATGTTGCCCACGAGGTTGGGCTCGGTCGGCGGCCAGCCGCGCTCGTCGTTCTCAAACGGCCACGGCCGCGGGTCGATCTCGAAGGCGGTGATGTCTGCCGCCGAGCACACACAGCGCGCGAGCAGTCCGACTCCCCTGGGTTCCTCGGCCACCTTAGTGCGGGCCTCAGCCACCGGGAGAGCGCTCGCGCCAGCGCGTCCGCGTACCGGCCGTGTAGGTCTGCGGCGCGCCGCCGGCGCGCGGCGCCAGCGAGGCCTCGAGGTGGTAGCGGCCCGAGTTGGCGTTGAACACGGGCGCCGCGCAGATCTTCCACGGCACGGCGATGTACTCGACGTACGGCGTGGCGCTGCCGGTGCAATTGGCGCTGTTGCCGAGGTTGTCGCTCACGGTGAGCTCGAAGGTGTCGGGATTGAGCGTCGCGTGGTCGTAGTAGACCTCGAGCTGGTCGGGCAGGAGCACGGTCCAGCCGTTCACGGAAAAGCGGACGGTGGGCGCGGCGCCCTTGGGCTTGGCGGTGGCCTCGCTGAGCGGCTTGCGGTAGCGCGCGGCCGACGCGGTGCTCGCGAGGAGCGCCAGCGCGGCGAGCGCGGCGGCGGCCGTCTTGCCCGCCATCGTGCTGCGGGTGCCCATGTGCCGTCCCCTGCTTGCTATGCCGCGTGCAGCGAGGCCACGAGGGCGCGTGCGCGCGTTCGTGTTAGCCCATGCAGCATGTGCCGACGTCGCAGCCGGCACTGGCCCGTCGACGGCGGCGTCGCACCAGGGCGTCGGAAAATGAAGCGATTGATCATCTGACCACGCGCCCACACCGCGCCCCGCCCACGCGCAGGCAGTGCCAGGCACCCTCCCAGAGTACACGCACGGAGTCCATACGGCAGGGCGGGGCACGGACGCGCTGTACAGGCACAAGCCGCTTACATGCATCATACGTACATGGCTGGCGCCCTATATACACGAGAGTCTGGTAGCCCGATGGCGGCGTCTGCTACGGCTTGGTCATCCATGCACGCAGATCGCGCGTGCCGGATGCGGCGGGGGCCGCCGTCCGCGCGCGCTTGGCCGGCCCGCCGGCCGGCGGCACCCCCACGGACTTGGGCGCCGCGGGTCGCTCGGACGGGACCGGCGACCTGGCGCCGCCCGGCACCAGGTGGCGGTACGGGCCGGCCGCCGCCAGCTCGGCCTGCACCTCGGGCGGCAGCGCGTCCCACACGGACAGGTCGATTCCGTTCGCCGCCGCGTCCGATTCGGGGGCTGCCGCCGCCGGCGGGGCCGTCGCGGCACCGGCCAGCAGCTCCGCGCGAATGTCCTCCGGCAGCTCCGCGAGGACGTCGGGGTCCCAGTCCGCCGGCGGCGCTGGCCTGGGGGCATCCTTGGTGACGTCGGTGGCCGGCGACGCCGCGGCCGGCGGCGGGGTGGACGCCTTGGACGCAAAAAAGCCCTTGATGGTGGTGGCGGGCGGCGCGTCGACAAAGGTGGTGGCGCACACGTTCAGCAGCGTGATGTTAAAACCGCCGGCCGCCGCGTCCCCGATCAGCCGGCGGAGCAGCGGCAGCGCCGTAGCGGCCACGAACGTGCGCGCGCGCGTCGGCACGTCGGCGGCGCGGCGGTCCAGCACGTCCAGCGGAAAGGGCACGGTCTTGGTCGTGCGCGCAAAGTAGTACTCGGCCGCGGCGCCGCCCTCCGCCGTCGCACGCGCCACCGACGCGGCGTCGGTTATCCGCGCGCCCAGCCGGAACTGCGTCGGGTGCCGGCCGAACGCGTCGGCGTCCTCGTCGATGCGGACCAGAAGGCTCTCCGCCAGGCCCTCCAGCTTGCGCCGCGCGTCGTCCAGCGAGCTGCACACCATGAACGAGTCTTCCTCCGAGATGCTTTTGGGCGCGCCCGTCGCCACGACCTCGGCCCGGTCGATGCCGCGCGCAATGTCGTAGAGGAACTCGCCGATCCGCGCGCCAAACTTGTCCACCAGGTACGCCTGCGGGAACCGCAGCAGGTCCGCGACCGTCTCGACGTGCAGGCCGTCCCGCAGCTGGCCGGTGAGGCGGTACCCGATGCCGGTGAGCTTCTGCACGGGCAGCGGCGGCAGCAGCGCCGGCACGGCCGCCGGCAGCAGGACCGACTGCTGGTTCGGCTTGCGCAGGCCGCTCGCCAGCTTGGCCAGGAGCTTGTTGACGCTAACGCCCCCGGAGCACGTGTAGCCAACGCGGTCAAAGACGGCCTGCCGGATCTCGGCGAGCAGCTGCGACCCGACCGCCAGCGCCTCGGCCTCCTCGTCTTTGTCCGCCGCCGCGTCCGCGGGCGCGCTCGTGGCCTCGGCCGCGCGCCAGGCCGCCGCGACGGCCGCGGCCGCCTCCTGCGCCGCCGAATCGGTGGGCGCCGAGCCGCTGGGCCGGCCGACCGTGTAGCCCTCGAAGCGGCCGGGCGTGCAGGCGCCCCGCCGGCGGCGGTCGGCCACGAGCTCGGTGGCGTCCACGTAGAGCTCGTCGAGGACGAGGCGCTCGATGCGGTCGGTGAAGCCGCGGACCACCTGGTAGATGGCCTGCGAGGCCTGCCGGTACGGCGTGAGGTCCTCGCCGTTGATGACGATGAGGTCCGGACACACCGCGCGCGCCTCGGCGACGGGCACCATCTTGGGCACCTTGAGCGCGCGGGCCGAGTAGTTGCACGTCACGAGCAGAAACTTTTGCGAGACGCCCATGGGCCGCCCGCGGAGCGCCGGGTTGCGCACCTCCTCCACCTGCGCGTAGAAGCAGTCCAGGTCGAGGTGGAGGACCACGCGCGGCGGCCGCCGCTCCTTCGCACCCGCCGCCATGATTTACATGTCCGACGGGGCCCACGCAGCCGGGCCCGCCGTCCAGACGCGCCGGGGCGGCCGCTGCGGCAGCCCGTGGGCCCAGTGAAGCGCCGCGGAGGCGCCGCGATCGTCGCCGCCGTTCCCGCCCCGTTGCGCAACAATGGCGCCAATTAACATCAATGACGACACAGTACCCTTTCTACGTCATGCATCAGCCAGCCGGCATAGACGACCGTTGGATCTGGCGCCTCACATGGAGCTCCGAGAAACTGCCACGTCGTAGGACCCTGTCTACTGTGCCTTCAGCCAGGCCTCATACAGTCCTCCTCAATCTAAGGCCTATGACATCATAACTTTGGTGCAGCTTTCAGAGGTCCCTGTCTACGTTTGCCCTCAGCCGTTCTTCGTCGCCGCCCGCACCATTTGGCGCCTGTGACGTCACAACGAGCACGCTGGGTGTCACTGTGCGTTTGGCCGCTCGCGCGCATGTGTGTTTGGCCGCCGCCGCCGCCGCCGCCGCCGCCGCCGCCGCCGCCGCTGCGCCGTCGACGCGACGCAGGCGGAGGAGGACGAGGACGACAGCGCGCACACAGGGCGAAGCGTCCCTCGGGTCGTCGGCACAAGAAGGCAGACGACGCGCATGTGGCGGTGGATGGGGCCGCCAACTCCTTGCATTAACGACGAAGAGCGCACACGCCTTGCAGTCGACGCGGCGCGCAAGCGGCGCACCCGGACGCCGACGCGCGGGCGAGGCGCCGCACCAGGGCAGCCCATCGCACGCGTGCGCGCGTGGGAGCACAGCGCGCTCAAAGGCAACACGCTCCTGCAACGTGCACGTCGGCGCCACGTTCACCGCATCATCGCTCGCCCGTCCGTAGCAACGCTTCCGCGGGGCCTCTCTCCGAAGACGCGCTGTGCAAGCGTACGCACCGCGTTGGATCTCACGCGGCGCCGCACAGCCCCCGCTCACGCACGGGTACGGAACGGTGACGGCTCCTAATACGCCAGCACTCCAATCCAGCGGGATCGGCTTTAGCAGCGCAGGCGGGCCGCCGTCGCGCGACGAACGCGCCCGTCATGGCGGACTCGCGGCCTACGAGTATAGCGACGCCCGGCAGCGGCAGCGGCAGCGGCAGCAGCAGCAACATCAGCATGCTGGCCAAGGTACCGGGCGCCGCGCGGTGGCGCCCGGCATCCGCGCGACGGCGACTCATTCCCCTGGGATCGCCACTCCCGCTCTCTGGTTGCGCAGGCCACGGAGGATTTTGACGACGCCCTGGGCGACATCGAGAAGCGCTTCAAGAAGCTGCGCAAGGGCCGCGACGAGGTGCGCAACGCGGCCGTGCGACTCGCGGACGCGAGCACGGCTAATCCGCGCTAGCTGCCGTTCAACTGCCCTTCGCCGCTTTGCAGATGGTGCACGCCCTCCGCCAAGAGTTCGAGGCGCAACTCGCAGCGCAGCGGGCCGCGTGGGACGACGAGCGCAAGGCGCTCATCGCCCACTACGACCGGCGCATGGTGTCGACGGCCAAGATCGTGACCAAGCCCAAGGTCCGGGCGCACGCGCCGAGCCCAAGCTGTCGTAATAAGGCGCAGACCTAACGCTTCACCTGGCGCGGGCGTTCCCGGCGGGCGGCGCCGCACAGGGCAAGCCCGTCGACAAGGAGGTGGCCACGGTTGCCGCGCTGGTGGAGGAATGGCTCGCCGCGCACCCGGAGACGGAGGCGAGCCCGGACCACAAGGCCACGCTCGCGTTTCTCGCCACCGTGCTGGACCGCCTGCAAAAGGCGGTCGCCAGCGGGACCAAGGGCGGCGCCGACGACGCGGCGGCGCCCGCAGCAGCCGCAGCACCTGCTGCCGCGGCCGAGGTACGCTCCCGCGCGCCGTCCTGCCCCGTTGATAAGAGGCGGTCGCTCTGCCGTGCTGACGCGTGCACGCCCTGCGCTGTGCCCACGCGCGTCGCACGGGCCAGGCGGCCGGGCCGCCCGTGACCCCCCCGCCGCCGGAAGCAAAGAAGAAGGCGACTAAGCGGCGAAAGCCGTCTGGCCATGGCGCGGATGCCGCTGTGGG
>Ga0180216_1003616_pt1 | contig 12164 bp, 20 predicted proteins | sample eDN3rd37CBELigMG_FD_128879 | JGI IMG/M metagenome (GOLD analysis project Ga0180216, IMG submission 128879) | Enriched Miracle-Growth compost microbial communities from Emeryville, California, USA - eDNA 3rd pass 37_C BE-Lig MG (version 2)... ...
GAAGAAGCGGACGCCGCTGAAGAAGAGGACGCCGCTGACGAGGACGCCGCTGACGAGGACGCTGAGGAAGCGGACGCTGAAGAAGCACACGCTGAGGAAGCGGACGCTGAAGAAGCGGACGCCGCTGAAGAAGAGGACGCCGCTGAAGTGGACGCTGAGGAAGAGGACGCTGAAGAAGCGGACGCTGACGAGGACGCCGCTAAAGAAGCACACGCTGAAGAAGAGGACGCCGCTGAAGAAGCGGACGACGCTGAAGAAGCGGACGTTGAAGCGGACGCTGAAGAAGCGGACGCTGAGGAAGACGCCGCTGAAGCGGACGTTGAAGAGGACGTTGAGGAGGACGTTGACGAGGACCATATTGAAGGCGCTCGAAGAGCAGAGCACGCAGAAGACGGTGAAGAGGACGACCCACAGTTCAGAGGACGACGCAGACGACGACGCAGAGGACCAAGAGAACGGAGAAGCGAGCGACCCGTGCAGAAGAGATCGAAGGGGACATTAGGGACGCAGAAGATGTCGACCATCCGGTAGAAGACGGGGAGCCGACAACGCCGTCGCAGCAGGCGGTCCTGGGTGTGCCAATGTTGACATGTGGACGGCGGCGACGTGCTGGACGTCGACGCCGCACTACCGTGGAAGGATCCGAGACAAAGCGAGCGTCGGGTCGACGGCCAGCTGCGCCGCGGACGACGCCACATAAGCTGGACACAACGAGGATACAGGCCGGATAAACGTTGGCGTGCTAATTTGCCCACGACGCTCGCCTGCTTGCCCCGCACGGCCTGCTGGCGCCGCACCGCCCAAATGGCCGACATCCACGTCGTCGTCCGGCTGCCTGGCCCGCGGCCACGGCGCGCGTCACCGGCGACGGGCCCGTTTGTGCTTGTGGGCGAGCAGCTCGCGTCGACGGCGACGCAGGCCGCCGCGTGGCCGGACGTCACCGTGCCGGCGGCGCCGCCGCCGGAATGGACGAAGGAGCGCGACGAGCTGCTGTGGCGCCTCGCGTTCGGCTCGCTGCACCAGCAGGTCGACTGTACGAGCGGGGGGATACTGGGCATCGCGCTGCCGCAGCCAACCCGTCGCTAACTTCTGGCTGCCGCGCGCTATCGCATTTTGCGAGGGGCAGGGGATGCGGTGGCGCGGCAGGTCGGCCTGCCGGTGGACGCCTGCAAGGAGCGCGCGGGTCAGCTTGTGGAGGAGCACCAACGGCGGCTCGCCTCGCAGCTGCACCAGCAGCGGGTGGAGCGGCTCGCCAGCGGCGGGCTGGCGCCCCTGGCGCCGTCGATACACCCTGGCCCTGCCGGGGAGCTGCGCGTGGAGCCGCTGCACGCGCCCGTGGCGGCGCCCGCCGCCGCCGCCGCCGCTACCCGGCACGCAGATCTCGTGCCGCTGCCGCCGTCGCCGGAGCACTGGCAGCGGTCGCGCGGCTCGTCGCCCGCGCCGCTGGGCATCTTTCCCTCGGGCACGCCGCGCCTGCCCAGCGCGGGGCGGAGCCTCGCCAACTCGCGGGCGGCGTCCATCAGCGGCGACGACACCGACGCCGGTACGCAGATGGCGAACCCGGCGTGGCTGGGTTCCTGCAACGCTGACCCTGGCCGTGCCTTGCCCACGCGCTGGCGCGACACGCCGCGTGCAGAGGATCCGCTCACCCGGTCGCAGCTGCATGCGTACATCATGGGGCTCAATCTCAAGGGCATGGACGAGAGCGGCGTCAAGGAGACCGACGAGAGCGCCAGCAGCTCGCCGCCGTGACCGGACGTCCCTCTAGAACCGGCGCCGCCGCCGCCGGGGTTGCGAGGACGGACCGTGTAAAGTGTACAGCGCTCAGCTCAGGGGAGCACCAATGTATAGGCTGCTACATTTACCAAGGGAGAAAAAAAAGGAAAGTCCCTGCCGCCACCGTACAACTGCCTTTCACACAAGTTCCGCTCTCTGCCACGTCTGCAGTACAGGGGGGAGGGGGGCGGCTACGATCCGCAGGAAAAGTCTATGCCACAAGCGAACATGATAATGACGAGGATGATAACCTAGGGCGTTGTCGGCAAAATCACAACGACCAGCACGGCCGCTCGTGGTCAGATCGGGCCCGGCGGCACACCGGCATCGCGCCCCATGCGCACCGCCCACGTACGAGAATCACAAAGACGAGCATGATCATGAGCTTGGTGTTCTTCCACCACATGGCCCGCTTGAGCTGCGTGCTCTTCTTCTTGAACTGGAACGCCTGCTGGTTCAGGTTGTCCGTCTTGTCGACCAGGAGCTCCATGCGCTCACCGCGCTCCAGCACCTTCTCTGTGGGCCCGTGAACGCGCGATAGCCGGCGGCCGCGCTCCCGCAACGTGGTTAGCAGCCGCAGGGGCCCGCGGCGGCACTGCCGGGGGCGGGGGAGGCCTGCAGCATACCGATGTTCTGGACCATAACATCGCGCACGGCGTTGATCTCGCCCTTGACCTCATTGAGCTTGTCGCTCTGCGGGTTCGAGTAGTACTCCTGTGGGACGCGCGCCCCACGCGTCGGCAAGCGGGCGCCGTGATCAGCGCTGCCGGCCCTTCCGGCGCCCGCCGTCGCCGGCCGATCCGCACCATCTGCCTTGCGAGGACGGGCTTGAAGTCGTCGTCGAAGGCGTAGGCCATCGCCGTCCGTGCCCGCTCGCCGTACGCGGTCTTGAAGCGCTTGCTGATGTCCTCGAGGAACGCGAACGGCACGCGCCGGCCAAACTCCTCGTCGGCCATGCACATGAAGACCAGGCCATTCTCGGCAATGTAGTGGAACAGGTGCCTACAGCCGGATGGCTCAGCACGGGTTGAGGTAATACGGACGGTCAGCGGGTGCGCGCTATTGCTGCGGTCAAGCTCCTCCCTGGAGACGCACCGGTCGTAGACGTAGCTCATCTTGGAGTTGCTGGCCGGGATCTTTTCCAGGATGTTCTGCGCAATCTTCTCAAAGTTGCCCCCCGTCGCCGCCTTCGCGGCGAGGACGGTGGACCCGCGGGCCACCAGGGAATAGAGGATCGGCATGGCGGCAGCCGGGCGAGCGCCGCTGACCTGCGGCGGCGGCGGCAACAGCGATGCGGCCCCAAGTCCCTAGCTAGCCACCTGACGTGCAGTGCGACACCACAGTGAGCAGGCGCGTGCGGCGAGGTGTCAGCCCGGTGTGCGCCTTGGCAGAGGAAAAGCGCGTGCGCAGCTTAGTGCTCCAGCGCTCCAGGCCGCTCGTTCAGCCACGGCACGCACTGCGCCCTCTCCCAACGTGCTTCGGCGGGGTACCGCCGCCGCCGCCTCCAAACGCTAGCACTGCGCCGCGCTTGCATCCCTTCGGATAAGTGCGCATGGGAGGCGTGCGGCAGGAGCACCAGACAACAGAGCGCGCTGCGCGCTGCTCCGCCGGCCGCCCTGCTCTGCCGCAGGGCCGGCCTCCCCCCGTCCGTCGTGTCGCTGGCCGCCTGCCTGCGCAAGCAAACAAACGCCGGGGACGGCCAGCAGCAGCATCGCAGCCCGCGCCCACCAAAAGAACCGAAAGAACGGCAAGCAGGACGACAGCGGGCAGGGAGCGCAGGGAATCGTGCACAACGGGTGCGACAAAAGGCGACGCGGCGGCGCGGGAAAGGACGCCGTCGCGCGCCCGTCGCAGGCGCCGCCGCAAGCGAGCGCCGCCCTTTTTACCGTACCGTTTCAACGGTTGTAACGCACTATGACGTCAGCAACGTCGCGTCATTCGTCCATTTGGACGACAATTACGCTGGCCCGGTAGGACGCGGCAATCGTTACAACGTATGGCGACACTCCGCTTGGGGCGCTACGTAGTACACTTCAGCCTGGTTGTGTCTCCCTTTTGGCGGCGGACGGCACCAACGTAAATTACGGATGATATCACCGGCAGAATAGCGGCAGAACCGGGTGGAATCGACGCGAGCAGCGCTGTGGCCGCAGTGCGACGCAGCGGCAGAATCGGGTGAATCGCGCCACTTTCAGTTCCGCCCCCCCTCGGTCCATCGTCTCTCGGTGTGGCGCGCTGGCAAGTGCGCGGACCCCCGACCCCGCACCATGAAGTACGTGCGCGACCGGACCGCGGCGGCGCACGCCAGCCACCGCGGGGGGGTGCTTTGGGAAGCGGGACGATGCCGCGGCGCCGCTGGATGCGCGCGCGCGGGCCGCACGGACAGCGCGAGCACGGCCGCGGCGCTGGACGACGATGGGATGGGCGGATGGAGGCCGGGGCGCGGCGCGATGGATGCGCGCCTGCCGTTCACGGACGCATCGGCAGGGCAGTGGGCGGCGGCGGCGGCGGCGCTCGCTGGATGCCGCCGCCGCCGCCGCTGGACGATGGATGGGGCGCCCGTCGCGCCGATGGACGGAGCGGCGGTCCGGCGCCGAGCGCATGCATGTGGCGGACGGCTGGCTCGCTGGCGGCGGCCGATTGGGCGGCGCCCCCATTCAGCATGCGGCCAGCGGAGCATGGGGCGCAAAGGCCGCTGGCCGCATTTTGGGGCGCGTTACAACGGACCCGGGCGTTCGCTCCTCGCTCGGTAGTGTCGTTCAGATGGCGCTGACCCTAGCGTCGCTCCCGCCCTCGCTCTGGCCGCGCCGCACAGGCTCGAAATCTGCGGCTTCTCGGGCCACAAGATCTACCCCGGCCACGGGAAGCGGTACACCCGCGTGGACAACCGCACGTTCATCTTCCTGAACGGCAAGTGCGCTGCGGCGTTCCTGGCCCGCCGCAACCCGCGCCGGACGACCTGGACCGCCGTCTACCGCCGCCTGCACCGCAAGGGCACCACGGAGGAGGTCTCGAAGAAGAAGACCCGCAAGGTCCGCAAGTTCCAGCGCGGCGTCGTCGGTGCCTCGCTGGACGACATTGCGGCCAAGCGGAACCAGAAGCCCGAGGTCCGCGCCGCCCAGCGCCTGGCGGCTATCCGTGCTAGCAAGGAGCAGGCTAAGGCGAAGCAGGCCGAGCGCAAGACGACGGCGGCGAAGAGCGGTAACGTCGACAAGAAGGCTCAGCAGGCGCAGGCTAAGGCTCAGCAGAAGAAGCCGGTCATCAAGCAGCCCAAGGCTGCCAAGCCGACACCAACCAGCCGCTAAGCACGGCGCGGTCCGGTAGAGGCAAAAACCCCTGTAATAACTTTTGTGCAGAACTGCGTTCCAGCGCTGTGCGCTCCTTTGCGAGAAAGTACATGCTGGACCCAGAAACACGCTCACGGTGCGGCGCGCGCCCAACGAAGGAACGGGCGCGATAGTTCCCGACCGTCACAGAGGCCGCGTTCGCGTTGCAAGGAGCTGTACACAGCTGTACATCGGTGGTGGGGGGTTCTTTACAGAGAGACGGGCTTGTTGGCGTAGAGTACAAAGTTGCGCGGCGAGACGCTCGGGTCAAAGGCCGGCCACAGGTTTGCGTCGTGCCCGCACTCGCGCAGCCACAGCAGGCGGTCCTGGAGCAGCAGCGCCTCCAGCACCGGCGACAGGATGACGCGAACGCAGAAAAACTTGGCCACGTCCTCCCACCGCTCCGCCAGCGCCTCGTAGCGCTGGCGGCGCGAACACACGCAGGAAGTGCCGCCCGATCCCTGTCAGCATGGCGCCCACGCCACGGCCCGTCCGCAGGCCGCTTCGTGCCTCCCACGCGAGGTCGGGCGCAGCGACGCTGAGGCGCTGGAGCGCGGTGGTGGCGTACTCGCGAAAGGTCATGGCCCAGCCGCCCTTGAGCGACCCGAGGCCGCGGCGCACGTTGGCCGGGTCCAGATCGCGCAGGAGCACCTCGAGCGCGGCGCGGTACCCGTGGCTCCGCAGCTCGCGCCGCATGTCCTCCGAGCCCTGGCACCGCTCCTGCACCGCACGCACCACCCCACCCACCCCGCCAAATGCCACGATGAACCAATTAGCGGCCGTGCCCAACCCTCGGCCTACGCGGGCGCCACCCGCGCCCGTGCCTCGTAGGCGTCGAGCGCGTGGCAAGCCATCTCGCGGAGCTTCCACCCGAGGTGCGCGTCCGGCAGGCGGTCCGCCACCGCGCGGCTCAGCGGGTAGCCCAGCCGGCCCGCCGGCGGTGGCGCCACAAACTCGTCGTCGCTGTCCTCGGTCATGTGCATGTAGCAGCACGCCACGCTCACGACGCCGCGCACGAACGGCTGCTCGGCAAAGAGGCGCAGCAGCGTCGGGCCCAGGTCCCCGCACGTGTGCAGGCCCACGATGACCAGCGGCGGCGTGGGCGCGCCCGGCCGCAGGTCCAGCGCGCGGCGCACGAGCGCCTCAAAGGCCGCGCCGTCCGTGTCGGTGCGCACAAAGTGCGCGAGGTGCCGCGTGGCGCGCCGCCGCGCCAGCAGCGCCGCGGCCGCCGCGTCGCCCGCGCGCGCCCGGCCGGCCAGGAGCGCCGCGCACTTGGCGTCGCGCTCGACGGCGCCGGCCACGTACGCCGGGTTGCCCTCGATGCCGACGACGTCGACGCCGACCAGGTAGGCCAGCGTGCGCGCGAGGTGGCCCACGCCGCTGCCAATGTCCACGACCAGCGTGGCGCGCGCGGCGCGGACGACGTGCGCCACGACCGGCACGAGGCGCTCGATCTCGTGCCGCTTCTTGTCGCTCAGGCCGCTGAGCAGCGCGCGGTCCAGCTCGCACGGCGGCGCGCCGTGAAAGCCGCGCGGCCGGCGGTCCAGCGCCAGCCGCCGGCACGCCACCGCGTACGCCCGCAGCGAGTCCGGCCAAGCCGCCAGCCCCTCGTCGTCGCCGCTGAGCAGCCGCCGCGTGACCTCCGGCAGCGGCGTCGCCGCCAGCGCGGCCTGCCACGCCGGCGGCAGCCGCTCCGCGAGCCGCTCCACGTGGTACTCGATCACGTACGTCCGCGCCAGCCACCGGTACTCGGTCAGCGCCGCCACGATCTCATCCAGCGGCGGCAGCGGCGGCTCCACTGGGCTCGACGCCGCCCTGGGCACCTCGGCGTCCACGTCGGCGTCCGCGGTGGCCATCGCCGATTCGACCAGGGCGGGGGGGACCTATGTCCTAATCTTGTCTATATCTGCTTCCTCCTATTCTTGACATTCGTGGTCTTCTTCTACTTCTTCTTCTTCTCCTCCTCCTCCTCCTCCTCTGTACCGCCGCCGCCGCCGCTGCCACCGCCGCCGCCGCCGCCGCCGCCTCCTTCTTCCTCCGATGACGTCATTTAGGGGGTAAATCAGATTTTACCCTCCATGTTTTGGCGCGAAAATTTTGAGTTTTGGCGCGAAATAAAATCAAAAAAAACTCGAAACGGAAAAACGGCGGACGGCGACGGCGGCGGCGACGACGAGGACGAGGACGCAAGAGTACAGCGACAGCGACGGCGACGAAGCGGAAGACGACGGAGACGAGCGCGACGAAGAGGAGGCGGACGTAGCGGACAAGTCGATGAGCACGGGACGTGACGCTGATTCAGAGCAAGAGGACAACCCTGTCGAGGACCGACCAACTGGACGGGGCGGACATAGAGGAGGACGGGCTGCGCAAGCGGACCGAGAGAGGCTATCGGTCGCTGATCCGCCCCTGGCGACGACGAAGAGAAAGACCGCGGCGACGAGGACGCGCGCCCCGCCGGCATTGGTCGTGCCATCACCGCCATCCTTTCCGGCCACGCCGGTTTCAGGTGCCTGAAGCACCTCCCCTCATCAGTACCCAGCACGTTCGCGCAGCGCGCGGCGCTGCAGCACACACGGGCAGCCGCCATGTCGACCCGCAAGCTCGGCTTCTCGGCGAAGCTGTCGCCCAAGATGCCGACGGCCGAGCTGCTCAAGCTGCTGAAGGTGCGCCACCCTCTCGCCACCGGCCCGCCGCCGCTGTCCGCGCGCCGGCACTGACTGCTGCGGTGCCGCCCGAGCCCGCGTCGCCCGTGATACGCTTCCCAGGAGCTGTACAAGGCCCTGCGCAAGCTCGTGCAGGAGCAGGTGGACTTTAGCGACTTTGACGGGCCCGTCAAGGAGCTCGTCCAGAAGGGCCTGCTGAACCACAGCGACCGCGGGGTGCAGATCTACGTCGCCTGCTGCCTGGCGGACCTCTTCCGCCTGTACGCGTCGCGCAACGCGCCGCCGCTGCCGTTCAGCGACAGCGTCCTCAAGGTGCGCTCCTGGCCCAAAAGCGCCCCCTGAACCCTGCTGCCGGCGCCTCACCCTGCCGTCCCGCACCCGCCCGGCGCGCCCGGTGCGCTCAGAGCATCTTTGAGCACTTTGCGAACCAGCTGGAAGGGCTGGAGGACCTGCAAGGCACGTACGGCAACCTCTACCGGGAGCTGCTCGAGAGCCTCGCCACCTTCGAGCCGTGCCGGCTCATGACCGACGTGACCCGCGACGTCAACTTTGACGACGTGATCGTCAAGATGGTGCTCGTCGCCTTCCGCACCGTCCAGTGCGTCCGGCGGGGGAGGCGCAATCGGCTCGATTGGCTTGGTGCATAACCGGCCTATTTCCCTGTGGCGCTGGCCCTCCTGACGGCGCACAGCGCCAACAACTGGGACGCGGTGGCGTCGTCCCTGGTCGACCTGCTGTACGTGTTCTTTGACGACAACGCCTTTGACGTGCCGGCGGCCGCGCTCGACGCCATCTTTGGCCACTTCCTGCCGTCCAACAAGCACGCGACGCCCAAGGGCCGCCGGCTCGCCGCGGAGCTGCTCCGCAAGTGCGTCGACCAGATGCAGCTTGAGTTTGAAAAGGTGCGGCCGCACCCACCCGGAAGCCAAGGACCCGGCTCGTGCTGACCCGCGCCGCCCACCCGCGCGTGCTTGGGCGCGGCGGCGCCGGCCAGCTCTACAAGCGCGTGACCGAAGAGCCCGAGGCGCTGGGCGAGCACATCCGCACGCAGGACCACATCCACCAGGTGGCCGCGCAGCTCTACGCCGACGTCCCGGCGGTGCTGCTCCGCGTGATGCCGCTGCTGGAGGACGAGCTGCGGGTACCGACCCGACGGCGGCCCCGCGCCCCGTTGCCCAACGTAGCGCTCACTCGGTGACATGCAAGCGCGCGTCCCTTCTCGCGCCGGTGCCCCTTTTTTGCAGATGGAGGACAACGCGCTGCGCATGCTGGCCGTGCGCGCGCTGGGCCACATGTTTGCCGTGCCGCGGCCGTCGCTCCTGGCCGAGTCGCCGCGGCTGTGGCGGCTCTGGCTGGACCGTTCGCAAGACGTGGACCACAAGATCCGCAGCGAGTGGCTGCAGCTGGTGCCGGCGGTGCTGGCCGAGCATCCCGACGCTGCCACCGACCTGAACGGTGCGCGATCGAGCCGACTCTATTAGAAAGCGCGCGCGCCTAGAATGCAGCCTGATGGTATGCTGCCGTGATTCGTGACGGCGGCGCTGACAGCGATGCTGGCCAGCCGGTTCCTGGACCCCGACGAGCGCGTCCGCGCCATGGCCTGCAAGGTGGTGCACGACATGGCGCAGCCGGCGCTGGCGCGCCTGCAGCCGGCCGTGCTGGACGGCGTGCTCGGCCGCTGCATGGACAAGAAGGTGCGGTGAGCGGATGTCATGGCGAAGCGGCGCGGCGCGGCCACTGAGTGAGAGAAAGCCAAAAGCGATGTCACTGCCTCGCCTGGCGCAGACCTTGGTGCGCACCACGGCGATCCCCGCCGTCGCCAACGTGTACCTCAAAATGGCGGACCACCTGTACGGACGCGCTTCCTTCGTGCCGCTCCGCTGCCTGGGCAGACGCTGACCTGGCCAAAGCCTGGCCGCCGGCGAGCTGCGTCTTTAGGAACGAGCCCACCGTGTCGTCCGAGATGCGCGAGGCGTACGCGGCGCTGCCGGACAAGCTGATCGCCCTGTACAAGCAGCCCGAGCAGGAGATTCGGTACGTCGCATGCTGCAGTTTTCACGGCAGAGCGCCGCGCGCCTGACGCGTGCCTGGCGCACTCCTCGGCGCCGTGCCTATGACGCCCGTCTGATGTTCATGTAACAGGAAGGAGGTGGAGACCGTCATTTTTGAGCGGCTGCTCCCGTTCGCGTCGACGGAGACGCTCGAGCCGGCGACCGTCGCGGGCGCGATCGTGGACCTGTGGGCGCTCTGTGGCACCGCCGACGGCCGCGACGGCCTGAACCGCTTCATGCAGCAGATGCACATGTAGGAGGGAGGGCCGTGATGGGCGTTGCAGGATCGGCGGAAGGAGGTGCGCGACTGACGCGAGCGGCTTGCGGCGGGTTGGAGTGGGACCCCAGGCGCACGGCGGCCGTCAAGCACTTTTTCGAGGCGCTGCTCAAAGCCATGGAGGTGCGCAGCGCCTTTGATCGCCCTGGCGATCAGCACGACCACCACTAACATTGACCCATGCGCACGTGCCCGTTGTGATTCGCGAGGCAGACGGACGTTGGCGACGACAAGGCGCTCATTGCCGCGGTCGGCGGCCAGCTCACCGAGGCAGCGCGTACGTCCGATGCTGAGCCACGCCCCGGTAGCCAGCGATCTTCGAGCCCGCTGACCGCCACAACGCCAGTGCCGCTGCTCCTTGCTGTGCAGGCCGCATGCCGGACCCGACCAAGGCGGTGGACCACTTCAAGAAGATGGCCATCATGCGCGACCGCGTGCTGTACAAGCTCGTCATCGACGCGACGGCCCTGTCCAGCTCGTGGGCCGCGCAGCGCAAGGCCGTGGTATGGCGGCGGTTTGCGCGGGCGTGCGGGTGGAAGCCGTGGCTCGCCTTGCTGACCCGGACGTGCGCGGCGGCCCAGCGTGGGCGGGTGGATTAGGACGCCGCGATCGCCAAGTTGGTGGACCGGCCGTCGCTGGCGGACACGGCGCGCCTCCTGCTCCGGCGGATGCTCCTGTGCAACAGCGGCGTCGTCACGCAGGTGTGGAAGCTCTTCGAGGCCGCCAAGGCGCCGAGCGCGGACGACGCCGCGCACGTTCGCGGCGGCGCCGTCGCCTTCCTGCAGGTGCGTCCCAACGGCCCGCGCGCGCTTGCACGGCGCGTTGGCCAGCGGTGCTCAGCGGAGGTGTTGGCCAGCGCGTGTGGTCCGCGGCGATTATCAGGAGCTGGCGGCGTGGGCGCCCGCCGTCCTGCTGAGCACGATCGGCAAGGACATCCAGGCCATGCTGGGCGACGCGAGCCCCGAGGCCGCGTCCGCAGCGCTCGCCCTCCTGGCCAAGGCCGCGCCGCACCTGGCGGGCCACCTCGGCGGCGACCGGTAGGCGGTCGCGGCGCCACGGCGCGCGCGCGTGTGGGACACCTGCTCACAACGCGCCGGCCATGCCATGGTTCGCCCTACGGTTGGCCTCCCAGGAAAACGTCGGAGCGCCTGAAGCAGCTCATCCTCACGGGCACCGTGGAGGAGGCCACGCAGGCCGCCCGCGTGTGGGCCCACCAGACCGAGGTGCAGGCGCAGTTTGCCACCGCTGTCTCGGTACGAATGCGCCAGGTGATGCCGGTGCCGGCGGGAATGCCCACTGACGCTGCGCCCGGCGCACCACCACGGGCGCGAGGCGGTTGCAGGATCTGGTCAAGAAGCTGGCGCTGCCCGGCCAGGCCGACGACGAGGGCGGCGACGACGCGGAGGGCGGCGGCGCGCCGCAGCAGCACCCGCTGGTCGTGCGCCTCGCGGTGCTGGCCGAGGTGTCCGGCAGCGCGCCCACCGTCTTTGCGCGGTTCGCCGAGACCGTCCTCGCCTTTGTGGTCGACGACCTCTTGCCGTTTGTCGGGGCCACCACTTCGGTGCGTTCACGAGTGCACGGAGAACGCTGTGGAAAGACCAGGACTGACGCGGGCCGGCGGCAGTTTCGGGGGGGACGGGTGGAGCTACCAGGTGCCCAAGACCAAGCCCGTTGGCAAGGGGCGGAAGCGGAACGCCGATGAGCGCACGTGGCTCGAGGACCGCGAACTGCCCGTGGACCTCGCCGCCAAGGTATGGTCGCCTCCTCATGGGACGCCGTCATGGCCGGCGCGATGTAACCGCGCCGCGCGTGTTTTGGCTTGGGCCGCGGCCGACAGCTCATGGGCCTGAAGGTCCTGGTCGAGTTTTGCAAGGCGGCCACCTCACACAACGACAAACCGCACCTGGCGGCCGCGTTCGGGAGCCTGTGGATGGTGCTGGAGAAAGGCGGCGACGTGACGACCACCGACCCGCCGCACGCGTACGCCGCAGCTCGCGCCGTGGACGGTGGCGCAGAGGCTGGACACTCACCCCGCGGGCGCCGTGACCTCGCGGCGAGCGGCGGTCCA
>Ga0180216_1003617_pt1 | contig 12160 bp, 17 predicted proteins | sample eDN3rd37CBELigMG_FD_128879 | JGI IMG/M metagenome (GOLD analysis project Ga0180216, IMG submission 128879) | Enriched Miracle-Growth compost microbial communities from Emeryville, California, USA - eDNA 3rd pass 37_C BE-Lig MG (version 2)... ...
GACCAAGACGCCGGCGAGCGCTGCCACCGCCGAAAGCAAGGCAGCAACGACCAAGACGCCGGTGAGCGCTGCCACCGCCGAAAGCAAGGCGGCCAGGGTCTCCACCGCCAGCACGACGGCTGCATCCACGACGACGGCTGCACCCACGACGACGAGGGCCCCGAGCGCGGCAAAAGAGCCGGTCGCGCGGCAGCCGTCGGACCCCGACCTGGTGTACACGCGCGGCATCGTGCAGGCAGTCAAGGCCAAGGCCACGGGCCAGGCGGACGGCCACGCCACGGCGGCCGATGCGCCGGCCGACAAACCCAAGACGGCGCCGCTGGATCCGGAGCTGGCCAACGTGCAGGGCCTCGTCAAGTCGCTCGTGCAGGCGCACCCCGCCGGCGGCAAGGCGGCCGCGTCCACCACCAGCTCGCGCCCGCAATCCATCAGCGCCGCGGCGGGCAGCAGCAGCGATACGGATAGCAGCGCGACGTCGAGCCCCGCCGTGTCGCGGTGGCACTCGCGCGATTTTAGCACCGACGCCGCGGCGGCCGCCACGGCGGCGGCGGAGCCGGGAGCCGCCAAGAAGCCCGGCGCCGTCACCGCGGCGACGGCAACGGCGGCGACGACGACGGCAACTACAACGCGGAGCGGTCGGACGTCGACCGAGTCGTCGCCGCCGCGCAAGGACGCGACAGAGGTGGCGGCCCCGGTCACGTTGCGGACCGTGACCCCGACCAAGAGCGCGGACGAGCGGGGGCGCGCGGCGGCCGCGCAGCAAAAGGCGGCCGAGCCGGCGTTTGCGACGGTGCAGCTGCGGCCCGTGTCGCTGGTTGCCGCGCCGCCGGCGGCTAGCACCTCCGCCAAGGCCAAGGAGCCGGCGTTTGTGCTCCCCGTGCTGCGGCACGTGGATGCGCCCAAGCCGCCCGACGCGGTAGCGCCGCGGGTAAAGCCGGCCGAGCGGTCTTCGCCGGCGACGGCGGCCGCCGCGGCGGTCCCCGAGTCGGCCAAGGGCGACGACCTGCCGCCGCTGACTGGCAAGGCGGCCGCGGACCCGGAGCTCGCCAGTACGCGCGGCAAGCTGCGGGCGGCGATGAGTGCGTTTGCGCAGCTGGAGCAGCTCACTGCGCCCGTCCAGCGCGTGCCGACGTACTCGACCATCTACCCGCGGGCGGGCGCCAAGACGCCTTCCCCGGCGGCGACGCGCGTCGGTGCATCGCGGAGCGGCGGGTCGCCCAGCGCACTGGGCCGCCGGATCAGCAGTGGCGAGCCCGACGCAACGCCGACGTCGCGCTCGCGCTTGTCCCAAACGGCGCACAGCGCTGACGACGAGGCGACCGAGGACGACGCCGACCACCACGAGCCCGCCGCCACGGCCGCCGTCGCGGACGCTGTCGATGCGGAACCTGTCAAGGCCGGTGGCGAGGCCGTGCCGACCGCCGCCCCAGACGGCCTGCAGCGGGCGCCAAGTCGCCGCCGCCAGGCCGACGAAGGCGCCGCGCCGTCCGGCACCGACACCGTGGCGTCAGCGGCCGACCACGACGCGGCCACGGCCGCGGATGCCGCGAGCGAGGACGCCCGGATGGACGGCGTCACCGGCGGGGACGTGGAGCCAGTGCGCGACACCGCCGATGCCGGTGCCAGCGCCGGCGCGGGAGAGGCGACCGACGCGGGCGGCGCCTCGGAGGGCTCGGCGTCGGCGGCCGCGGGCGATGCCGAGGGCGACGGCCGGGACAGCGGGGTTAGCGCGGACGCGGCCAAGGACGCGGACGCAAGCGACGACGGCGATCTGGCGGGCGGCGCGAGCGTGGGCCTGTCCTCGGCGGCGTCGCTGTACCGCCGCGCCGCGGTGCATCGCCGCATCAGCATGGAGCGCGGGCCGCGGCCGCCGCGCGTGTCCATCCCCGACGCCACCGCGCCGATGGCCGTGGACGCGTCCTTCGGCACGTCGACGCCCACCGACGAGGACGGGGCGGCGACAGCGTCCTCCGCCGCGACCACGGCCGCCACGGCCAGCACCATCACCAGCAGCCGCATCCGCATCCGCGTGCGGCCGTCGACCGCGGTCGCGGACGACGCGAGCAGCGCGCCGGCCACCGACGACGACGGCACCGCCAGCCGCGACGAGGGCGCGTCGTCCGCCGAGGACCTGCAGCCGCGCAAGCGGAGCCAGATGGTGGCCGACCTCGCGGGCGGATCGCGCGCTGTGCACCGCTCCACGAGCGGCATGTCGCCGCTGCCGTCGTCGGGCCTGGCGTCGCCGGCGCCGATCGAGGACCGCTCGTGGGCGCGGTTCGCGGGGCCCGAGGTGGCCGCCTCGGTCGACCGCATGGAGCGCCAGCGGCAGGAGGCGATTTGGGAGCTGGTCAGCACGGAGGAGGACTTTTTCGTGGACATGGCGCAAGTGATCAAGTCGTTCATGATCCCGCTCGAGAGCGCGCTGCCGGACGACGACGTCCGCCGGCTGTTCTCCAACCTAGACGACGTCTGCCTGGTCTCGGTACGTACAAGACCCCGTCAGCGGGGCGGCCTATACGGCACAGCTCACCGCCGCTGACCGCGCCCCGCTGGCTGGCACAATTTGCCCACGGGTACGCGGTGCGCGGCAGCACACGATCATGGAAGAGTTCCACGCGCTGCAGGACGAGCAGGGTGTGATCATCAAGCAGATCGGACCCCTGCTGCTCAAGCGCGTACGTGGCACGTGAGGGCGGCCGCTGCGCGTGCGCAGTGCTGGCCTGACCCCGAGCGTGCCCGCCTCGCGTCGCGCCTACCTCCTGTGCAGATGGACGACCTGCGCACCTACGCGCCGTACTGCAGCAACCTGCAGCGCGCCACCGTCTTCCTGGCCGAGAAACGCGCCGACGCGGCGTTCCTCAAGCTCTACAAGGCACGGCCCAGCCGCACGGGCGCACGACGCGCACCAACGCGGCCGCACGCTTAATGTGACCTCCCGCTCGCTTTTTCTGGGCGTGGCGGACCCGCCAGGAGTGCGTGGCGTCGTTCAACAGCCAGCTGGACCTGAACGCCTTCTTGCTCAAGCCCATGCAGCGTGTGACCAAGATGCCCCTGCTGGTCAAGGGCATCCTGAAGAACACGCCGCCGGACCACCCCGACTACGCCGCGCTAGCGGCCGCGGCCGCGGCCGCGGAAGACGTCGTGCTGTACATCAACAGCGAGTGCGGCAACGCCGAGCAGCGCCTCAAGTTGGACGGCATTCACCGCCAGCTCCTGGCCGACGTGGGCGATGTATGGCACGGCGGCGGGACCTGGCGGCCAAAGGGCGAGGCACGCGGGCGCCGCTCACATTGCAACGGTAGCTCTCCTGTCTCGTTGCGGCCGCATAGGAGGTCGGCCGGAATCTGCTGGACATGGCCCAGCGCAAGCTCGTGCGTGCCACCAGCGTGCAGCGGGTCAACCCGGACGCCAAGCTGCTCGCGTGCCTGTTCACCGACCTGGTCCTGTTTGTGCGGGAGGACCGCGACAAGTCCGGCCGCCAGTACCGCTACTACCAGCGGGTACGTGCGATGCCGCATCGCGGTGCAGATGACGCTCGGCCTGTCTGACTGAACGCGGGTGATTCGCCCGCCGGGGCGGCCCACTAGCCCATTCCGCTGAGCATGCTCATGTGGCGGTCCATGGAGGAGAAGCGCTCCGCCTTCCGCAAGATGACCGAGGTCCGCAGCGCCAGCTCGCCCGCCGGCGACAAGCCCACGCAGCTGCTCTTCACCGACGGCGCCAGCGGCACCGTGTACGACATCCGTTTCCAGAAGCACAGCGACTGCGACGTACGGCACCCCCCGGCACCGCTGCCGCATGTGAGGTGGGCTAGCGCACTGAGCGTCGCACACGATGGGGTGCCCTTGGGTCGGTTGGCCCCGATTAGCTCTGGCTGCAAGGGCTAGACCAGCTGCGCGCGCAGCTGCCGCGCCCGGTGTTTGCCCTGCGGACCATGCAGGCGCTGCGCGGCAGCGCCACCGACTCGACGACGCTGGAAGTGCTCTCCATGAGCGGCGGGCCGCGTACGTGACGCGCCGCGCGGCTCACAGTGGCGGTGCCTCCCGTGTGACTTCTGACGCCGCCCTGCTTGAGCCAGCCCAGGGCGTGCGTGCGCTGCATGCAGACGAGTACTTGGTGGGCACACCGAACGGCTTGTACACCTGGCTGCCTGGCGCCACCGGTATGTCCCCGCTGCGGTCGGCCATCGACGTGACGCACCGGGCCATAACAATGCACGGTGACGCACTTGCCCTCCACCGCGCTGGCTCGATGGCACCACGCAGTGGCGACGCCGCTCAAGCAGAGCGGCAAGCGCATCGTGGCGGTGGCGGCGGACGAGACGGCCAACGTCGTTGTGATCAACGAAGGTGCGCCCGCGCTGCTTGAGAGCGTGCTGGTAGCCCAACACACGTCGCTTAACCAGCCCTCGCTACCGCGCCTTTCTTGCCACCGGCACAGGCAAATCCGGGTGGCTGCGGGTGTACAAGTACAGCGACCTCATCGCCTCGGGCTACCGCGAGTCCGCTGTCGTGGACGAGCCGCGCAAGCTGCCTTGGACCAAGGTGCGCCGGAGGGGCAGTCAAGCTCTCATCCAGTCTGCCATCCGCTGATTCATCAGCCGCCGCAATGCTCGTTCCACTCGACCAGGGCACGACGACGTTCCGGATGGAGCGGGTCGATGGAGCGCTCTACTTGATCACCGTGAGCACGCGCATCTTTGTCTGCCACTACGTCGAGGCCGTGGAGGACTTTGTGCGCATCGGCGTACGTGGGCGAGCCGAAGCGTCGCTGGCCACGACCCCCGGCACGACACGCAACTCACCACGCTGCAATGCAGGGAGTTTGCCTTCGCCGTTCGCAGGACGTGGCCATTCCGCCGGGTGGCTGCGCCAGCCTCGACTTTGTGCACGGTGAGCTCTGGGCCGCCGGCAGCAACGGGTTCTACAGTCTGCCGCTCGACACACCGGCGTTCCCGCCGAACATGGCCCGTACGTGCGGCGCGTGCCTGCGCCGGGGAGCCGCGGCGCGATGCTGACGACAACCGTACGTCTCTAGCGCCCCGGCGCAACCATGTTGCTCCCATTAGCGGTGCTGGACATGGGCGGCAGCAGCCCGTCCCTGCTGACGCCGTTTGGCCCCGCGCGGACGGCGTTGGCGCTGCGGCCCAGCGGCGACGTCGTGCTGGTCTTTGAAGGTCCGACGCTGGATGCCTTCAATGCATTGCCGAAACGAAGGCCTGACGCGGCCCTGCGCGCTTGCTCGCACGCCTCGCTCAACTAGGCAACGGCGCGGTGTTGAGTGCCAAAGACTTGCGCACGCGGCCGGTAAGCTGCCAGGACCCCGCGACGTGGTTCCAGCCGGCGCGTGCTGCCGGTACGCCTACCGCATTCGGCACGGGCGGGTCAGGCCGTGCCGTGCTTGGCGCTCATGATCATGGGCAAGCAACGGCTTTCGATGCCGCAATGTGTGCCAGCGGTGCTGGAGGGCCACCTGCTGATGATGAGCGACAACTACATCGAAGTCCTGGAGCTGCCTTCGCTGCGCGTCGTGCAGGTATGGCCGGCGGCGCGCCGGTAACAAGTGCCCGGTGCGGGGCTGTGCTCACGCGCCGGTCGGTTCGGTCGTGAGTGGTGGCGGCGAACGCAGTGCTTGCCGGCTCCGAACGCGCGGCTGCTCTACGCGAGCGAGACCCATCTGTACATTACGGTATCACTGGGCAACGTCAGCACCATCCTCTTTGAAGTTACGAAGCTGCCCTAGAAAGTGTACAAACAGTGCAGCGACCTGCGCACACGGCCGCAACGCAACGGGTGCGCCGATGGTTTGGACGACGTGCATGTACACGCAAGTTCAGCATGTGTATATAACGCAGTAGGATACAAGGAAAAGGCCCCGGTAGCGACAGCGCAACACTCGGCGATGCAACAGGCGATGCAACACAGTATGATACATTTGTGCAGAAGCGGGATCGGGATGATCGCGGCACGGTCTACTATGAGCTCGACGTCGACGAGGGGAGGCTGCTGGCGGGCGAGGCCGCCTTGTCCGTGGGCGAAGGGGGCGCAGCGGCGTCGTCGGCGCCCGCCTGCACCGTGTCGCGCACCGCGGCGAGGTTGCTGAGCCACCGCTCGCGGTCGGCCTCGTCCGCTGCCATGAAAATCAGCGGCTTGGCCTTCATCGCCGCGCGGACTTCCTCGCACGTGTGCCCGCCAATCTCGTAGCATTCGCGGTGCGCAACGTACTTGCACGCTGTATGGCCCGACACGGCAAAGGCCAATGACCGTCACAAGGTGAGCTGACGCCCGGTCGGCCTCCTTCGCACCGCGCGCCGCCAGCAGCACGTACTGACGCATTCAAAGCCCTGGTTCATGTGGAGCAGCTGGCAGCAAACGCGGCAGTGCACCGGTTGCGGGAACTTGCGGGCGGCGTAGCGGTGGCCCGCGCACTCGCGGTACTGCCCGGCCAGCTCGGCCTGGACGGCGGCGACCCGCTCCAGGGTCAGCGCGGGGTCGTCCGCGCACGCGCGCCACCGGTCGAGCTCGGTCTGGAGCGCCTTGACCTTGCGCTTCGACTCGTCGGCCGCGTCGGCGGCGACCTCTTTGGGCAGCGACGCCAGCAGCGTGCCAAACATGGCGGCCTGCGCCTCCTCGTGCTGCAGCGCCTCGGTGAGCGCCTGGATGTGGTGCTGCACGGCCGCTCGCGCTTGGTCGGTGCCCGTCTGGCTCCGTCCAGCCCAGCAGCCGGCCGCCCACCCGAGCCTGCGGCGGTCAGCCGCCGACGTCGCCCGCGGACATTGGACCGCGCCGGCGGGCGCACCTGCGCGGGGGTCGCGGAGGGCGGCGCCTGTGCGGCTTGCGCCTCGGCGGCGGCCAGCAGGTCCTTGAGGCGGTTCACCGCCTGCCGGAGCTGCTCCACGCGGGCCGTCGAGCCGTCCAGCTGTTTCTGCGCCTGCTTCTTCTGGTCGCCGGTCTTGCTGGCCCGCAGCAGCGACGCCGCGCCCTGCATGACCTTCTCCTCGATGGCCAGGTCGCGCTCGGCCGCCTTGAGCTTGGCCTGCAGAGTCGGCACCGACGCGTCGTCCATCTAATGTGCGCGCCCCTAGACCGGCGGAGGGCGCGTCGATCGCGCGTGAGCCGCACGTGGTTGCCGAGCGTGCGCGGAAGCCTTTGTGCCGTACCACAATGGAGGACGACGACGCCATGCCCAAGCCCTTGGTGTGGCTCGTGCTCGTGCCGGCGCTGAGGCTGCCGCCCACGCTTGCTGCGCCCTTGCGGACGTCGGCGCTGCTGATGCTGCCCCGCTCCGCGCCGGCCACGCGCGGGTTCGGCACAACGTAGGCGGCAAACAGCGTCGCGATCTCCTTGGGCGTCACCGCCACCAGCGTGTCCAAGGGCGCCTCGCTCAGCACGACGATGTGCGTCCTGCGCAGCGCACGCGATGTTCGGGTGGGGGCGGGCGCCGGTTAACGTCGCGGTGGCGGCGACGCCGGCCGAGCGCGCGGTGGCCGGGCGCACCTAAAGTCAAAGAGCTGCACGCCGTTGTCCGAGTTTTTGTCCTTCTCCTTCTCGTAGGAGAGCACGCGCGTCTCCCGCACCACAATGAACCTGCAGCGCGTGGCAGCGGCACCAACGTGGCGGCCTTGGGTCAGACCACGTGCGTCTGTCGCGGGACACGCAGGAGCCCCCCGCCCGGCGCCGCACCGCTTGTTCCAGCCAAACCGGATGCCTTTCTCCTTTGGCAGCTTGAGGTGGCCCTCAAAGCCCACGGCGGTCATGTGGAACTCGGTCGAGAGCGCCTTGGCGCTGCCGCTGGCGATGCGGGGCACCTTGAACGTCCGCCGGCGGAACAGCGACGCGAAGCCTTCGGCGTGTTCGCCAGTGCCGGTGCTCATCGTGAGCGTCGCTGGGGCGGGAGGGGAGGGCCGCCACCGAGCTCCCGCCAGTCAACCAGAACCATCAGCGCTCGCTGCTATAGCCCATTCAGGCTCCGGCGGCAACCGATAGCTGATGCGTCGTACAGCGCATGGACGCGGTCCGCGACAGCGACGACTGCCGCGTGAGCTCCGTTCCGGACGACGAGTCGCTCGTCTTGCGCATGCTTTCCTCGAGCTTCTTCCGCTTGGCCTCCTCGTCGGCCAGCTGCGCCTCGAGCTTCTTCCGCTTGGCCTCCTCCTCGGCCAGCCGCGCCTCGAGCGTCTTGTAGTTGCGCTGCAGGAGGGCGTAGTCGTCGCGCAGCTTGCGCACCTCCTTCTTCTCCTGCTGCTCGGTCTTGGGGAGCATGTTTTCCAGTTTCTACGCGCCCACCGCCCAGTCACACGCACGCATTATGGGGATGGTTGGGCCCAACCCCGGTCGACCTGCTGCTGTGTTTGCGCCAGCGGGCACCGCACGCACCCGCACGGCCTCGTTCAGGTTGATGGACAGCCGCTCCTTCTCCCGACGCAGCGTGTCGTTGGCGGCCGCCAGCTGCGTGCGCTCCTCTTGCAGCATGTCATAGAGGCTCGCCATGTTCGATGCGGACGCCTCCAGCTCGGACTTTTCCTTGGTAAGGCGGTCGATCGTCTCGGTGAGCTGCGGGAGGGCGTTCAAAGTTGGTCCGGCCCAGTCAAACGCCGCGCTGCGCACCGCGCGTCCGTCAGTGGCAAGCACGCCCTGGCGTCGTCCCGTTGTGGGCCTAGCAGACCTTGGCCGCCTCCGAGGTACGCGCCAACACATCGTCGCTGAGCTCCTTGGCGCGCGCGTCGGCCGCTTGCGCACGCTCTTCTTCCGCCAGCAGCTGCGCGGTGAGCGGGCATGGCGTGACAGATGCGTCGCGTTTCAGCATCGAGGCGACCACGAGGAGGCGGGCAGGCAAACACACGACAGCGTACGCGCTTCATCAGCTGGGCGACCTCCAGCTCGAGCACGGCCTTGTCCTTGCGCAGGGTCGTGAGCTCGTCCGTCAGCTGGTTGTGCTCGGCCTGCAAGTCGTCGGCGCGCTTGCGGAGCTTGTCCAGCTCGCGCTGGTGCGCCTCCTGCTCCGCTCACCGTCGCAAGGGGAGCAGGCGCAAGGCCAACGTCAGCGCCCGTGGCACGCGCGGTGCACCACCGCCGAAGCGGCCGGTGCGTGCCTTGTTGGCGTTGACGGCGTCGAGCTCGCCCTGCAGGGTGACCAACGCCTGCTTGTCCTTGTACCACTTGGCCTTGCAGTCCTCGAGGTCGGCCTGCAGCCGCTGGCGTTCCTCCACCTCCGCGTCGTACTTCTTCTTGGCAGCCTGCAGCTTGGCGTCGGCCACGTCGCGCTCGCTCTCCATCTCCTTCCGCAGGGCCTCCAGGCGCTTGACGGCCTCGTTGTGCTGGTCCACCGCCGTCTGCGCTGCGGCCAGCTCCGCCTGCGGCAGGGTGAGGTAGACTCCACGTGGACGCGGCCACGTGAGCCTGCAAGAAACTGTGTGTTGCCGCGCGGAGTCTACGGAGGGGTACCTTGAGAGCATCGACCTGCTGCGTCAGCTCGGCGTTGGCGTCCTCCAGGTCCAGCTCGACCTCGATCTTCTCCTCGATCCTGCCCCGACGTCGCGACACGGACGCGGCCTCGGTGACCGTCAGCGGCGGCGAGCATTGCGCGCGTCCCGAGGGCACACCGCCGCAACGTACACAGCGCGCAGCTTGCGCAGGTCAGCCTCAAGCGCGGCCTTGGCTTGCTGCTCGTCCGCCAGGCGCGCAGTGAGCTCGGCGACCGACGCCGCGAGGGTGGCCTTTTCATTGGCCACGTCGGCGAGCTGAGCGGCCGTCTCGGCGAACGCAACGGAGCCGCAAATGGTCAGGCGCGCGTTCGATCCGCGCCCACCCCAGAGTGTGCGGCGGGCCTGCGCACCTGGCCCTTGAGATGGTCCTGCACGGTGCCAGATGGCGACGTGCTCAGCGACGGCGCGGACGCGGCCTTGCTCTGGTCCGCCTCGCCCAGCCGCTTCGGCGACGACGAGCCCGAGTCGAGCTCTGTCAAATGAAAGCAAGCAAGCGCACATAACGACACGTCGACGGGCTTGTGTCAGTGCCCCCTGCAAGCCGCTTGCAACTTGTGCGGCGCTGGCACGCACCGTGCTCCAGCTCAATGACGCGCTCGTTCACGGCTGCGAGGCGGGACGTCTCCTTTGCCAGCTTGGCACGCAGCTCCGCCATCTCCGACTCGAGCTTGCTCTTGGCGGCTTCGAGCTCCTGCTTTGCCTTTCGCAACGCCTGGTGCGCGGCAGCATCGGCCTGGGCGGCGGCGGTGGCCTTGGCCAAGTCGGCGCGCAGCTGCTCCAGCTCTGGCACCGCAGTCAACCACAAAAGAGGTCGCCGCACAGGGGACACGCCGTAGGCATGAGCCCGCGACCGCGATGCGCGCACACAAACGAGGCGGCAAGGAGCGCACCCTTGTCGCGCTTCTCGGTCGCGACCTGCAGCTTAGCCTCGCGGGCCGCCGCGTCCGCAACGGCCTTCTTGATCTCCCTGCAGGAGCGCAACCCCGCCGCAGCCGAGCAAGGCGTGTTAACGAAGGCCTCGAGCATAGCGTGGCCGGCCTGGCGCGATGCACACCGCAGCTGCGTCTCGGCGGTCGTGCGCAGCGCCGTCTCGCTCGCCAGCGACGCCTGGACGGTCGCCAAGTCGCGGTCCAGCGCGTTCTTGCGCGCCGTCGTCTCGGCCAGCTGCTCTTCGAGCGCAGCCAGGCGCGCCGACTATGCGCACCGACGGCGAAAATGCTCACCATGAGAGCGACAAAGAACGCCGGTCAGGCCCTGCCAGGCTTGCGCGTTCGGGCGTCGTCGGACGCTGCGTCGCACCTGTTCCTCGATCTTGCGGCGGTACTGCCTGAGATCCTCGTCCATCGACGCCTGGCCCGCCGCCTGGCCAGAGAGCGACTTGATGAGCTCGTCGCGCTTCCGGTTCGCGGCCTCCAGCTCGGCCTAGCCACAGGAGCGCCCACGGCGGCACGGTCACAGGACGAATGAACACTCAACGCGGAAAACAAAGACCTCGTGGGGAGCGAACGCTATCGGGCGCCGTGGCGCGCACCTCCAGCTCGCGGACGCGCTCCTCCACGACGGCGCGCTCGCGGTGGCCCGCCGCGAGCTTGCGCTGCAGCTCGGCCAGCTCCAAGTCGATTACCTGGTAGACCGCAGGCCGAGACGCCAAATGGCGTGCAAAGCGGCTCCCGTCAGCGTGGCTGCTGCGGCCGCCGCCCGTCGTTGGCCACACGCAAACTGCCCGAGGAACGGACCGCCTTGGACTTTTCCAGCGCGGCGAGGCTCTGCTCGGCCTTGGCGCGCGCTGCGGTTTCCTGCGCGAGGGCGCGTTCCTTGCGCTCCACCTCTTGCGCGAGCGAGGCCCGCAGGGCCTCCGCATTGTCGGCACGCTGCGCATCGATCGTACGACACAGGCCGCAGGCACAGAAACGGTGAGCCAGGCGGCGCCACGCCTGGCGGTCCGCCGAAATGGATGGCACGGCGCGCGCACCTGTTTCTCCTGCTTGCACTTGGACTGCCACATTTCGACGTCCTGCATGGCGCGCTTCAGCTCGGAGGCGCCGCTGGCCTGCCGCGAGAGGCCCGCGAGCCCCCCGTTTGTGCTCACTGCGCCCACAGATAAGGGCCGGCGCCGCGTCGCACACGCGTCAGTGCAGCGGTTCGGGCGGCGCGCATCGCCAGCGAGGCGGCGACGACGCACAGCTCGACGGCAGCGACCGCGCCGCGCTCAGACTGGCCGAGTTGCGCACGAACGAGTAGCCCACGAACGCCAGCGGCTCGCCCGTGAAGCTGCCGGGCTTCCTGGGCTTGGCCGCGCCGTTGTCGCTGGACTGGTCAAAGTCCTCGTCAAAGTTGGACGTGTCGTCCGGCCCACGGAGCTCTGGCACGAACGGCGGTGTTTCTGGCGGGCGGCGTACACGGCGCAAATGGAGTGTGCGGCTTAGTGGCGCACGCGCAGGGGCGCATCAAAAATGCGGTCCGTGCCGGCGTACGCATCCGGAGGGTGTCCCAGTCGATGCCCTTGAAGAACGGGTGCGCGACGATGCCCTCGGCCGTCAGGCGCTCCGAGCGGTCGCAAATCAGGCTGCCCACACGCATTCGGTGGCGGCGCCGGCGGTGCGCCGGTGGGTTAGCCATATGGCCGTTCCCTTTCTCGCCCGGGGGCAGCCTAGCCATCCAGCGCACCGCTCGATC
>Ga0180216_1003619_pt1 | contig 12158 bp, 9 predicted proteins | sample eDN3rd37CBELigMG_FD_128879 | JGI IMG/M metagenome (GOLD analysis project Ga0180216, IMG submission 128879) | Enriched Miracle-Growth compost microbial communities from Emeryville, California, USA - eDNA 3rd pass 37_C BE-Lig MG (version 2)... ...
TCCTTGATCCGGATGGTGTAGCGCTCGTCGCCCTGGGTGTCGACCGACCACGCGAGGAAGTTGTCGTCGTCGCTGATGCTGAACGCGCCCAGGGAGAAGAACTCGTGGCCCTCGGCCTCCACGTTGGAGTCCAGCAGGACCTGTTCGCCGGGGATCGCGGCCGCGGCGTCGAGATCGGGAGGCGTCCACGCCGCGAGCGGGTCGTCGCTCGATCCCGGATCGACCTCCGAGATGGGGCAGCGACAGCGGATCGCGTACTGGCTGCCTTCCACGGTTCGCGTGTAGTACCACCAGCTGCCTCGCCGCAGTGGCACCGAGAGGTCGGTCTCCTGCGTGCGTGACCTGATCTCGTCGAAGATCTGACCGCGCAGCTTCTCCAGGTGCTCCGTGCGGGCGGAGGTGTAGGCGTTCTCGGCCTCGAGGTAGGCCAGGGTCGCCGGGTCGTCGGCGTCGCGCAACCACTCGAAGTCGTCGACGACACGATCACCGTGATGGACCCGTTCGGTCGGACGGCGGTCGGCGATCGGCGGAGTCAGGGGCGACGTCATGAGGCGACGCTATCTGTTGCCGTCCAGTGGCTGTGGACGTAGTGCCGGATCGTCGACCGAGAACGTCCGCACCGGCCCGGGCGGCGTGTGACGCGTCTCGAACCGCACCGTGACCCGGCCCAGTCCTGAACCCCACACCCACCCGTCGCCGTGGTCGTCGTGGTGGACGTCCATCCCGGGTCGGTAGACGACCGGCGCCACCTGGTTGTCCTCCGGCTCGTCGTCGAGGTCCGGCTCGTCGTCGAGCGCGAACAGATCGTCCTGGACCCAGTCGGCCAGGCCACTGACGCCCACACCGATCAGTCGCAGGCCGCCGGTCAGATCGGCCCCGTCGAGCAGGGTCCGGGCCGTCGCGGCGATCGTGGCTGCGCGATCGGTCGGCCCCGGGAGGGTCGACGACCGGGTGTGGGTCTCGAAGTCGTGGTAGCGCAGCTTGAGGGTGACGGTGCGTCCCGACAGGCCGTGGTCGCTCAGTCGGCGAGCGACCGTGCGGGCCATCCGCTCGACGGTTCGGCCCAGCCGCTCGCGGTCGGTGACGTCGGCGGCGAACGTGTCCTCGACGCTGATCGACTTGGTCTCGCGGTCCGCCACGACGGGACGGTCGTCATCGGCGCGTGCCAAGCGGTGCAGCGACTGGCCGGCTGCCTGGCCCAACGAGCGCACCAGCTCATCGAGACTCAGCCGACGGAGGTCGTCGACCGTCACGGCGCCGAGCAGACGCAGTCGCTGGGCCGTGGCCGGGCCGACACCGGGGATTGCCGTGGCCTGCATCGGACCGAGGACGTCGAGCTCGGTCCCTGGTTCGACGACGTAGGCGCCGTCGGGCTTGCGCAGCTCACTGGCGATCTTGGCCATCAGCTTCGACGACGCGACGCCGACCGAGGCGGTCAGACCGTCGGTCAGGGTGGTGATGTCGTGCCGGAGCGACTCGACGAGCGCGTCGACGGTCGACGGGTCGAAGGCGTCGCCGGCGGCGAGATCGACGAACGCCTCGTCCAGCGACAACGGCTCGACGAGCGGCGACAGCTCGCGCAATCGTTGCATCACGACGGCACTGGCGTCGCGGTAGGCGTGGAATCGGCCAGTCAGGAACGCGGCGTGCGGACACCGCGCCCGTGCCTCGCTCATGCTCATCGCCGACCGCACGCCGTGCACCCGCGCCTCGTACGAGGCGGTGCTCACCACTCCGCGGCCCCCGAGACCGCCGACGATCACGGGTTTGCCGCGCAGCGACGGCTTGTCACGCTGCTCGACCGAGGCGAAGAACGCATCCAGGTCCAGGTGGAGGATGGACGCGGTCGATCTCATGGAATCAGCGTGCCTGCAGGCTGCGACGCAGCTCGGCCTTGATGGCCGGCCACTCGTGGGGCAGCACCGAGTAGCAGGCCGTGTCCCGCAGGGTGCCGTCGGCGAGCAGCCGATGGTTGCGCAGGACACCGTCGAGCTTGGCGCCCAGGCGTTCGATCGCGCGGCGGGACTGACGATTCAGCCAGTGCGTGCGGAACTCGACCGCGATCACGTCAAGAGTCTCGAACGCGTGGGTCATCAGCAAGAGCTTGCTCTCGGTGTTGGTACCCGTCCGCTGCGCTGACGCCGCGTTCCAGGTGTAGCCGATCTCGACGTGACGATCGGCCGGGGACGCGTTGCAGAACGTGGTCATCCCGATGACGGTCCCGGTGGCGCTGCGTCGGGTCACGAACGGCAGGAACGTCCCCGTCGCCTGCTTCTCCAGGCACTGCTCGACCCACGCGCCCATCTCCGCGGGAGCAGGCACCGAGGTGTACTGCAGTGAGGACAGGTCGCCGTCGGCCGAGGCCTCGGCCAGGGCTTCGACGTCGTCGCGGGTCAGCGGCGAGAGCGTCACCAGGTCACCGGCCAGGGTCACGGGTTCGAGGAAGGCGCTCATGTCAGGACGTCGTCCAACGCCGCGAGCAACAGCTCGACCGACTCCGGGCGCGCGTTCGGCCCCATCAGACCGATCCGCCACACCGACGTGGCGTACGCTCCTGCGCCCGCGCCGATCTCGATGTCGTGTCGGTCCAGCAGGGCAGCGCGGACGGCGGCCGAGTCGACGCCGTCGGGCACCTTGACCGTCGTCAGCTCGGGCAGGCGGAAGCCCTCCTGGGCGAACAGCTCGAGCCCACGTTCCTGCAGCCCGTCCTGCAGCAGCCGGCCGGCCTCGGCGTGGCGAGCCCACACCGTTTCCAGCCCTTCGTCGAGGATGCGTGCCAGGCCGGCGTTCAGCGAGCGCACCATCGCGACGGGCGCCGTGTGGTGGTACGTCCGACCGGAGCCGGTCGCCTCACCGACGTAGCCGCCGAGCAGACCCAGATCCAGGTACCACGACTGCGGCTTCTGGACCCGCCTCGCGAACGCGCGGTCGTTGATCGTGAACGGTGCCAGGCCCGGGGCGACACCGATGCACTTCTGTGTCCCGGCGTACCCCACGTCGATGCCCCAGTCGTCTGCGCGCAGCTCGATCCCGGCGATGGACGTGACGGCGTCGACGACCAGCAGGGCCTCACCCTTGGCAGCTCCGAGCGCGGCGATGTCGGAGCGGACGCCGGTGGAGGTCTCGGCGTGGACGGCGGCGATGATCGCCGGTGCCGGATGTGCATCCAGCACACGGTCGACGTCGACCGGCGTGCCCCACTCGTGCTCGACCGCGATCACCTCGCCGCCGCACCGCGCTGCCACGTCGCACATGCGTTGGCCGAACAGTCCGTTGACGGCGACGACGACCACGTCGCCGGGATGAACCGTGTTGACGAAGGCGGCCTCCATGCCGGCCGAGCCGGTCGCGGAGATCGGCAGGGTGCGGGCATTCGACGTGCCCCACACGGTGCGCAGCTGGTCGCAGGCCTCGTCCATGATCTGCAGGAACTGCGGGTCCAGGTGGCCCAGCAACGGCTCGGCCAGCGCTGCCGTGGCCTCCGGGTAGGCGTTGGTCGGTCCGGGACCGAAGAGGTGGCGTGCGGTCATGATTCCGACAGTAGTTCAGTCCAGGATCGCTCCCGGGTTGAGGATGCCGGCGGGGTCGAGTGCGTGCTTGATCGCGCGGTTCAGGGCCATCACGACAGGACCGAGCTGGTCGGGCAGCGCTGCCTTCTTGGTGCGTCCTACGCCGTGCTCGCCGGTGATCGTTCCGCCGAGTGATATCGCCAGCTTCATCACGTCGGCGAACGCGGCGTGGGCACGTGCGGTTGCGGCGGTGTCGTCCGGGTCGAACACGATGATGGGGTGGGTGTTCCCGTCGCCGGCGTGTGCGACGACGGCGATCGTCGTGTCGTGCTCGTGGGCCAGCGCCGAGATCCCGTCGATCAGCTGTGGCAGCAGCGGCACGGGGGCGCCCACGTCCTCGAGCAACAGTGAACCCTTGGCCTGCATGGCCGGGAACGCCGCGCGCCGAGCCTCGACGAACATCTCTGCCTCGTCCGGATCGGTCGTGACGAGCACGTCGCGTCCGCCCGCCGCCTCGCAGGCGGCGCGGGCGTGGTCGATCTCCAGCTCTCTGGCGTCTCCGGGTGCATCGGACTGGGCCACGAGCAGTGCACCGGCCGCGCGGTCCAGTCCGTGCCCGCGCAGGTCCTCGATCGCGTTGATCGAGGTGTTGTCCATCAGCTCCAGCATCGAGAGCCGTACGTGCCGGCACGACTCGACGACCGCGCGAGAGGCGTCGGCCATGGTGTCGAACGTCGCCACCAGCGTGGCCCTCGGCCCTGGGAGCGGAACCAGTCGCAAGATCGCCCGGGTCACGATGCCGAGCGTTCCCTCACTGCCCACGAACAGCTTGACCAGGCTGACTCCTGCGACGTCCTTGATCCGCTTGCCGCCCAGCGTCACCGACGTGCCGTCGGCCAGCACGACGTCGAGGCCGAGGACGTAGTCGGTCGTCACGCCGTACTTGACGCAACACAATCCGCCGGCATTGGTGGCGATGTTGCCGCCGATCGTGCACATCTCGTACGACGAGGGGTCCGGGGGATACCAGAGCCCGTGGGCGGCTGCCGCGCGCTTGACGGCGGCGTTCAAGGCTCCCGGCTCGACGACGGCCACGCGTGAGTCGGCATCGATCTCGATGCCGTCCATCGCCTCGAGGCTGACCACGATGCCGCCCGCGACAGCAGACGCGCCGCCGGACAGCCCACTGCCGGCGCCGCGCGGGACGACGGGAACCCGGTGCTTCGCGGCCCAGCGGACGGCCGTGCGGACATGTTCGTCGTGGTGGGCGCGCACGACGGCGAGCGGGACGGCGGCCGACGGTTCTCGGGCCCAGTCCTGGCGGTAGCTCTCCAGGCGGGTCGGATCGGTGATGAGCACGCCGGCAGGCAGGACCTCGGCGAGCTCGTTCAGCGCGGACACCTGTTCAGGATGCCAGCACCGACGGCTGCGTGGCTGCCGTCTGTTGTCCACACCCTCGACGGGGCCCGGACGTTTTCCACACCTGCGCCATCGGCTCTTCTGGGCCGGCGCGATCGACGTCAGCGTGGTTGCATGACATCTGATGAGGACCCACCATCGATCTACGTCGCCCACGACCTGGACGACCTGTTCAACGCGCTGCCGACCTTTCTGGGCTTCAAGCCCGAGGAGTCGATCGTGGCTGTGGCGACGCACGGCCCACGTCGTCGGTTCGGCTTCCGGCTGCGGATCGACGTGCCGACGGCGTTCGCGGACGCGCCCAAGGCCGCCGGCGAAGTGCTGTACCACTTGCATCGGCACCGCCCCGACGGCGTGTTGGTGCTGGCACTGACCAGCCGCCAGGACATCGCGCGCGCCGTGCTGGCCGGCATCGAGGCCGGACTGGGGCAGATCGAGCCGGTGGCGATAGCGCGCTCGGACGGTCGTCGGTACTGGGTCGACGACGTCCCGGAGTTCCCGGAAGAGGGCATCGAGTACGAGACGAGTGACCATCACGTGGCGATCGTGTCGGCCGTGGCTGCAGGCCAGGAGATCCTGCCCAGTCGCGAAGCGTTGGCCGAGCGCGTCGCAGCGCCGTCGCCGGAGCTCCAGGACGAGCTGGCCGCGGTGTACGCCGACGTGTGGTCGCGCATCCTCGGGATCATGGGCTCGGATCCCGCTGACCTGATCGCAGCGGCGCAGGCGGATCTGTCGGAGACGTTGGAACGGATCGAGTCCGGTACCGAGTTGGAGCTGGAGCAGGTCGTCACCTTGTGCGTGTGGCTCAACTCCGGCGAGGTGCGCGATGCGATCTGGTCCGAGCACGTCCGACCCGATCCCCGGGCCTGGCTGGCGCCGCTGTGTCGGTGCTCCCGCCATGCACTGGAGCTGTTCGCGCCGTCCGTGCTGTCGATGACGGCGTTGGCGGCGTGGTCGACCGGGAACGGTGCGCTGGCGTTGATGGCGGCCGACCGGGCCACGGCGATCGATCCGGACCATCCGTTGGCGTTGACGATGCTGGCACTGCTGACCGAGGGGGTGCCGCCGCCTTCGTGGCAGGAGCGGGAGGAGCGCCGAAAGGCGGGGTGAGGTTCGAGCCGACGGCTACGCTCTACCCATGGGTCAGGACGTCGACGCCCGCGAGTTCACCCGTGAGGACCGAACGCGCTACCGAGCCAAGGTCCGTCGCTGCTTGGACGTGTTCGCCCGGATGCTGGGTGAGCGCGACTTCTCGGTCGACCGTCCGCACGTCGGTGTCGAGATCGAGTTCAACCTCGTCGACGAGTCCGGCGAACCCGTGCTGCGCAACACCGACGCGCTGGCGGCGATCGCGGACGAGGACTTCCAGACCGAGCTGGGCTTGTTCAACATCGAGGTCAACGTGCCCCCGACGCGCATCGACGGTCGAGGTCTGGTGCAGCTGCAGGAGTCGCTGCGCGACGTCCTGAACGCCGCGCAGGCCAAGGCCGGTGCGGTCGGTGCGAACCTGATGATGATCGGGATCCTGCCGACGTTGCGTGGTGAGCACCTGGCGCAGGACTCCATCTCGCCCAACCCGCGGTACCACCTGTTGTCCGACCAGATCATGACGGCTCGCGGTGAGGACATCGAGATCGTGATCGACGGTGTCGACCGGTTGGCGACGACGGCCGACACCATCATTCCCGAGGCGGCGTGCACCTCGACCCAGCTGCACCTGCAGGTCGAGCCGGAGGAGTTCGCCGCGTTCTGGAACGCATCACAGGCGATCGCGGGCGTCCAGCTCGCGGTGGGGGCCAACTCGCCGTTCCTGCTGGGGCACCAGCTCTGGCACGAGACACGGATCCCGCTGTTCGAGCAGGCGACCGACACCCGCAGCGAGGAGCTGAAGGCCCAAGGGGTGCGCCCGCGCGTGTTCTTCGGTGAACGGTGGATCACGTCGGTGTTCGACCTGTTCGAGGAGAACGTGCGGTACTTCCCGTCACTGCTGCCGATCGTCGACGACGAGGATCCGCTGGCCGTGCTGGAGGCCGGAGGCACACCGCAGCTGTCCGAGCTGCGCCTGCACAACGGCACGGTCTACCGGTGGAACCGTCCGATCTACGACGTCGTGGACGATCGACCCCACCTGCGGATCGAGAACCGACTGCTGCCGGCCGGGCCGACGGTGGTCGACACGATGGCCAATGCCGCGCTGTTCTACGGACTCACGTCGGTGCTGGGCTCCAGCGAACGGCCCGTGTGGTCGCAGCTGTCCTTCTCGGCTGCAGAGGACAACTTCCACACGGCGGCGCGCTGGGGCATCGACTCCGAGCTGTACTGGCCGGGTGTCGGAACAGTGCCTGCTCGTGAGCTCGTGGTGCGCCACCTGTTGCCGCTGGCGCACGCCGGACTGGAGCAGATGAATGTCGAGTCCGAGGTCGCGGATCGGTTGCTGGGGATCGTGGAGCAGCGCTGCATCGCGGGGCGCAACGGGGCGACGTGGCTCATCGAGGAGTTCACCGACCGAGTAGCCAGGACGGCCGACCGGTACGAGGCGATGCGTGCCACGACCGTCGAGTACGAGCAGCACATGCACGGCGGAGAGCCCGTGCACTCCTGGCCGACGCGCTGACACCGGCGACCGACTGCGACGCGCTGGACCAGCCGTGGCACACTGGACGCAGAGGTTGACCGCAGGCCTCTTTGTCGCGCCCTTTTTGGTCCGCGACCTTGTTCCCCAGATCGACGAGTGAGGTGCCACGTGCCGGTGAACCCCGCCGCCAAGCTCGTCAGACGCGGAACTCAGCTGTTGCGCGGCAGTGGAGCCCCCAAGAACGCGACGGAGGACACCTCAGTGGCATCATCAGCGACCAAGACGGCGTCCACGAAGACTTCGGCGGCCAAGAAGGCCCCCGCAAAGAAGGCCGCCAAGGCGCCGGCCAAGAAGGCAGCGACGAGCACGACGCCCGCCGCGAAGAAGGCCCCGGCCAAGAAAACCGCAGCAAAGAAGACCCCAGCGAGCAAGACCCCGGCCAAGAAGAACTCGGCCACGACGACGGCCAAGAAGTCGGCACCAGTTACCACCACAGCAAAGAAGTCAGCCGCCAAGGCCGCCGCACCCAAGGCGGCCAAGAAGGCTGCCACCCCATCGAAGAAGACGTCCACCCCCGCCAAGGCATCGAAACCAGAAAAGACCGTGACGAAGACCAGCACTGCGAGCAAGACCGCCACCAAGAAGACCGCAGCGAAGAAGACCTCGACGGCTGCCACGAAGAAGCAGGCGGCGTCGAAGCCGGCTGCCAAGAGCTCGACCGCCGCGCTGGAGGAGACCACGATCCCGCCGCAGATCGATGCGGCCGACGTGTTGGAGACTCCCAAGTCGCAGGTCGACGCGGACGGCAAGAAGGTGCTGCCGGACATCTCCGACGACGAGTTCGTCAAGGACGTCGCGAGTGACCCGTCGATCAAGGAGGACGAGAAGGCGGCGTTCACGCTCTCCTCGGCCGACGACACCGACGAACCGGCGCAACAGGTCATGGTCGCCGGTGCCACGGCCGACCCGGTCAAGGACTACCTGAAGCAGATCGGCAAGGTCTCGCTGCTGACTGCTGCCGAGGAGGTCGAGCTGGCCAAGCGCATCGAGGCGGGACTGTTCGCCGAGGAGAAGCTCGCGAAGGGCGGGCGCATCGGCGCCAAGCTGCAAGAGGAGCTGGACTGGATCGTCCTCGACGGTCGCCGGGCGAAGAATCACCTGCTGGAAGCCAACCTGCGTCTCGTCGTGTCCTTGGCCAAGCGTTACACCGGTCGCGGCATGCTGTTCCTGGACCTGATCCAGGAAGGCAACCTGGGCCTGATCCGTGCGGTCGAGAAGTTCGACTACACCAAGGGCTTCAAGTTCTCCACGTACGCCACGTGGTGGATCCGCCAGGCCATCACTCGTGCCATGGCCGACCAGGCCCGCACGATCCGTATCCCGGTCCACATGGTCGAGGTCATCAACAAGTTGGCGCGCGTCCAGCGGCAGATGCTGCAGGACCTGGGCCGCGAACCGACCCCCGAGGAGTTGGCGCTCGAGCTGGACATGACGCCCGAGAAGGTCGTCGAGGTCCAGAAGTACGGTCGCGAACCGATCTCACTGCACACGCCGCTCGGCGAGGACGGCGATTCGGAGTTCGGCGACCTCATCGAGGACTCCGAGGCGATCGTCCCGGCCGACGCGGTCTCGTTCACGTTGCTGCAAGAACAGCTCCACGCGGTCCTCGACACGCTCAGCGAGCGCGAGTCCGGCGTCGTGTCGATGCGGTTCGGCCTCACCGACGGCCAGCCCAAGACGCTGGACGAGATCGGCAAGGTCTACGGCGTCACGCGCGAGCGCATCCGTCAGATCGAGTCCAAGACCATGAGCAAGCTGCGTCATCCGTCGCGCTCACAAGTCCTGCGTGACTACCTCGACTGAGTCTTCGACAGCACGACGACGAACGCCCCGGCCAGTCGGCCGGGGCGTTCGGTTGTCGGGGGAACGTCAGTCGACGAGCTCGGGCTTCTGCGAGAGGCGAGCGGTCTCGTCGTGGATGTTCGCGTCGAGCTCGCGCAGCTTGTCCTCGTGCTGGCGGGCGTGGTGGCCGCAGAACAGCAGCTCACCGGACTCGCCGAAGGTCACGCGCACGTAGGCCTGAGCGCCGCAGCGGTCGCAACGGTCGAGCGCATCCAACGGGGCGGTTGCGGTCAATGTCGTCACGGTGACCCTCTCTTCTGTGGTTCGGGGGGACTTGCCTGGTTCAACATCCAACCATGGTTCAGGTATTCCCTGGCCAGGTTGGTGACGTATCCCATACATACTCCCGGTGGCCGACAAATCACGGCAGGCGCGCGGATGCGGCAGCCGCGTGTCTGACTCGCCGTGTCGCACGCCCGGACTAGTCTGGAAGGACCCGCTCACCAGGAGGTTCACGGCCATCGAAAGCCAGGCGTACGACGCACGCAATCTGCTCGTCCTCGAAGGCCTCGAGGCGGTTCGCAAGCGTCCCGGCATGTACGTGGGGTCCACCGACACCCGCGGCCTGATGCACTGCTTGTGGGAGATCATCGACAACTCCGTCGACGAGGCGTTGTCGGGGCACGGCTCCCACATCGAGGTCATGCTGCACCGCGACGGCTCGGTCGAGGTCCGCGACGAGGGGCGTGGCGTCCCGGTTGACACCGAGAAGAAGACCGGGCTCAGCGGCGTCGAGGTGGTGTTCACCAAGCTGCACGCAGGCGGCAAGTTCGGCGGCGGATCGTACAACGCCACCGGCGGTCTGCACGGCGTGGGCGCATCTGTCGTCAACGCGTTGTCCTCGCGCATGGACGTCGAGGTCGACAAGGGCGGTGCCACGTGGGCGATGTCGTTCCACCGCGGTGTTCCCGGCGTGTTCGCCGGCGAGGGTCCCGATGCCGACTTCACCCCCGACAACACGTTGCGCAAGGTGGGCAAGGTCGCCAAGTCGCGCACCGGCACTCGCGTGCGGTACTGGGCCGACCCGCAGATCTTCATCAAGTCAGCCACGTTCTCCTACGACGACCTGGTCTCGCGGGCCCGCCAGACGGCGTTCCTGGTCCCGGGGCTGGAGCTGCTGATCCGCGACGATCGCTCCGATGAGCTGCACGAGGAGAAGTTCCGGTACGAAGGCGGCATCACCGAGTTCACCGAGTTCCTGGCACCGGACGAACCGGTCACCGACGTCTTGCGCATCCAAGGCGAGGGCACGTTCACCGAGACCGTCCCGATGCTCGACGCCAAGGGACAGATGACGCCGCAGGACGTCGAGCGCGAGCTCGGAGTCGACGTCGCGGTGCGGTGGGGCAACGGCTGGGAGACCAAGGTCGCGTCCTTCGTCAACATCATCGCCACGCCCAAGGGCGGCACTCACGTGCAGGGCTTCGAGCGCGCCCTGGCCAAGACGTTCAACGACGTGCTGCGCACCACCAGGTTATTGAAGGCAGGCGATCCTGACGTCATCAAGGACGACGTCCTCGAAGGACTCACCGCGGTCGTCACGGTCCGCCTGGCCGAACCGCAGTTCGAGGGCCAGACCAAGGAGGTGCTGGGCACCCCGCCCGTCACGCGGATCGTCAACCAGATCGTCGCCCGTGAGCTCAAGGCGTTCCTGACCTCGAACAAGACGGCGCACAAGGCCAAGGCACGCGCCGTGATGCAGAAGGTGGTCGACGCCTCACGCACCCGCATCGCTGCTCGCACCCAGCGGGACAATCAGCGACGCAAGAGCGCCCTGGCGTCGAGCTCGTTGCCCGCGAAGCTGGCGGACTGTCGCAGCAGCGATGTCGACCGGTCCGAGCTGTTCATCGTCGAGGGTGACTCGGCCCTCGGCACGGCCAAGGCGGCCCGGGACTCAGAGTTCCAGGCGCTGCTGCCGATCCGCGGCAAGATCCTCAACGTGCAGAAGGCCACGGTCGCCGACATGCTCAAGAACGCGGAGTGCTCGTCGATCATCCAGGTCGTCGGTGCCGGGTCCGGGCGGACCTTCGACCTCGACGCCGCTCGCTACGGACGCATCATCTTCATGGCCGACGCCGACTCCGACGGCGCCCACATCCGCTGTCTGCTCGCCACCTTGTTCTATCGGTACATGACACCCCTGCTGGAAGCCGGCCGTGTGTACACAGCCGTTCCGCCCCTGCATCGCATCGAGCTGACGAACCCGAAGAAGGGGCAGGAGAAGTACGTCTACACGTACTCAGATCCTGAGCTGCAGCGCAAGCTGGCCGAGCTGCAGCGCAAGAACATTCGCTGGAAGGACCCGGTGCAGCGGTACAAGGGTCTGGGCGAGATGGACGCCGATCAGCTGGCCGAGACCACCATGGACCCGCGGCACCGGACCCTGCGTCGCCTCACCGTCGACGACGCCGAGGAAGCCGACGCGGTGTTCGAGCTGCTGATGGGCAACGAGGTCCCGCCGCGCAAGGAGTTCATCGTGGCCGGCGCCTACGAGATCGACCACGAGACCATCGACGCCTGACGACGGCGCTCTGCGCCTGAGGTCACGGGTCTTCGGCGAGGAGTACGCGGGCGACCCTGTTGCCTCGTCGGCGCCTTCCCGCGCTCGTTCCTCGCGCTGGCGACCGGGATTGGGACCCCGTCCGGGGGACGACGGTGCGCTGCGCCTGAGCCCGCGCGTCCTCAGCGAGGTGTGCATGGGCGAGCCCGCTGTCTCACCGGCGCCTACCCGCGCTCGTTCCTCGCGCTGGCGA
>Ga0180216_1003620_pt1 | contig 12153 bp, 9 predicted proteins | sample eDN3rd37CBELigMG_FD_128879 | JGI IMG/M metagenome (GOLD analysis project Ga0180216, IMG submission 128879) | Enriched Miracle-Growth compost microbial communities from Emeryville, California, USA - eDNA 3rd pass 37_C BE-Lig MG (version 2)... ...
GATGGGACGGCCGCCACCGCGGCGGGCCGCTGTTTTGTGCCTCGTGGAGAGTTTTGCCGATGATTTTGTACTGCGTCCGGCACGCCGAGAGTGTCTACAACGGCGAAGGCCGGATCCAGGGCCAAGCCGATCCGCCGCTGTCCGAGACCGGGCTGGCCCAGGCGGCGGCGTTGGCCGCGGGCCTCAAGCAGTTTCCCCGCGTCGATGCCCTGTTTTGCAGCCCGCTCCAACGGGCCATGCAAACGGCCGCCCCCATTTCCGACGCCCTGGGGCTGGAAATCCGCACCATCGATCAGCTCAAGGAGTTGAACGCCGGCATTTTCCAGGGCAAACGCTGGGATGAGATCGAGGAACTGTATCCCGAGGAAGCCAGGACCTGGAAGTCGCTCGAGCCCGACTTCGTGATCCCCGGCGGCGAATCGCGGCGGCAACTGATGCACCGCGGCCGGGCTGCCTTGGAGAGCATCCGCCGCAGCGGGTTCGAACGCGTGATCGTGGTTTCGCACGGCGGTCTGCTCACCGCCGCGCTCAAGGCCCTGTTGAACGTGCCGGCCGACACCAATCCGTTCATGCTGATGAACGCCTCGGTATCGCAATTGGTGTGGCCTTCGGCCGACTCTACGGCCGTAAAGCTGCTCACGCTGAACGAAACCTGGTTCTTGCGCGACGCCGGCTGCGCCACCCGCAGCGGCGATTTGTAACTGCCCGCCTGGTTGCAAGTGCCGCGCGGTGGGCTGCCTGCTCGCCGCGGTTTACCCCTTTCTGGCTGACAGCATTCGCACTGGACAGCGGGCGGAGTACACTACGGCTTGCGCGTGTTGCTGCCGATTGCGGCGAATTTGCCGGCGGCGGCACGCAGGACGGCGGGCGAACGATGCGTTTGGGCACCGATTGCCGCGTCCTGTTTCGTAACCGGCACGTAGAGTTGGCGAGACCACCTTGGGGGCTCGCCGACACCGATGACTTACCCCGATTTCAGGACGTCCCTCCCCATGAAAGCTCCTGCCGCAAACGAGTCGCCTGCGGCCATGCCTTCGCAGAACGTACGGACGGCCATCAACTTCCTGCTGTTCGTGCACTTCTTCTCGTTGGGCGCTCTGTTGGTGCTCAACCATTCGTCGTCGGAGCTGGCGCAGAAGTTACGCCGGATCCCCGGCTACTATCTGCAGGTGCTGTTCATGGACATCGATTTCGACAGCGGGCAGCCGTTCCGGCATCGGCGCTACCCGTTGCCCGAGGACGCGATGGCCGAACGCGATAACCCGCGCGACCTGCCCCGCGGCCGCCGCGGACGCTACCACCTGACCCAGGGCGAGGTGTACGACTGCGCTTTCTTTGTCGAGGTGGAGATCCCCGATCCGATTTACATCCAGCAGCGTGGTGGCAACTACGACGGCGAACGTCGCGTGGTGACCGTGCCTGAGTTGGATATCAACCCCAAGCAGCGTTACCTGCGTTATCACACCCTGGCCTGGGAAGCCGCCCGGCTCAATGGCCAGGAAGACGTCGACCCGATTCTGCTGGGCGGTATCGGCGGCGGCGTGCTGCGCGAGCACAACGTGCCCCGCAACATTCCTTGCCGCGTGCGCGTGTGGCGGCTGTTGTCACGCTCGCCCGAGCAGGTGCTGCACCCCGATGAATCTGTTCGCGATAAGTGGAACAAGCGGGCACCCCAGCCGGACATCGGCCTGGAAGGCACGATCTTCCTCGACAGGAACGGCAACGTTCAGTTCTCGCGGTCGCTGCCGGTGAACGAAGTGGCTCCGCCGCCGGGAAGCGTGGCCCCCACGCCCGATGGTGCGGAAACGCCAGAAACCCCGGCTGCCGCCCCCGGCGTATAACCTCCCGCCCGTTGGCCAAGGCCCCATCGCTGGCGGTCGCGGCCTGATGTTCCTCCCCTGCCTGTTTACTGCCCGCCTCCAGGAGCATTGCACGATGTCGGCTCAAGCGCAGAGCAAGACGCCTGTTCGAGCGCAAAACGCCAAGACGCACGGTGCCGCCAGCGGTTCGCACGATGCCGGCTTGCCGGTTGTTGGCGCCTCGCATGCGGCACTGGGGAGCGATCTCTCCTGGGCGGAACAGATGGGCGAATGCTGGAACCGGTTTTGGTTCACGGCCACCGACCCGGTGACCCTGGGCTGGATTCGGTTGCTGACCGGTGTGGTGGCCCTGTACCTGCAATTGACGCTGGCCTTTGACCTGGGGCATTTCTTCGGTCCCGAAGGCTACTTGCCGCTGCGGACCTCGATCGACTGGTACGAGTGGTTCATCGATACCGGCGGCGAGCCCATGCTCAAGTATTCGTACCTGAGCTATCTGCGGACGCCCGGCCAATTGGCCGCCGCGCACTGGATCGGCATGGGCGTGCTGCTGCTGTTCACGGCCGGCCTGTTTACGCGAGTGACTTCGGTCCTCTCGCTGATCATCATGCTCAGCTACTTCCACCGGGCCCCGATGATCACCGCCCAGGTGGAACCGATCATCGCCATGCTGATGTTCTACTTGTGCTTGGGCCCTGCCGGAGCGGCCGTCTCGGTCGATGCCTGGCTGCGGGAACGCAAGCTGCGGGCCGATTTGAGACTCAAGCCTGAGGAAGCCCTGGCCGTGCAACCCCGCTGGGGCGCCACGGTGGTGCTGCGGTTGATCCAGATTCACCTGTGTGCGTTCTACGTGATGGCCTTCCTGGCCAAGGTATCGGGCGGCGGGCTGGGCAACGTGTGGCTCCGCGGCGAAGCCATGTGGTGGGTGATCAGCGAGCCCGATATGCCGCTGGTCGACTTCACCTGGCTGGCCCGATTCCCGGTGCTGATCGACGTTTGGACGTTTGCCGTCCTGCTGTTCGAGGCCTTGTTCCCGCTGCTGGTGTGGAACCGGCTGCTGCGGCCGATCATGCTCGCCATCTCGGTCCCCATGTGGATCTTGCTCGGTCTGGCAACCGGTTTGACGACCTATGCGGCGGTGATGCTGATCGGTGGGCTGGCCTTCGTCGATCCGGCCTGGCTCCGCGGTTGTTGGCAGTGCTGCCGGTCGAAGTTCGCCAAGGCCGAGGCTTAGTCGATAAGCCTGCCCTCAACGCCATCGCGCACAAAAAACGCCCCCTGCGGCTGCTGCCACAGGGGGCGTTTTCGTTTTAGCGTTGGGTTAGCCGCGGTGCTTGAGCAGCCGCTTAAGCAACCGCGGATCGATGCGGCCGCGGAAGCGTTCGCGGCCGTCGATTACCACGACCGGCACGCACTCGTTGTAGCGGCCGCGGAGTGCCTCGTCCTGGTCGATATCGACCTTCTCCGGCACCAGGCCATGCTCGCGCAACAAGGCTTCGGCCTCATCGCACAGGCAGCAGCCCTGCCGTGTGTACAGGATGCACGACATGGGAGCCGCCTCCTTGGTTTGGCCTGTCAGCCACCGCCACAACCGCGACATAACGATGCTGGTCTAGCTCAAGTTCCGCTGCACGTTCTGGGCGATGTTGTACATCGCATCCAGGTAGGTCTGGCACTCGGCAACATCCATCGTGAGCGGGGGGCTGATGCGGATCACCTTGCCGGCCAGCGGGCCCAGCAGGTGGATGGCGCGGCCGGCGTCATCGCCCAAGTAGCAGGCGTGCACCAGCTTGTTGGCCACTTCAGCCGGGCTGTGCTCGCCGATGGCACCGCATTCGATGCCCCACACGGTGCCTTCGCCGCGGACGTTCTTCACCACGCCCGTTTCGGTCAGACGGACGAGGCCCTTCTCGATCACTTTCGACAGCTCCGCGGCGTTCGCGAGGACGTCGCGGCTTTCGTACTCGTCGAGCGTGGCCAGCACGCCGGCGCAGGAGAGCGGGTTAGCGCTGTAGGTATCGGAGCCTTCGCCGTAGGTCATAGCCGCGAACAGGTCCGCCCGGCCGACGGCGGCGGCCACCGGTACACCATTGCCCAGCCCCTTGCCCAGCACCACGATATCGGGCTCCACGCCATAGTGGCTGAAGGCGAATAAGGTGCCGGTGCGGCCGAAGTTGGCTTGAACCTCGTCGAGGATGAACACGAGGTTGTTCTCGCGGCAGAACCGCTGGAGCAGTTGCAGGTATTCCGGCTGCGGATGGAAGGAGCCGCCACCGCCGAGGTACGGCTCGGTGATCAAACAGCAGAGCCGGTCGCCGTACTCTTCCAACACTCGCTGAAGTTCGTCTTCGTAGGGAGCCAGGTCCAGCGGCTGCTTGCGACGTTCGAGGTTGATGCACTCTTCCATCGGGAAGCCGATGAACCGCACGCGGCGATCGCGCTCAGGATCTTTCTCACTGCCAGTGACCGCGCCGGCCAGGCCCTTCTTGCCGTGGAAGCCGTACCGCGTGGCCAGGATGATGTCTTTGCCGGGCTGCTGATGCAGGGCCGCCCACAGGGCCTTTTGCACGGCCTCGCTGCCGCTGGCCGCCCACATCACTTGTTCGCAGCGGGCGCCGCCGGGCTGGTTTTGCAGGCAGTTGATCAGGCGGCGGCTGGCTTCGATCTCAATTTCGGTGGCGGCGTTGTACGCGGTGAGCGGGACGGTAGCCACGTATTCGTCGGTCTGCTGGTTCAGATCGGGCACGCCCATGTAGCCCAGCACGTTCTTCCACCAGCGGGTCGGATTGTGCCCCAGGTTGGCCACGAGCACGCCCGAGGTGAAATCGGCCAGCATCCGGCCTTCCGGCGTCCAGTGGTAGGCGCCGGCGCTGCGGGAGAACACGGCCAGGCTGGGCGTGAAGGTGCGAAGGCAGTGCGGCTCGGTCTCTACCAGGCGGCGGCGATACTCGTTGGACTGCTCTTCGCCGCGATGCAGAATCGGGGCGGGTACGCGGCTGTCGATCGTGGCCATGGTGGTGCGTCTTTCCAGGGAAATCGGGTAAGGATGCGGTGCGCGCCGGCTTCCGCAATGCCGACGCCTTTACCGGCAGCTTGACTGTTCGACCGCCGGCTGGCGGCTACGCGCGAAGCTCACGCGCCAGCGGTGCTTGGTTGCGGGCGGCGACAGGGCGGGACTGCCTGTCACGCGGGCTAAGGGGGCCAACATTGGCAGCTAAGACGCTGCTGCCGTCTGCTAGGTTCGCGGTACTGCCCCGCCAGGAATGTACACGGCTCCCCCTAGGTTACCGGCAAGGCGGCCAAGTTTCACGGGGTAGGCTCGAGAATCGCCGAACGGTAATGACCGCGGTTTACGGATTGGGCCGAGTTTGCTGCTCCGCGTTGCGCCGCCGCTCGCGCACGATCCGCAGCACGCGGGTGACGCCGTCGCCGCAGGCCACGGCCAGCGCGCTGCCATCGGGGGCGAACGCGACGTCGAAGACTTGGCCTCGTTCGGGGCCAAGCTGCAGGCTGACCGACGGCTCCACCTTGACCATATCCTGCTTGGGAGCCTTGCCGGTCGCTGGCAGTTCCCACAGCAGCAAGCGGCCGTTGTCGGTGCAGCCGGCCAGCAGGGTTTCATCTGCCGAAAATGCGGCAGCCACCACGTCGTTGGCGTGATCGCCGGTCGCGTGCAGCAGATCGGCCGCGCTGTTGGAATCAACCACGCGGAGCCACGGATCGGGCGTCTGCACGGCCACCTTCTGACCGATGCCGCCAGGTCGCGAGCGGAAGAACGGCTGCTGCGGTTCTTCCCACACCGGCTCGCCCGTCGCCGTATCCAAGAGCAGCACTTCGTCCTTGCGCAGCAACGCCAGACGACGGCCGTCGGGATGAAACACCAGCCGATGCGCGGGGAATTGGCTCACGTTGATTTCGCACTGGCGTTGGCCGGTTTCCAGGTCCCACACGTGGACCACGCGATGCGTGAAGCCGTCTTGCACGAACTCCAGGCTGGCGGCCAGCAGCCGGCTTTCCTTGCTTAGCGCCACGGCTTCGGCCTTGCTGCCTTCGAGCTCGACAGTCCGCAGCCGCTCGCCGTCGGCCAGCTTGTGGACGACAATGTTGCCGTCCTTCACCGTGGCGTAGGTTTGCCAGTCGCCGCTGAGGGCAACCGGCCCGCTGGCCGTGGGCGCAAAATCTTTCACGGTTTGGCCGGTGGCCGCGTCCACCAGGCGAATCCGGCCTGCCCGATCGAACAGGGCCAACCGTTTGCCGTCGGGCGAGTAGCTGACGGCTACGGCGGCGAACCGCTCCGCGCGATCGGCCGGCCAAAGCCGCTGCATCGACGGCTCCCAAACCTGGATGCCGAAGCTCGACGTATCGAACGCCACGTATCGGCCGCCGGCACTGAACTCCAGCCGCGGCTGTCGCTGCGAATCGAACGGGGCTGATTCGTGCAGTTGAGCGGGCGTGGTCAGCCGGGCGACCTGGGCCCCGTCGGTCGACGAAGTGAGCGTGATGCCCTCGGGCTCGATCACCGCGATCAGCGGCGCGTGGCGGGCCAGCACGATCCGGCCCCGCTGGGGATCGCCTGAGAAACGGTGCGGCTGAATCTGCCGCACCACCTGCTGCATGGGCAGATCCCACACGCCCACGTCGGCGGTGCCGGCGATCAGCAGCGTGTCGCCGTCGCCGAAGGCGATGTCTTGAATGGAGCCGCCGCCATCGATTTCGGCCGCTTGCTCCAACATGGCCAGGTCCCACACCACAGCCCGGCTCGCATCGGCCAGGGCCAGATAACGGCCATCATTACGGAACACAGCCCGGTTGGGACCGGCGGCCATCTTGGGAGCGGCAGCGGCAGGCGAAGCTGCATTCCCTTGGGTACCCGCCTCCTTTGCCGGCGCCGCCGCCTCGTTGGCGGTGGCAGGTTGTTTTGCCGGACGTGAATCTTGGGCCACTACCTCGGTAGGCGTGGACGACGCCACTTGCCCTGCCGGAGCTGCCGCGGCGGTGGGCTGCGAATCTCCAACCCAATGCACTGTAAAGAGTTCGGTTGCGGTAGCGGTGTCGTACGCCCGGAGGCCGTCACGCCATACCAGCAGTTGGCGGCCATCGGGGCTAAGGGCCAGCACGCGGCCGGTTATTTGCTTTTGCGGTTCTTGCGGAGCCATCGGCTGAAGTTGCGGCAATCGCCACCACTGCGTGCCAGCCGAGGTGCTGACGGCCAGTACGCCGCCATCGGCCGAGAGGGCCATGGCGACTGCCGGATCGGTCGCAAGTTGTTCGTTGGCCTTGAGTTCGAGCGAAAGCGATTGTCGGGCCTGTTCGGTGGCCAGATCCCACAGCTTGAGCTGCCCATCGGCACCCAGCGAAATGATCGTGCGTTCGTCGGGCGTGATGGCCAAGCCCAGCACCGGGGCCCAGTGTTGCCAGGAGTCGTTGCCGGCGGCGGCGAGCGGTTCCAGGTGATATTCGAACTGCGTGCCAGAATCGGGAGCGGTCGCAGCGACGCCGGTCGGTTGCTTGCCTCCAATGCTCGGCTCGGGAGGTTTCTCGCCCCGACGCTGGCAGAGCACAAAAAACGCGAGGACGGACAGCACGCCTGCCGCCAGGGCGGCCAGGGTGAGTCTGTTCATTCGACTAGGGGCGACGTTGGTCAATGCGGTGGAGTCTGTTTTGGGGACGGCGGCCGACATGCCCTGGGGCGACGTGGAGCCGCTGGGCGAATCGCCGCCTGCTGGGCGTGAGCTGCGCTTGCCGGATGAGCCGCTCATGTCGGGACGCTCCGCGCTGGTTCAGGCCGCCGGGACGAGGCGGACACCTGGGCGGCCACGCACGGCCGCCGTCCCGACAGCTTGCATCTATCTTAATAGACCCGAAGACCCCAGGGGCGACAATCCGTTTACGCGGCAATCGGGCGGCTTAGGTGTGGGCTCACTGGGTGTGGGAGTGCTGTCCCATACCTTCCATACGCGGGTGCGAAAGCCTTGGGTTGCAACAACGCCTTGGCGTCGTCCTCTCCGCTCGCGCGTACATAGAACGACCTATCAACGAGCGCGCTCACGCGACCACCATCGGCGTCCAACGGCGCAAACGGCATTGCAAATGCTCCGCAAGGGGATGCGGGGGAGTCGGTGCCGATAGCTGCACCTTCCAGAAAGGCTATTCGGATGTGCCCCTTGAACATAGCCGCGGGGTTTCCGCCAGACAGCAGCTACGGCGATAGCACGCCAGCGTGCGGAAAGGGCGTACGAGGCGGGCGTGCGGTTTGGATGCGCTCGACCGGCTCCCCTGTGGCAAGAAAGCGTAGAGCGGTTGCGCGGCCTGTGCCGATAAGCAAAAAGACGTGTGGCCGGAGGAGCCAACTCACCGGCCGCAGCGAGTGATTGCAGATCGGCGGACGTGCCGATTCGCTCCAGAACCCTGGATGCAGCCATGCCAGCAGTTCGTGCCAACCGACGTCGCTTACGCCGCACGGCCACCATCGTGCTTGCGTTGGTGCTGGCCGTGGTTGCGGTCGGGGCGTGGATCGGTTCGGCCGCCACGCTGGCTGATACCCACACAGGGCTAACGCCGCTCACCCAGGGCTTGCTGGCTGCCGCCTGGACGGCCTACGTGTTGGCCGTGTTCTTCCGTCGGCCCGAGAGCGAAGACAACACTGCCTGCTGACGGCTCACGCCCATTCTTCCAAGGCAAACGGCAGGTCTTACAAGCAGCGGTGCCGCACCGCCCTGCCCTATTGCGCTTGCGCCACAAAAACCATCAGCCGCATTGCTGCTGGTAGGTTTCCAGCTTGGCGCGGATATCGGCCGGAATCGGGATCGAGGTCAGCGGCTGGCCCGGCAGCATCCGGCAGCACACAGCCACCAGGTTGCCTTCGGCGATGGGCTGCCCCGCGTTCAAGAAGCGGAACGCATAGGTCACACTTTTCTCGCCAATCCGCTCGATGCGGACTTCGATCTGAAGCTGGTCCTCAAACCGCGCCGAGCCGCGGAAATCGCAGTTGGCTGAGACACGCGGCCAGGTCACCTTGCCTTCGCCGTCGGGTTGCATCACCGACATGCCCAGGTGCCGCAGCAACTCGTGCTCGCTCTCTTCCATCAGCGTGAAGAACCGCGAGAAGTGGACGATGCCGGCGGCATCGGTATCGCGGAACTCCACGCGGCGGGTTGCCACATACACAGACGGTTGGGCCACGGAGTAAACCTTGGTGAGAGGCGAGCGGTTGGGGCCTGCGGCGATCGTCGCACGCCCGATTAGTTGGCTCCGACCGGGTCGGCGATCCGCCAATGGTCGCCGGTCCGTTCGACGCGGCGGTACAGCGTGTCGCGTTCGATCGGTTCGCGGCCAGCTTCCTCGATCAGCCGGCGGATCTGCTCCACCGTCAACGCCTGCGGCGTGGTGGCGCCGGCGTCGTGGTAGATCAGTTCGTGCCGCACGGTGCCGTCGATGTCGTCGGCCCCGTAGCTGAGCGCCACTTGCGCGGTGCCGATGCCCAGCATGATCCAGTAGGCCTTGATGTGCGGGATGTTGTCGAGCATCAGCCGGCTGATGGCGATCGTGCGCAGGTCCATCAGCACGGTCGGCTTAGGAATGTGGCTCAGGCCGGTGTTATCGGGATGGAAGGCCAGCGGAATGAAGGTCTGGAAGCCGCCGGTCTCGTCCTGCAACTCGCGGAGCCGCACCAAGTGGTCGATGCGGTGATAGGGCTTCTCAATATGCCCATACAGCATGGTGCAGTTGGTCTTGAGCCCTAGCTGGTGCGCCTGGCGATGCACATCGAGCCAGCGGTTGGCGTCGGCCTTATGTTCGCAGATGCGGTCGCGGACTTCCGGATGGAAGATTTCGGCGCCGCCGCCGGGCATGCTGCCCAGCCCGGCTTCCATCATCTCGGCCAGGATGTCGCGGGCCGAGCGCTTGGTCATGTGCTCGAACCAGTTGATTTCGACGGCGGTCCAGGCCTTGAGGTGCAACTGCGGGTAGGCGTCGTGCAGCAGGCGGACGATGTGCAGATACCAGTCGTACTTCTTTTGGTGATGCAGGCCGCCCACGATGTGCATCTCGGTGGCACCGCAATCGATGGCTTCCTGGCCCCGGGCGAGGATCTGCTCGTCGCTCATCACGTACCCCTTGGGGTCACGCAGGTCGGAGCGGAACGCGCAGAAGGTGCAGCGGTACACGCACACGTTGGTGGGATTCAGGTGCGTGTTGATGTTGTAGTAGGCGTAGTTGCCGTTGTGCCGTTCGCGGACGAGGTTGGCTAACTGCCCTAGCTCGTGCAGATCGACCTCCGGCGACTCAAGAAACAGGCCATCGTCGAAGCTGAGCCGCTCGCCGGCTTCAACTTTGGCGCGAATGTCGCGGAAACGGGCGGAGACTTCGGCGTTCATCGCGAGCGTTTCGTGTGGGGAGGAATATTGGGGGCAGGGGAAGTTCGCGAGGCATGACGGGTTTCTGGTCGCAGCGCGCTGTTGGCACGCACCCGCTTGCCTAGGGAGGGAACCGCAAGAGCAAACCCAAGAATAACGGCTGGCCTGCGGCAAGAGAAGGCGGTGCGAGGGGGAGCACACCGCCTCGCCAAGCCACGTCCCTAGGGGGATGGGGAGAATTGCCAAAAGAGGGCAGAAATCCCCGTTCCCCTGAAATCCCCCATTTCGAGCAGCGGGAATGTCAATCATAATGGGGGGCTCGCCCCCGGGCTGCGGTGCCGGAACCCTCGTCACGCGAAACCCCAATAGATCGCACTATCGGAGTGTTGCGACCCACCGCAGGGGGCAGTAAGATCGAACATTGTCCTGCGCTAAACGCAAGCGGCTACGGAAGGTTGCGCATCAAGGTCGAAGGAATGGCGAACCCGGGCCCCTGCCCAGCAACTTCCGAGGGCCGCCATGGAGGTGAAACTGATCGTCGTCGATGGCAAAAGCAATCGGCGCCAGGTCAAACTCAAGCTTCCTGCCGATATTGGCCGCAGTCGCCAGGCCAAGCTCACCATCGGCCATGCCAGGGTCAGTCGCCAACACTGCCAGTTGGTTGAGCGCAACGGGTTTGTCGTCGTTAAGGATCTGGGCTCGCTCAACGGCACCTTTGTTGACGGCGATCGCGTAACCGAGGCCGTCATCAAGCCGGGCGAACGCCTGACCATCGGCCCGCTCACCTTCCTGGTCGAATACGAAGCCCCCGCCGAAGCGGCCGAAGCCGCCGGCGACGATGGCGAACTGGCCGCCTTCTTGGGCCAAGAGCCCGATGTTCAAACCGCTGAAGCGGTGTTCGACCGGCCCACTGAAGAAACCCCGGCTGCTGCCGCCGGCGAGCCTGACCGCCGTGGCGGCGCGGAGCCCGACTTCGACTTCCTGGCCGACGAGGGCGATTCGCAAGAGTCGGAGCTGCAAGAAGTTCCGTCGTTCGAGGACGAAGAGGCCCAGCCCGCAGCCGAAGCCGACGCGTTCGAGTTTGAATCGCCTGCCGCATCGGCCTCAGGCGACGACGATACCTGGAACGCGGTTGCTCCGCCGGCTCCCAGCGCCGATGCGGCCGACGAACCGTTCGATTTCGACGATCAGGCCGCTGCCGAGGAACCTGCCGCCGCGGAAGCGGGCGGCGGCTCGCTCTGGGAGCGGGCCCTGTCGGGGATTGAAGACGAGCCAGAACCGGCCGCCTCGCAGGATGAGGACGTATTCCCCGCCGAAGACGTCGTGCCGGTGGACGAGGACGATTTCGCCGCTGACGATGAAGGCCCGGCCGCGGACGAACCGGCCGGCACGTCGGACGGCCCCGCCTTTGAACCAGCGCCGGAGCCCGCAAGCGGGCCCCGTTCCGGCGGTCGTGGCAGCTCTGATGCGGTCGATTTCTCGTTCCTGATGGATGACGCCGCCGACGAAGCAGCGGACGAGGCCGATAACGCCTTCGGCGATGAGTCGGCTGCCAGCGACGAGCAGGATTTCTTCCCGGGCGAGGCTGCTGCCCACAGCGACGCGGCTGCGGCGGCCGACAGCGACTTTGAGCATGCCCTGCAAGACGTGGCGGTTGAGGACGGCCCCGCCGACGCGTTTGACGTCGCGGAAGAAGACGCGTCGGAAGACGAAGCTGCTGAAGAGGTTGCGGCGGAAGACTTCTTTGCGGAAGAGGATGCCGAGGAGCAGCCGGTGGCGGCCCAGGCCGACGAAGAAGACCCCTTCGACGTTGCCGCCGATGAAGCCGACGCAATCACGCCGGCGGCCGAAGCCATGGCCACGCACGAGCCCGAAGCGGCCGACGACGCGTTTGAGGACGCGCTGGCCGAGGCCCTTGGCGACCCGGCAGCAGAACAGCCGGTCGAAGCAGAGCCCGAGGCGGCCACTCCCCAGGCCCA
>Ga0180216_1003621_pt1 | contig 12149 bp, 20 predicted proteins | sample eDN3rd37CBELigMG_FD_128879 | JGI IMG/M metagenome (GOLD analysis project Ga0180216, IMG submission 128879) | Enriched Miracle-Growth compost microbial communities from Emeryville, California, USA - eDNA 3rd pass 37_C BE-Lig MG (version 2)... ...
AAAGGGGAAGGGTCCCCCGCCGGGGGGGGGGGGGGAACCCGTTCGGGGGCGGTTGGGCCCGGGGGGGCATGGGGGGGGGGGGGGAGCCGGGCCGCGTCACGTACCGCCCTTAGCGGCCTTGGACTTGGCGCCACCCATGGTTGCGGTGTGCGGTTGCGTGCGCGCGCGGCGGGGCGAAGACGGTGCAGGTGCGTGTGGCGGCGGCGTGCGGCGGTGGCAGAACCGGCAGAGTGAAGGAGGGAGCGAGCGAGCGCACAGCCGCCGGCAGCGGTGCGACCCCACATGAAAAAGGAAAAAAGCCGGCAGACACGCGGCAGGGCGATCCCGCCCGCCCACGCAATTACAGCAACATCACCGCACGAAACCATTCGGCATAAGGCGCCTTATCGTGAGGGCGACCAGCGGGCGTTCTGCCGCGATTCTGCCGTTTTTCCGCCCCTCAGAAAACACGGGGCGGTTTGTGGGGAGCCCCAGATCGACGCTTCCCCAGAAGTGCATCGGAGCAGTGACGTCATCGCTGGTGAGGCAGCGGACGGCAGGGCGGGCACGGGCGGGGTGGGAGGCGCCGCCCGGTCGGACCCGAGCCCGGCGACGTGCGCGCGGAAGGACAGGGCGCTGGGTACGCAGCAGGGCGGGCAAAGAGCTACGCTCGTTGGAATTACAGTGCTGTAGCACCGTGGAGTACGGCACGCGCGGCAAAGGATGGCGCCGACGCACGAGCGCACCGTCGACGCCGACGGGTACTGGCCAGAGCCCGCCGTACCAGGAGCGGCGGCGGGGCAAGCGGACGCCGACGCCGACGACGCCGGCCGCAAAGGCGACGCGGCATTCCAGCTCTTCCTGCTGCGTCTGCTGCCGGTGGTCTGCCTGAGCCTCGGCCGGACGTTTGCTCGCTGGGGTACGCCACGCTGCTGGCCTGTTCGCGCGCTCACGGACATTGCTTACCGCATTCGGAGCGGCCTGCCTGTTGCCCGTTTCACAGCCCTGGACAAGGTCGTGGCGCCCGCGCTGCATTGGGGCCCCCTCCCGCCCGAGTTTGTGTCATGAAGATAGACGCGCCCCCCGCTCCGCCGCCGACACCCGTACCACTCACCCCAGCCGACCCCACTGCAACTCAGCACAACCAACGCCTCACCTCTCGCCACCGCGGCACCGTCAAAGTGACCTGGCCTTTCGTCGTGCGCGACAGCTCCACGTACCCCGTGATCATCGGCGCGGACCTGCTGAGCCGGCTCACCTTGGTACAGTCGTCGACCTGCGTGCTGGCGTCCTGTGCCTCGCAGCTGAAGTCGTCCCCCTGCAACCGGCCAACATGGCGCCGACACGTCTCGCGTGCAGCGCGCCATGTGCCGCCGCGCGCCAGGCGTGGCACACGGTGTGCAAGGCGAGAGTCAGAAAGCGCGCACGAGGGTGAAGGCGGCTTCGCCTAGGCACGCGTGGACCCTCAATAAACTCGGACCCTCCGCTGGCGCGCCTTTGTACGCCAATCTTAGACTCAAAATGCAGCGAGCAACTGGGCGATCCTAGATCCAGGATGATGCATTTGCTCGAAGGATGGTGATCTACACGCGTCGAAACAGTGATCACAACGCGGTCGTGCAGAGCTGGGGGAAAAAAGGGACGATGCACAATGACGCTCGGAGGAGGTTGGCTGGGTGCAGCACGTCGGGCGCGCCGCGGGTGTCTATAATGGGAGCTCGAACGAGACGTGCAGGTCCGCTTTTCTTGCCATCTTGACGATGCTGGAGAGCTGCACGGCCTTGCGGGCGGCCTCGTCCAGGTCGTCGCACGAGATAATGCGGAGGTTGCTTTTCTCGATGAGCTCCTTGGCCTCGTTGACCCGCGTGCCTGTAACCCCCCCCCCCGGGCGCGGCCCAGCCCCGACCGGTTGCGGTGAGCGTCCACGCGCCCGACGCGCAGCCGACGTGCCGCGCGCAGGCAGCCGACCTTGCAGGCGCACGACGAGCGGAATCCGCAGCTCCAGCGTCGAGACGGCGTTGATGATGCCCTGCGCGATGATGTCGCAGCGCATGATGCCGCCAAAGATGTTGACCAGGATGGCGGTCACGTGCGGGTCCGACGAGATGATCTTGAACGCCTCGGTCACCTGGCTGGCGGTGGCGCCGCCGCCGACGTCCAAAAAGTTGGCCGGCTCGCCGCCGTTGAGCTTGATGAGGTCCATCGTCGCCATGGCGAGGCCGGCGCCGTTCACTGGGACGAGCGAGGAGTGCGCCACGGCAAAAACGGCAGCGTACTCGATGAGCCGACGCGTCCTGCGCACGCCCCCGAGCGACGGTCATGGACGCCGCGGGGACTGCGCACCGAGGCAGCCGATGGAGCCATCGAGGCCGATGTAGTTGAGGTGCACCTTGGAGGCGCGGACCTCGCGCTCGTCCTCCTGGGTGAGGTCGCGCTGCGCGAACAGCTCCGGCTGCCGGAAGTCCGCGTTGTCATCGATGTTGACCTTGGCGTCCATGCACACCACTGCACCGCGCCCCGCCGCACCGCGCTCCCGCCCCGCCACGTTAAACGTCTGCCCCGGTCGCGGAGGTGCGGCGTGCCCCACCCGTGCCGCGCGGCCGCACCTTTCCCGTTGTTGATCTCGGCCATCGGGTTGATCTCGACCAGGGTGGCGTCGTTCTCCGTGAACAGCTGGTACAGCCTGACCATGTTGGCCGCCGCCTGGAACGGGGCCGCCCAAAAGGACAAGGGCAGGGTCACGCATTAGCTTGGGCATGTCGTTCCTGGCAGGAGAGACCAAGGACGACGGCGTACGCTCTCCTGGTAGGCCGGCGCAAAGCCCACGCGCGCCGCGAACGCCTTGGCCTGCTCCAGCGAAAGGCCTGTCGCACGTCACACCGTCCCAAGAGGGGGGCACGAGCACATCAACCCAGAGCACCGCCAGACTAGCACGCGACGGAGGCGGCATGAGGCCGCACCAGCCTTGAGGTCCACCGGCTCGGTGACAATGGCGTCCGGGCTTTCGGCCGCGACGGCCTCAATGTCCATGCCGCCCTGCGACGACGCCACGAGGACGGGGCCCTGCACGCACGAGATCCTCAAACACGGCGGGGGGTGACGGGGTGAGCGTCACACGTGCGGCGGACGGCGTGCCGAAAAGCCAGCGCACCTGGGCCTTGCGGTCCATCAGGATGGCAAAGTAGAACTCGCGGCGCGGGAACAGACGCTCGCAGACGTAGACCTGCCGCCGCGCATGACCGGCACCAGTGGCACCGTGGAGCGGCCTGGTCAGTCACGCTTGCAAGAAAGCCCGGGCAGCGCGGCCACGAGGGCGTACCGAGTTGCACGGCCGGCCGCCCTGGCCGGTCTGCTTGGTGATCAGGCGGTGGCCGATCATCTTCTCCGAGAACATCCGCACCTCCGCGGGCCTGGCGGACCGCCGCCGAAAGTTTGGATCGCCAGAACCGGTTAATGTCGCGCCGGCACGGAGAAGACTGCCCGTGCACCCTCAGGGTCGTACGAGTAGACCAGCCGCACGCCGCCCTTCAGGCCGCTGTCGAACTGGCCCTTGCCGCGGCCGCCGGCCAGCACCTGCGCCTTGATGACCAGGTCATCGCCGCCTGGGGCGGGGGGGCGCAACGCAAGGGCATTTGTCCCGACGGCGCCCCATCGACCAGTTAGGCCACTGGCCCCACAGCCCAAGCGCCGCCGGCCACCAAGGGTGGCAGGTGGGCGTACCAAGGCTCTCGGCAATGGCCTCGGCCTCGAGCGGCGTCTTGGCCACGCCGCCGCGCGGCGTGGCGACGTCGTACTTCTTGAGGAGGCCAAAGCTCACATGCTCGTGGAGCGAGAGGGCGCGGCGGGACTCGACCGGCCGCGTGACCTGCCGCGCGCACAGAACCACCCCCGCAACGGCCGTCGGTGCGTCGCGGTGCGTCGGGCGTCAGCCCAACCGTGCCAGCCGCGCGCGGCTGAGCCACGCCGAGCCTGGGCGTACCTGCGGCGCGCGCGCGAGGGCGGCGCGCGTGAGGCGGGAGAGCATTTTCCGCCGCTTTCTTGGAGGGCGGCGTGTGCCGCGGCAGGTCCGGCAGTGTTGGCAGGGCAGCGCAGTGCGGAGCCCACGGCTTGTGTCGTGTGTGCAGCAGCGCGGTTGCCCGGGCAGCGGCAGGCAACGCCCAGGAGGAAGGAGCGAGGCAGGCAGGCGAAAAGCGTGTGCGTCTCGCTCGCGGCTGCGCAGGCGCCCCACAGCCACCGCCGCCGGCATGTGGCGCCACAACCAAGCGCCCTTTTCCAACTATGACGATGATGTCATCCTGTCTATGACGTCATCAGAGGCCCCGGCAGCGGCGGCAGCGGCGGCAGCGGTGGCGGGCACGGGGACCCCTGGACCGGCCAGCGATCCGCGGACGGCGACTGCGACCCACGGCCAAGGGGACGGCCAACGACAGGCGTAGAAAGCACAGGAAGCAAGACCTGTTAGCTACTGGCTGGGTGAGTGAGCACTTTAATGTCTGTGACATGGCCGAGAACAACCCGACGACGGCGACGGACGCGGCGCCCAACCCGCGCCCGCCGGGAACGGCGGCGGCAGCGGCGGCGGCGACACGGCCACCCACCACGACCGTCCACCGCCACAACATCTGGGTCGTGCTGCCGGTCCTGCAGCAGCTCGCCGCCGTCGCCGACGTGGTCGCGCTCGACCTCGAGTTTACCGGCCTCGGCTCCGCGGGTGCCCGCGGGCGGTCGACGTACGCTGCCCTACGGACGCGAAACCTGAGGCGCATTGAATGCCCGCTGAGCCACACGAATGCCGATCGTGGGCGTACACCTTTTTGGCTCGCAGCGACCTGCAGGAGCAGTACCAGGGCCTGTGCAGCTTGGTGCAGTCGCACGCCGTCGCGGCTATCGGGTTGTGCCTCGCGGTGCGGGCGCCGCGGACAGACGACGGCGCGCCGCCGGCGTACCGCCTGCACACGTTCAGCATCCCCGTCTTCCAGTCCGTACGTGGAAGTGGTCCGGCCGAGGCACCTTGGTTCTGTCGCGATCAAGGAAACGGCTGAGGCGGCCTTGCACCCGTACGCCCTGCCCCTCTCCGCAGACCGAGTTTGTCGTGAGCCCAGCAAGCCTAGTCTTTCTGGTCGAGCACGGCTTTGACTTCAACTACATGGTCACCGCCGGAGTGCCCTTCCGCCCCGCTGGCCTGGCGGCCGCAACCGACACGGTGCGCGCCCAGCACGGCTGCTTCCGGATGCAACTGGGTTCTAATACTGACGCGAGGCACGGCGCTCTTTGATGCCCACGCCACGGCCGTGCCAGTCCTCCAAGGCCGTTCCGGCGCTGCTGACTGACACGGGAGACCAGTCTGATGCCCTGCAGGCGCTGCACGCCGCCCTGCGAAAGGCCAAGGGCCCGCTGGTGGTGCACAACGGTCTGCTGGACCTGCTCTTCCTGTACCACGCGCTCGTGGGTCCCCTGCCGTCTACCTTGGAGGTGGGCGCAGCAAGCACATGCGGTGATGCGCGCTGGACCCGGCCGACTGACGCGGCCATTTCGATCGCGCTTGTGGGGCGCGTGTCGTTGCAGCGCTTCTTGGCGGATGTGGCGGCGCTGTATCCTTCGGGCGTGGTCGACACCAAGTACATCGCCGAGTACCACCGCCACGAGCACCGATCGTTTCTGTCGTACCTCTTTCGAAAGAGGTCTGGCAGCGAACGCCGCCCACGCCGCAGAGCCCACGCTGTGCACTGACCGGATCTTTTGACCCTAGCTCGTCGAATGGCGCGATCGGACGGCACAGCGAGCGGTCGCTCGCTCGGGCCGGCCGCGCGGGAGTGCCGCGCCTCGTGCTGGAGCCAGCGCCGGCGCTGGCGCTGCCGTTTCAGCGTGACGTCCGCGCACGGGACCAGGCGCGGCTCACGCACGCCAAGGAGGCCCGCCGCGTGTGCGGCACGGGGCCCTACTGCGAGTTCTTTGCGGTACGCTGGCCACCGGCGCGATGTAGTAGCCGCGGGGGGCGCCGCGAGCTCACCGCGCCGTGGCCGCCCTCCTCCCGACTTGGCACCCCGCAGAACCACGGTTTCTGCCGGCTCGGCCGGCTGTGCACGCGCTCGCACGACTTGGATCTGATCCTGGACCACGTGGAAGGCGGCGGCAGCGGTCGCAAGCGGCCGCGCACTGCGGAGCCTGCACAAGGGCACACCGACGGCGCGAACGAGGTGCCGCCAGCGGACGTGGGCACCGAGCTCACCCTGACCGACCGCGTACGTGGGCGGGAAGTGGACCCTCGAGCGCCCGGTCGCGGTGCACCCTCCGGGCTAATGCCAACGAAGGCTGTCGTCTGCTCGGCAAGCCGCCCCGCGTAGGATGTGTTCCATGCTGCGGCGTACGACGCGTACATGACTGGCTTTGTGTTCTTGGCGCAGCGCCACGAGTTGGCCGATCCGTACGTCCGCGGCGCCATGCCGTTGGTCCCCTTGACGGTCCCTCGCTCCGGCCTCACTGATGCCGCTGGGCTCGGCGGGGTGTCGCGCGACATGCTACAGAGCTGAGCTGGCCCAGCTGACCAACCGCTTGTACATTGCCGGCAAGGACTTTCCGCTGCGCATCCAGACGTCGCCCTTTGTGCGCCCCTCGCCGTCCCTACCACTCCTGTAATTAGCTAGACTGTACAGCAGTCCCAACTGTACAAATAAACAAGGCTACTCGCCTTTGTGCGGCGCCGCGTCCGTGGCGTCGCCGCTGCTCCCGGCGCCGCCGGCCGCATGGCCGCTGGCGCTGCCGGCAGCGTCATCGGTGGCGGCCACGGGCGAGGTCGCGTCGCTCGTAGCCGAGACGCTGGAGCGGCGAGGAATCTCGGGCAGCGGCCGGTTCGCGTAGGACGACGGCGACGGCAGCGGCGGCGGTTGCTGTGGCTGCGCCGCGGCGGCGTCGGTCTCGATTGCCGGCGCTAGCGGCGCTGGCGGCTGGGCCGCTCCGCCGCTCACCGCCTCTTCGTATGCCGGCGGCGCGTGCGACGGGCGCTCCAGCGCCGGCGCCTCGGCCGGCGGCCCTCCCGCCGACGGCGGCGATTGCGCCCGCTGGTGGTGCCGACGGCCCAGCGTATGTTCTGGACAAGGGCGCAAGCGGCCGTCGAATATGCTAGTCTAAGTGGTGCGGGCACTAGCACGAGCCCAGCCGCTCCGTTTGCATACCTGGATGGTCCTCAAAGTCGGTGCTCACGATCGCGGGCGCCTGCTCCATCTGCACGACGGGCGGCGGCTCCACCGACGCCGGGTGGCAGATGTCGATGTTCAGCTCGACCGATGGGTTACGCCTGAGCCACGCACAACCGGTTCAGGAAGGGGCAAGGTCAGGGCGAACCATGATGGGGGGCGCTGCCTGGGCCGACGCGCCCCCCGCCGTACCCCAGGCCCCGCAGGACGAGCTCCACGTGCAGCTGGTAGGTCACCTCCAGCGCCGGGCACTTGCGGATGCGGCGGATGGTGGTCTGTGCCAGCAGCGGTTCACATCGATGGGTGCATTGCCGTTAGCCGGCACGGTCGGTAGCAAGCGACCACGAGCACCTGGGGCTGTGACGTACGGGCAGGTCAAAGTCGATCATGAGCTGGTGCGATTCGCTGGGCTCCACGGCAAAGTCGCGGTCCAGGTAGTCGCGCGACATGAGGATCTGCCGGCGCAGCCATTCCATGGCGGAGCGCCCAGCGCGCCATCCCGTTAGACGCCCCACCCTTAGCCGGTCCACCCAAGCGTGGCCGCTGTACCTTTTCCCGCGTCCGATCGCGGCCGCTGTGGGTCCCCGTGGTGTGCGGCGTCGCAAAAACCGTCTTGCGCTGGACCAGCTTGAGCACGACGCCGTGGATCTGGCCCGCGCGGTCGCAAGCCGCCGCGCCCGGGGCGGCTTACATGAACGATTAGGGCCTGCCACCGCGGGGGGCGTCCGCTGCCCGCGCCACGGGCGCACCTTGCGCTTGGTGGCGTTGCGCACGCCCAGCGCCAGGTAGACAATGTCGCCGGCCCTGAACACCGATTTCTGGACCTGGCACTGCAGGTCCAGCACGCCCTCGCCGCCAAACATCAGGCGCTTCTGGTTGCGGCCGTAGACCGGGTCGTAGATGGCGCTCATCTCGTCCTGGTCCAGGCGCTCCACGAGCATCACGTCGCGCTCGCCGCGGAGCAGCTCACCGTTCAGCCCGTAGATCTCGCTGGCGGCCCGTGCCGCGACGCCACCCAAGCGGTCCAGCTGGATTAGCACGCGGGTTGGCCACAGCCCAATGCTGCCGTGCACACCCGTCCGTACGCTGTGACCGTATAGACCAGGCGAATGCGCTTGGACGTGAACGAGCTGGGCAGATCGGGGCGCACCGGGACGTTGAACGGGATGCTGGTCTTGCCGCGGGGCAGGACCAGCCGCTCGCCGCGCCGCAGCTGGTCGGCTATGGAGCCTGCGACCACGGGCGCGCCGGCCGCGGCGAGCACCACGCGGTTCTCAAAGAACCGTAGCGTCACGGGCGAGCCGTCGACCAGCGCATCTGGCGGGGCATACGACCACCCACTCGGCGCCCAGCGATCAGTGGGCCAGACCAGGCCACCCTTCCGATGCGCACGGCGACGTACGCTGGACGCCGGCGACAGTCACTGTGACCGACTGGACCACCCAGTCGGCCTGCACCTGCGCCGACAACCGGCCCTGGACGGGCTCGCCGGCAACGTAGACCGTCCGGTCCACCAGAACGTGGAACTTGGAGCCGCGCGGGGCGGGCAGCGGCTCTTGGTGCCGGCCGGGGCCCACGGGCGACGCGGGCTGCGGGTACGGCCCGACGTTGACGTACACCACGCCCGGGTTGTTGCTACCGCTGGCCGCCATGGCTTTTGAGGGCGGTACGCGCACAGACGGCGTGCGTGCAGGGACGGTGGCGAGCAGCCCCCAACAAGACGCGATCTGGGGCTACGTCTGCCGCCAACGCCAACTGGTACACAGCACTTTAGCACGTCGTGTGCTCTGCTATCTCGTCTGCACCGCCCGGTTGTCGACTCCGCCGCCCGGTGCCGCTCAGCGCGGCTCGCGCCCGCAGGACGGTTGATGCCCTGCGTCGTCGACCAGCCGCCTGCGTCACCGCGATTCGATGACGTCATCAGGTTGTCTGAAGGGATCCCCACGTGGTGGGTGGTGCGGCACCACCACTTGTCGTTCCTTCACCCTCGTCGTGTGTGCGCGCGCGCCCTCCCGCGCTGCCCAAGCCGCCACCATGAAGGTGCGTACGCCGCGCCCAGCCATCCGCGGCACGAGGCGGCGCAGAGCAAGGATAGGAGGGCGGAAGCAGGGCCCACGAAGCGCGATGGCCATCGCTGGATGCCGGCGGCGGCTCCGGTTGCCGGCGACCGGGGGAGCGAGGGCCGCGGTGGCGATGGGAGGCAGGCGGCGATGGAAGGCGGGCAGGCGGGGCAGCCAAGCTAAGCGGGCGCCGAAGCGGCCTGTGGATCGACGCGCGGCCATCGCCGCTCCCGCTGGCGGCGGGCGGATGGCCGTGCCGCGATGGCGGCGGCCGGATGACCGCGGGCGGCCGCGACAGTGGCGGGCGACGAGGCACGGGCCATGCAGCCGAGCATGGCATGCTACCGCGGATCTTGCGACGGGACACGACCGCGAACGGGGGCCAGGGCGCAGATTCTGCGTGCGCGGCTCGGCCAGACGGTGCTGACTTTGTGCATGGCGCGCGGCGTCCACGCTTTTCGTCTGTGCAGGTCAACATCGCCAACCCGTCGACGGGCTGCCAGAAGCTCATCGACATTGAGGACGAGCGCAAGCTGTACGTGCGAAACCGCTGGACACGCCTGCGTAGACGCGGCATGGCGCGCCTGGGTTCCGCGCGCTGACGAAGAACCTCCCCCGCGTTGGTGGCTGCCCGCCGGCGCGCAGCCACGTCTTCATGGACAAGCGCATCTCGGCGGAGGTGCCGGCGGACTCGCTCGGCGAGGAGTTCAAGGGCTACATCGTCAAGATCACCGGTGGCAACGACAAGCAGGGCTTCCCGATGAAGCAGGGTGTCCTGACCCCCGGCCGTGTCCGCCTGCTGCTCAGCGCCGGCCACTCGTGCTACCGCCCGCGCCGCACTGGCGAGCGCAAGCGCAAGTCGGTCCGCGGCTGCATCGTCTCGAGCGACCTGTCGGTGCTCAACCTCGTCATCGTCAAGAAGGGCGAGAACGAGCTCCCGGGCCTCACTGACCAGGAGAAGCCCAAGCGCCTCGGCCCGAAGCGCGCCTCGAAGATCCGCAAGCTCTTCGTACGTGCCACGCGCCCCGTTCCTGGCGGTCTCCTTTTTGAGGCTTGCGGGTGGGGGGAGGGGATGGGCAGGGGGGCGGCTGGATGGCAAGCTGGGCTGCGGCGCGTTTTTGTTTTGCGCGCCATGGAGGCTCTTGGATGATTTCCTTTGGTGTCGTAGGTGTCGGCCGTGCGGGGGCGGCAGATGGCGGCCGGTGGGGTTCCCAGGTGTGGTGGCCTCGCGGATGACAGCAAACATTCAAAACAGTTATCCCTGGCTGAACAAACCAAGTGTTGATAACATGTGCTGCTGAGAGGCCCACACCACACTGGCGTTTTGTGCGAACTTGCTTTCCGGGGCGTTGGCCGGCGCGGGCGTCGCGCCGCCTGAGTGAGCGGCCGCCTTCCTACGCCGCGCTGAGCATCTGGACTCACCGCGACGCCCGCGCGTTTGGCGCCTGCCGTTTCTCGCGTTCGCCAGAACCTGAGCAAGGAGGACGACGTCCGCAAGTACGTCATCCGCCGCCAGCTGCCGGCCAAGGAGGGCAAGAAGCCCAAGACCAAGGCGCCCAAGATCCAGCGCCTGGTCACCCCGCTGACCCTCCAGCGCAAGCGCGCTCGGCTCGCCGAGAAGCGCCGGCGCGCCGAGGCCAACAAGGTCGCCGCCGCCGAGTACGCCAAGCTCCTGGCGCAGCGCACCAAGGAGGCCCGCGACAAGCGCCACGAGGCCGCCCGGAAGCGCCGCCTGTCGAGCAAGCAGCAGTCGGAGTCGGCCGCCCAGGCGTCGTCCTAGACGCTTGATGTAATGCTGTCCAATGTAAAAGGGAATCATACACTTCTCAAATCCGGAACGAAAGCGAATCAGCCAAAGAAAAAGCGCACCCGGCTATGGTGTAGTGAGTGTGTGCATAGCGCACGTATGCACAGTGCGCCTTCCCAATATGCGCAAGGGTGCTCTGCAGCCTTATCAAGCCGCAGCAGCGGGATGTAATTTTGCCAGCGGGCAGCCAGCCAGTCGCAACTGTTCGCGCCTCACTCTGTCTGGGTGTGGCTGCTTGCCCTGCATGGCGTGGAACGCGCTCCCGCCGCTCATCGTCCGCGCCGCTGCCCCGCTGCCCCGCGTCGTCGCCGCACGCGCCGTCGCCACCGCACCCACCATGGCGACCAGCGACGCCACCTTTGAGCACCGGCCGGACCAGCGCCGCTTCGTGCTGACCACCGACGGTAAAAGAGCGCCGGCATCGTCGGCCCAGTCGCGCCATCAAACGCGCGCTCCCGCCGACGGCTAAATGCCGCGCCCGCGCCGCGCTGCTGTTGGGGAGCCGTGTGCAGGGCACCCGAGCCTGATCGACTACAGCGTCCGCAACGACAAGACGCTGGTGCTGTACCACACCGAAGTGCCGCCCGCGCTGCAGGGCCGCGGCATCGCCGGCGAGCTGTCGCGCCGCACGTTCGACTACCTGCGCGAGCAGGGGCTCCGCGCGGAGCTGACCTGCAGCTACCTTGTCGCCTACGCCAAGAAGCACCCGGAGGTCAGCGACGTGGTCGTCGGCAGCGGCTCGACGAACAAGATCTAGGCCGCTGCGTTTTACTGCAAGGACCTCTTGCTGTGGTGTGGCTGTGGTGGGTTCATTGCCGTTGCTGTACAGTTTACTGTCATTGCAGGGTGTTATGTACATGGCCGAGGAGGGTGTGCGTTGCGGTTTCATCGTTGCTGCCGCTTCTTGCCCGTGGCCGGAGCAGCCGCCTGTGGACCACCCCGCCCGTTCATCGTCGGCGCGCGTCAGGCTTGCCACGTTGAAATACGCTAGCGTCCTGCCGCGCGCACGTACGGGGGTCGCCGCGGCGTCCTTCTTCTGCTTCTTGCTGACGGGCGCCGGGGCCGGCGCCTCGGCTGCGCCGGTGGCGTCCTCCGCCGTACGCTCAGCCT
>Ga0180216_1003622_pt1 | contig 12149 bp, 12 predicted proteins | sample eDN3rd37CBELigMG_FD_128879 | JGI IMG/M metagenome (GOLD analysis project Ga0180216, IMG submission 128879) | Enriched Miracle-Growth compost microbial communities from Emeryville, California, USA - eDNA 3rd pass 37_C BE-Lig MG (version 2)... ...
AGTGAATATGCTGAAAACATTGTATAAAACATGATTTCAGCATGAATTTTTTATGAAGCTTAGACATGGAAGGTGTGCACCACTTCGTACATCGGCGTGCTTTTTACATTCGACTTCATGACGGTAAAATGATTCACCTCCCACGAGCTAGCATCAGGCTGATCGGAAATGTCAGATAGCTGAAAGCTGCGATCACCTCGATAGTCTCGTGCAAGGGTCAAATGAGCTCTAAATTCTCGTTTTTCTGTTTCGAAGCCTACTAATTCTGTTCTCTTTACAATTTGTCGCTGAAGCTCCTTTAGAGCTTGAGTGGAATCAACAACGGAAGCCCACAAGATACGCGGAGAGGCTTTTTGACCGAAGACGCCAATTTGGCCAAGCGATAGTGAAAATGGTTCAAATGTTACATGCTGAAGCGTTTCGATAAGCTTATTGATGACGGGTGGTGAAGTCTCGCCTAGAAACTGCAGAGTGATATGATAATCAGCGGGATGTGTCCATTTCCGAAAGGGAAGCTTTTGCTGATGTCCTTGTACCCAATCAGACAGCGTATTCGTTACGCGTTGAGACACGGGTACCGCGATAAAAAGTCGAGATGATTGTTGTTTATTCATTGATATGTACCTCCAATACTTCGTGTAGTTTACAGCAGATCGAATGAGCTGCAGCGTCGATATCGTTAGCATCTCCGCTATGTATACAGTTATTCTCGATGTTGCGATGATGATAGGATTCTATGTCGTGATATGGTATAATGTTTCGAATGAAATAACTCGAAAAATGAAACAAATTTAGGAGTGAATAATGTGCAAACTAGTGAACAGGCCTATCTCCAGCTGTTAAAAGATTGCTTGGAGAAAGGAGAGCGCAAGGAAGATCGAACGGGAACAGGCACGATCTCTATGTTTGGCTATCAGATGCGTTTTCCGCTAGCAGAAGGCTTTCCTTTATTAACGACAAAGCGTGTTCCTTTTAAGCTTGTAGCAAGTGAGTTGCTTTGGTTTATTAAAGGCGATACGAACATTAAATATTTGCTTCAAAATAATAATAACATTTGGAATGAATGGGCATTTAAGCGCTGGGTGGAATCCAGTGAATACAATGGTCCTGACATGACGAACTTTGGTCTACGCTCACAAAGCGACGAGCAGTTTGCTCGCAGCTATGAGGAGCAGCTTGCTATATTTAAGGAAAGAGTGCTGAATGAGGATGAGTTTGCAGCGAAATATGGCGAGCTTGGCGACGTATATGGGAAGCAATGGCGTGCATGGCGCACAACACAAAACGATGTGATCGATCAGCTTGCAGATGTTATTCATACCATTAAAAACAATCCAGACTCACGTAGAATGATTGTTTCCGCTTGGAATCCTGAGGATATACCGAGCATGGCGTTGCCACCCTGCCATACGATGTTCCAGTTTTATGTATCGGGCGGCAAGCTAAGCTGTCAGCTTTACCAGCGCAGTGGTGATATCTTCCTTGGCATACCATTCAATATTGCAAGCTATGCGCTTCTAACGCATTTAATAGCACATGAATGTGGACTTGAGGTTGGGGATTTTATTCATACACTTGGTGACGCACATATTTATTTGAATCATGTTGAGCAGATACAAACTCAGCTGTCGAGAGAGCCGCGTGCATTGCCTAAGCTTGTGTTGAATACGGACAAGACCTCTGTATTTGATATCGAGCTTGAGGACCTGTCGATAGAGGGCTATGACCCGCATCCGACGATTAAAGCGCCTGTAGCAGTCTAGGAGGAGTAACATGACCATTTCATTAATTGCTGCGATGAGCAGGGAGCGAGCAATCGGTGCCAATAATCAAATGCTGTGGCATCTACCTAAGGAGCTCGCGCATTTTAAGCGCACCACGCTTAATAAAACAGTCGTGATGGGACGAAAAACTTATGAGTCGCTAGGAAGACCGCTGCCAAACCGACGCAATGTCATACTAACGAGACAACAGGATCTGCATATTGAAGGCTGTGAGATTGTCCATACTATAGAAGAGGCATTGCAAAAGTATGGGGATGAAGAGTTAATGATTACAGGCGGGGGAGAAATCTATGAGCTGTTTTTACCTATCGCTGATCGTCTTTACTTAACGAAGGTAGAGGTTGATATTGCACATGCGGATGCGTACTTCCCTGAATTTGACGAGCAGGAATTTACGCTTACTAGCTCTGAATTCGTAGAGAGTGATGAAAAAAATAAATACAGCTTTACGATATGCGTCTATGATCGTGTAAAGTAAGGAGCTAAAGTAAATTTTTCCTTTCCACGATCTCATTAAGTTCATGTATGCTAGATGAACGGAGAGAGGTATCTCTTACAACCATCATCGGTTTGGAGGGTTCGCTTGTGCAAAAGAATAATGTTCTGTATGAAGAAATGAGACCCGATGAATTTCTTGAACGATTGAATCATTGTCCTATAGCGTACCTTCCACTTGGTACATTGGAATGGCATGGATTGCATCTTCCGTTAGGGTCAGATAGTTTACAATCAAAAGGATTCTTCAAGGCATTGGCTGAACGAATAGGCGGTATTGTATTGCCAACGTTGTTCCTTGGTCCAGATACGAAGATTAGTCAAGAGGAATTCGACTATATTGGGATGGATGTTCATAGCTTTGAGCGAGAAAACCTTCAACAATTAGATGGTTCAGCTTATTATATCGAAGATGAATTATTTATTAATATTTTGGAAGCAACGCTAAAGAATTTGTCACGTGCTGGTTTCAAGATTGTCGTAGCGCATGGACATGGTCCTTCCACGAATATCTTTAGGAAGTTTATACCTAAATTCGAGAAGCAGTTTGACTTGAAGCTATTTGAGCTTTGGCAGCTCGGTGGAAAAGGCAATGAAGGGATAATGACCGATCATGCAGCATTTAATGAAACATCGCTAATGCTAGGACTATATCCAGAGCTTGTTGATCTTGAAGAACTGTCAGATGAGACGATGGTAGGGATTTGGGGAGATGATCCTCGTGCTACGTCGAAGGAAGAAGGCAAAAGAATAATTGAAAGTAATTTATCGCTCGTAGGGAGCAAGCTGCAGGACGAGTTATCCAAACTGTCATGGCCAAAGCGAACGATGAACTATACAAATGTAGTGAAGCTATATAATCCTTAATAAGTGAATAGTTAATGTAAATCTAAAGAGTTTATTGATTGTGCTTGCTTGGCAATCGATAAGCTCTTTTATGCAATTTAAACTCGATTGATGGAGTTTAGAAATCGTGCGAATATTACAAGTGAATAGGTATAATATATGTTCAGATTTGATTGTGGACATTGTTAAAATCGTTGATAAGTACTGATATCATTGGGATGTGGTCGAGTTCAGCTATTGTCACATTACTATAAATATGTGTTTTAGTACAAATTATCTCGTTAAGTCGCCTGAATAAATTAGTGCAAATAGTGCAAATGATTATGGTGATAATCCATTACGGAAAGTACAGCTCGAATGGTAGCATATTGGTATAACTTACGAAGCCATTGCCTCATTTGAGGATGTATACATTCGACCGTTTTAGCTTTAATTAGCTAATCTTCTTTTTGTAAATGGAGGAACATAGTCATGTCATTGCCTACTGGATTTTTAGATTTCGAGAGAGAAGTACCTAGTGATCGTAACCCTCTTCAACGTGTAAACGATTGGAGAGAATTCCATAAGCATTTATCAGAGCAACAGCTACAAACACAAGGCGCTCGTTGTATGGATTGTGGTACGCCTTATTGCCACACTGGGATTGAGCTTGGCGGTACGGTATCAGGATGTCCGTTAAACAACTTAATTCCTGAATGGAACCATCTTGTTTACCGCGGTCAGTGGAAGGAAGCACTGGATCGCCTACACAAAACGAATAACTTTCCTGAATTCACTGGTAAAGTGTGCCCAGCACCTTGTGAAGGCTCGTGTACGGTGGGCTTGATCGGTGATGCTGTAACGATTAAATCTATCGAGGAAGCAATTATTGAACGCGGCTTTGCTGAAGGTTGGATTGTCCCTCAGCCTCCAAAGGCTCGTACAGGAAAGAAGGTTGCGGTTGTAGGTTCTGGACCGGCTGGTCTTGCTACAGCTGCTCAGCTGAACAAGGCTGGTCATACCGTAACCGTTTATGAGCGTGCGGATCGCATTGGTGGGTTGCTAACGTATGGGATTCCTACGATGAAGCTGGAGAAGCATGTTGTGGATCGCCGTGTTCATCTGTTAAAGCAAGAGGGCATTGAATTTATTACGAATACCGAAATCGGGAAGGATATTGCTGCAGCCCAGCTGCTCAAGCAGTATGATGCTGTTGTACTAGCTCTAGGTGCGACCAAAGCACGTTCAATCGAAATCGAGGGCTCTCAATTGAACGGTATCTACCCTGCAATGGATTATCTAAACAGTACAATAAAAAGCTATCTGGACTCTAATCTTGAGGATGGTAACTACATTAGTGCTAAGGACAAAAATGTCATTGTCATCGGTGGCGGGGATACTGGAACGGATTGTGTGGCAACAGCGCTGCGACACGGCTGTAAGTCAGTTGTTCAATTCGGTACAGTAGCTAAAGCTCCTGCTACACGTGATGCGATCTCTAATCCGTGGCCACAGTTCCCTAATGTGTATACTTTGGATTATGCACATGAGGAAGCCAAGGCGATATTCGGTGAAGACCCACGTCAATTCTCCATCTTAACAAAGAAATTTGTTGGAGATGAGCAAGGGAACATTACAGAGCTTCACACCGTTCGAATCGAACGTTACATCGATGAAGAAGGACGTAAAGTGTATAAGGAGATCGAAGGCACGGAGGAAGTGTGGCCAGTTGATCTAGCACTTGTTGCTATCGGCTTTGAGGGGCCAGAAGCTGCAATCATTGATGAAATGAGTCTTGCTACGGATACGCGTTCGAATATAAAAGCGCGCTATGGTGAATATCGTACGAGTATTGAAGGTGTGTTCGCTGCAGGAGATGTTCGCAGAGGCCAAAGTCTTGTCGTATGGGCAATAAATGAAGGCAGACAGGCTGCACGCGAGGTAGATAAATATTTAATGGGCAGCTCAATGCTCCCATAGACGAGTGATGTATGGTTAACGTAGTGAAAAGCTAGGACCCATCGTATAGAACCTTGTTTAAGGTGTCTATACTATGGGTCCTTTTGCTACTATTCCTCTTGCTCTGGTGTAATGATAATGTGTCCGAATTGGTTCGTATAAGCTCTTCCAAGCAACCACCAAGGAAATTGCATAACTCCGCCGGGATATTGTGGATGCTGCGGATGCTGAGGGTGTTGAGGGTGCTGCGGACCTTGACCCGGCTGAGTAGGATTATATGTTGCTGGTCCGATACCGATAATATCGCTGTTATGGAACTGCATCGTATATTGTTGACCGTTAGGTGCATAAATTAGGAAGGTTGCCATTCCTGATCCCGTATCAAAATTCGTTAGCAGACCTGTATAATGCTGATTTCCTGCTTGAAATTGAACCATTTGACCAACATATTGTTGAAGTGTAGCTGGTGGAACTAAATAATTTGTGGGCATGCTTTCACCACTTTCTCATTTATTTACCATTTAGCCTATGCATGCAGGATGTCCGTGTATTGGGCATGTGCCTGTGCTGCAGCTAATATTTATTTTTGAATGTTTAACAAAGCCTTCATTCTATTATGGTTTCGTCAATTATGATAGAATAGAATTAACTAGCGAGTAATAGAAGGTGAATACATGTGATAAGATATGGATCGGATCATATTGAGGAAATGAAGTTTTCTAGCTTGCATATGAGCATCGAGTGCCGTGACCATCAATGGATCGATATTACGTTGAAGCCTCAGCTAACTACGGATAGTGCGACGGTACCTAAAGATCTCACAGATTTTACGATTTTAGTCATTTGCAATCATGGAGGTATCATTGCTCAAATGGTGCCTCAGGATATTGGCTGTGACTGTGAATATCAGCTTACGTTTCTAGAAAAAGAGCAAATCAAGTCGTTTATCCTATCTGAGGCAGTTCAACAGCAAATCAAGCAGGCAGCAGCTCAGATGTGATATAGTATGGCTTGAAATGACATAGCATGGCTTGTAATCTATAGCACGGCATTAATGGAAAAGTGAGGCGAACCCTGTGGAGCAACGGGATGTATTATCGCTAGATTCTGTTGATCGTATTCGTGGATATGTCAAGCATAAATATGTGCATCTGCCGAAAGAGAAGCATGCAGAGATTGTTGCAGATGCCATCGTAAAAATTATCGAACGTCAGCTACCGCCCTTCGAGCAGGAGTTAAGACAAAAACTGTGTAATGAGCTGATTAAGCAAGTGGTAGTTCGCGAGCAGCGGCCTGTAAGCTTGGATGATATTGATCATGCATGTGAACAGCTCGCCTCGCAGGATGTTGAAGCTCGGCAGCTATGGCGAGAATGGAGACTGGACCATGGCATCGACGAGGTCATTGCTGAGCGGACCTGGCTGGACAAGCTTACCAAGCAGCTACAGCAGCTGTACCAATCTAAGCGATTACGAAAATCACTACTGTATGCGGTTGGTTGCCTTTTGATTGTACTTATAGCCTATTTCGTTAAGCCAGTTGAGCAGCCGAAAGAGGCCGATTCTATTCCCATCGTGGAACAAACCTCGACAATAGAACAAGAAAGCTTGCCTTTCAATGAGCTACCTGCATTGTATCAGTATGAACAGATAGACATCGATAAGCTAAAGTCGTTCTTGGAATCTAGAGAATCAAAGCTTGCGGATGAACCATACTTTAGCACGATTATCGCGACCGCCAAGGAGTTCAATCTTTCGGTGGTGCTTTTGTTTGCCATTACTGGACAAGAGCAAGGCTTTGTTCATCGTGAGCACGAGCAAGCGGAAGAAATTGCTAACAACCCTTTTAATGTGTTTCATAGCTGGAAGGATTATAATACAACAATTGAAGACTCTACAGCGATCGCAGCTAGAACACTAGTTAATTTAAGTAAGGATCGACCTGAAGATATTGAGCCTATCGTATGGATTAATAGAAAGTATGCAGAGGATCCAAACTGGTCGAAAGGCGTGACCAGCATATTTCAAACGATTACTAACTACATAAATAATTAATGGCATTAATTATAAAAGGAGTTTGTATGAAAACGTTAATTATTGCCGAAAAGCCGGATATGGGCCGCAATATTGCTGCTGCTATCGAGCCTAAAGCAAAAAATATGCGAACCTATATTGAAGGTGAGCATTATATTATTACGTGGGCGATTGGGCACTTAGTTGGGCTTGCTGAACCAGATGCCTACGATGACCGTTATAAGAAATGGAGCATTGTCCATCTCCCAATTATTCCATCGCAGTTTAAGCTTATTGCGAATAAACGAACAGCCGATCAGCTGAAGGTCATTAAGGAGCTGGCAAGCCGTTGCAACGCTTTAGTGAATGCTTGTGATGCTGGGCGGGAAGGTCAATATATCTTCTCGCTGATTCAGCGCTACTTGCAGCTTAAGCAGCCAGTTGAACGGCTATGGATTTCAGATTTAACGGTGGAAACGATTCGTAAAGGCTTTGCTGAGCTAAAGCCAGGTCATGAGTATGATAATTTAACGAAGGCAGCATCTGCACGAAGTGAAGCAGACTGGTTAATTGGCATGAATGGAACGCGCGCATTTACAACCAAGCATAATGAGCTGCTGTCGGTAGGTCGCGTTCAGACGCCCGTGTTAGCATTGATCTATGATCGAGAGGCGGAGATCGCGAAGTTCGACTCGTTAAAATATTATGTTGTTGAGGCTAGCTTTAAGCAAGGTGAAACGACCTATAAGGGCTTATGGCAAGGAGATCGAATGACCGATCAAGCCAAGGCGGAGCTTATTGCTAGTCAGGTTAAAGGCAAGCAAGGAAGCATTGACCAATATGAGGCGAAGGAAGTGAAGGAATATCCTCATCGCCTATATGACTTAACGCTTCTGCAGCGCGAAGCGAATAGCAAATTGAATTTCTCAGCAAAGAAGACATTAGATATTGCGCAAAGTCTATATGAGAAGCATAAGGTAATCACTTACCCGAGAACGAATTCAAACTACGTGAACGAGCAAAATATTGCCGAGATGCATAAAGCACTTCATGCCCTGCAAGGGACGCAATATGGTGAGTGGGTGGCAGGAGCCAATCGTTCCTTTGTCCATGCTGGCAATAAAAGCATTTGTAACCCGGCCAAGGTCGAGGATCATCACGCGATATTGCCGACAGCTAAACGAGCGAGCTCTCTGTCGTCTGACGAGCAGAAGCTGTATGATTTAATTGTGAAGCGGTTCTTATCGCAATATTATCCACCTGCTCAGTATATTAGCCATGTTGTACTTACCAAGGTAGAAGAGCATTTATTCAAGACGAATATAAAGCAATTAGTCGATCTAGGTTGGAAGATGATATACGGTGACCAGCAGGAAACTAACAATAAACGAAAGAAAAAGGGTGCGGAAGAAGAGGAAGACGTTGTTGAGCAGCAGGAAGGCTTCGAGCTTGATGCTAACGCTCCGGTTCATTGCCGTCAGGCTGCTGCAAAGGAAAAAGAAACGAAGCCTCCTAAGTCGTATACAGAGGGTACCTTGCTAAAGGCAATGGAAAGCGCCGGAAAGCAAATCGAGGATGATGAAGCGAGAGAGGCGATGAAGGATTGTGGTCTCGGCACGCCGGCAACTCGAGCAGCTACGATCGAGCGTTTGAAGCAAGTAGGCTATATTACGATGCAAGGGAAAAGAATTACGATTACAAGCAAAGGGACAGCAGCGATTGAGCTGATACGTGGAGCAGGTATTGAGCTGCTAACCTCACCAGAGATGACTGGGATCTGGGAAAAACGATTGAATGATATTGCGAGGGGCAGAGCCTCTAGTGAGCAATTTATGGAGAATGTCAAGAAATTCGCAACGATGATCGTTGATAAAGTGAAAGTTCAGCCCGCTGTTCGATTTGAATTTGAAAAGCAACAAAAGGGTAAAACGTCTCGAGCTCGGACAAGTAGTAGCAAAGCGAAGACAGAGGCTTCTGCGGCAAAGGGGGCTGACGCTGAGAAGCGGACACGTTCTACTCGAAAAACGGCTGATGAGAGTAAGCAACGTGTGAACGCAGCTGCTGAAAGCATTCGTACAAGCAGCATGCCTAACAGTCAGCGACTAGAGGAAGCAACAGCTAGACAGACAGTAATGAGCATTGCGCCATGTCCACGTCAAGGCTGTGGTGGACATCTTATTATGGGGAAAAAGGGATATGGATGCTCACACTACAAGCAAGGCTGCGGCTTTGTAATTTGGAGAGATGCGTATGGTGCAGAGCTGTCTTCACAGCATATTCAGTCACTTGTGCATCAAGGGAAAACACCTCCTCTATCGTTAAAGCGGGACAACGGTGATACCATTCAGGCTGAGCTTCTGCTGACTGATCGCAATACGGGAACGCTTGCTATCGAACCGCTTCGATCGTGAGCAGACTGCTGAAGATATCAATGACGTTGATTGAGTGTTAAGTCGCTAATCTTCGCGGAAAAACAATTACATGGGCATAAAGCGAAAAAGCTATCCAGTGAGCACACGTAAGTGCGCTTGCTCTGGATAGCTTTTTATATAGCGGGAACGAATGTAGATGGAATTTGCTGCAACGATTGAACGGAGAAATATTGTCCCTTTGGCTTAACATCAACTTGTATAATGTTATAGTTCCATTCATCAGGTACCTCGACATGGATCGCATGAATGCCTGCATGAAGAGCAGGAACGATATCATTACGAATAGAATTACCAATCATCCAAGTTCTTGAGCGTTCGAAAGCATGCTCTGTAAGCAGCTCATCTAGTGCAGATATATTTTTAACCTGTCGGATATAAATTCGGTCGTCGAAGTAACGCTTTAGATCCATGTCATGGATTTTACGGAGTTGAATGCTATGCTCACCGCCGGTGTAGAGGTGGAGCTCATGGCCCTGATGCTGAAGCTGCTGCAATGTTTCCTCCATATACGGATAAGGCTCCGTCTCATGAGCATAAACCTCCATGCCGAGCTTCCATAGCGAATCCTTTTCGGAAGATGAAACAGCTACTCCAAGAAGATCTGCAAAATGAACGTAAGTTTCAATGAATGATTGTGGAAAGTGCTCACTCTTGAAGCCAGACTGTCCGATCAGCTCACTGTCAAATTCGCTCTGCTTCGCTTTAACCGCATCGAGTGTAACGCTTGGATCGTTAAACCTGTTAACTAGCTGATGAGCAAATCTATCAATTGTACGAAAGAAATAACGATTGCAGTAGATTAAAGTATCATCAAGATCAAATAATATTTGCTGTGACATAATGTGTACTCCTTATTACAATCTCGTATGATCAATCTACCTTATTATAATAGAGTAGTCAAATGGAAAAGTATATGCTAGGCATAGCGTTGCTGCGCTTCGAGCAATCGATTTTTAATGAAAAGAATACGATGCTTAATGTAGAAGTCTTTGCTATCGCTACGAAGTTGTGACGGGCTGATCAGCTCACCTGTATCATTATTCTCAATTGTGAGTCTGCCATCGCTAAAAAAAGTAAAGGTCAAGTCTCGTTTCGGTGGTACCTTTTCAATAAATCTAAAATGCTGGGAAGTAGGATTCATGCTGATCAAGCCTCCTTTAATTGGATAATAGAATCGAACGTTTGTTCTAATATCATTATACCAAACATTTGTTCGTATGGAAAGAGGTTAGTATTTATCGTAAACTAAAAATATGAGATGCGTTTTCATTTTCATAGAAAGGATGACGATATGATACGGGTACAAAATCTTACAAAGTCTATACCAGGTGGACCGAAGCTCCTTAAAAATATTACGTTTGATGCTTATGAAGGTGATTTCATTGCAGTAAAGGGAGCAAGCGGAAGCGGGAAATCAACGCTGCTAAAGTGCTTGGCGCTGCAAGAAAACTGGACGTCAGGCAAGTATATATTTAACGGGAAAAATGTGTTTGAAGGTGGATTCCGAGCGAAGATGCAGCTGAAGAAAGAGGTTGCATACTTAGAAGAGAAGCCTTATTTGTTTCCGGATAAAACCGCTTTAAAGAATGTAATTATCGGTGCTGTCGGTCAGACTCCTGCTTGGAGACGGTGGACAGGTATGGTCCGCAATGATGATTATATGGGTGCTATGGATATGATCGAGAAGCGTGGCCTGCTGGATAAGGCAAAAATGAAAGCGAGACATTTATCAGGGGGAGAGCAGCAAAGGATTGCCGTTGCTCGTGCACTTGTTCACGGCGCGAAAGTGATCGTAGCAGATGAGCCGGTTGCCGGACTTGATCCACATAATGCGGAGATCGTACTTAGCGAGCTAAAACAGCTGTGTAAGGAGCAAGGGCTGATCGTTATCTCTGTGCTTCATCAGGGTGACTGGGCAGAGCGCTATGCTGATCGCATCCTCGGCCTAAACGGTGGGGAGCTGGTGGTGGATGTGTATGGCCGTAGACTAACAGAAAGAGAAAAAAACCTCCTTTAAGAGGAAATTCAAAAATCCGGCTTTGATGACGATGTGTTGCGTGTAGCATATTCGGCGGCGAATATGCCACTCATCGGAAGCCTCCGGTGCTCATGTACCCAAAACGTACATTCCGCTCCTCGTTTCCTAGCTTCGTGGCATCTTCTTGGTCCTGAAAGCCGAACTTTTGAACCTTCATTGTAAGAGGTTGGTTAAAAGTCCGGCTTTGATGACGATGTAACACTACGTAGTGGATTCGACGTCGAATATGGAGCGCTAGCGAAAACTCCGTTGCTCACGTACCAACAACGTACGCTGCGCTACTTGTTTTCTACTAGCGCTCCATCTTGAAACGATAGGTTACGTAATTAATTTAAAAAGAAGCTGGGACAAAACCCCACCTGACAAACAAAGAAAGCCGTTGAAATTTTACGACGAGTAAAATTTCAACGGCTTTAATATTTTTTAAATACAAAAAGAACACCATCTGTTAAAATTAAGTCACCACAACCAAATCCAACAAGAAAGGTGTTCCTTATGTTTAAAGATTATAACATGAATCAATTAGTTTTGCCTCTAGATTTAGAAGTTAAATTACAAGAAAACGACATTGCGTTTCATATCCATCATCTTGTAGAAAGTATTC
>Ga0180216_1003624_pt1 | contig 12144 bp, 10 predicted proteins | sample eDN3rd37CBELigMG_FD_128879 | JGI IMG/M metagenome (GOLD analysis project Ga0180216, IMG submission 128879) | Enriched Miracle-Growth compost microbial communities from Emeryville, California, USA - eDNA 3rd pass 37_C BE-Lig MG (version 2)... ...
CACCGCATCCGGAAACGCCGTCTTCGGCGACAACAATAGCGCCAGCGGCTGGCTCACCGGCAACATCGTCGACGGCAGCGGCAATCAGGCCAGCGGCACCGCATCCGGCAACGCCGTGTTCGGCGACAACAATAGCGCCAGCGGCTGGCTCACCGGCAACATCGTCGACGGCAGTGGCAATCAGGCCAGCGGCACCGCATCCGGCAATGCCGTCTTCGGTGACGGCAACCAGGCCTCGGGAACCGGTTCCGGTAACCTGATCGTCGGCATCAGCAATCAGGCAAGCGGAATGTTGTCCGGCAACGGGGTGTTCGGTGATGGGAACCAGGCAAGCGGTTATGCTTCGGGCAACCTGGTCGTCGGCAGTGCCAACCAGGCCAGCGGTGCATACTCCGGCAACGCGGTGGACGGCTTCAACAACCAGGCAAGCGGTTTCGGCTCGGGCAACCTGGTTTCCGGAGCCAATAACCAGGCGCGTGGCTTCGTGACGGGCAACAATGTTGAAGGTGAAAGCAATCTGGCAACAGGCAGCCTCTCCGGCAATGCCGTCAACGGTAACAACAACCAGGCCAGCGGCACCGCTGCAGGTAATGGTGTAACCGGTAACAACAATATCGCGCTTGGAACTGCGGCCGGGAATGGCATCAACGCGTCGAACACGACATCGATCGGAACCAATGCCACCGCGTCTGCGGATCATGCCATAGCAATCGGTACGGGATCGTCATCGTCCGGCGTTGCATCGATTGCCATCGGTCAGGGGGCCACTGCCACAGGTTCGGTTGCCATGGGTGCTCGTGCGTACGCCAGCCACGGCGGCACCGCAATCGGCGACTATGCAACGGCATCAGGCTACAACTCGGCCGCTCTGGGACACAGCGCGTCAGCAACCGGCTACAATGCCACCGCTGTGGGCACCAACGCCAGCGCCGCACCTAAAGGCTCTGCTGCCTTCGGCGCCAACGCTGTGGCCACCATGTCGAACCAGCAGGTCTTTGGTACAAAGGCCAACACCTACACGACTCCCGGCATTACCTCCGGCTTGAGCCGCTCACGGCAATCCGGTCCGCTGGAAGTCGTGACCTCGGACGCCCACGGAAATCTCGCGACCGACGGCGGCGAAATCTACAAGAAGCTGGATGAAGCTGAGGCCGGAATTGCCATGGCCATCGCCATGGAGAATCCCGACCTCGTGGCCGGGGAACGGTTTGGTCTCGGGCTCAACGTCGGCTTCTACGAAGGCGCGGAGGCACTTGCCCTCAGCGCGATCGGTGTCGTCGGCTATGGCGTGATCACACCAGACGACAGGGTCGCAATCTCCGGCGGTGTCGGTGTTGGCTTCGACAACGGCCGCGGCGATCATGTAGTCGGTGGCCGAGTGGGCGCCCAGATTACCTGGAAATGATGCGTCTCTGACACAACCTTGATGGCCACTCCTGTCAATGGCCCGCCGACTGGCGGGCCATTCCGTTTGAAGAAGTCTGAAAAAACGTTCCGGTGGATACGAGACGGAGAGAACCGCTTCTCGCTGGCGGCGAAGAAATTTTCACGTCAGGGTTCGTAATTTGGCCGCGCAAGCAGCAGACACGCCAATGACGCTTGCGGATCAAACGGGACAAATCCGGTACATGCGAAACACCCTCCGTGCGCTCACCTATCACATCGGTTTTCGGTATCAGAAGGCGCGCGGACGAGACGCGAGCGCCAGACGCCGCGCGCAATCCGTCTTCGCCGAGAAGTCATTGATCTTTTGCGTCACCAACGGCCGCTCTGGCACAAAGGCGCTGACGGCTCTCTTCGAACGGCTGCCGCACGTTCACGCCTGCCATGAAGACAAACCGTCTTTTCACCTCCTGATGCGGTGGGTGCAGCAGAACCCGGAACTGGCACAGGACTTCTGGCTGCACCAGAAGCTTCCCGAGATTGCCAGGAGCGAGAAGCCGATATACCTCGATACCAGCCATTTATTTGCCAAGGGATTTATCGAGCCGCTGCTCGCCATCGGCGGGCGTCCGAAAATGGTGTTCCTGAAACGCGAACCGAGGCTCATTGCAAAATCCATGCTGGCGTTGGGCGATATCCCCGGCCGCAGCAAGCGTGCCCTGAAGTGGTATCTCACACCCGATGACCCGGTATTCCTCAGGCTTGCCGATGCCAACCGGCTTTCTGATTACCAGCTGTGCTACTGGCATGCGCTCGAGACCGAGGCGCGTCAGGACCACTATCGGAAACTCTGCAGGACCCATAATCTGGGCCTTGCGGAAGCTGAAACCCGAACACTCAATGATCTCACGGCCTTCGAGACCCTCTGCCGGGAGCTGGAAATAGACCTCACCAACGCCGACCGGGAAAATCTGAGACAGCAAATCGGCAGCACGATCAACTCGCGCTCCGCGGAGAAGAAGGCTTCCACTTCATTCCCGGTAGATTATGAGGAAGCCGAAGCCGAGGTCCGCCAGCTGGTCTCGCCTGTCCAACCGGTCACCAAGGCACGATCCGTTGTACGAAACTATCTTTCGACAGCTCTGAAGCAGATCTGAAGGTCCGCGCATAGCTGATACGCAGATCGATTTCACGTCAGATTTCAACCTGGATGCCGAGTTCAATGACCTGCTCGGGTGGCAGATCGTAAAAGTCCGCCGCCGTCTGGGCGTTGTGGCTCATAAGTGCAAACAGGCGTTTCATCCAGAGGCTCATGCCGAAGTTTGTCACGGTCGGCACCAGCTTGACGCGGCCAAGGAAGAAGACTGCCGTATCGATATCAACCGGTAGGCCAGCCTCTTCCGCAAGGCGTAACGCCACCGGCACATGCGGCGTCTGCATGAAGCCGTAATGCACGAAGACGCGGTAAAAGCCCGGGGCCAGCTGGGCCACGGTGAGGCGGCGTGCAGCCGGCACGCGCGGCACCTCTTCCGTCAGCACGGTTACAATCACCACGTTCTTCTGCAGAACCCCGGTTCGATCAGCGAGACGTCTCAGCAGGTATGGCGTGTCCATGCGCAATGCGCTGAGGAACACCGCGGTCCCCGCGATCCGGTGCAGCCCCTGGCGCTCGATGCGGCTGATGAAATCGTCCAGAGGCTCCCCTTCCACGCCGAGCCGGCTGAACAGCAGGTCGCGCCCACGCCGCCAGGACGCCATCACAACGAACAGGATGACAGCGATAGCAAGCGGCAGCCAGCCCCCTTGCTCAACCTTTATGAGGTTTGCGCCAAAGAACGTGAGATCGATCACCGCAAAGAAGGCAGGAACAGCGATCGCAAACGCACGGCCAACGTGCCAGCAGTCACGCATTACGAAGAACAGCAGGATCGTCGTGATGACCATGGTTGCAGAGACCGCAATCCCGTAGGCAGCGGCCAGTTTTTCCGATGAGCCGAAACCGATGGCCAACAGAACCGTAACTGTTCCGAGCCCCGCATTCACGACCGGGACGTAGATCTGGCCCGCCTCCAGGGACGAGGTGTGAATTATCCTGACGCGTGGCATGAACCCCAGCTGCACAGCCTGGCGGGTGAGGGAAAACGCTCCAGAAATCATGGCTTGCGAGGCAATTACGGTGGCCAGTGTCGCCAGTCCGATCAGGGGATAAAGGCCCCAATGCGGGGCAAGTGAGAAAAACGGATCGGTCGACTGCGCAGGGTTAGCCAGAACCGCACTGCCCTGGCCGAAATAGTTGAGCAGGAGACAGGGCCAGACGACAGCGAACCACGCCAGGCGTATCGGCCGGGCGCCGAAGTGCCCCATGTCGGCATAAAGAGCCTCCGCCCCGGTCACGACGAGAAACACCGAGCCAAGAACGATGAACCCTACAGTGCCGTTCGACCAGAGGAACGACAGCGCAAAACGTGGATCGACCGCCAGGAGAACACCGGGCGTCTGAACGATGCTGGCCACGCCCAGAAGCGCGAGAGAGACGAACCACACGAACATGATCGGGCCGAACCACGCCGCCAGCCGGTACGTCCCATGCTTCTGCAAGGCAAAAAGAAGAAGCAGAATGATAACGACGGCGGGCAAAACCATGAAGCCAAGCCCGTGTCCGGTGGTCTCCAGTCCTTCCATCGCACTGAGGACCGAGATCGCCGGTGTGATCGCGCCGTCCCCGTACAAGAGCCCTGTCCCGATCATGCCGAGTCCGATAACCAGGCCGCCAACCCGGCTCGTTGCAGGTCGGGAACGCATCAGCAGGGCGACAAGCGCTAGGATTCCGCCCTCGCCGTGGTTATCAGCCCGCAGGATGATGATCACGTATTTGATCGAAACGATGAGGACCAGCGCCCAGAAGAGAAGGGACAGCAGGCCTAGGACGCTGGCTGCCTCATCGGGGGCATGGCGCAGCGCTTCCCGGAATGCGTAAAGCGGGCTGGTGCCGATATCACCGTAAACGATGCCGAGCGCACCGAGCCCGAGTTGCCACAAAGGTGAACGCTCATCCGAAGTGCTCATGATGGACCTGCCGGCAAACTCGTCACGGTGCCCTTCGCGGCGATAGGCCCCAGTCGGAGCTAAACGCGGGTGAGATCAGTTGTTTCCCTTCCGGCGAAGCGACAGCACCAGCTTCGGTGCGGCAGCGCGTCGCGAGACAAAGGAGCATATCCCAGACATCTTTCGGCGGTCATAAGAAGTATTTTGTATGCACCTTAAAGCTGCATCAGATGATCGACATAGCCGAAGGAACTTTTCTCCATGTCCACCCAGCTCGCCCAGCACACCGTTGAACTGATCAAGGCGACCGTTCCAGCACTTCGCTCACATGGCCTCGCGATCACCCAGAAGATGTACGAGCATCTATTTGCGGACGAAGAGATACAAAGTCTTTTCAATCAGTCACATCAGGGCCCGAACGGATCACAGCCAAAGGCTCTGGCGGCGGCAATCCTCGCGTATGCCGAAAACATCGACAACCTGGCGGTGCTGGGCCCTGCCGTGGAACGCATCGCTCAGAAGCACGCCGGGCTCAATATCCTTCCCGAGCATTATCCCTACGTCGCGCGAGCCCTGCTCCAGGCCATCCGGGACGTACTCGGACCGGCAGCCACCGACGAGATTATCAAGGCTTGGGAAGAGGCTTACTGGTTTCTGGCGAGAATCCTGATTGACCGCGAGGCAGAAATTTATCGAGAAGCGGCGGCGACGCCCGGTGGGTGGACAGGCTGGCGCAATTTCAGGATCGAAAAGGTCAAGCAGGAGAGTGCTGTTATACGCTCCTTCTATCTGCGCCCGGCGGATGGCGGTCCTGTCATCCGCCACAAGCCAGGCCAGTTTCTGACCCTGTTGCTGCAGGGGAATGACCTCCCTCCCTTGAAGCGGAACTACACGATTTCCTCCGCCCCGAATGGCGATTTCTACCGCATTACCGTCAAGCGCGAAGGGCGGGCTTCAACCTGGCTCCACGAACAGGCCTGCGAAGGTACGCTGCTGCAGATTGCTCCACCCGCAGGTGATTTTCACCTGGACATCAGCACAAGGGAGCCAATCGTTCTTGTAAGTGGCGGCGTCGGCCTGACCCCGATGGTCAGCATGCTCGAAACCGTTGCCGAAACCCGCCCGGACCTTCCCACCTGGTATGTACATGGCGCGTTGAATGGAGCGGTCCACGCCATGGGGCCCCACGTCCGCAATCTTGCCAGCCAGTCTCCCAATATCGAAGTCGCGGTGTTCTATGCTGAACCCCGGGATGGAGATCACGGAGCAGACAATGGCGTTCAGCATGGACTGATTTCGGCCGATTGGCTGCACCAGAACACACCGGCGGATCGGGCGACCTACTTCCTGTGCGGACCCAGGCCGTTCCTGCGCGACATCGCCCTGGGCCTTAGAAACAGAGGCATCCCGACAGATCGCATCCGCTACGAGTTCTTTGGCCCGGCTGATGAACTTCTGGCAGCCTGACGTTGCTTAGATTGCTGACATGCCGCCCGATCTTTCGGGCGGCATGTTCTTGGAAGCTGAAGTGCTCAGTCTGCAGTAAGAACTCTCCACTATCCAGGCGGAGATCACATGAAGCTCGCAGCAATGTTGACGCTGAGCGCAATGATGATGGCGTTGAAGAAAAATGAAATGATGCCGTGAATGAGAACCATGCGCCTCATCTCACGGCTCGTTGTTGAGACGTCAGAAACCTGACAGGTCATGCCGATAACAAAGGAAAAATAAGCGAAATCGGCATAAAGCGGCGCTTCCTTATTTGGAAAGCCCAGACCTGCGGCGATACCGCCGTCTGCGCCTGCGCTGTAATAGAAATGCGCGTAGTGGACGGCATAGACCGTTTGCACAAGAAGCCAGGACAGCAGGATCGTCACTGCGGCGAGCCCGAGATGCAGTCTTCGCGTCAAGGGCTCGAGTGAGCCTGATGTACTGATGACAATGGCAATGGCGAGCAGGCTGGCACATGCTGCGGCAACGAGAAGGACTGTTACGCCCGAAGGACCTTCATCCTCGATGCGGGCCCGAACACGAATATCACGTTCGATAGCCCTCCCCATCATGCGCCACACGAGCAGAAGATACGCCGCCACGCCAACATCCCAGCTCATCACAACGCGCGTTGCCGTTTGCAAGTGGCCTGGCAGCAGGGCTCCCACCACAATCGCAACAACCACCAGAGCCAGAAGACGGCGCCGATGCCGCGAGGGCCGTGTCAAACCAAGTCTCATCTACCCTGAAACCTTTGCCTGCAAACAGGAAACTCATCACACCGGCAGAGGATGCGAACGCAAGACAAAGAATGAGTTAAATGAGAATTCGATTGACCCGCAGCTTTTCTTCGCGCGACCGCTATTCGCCAATCCGATTTCCTGGAATGGAGATATTGCGTGTCAAACAAGCGTGCAATTCAAGCGGCGGCCGACTATCGCGTATAACCGGGCTTATCGGGCGCGAGACTGTCGATATAGGCCAGCAGGGCTTCTGCATCCTTGCGCTCGAAGTGAAATTCCGGCATTTCGTCGTGTCCTGAAATTAGCCCTGTCTTGGCGGCTTCCACGAGCATCGCAATGGGATATCTCTCATGCAGCTGGCGGAATGCCGTGTTCTCATTGGCGCGCGTCGGGCTCTCATCATCCAGGCCGATGGCATGGCAGGCACTGCAATTCTCCGCCGCGATGGCAAGTCCCCGCTCAAGCAGAACTTCGACCTCTGCCTTCTTGGCATCATGCGCCCACGCATCTCCTGACCCACTCTGCAATGCAAGACCCGAAACCAGGCCCGTCTGGATGAAGAGAACTGCGGCCTGCAGCAGGCTCGATCGACCGCGAAATCTTTCAGTCCTCACCTCATTCCCCCCTATAGATTCGACCCATTGCGCCAGATCTAGATGTCTTTTTTGGAAATGGCGACACATGAACGTGATTGAATCATAAGATGTATAAATCCTGAGGGCGCCGTACATGTCTGCGGCGAGGTCGCCATAACAACTTTGCTTCCATCCTGCCCGGGCCCGGAATGAAAATCTGGGCATACAGGTTCGATACTGCGCGCCAGGATTCTGGTATTTTATTAGGAGTATTTCTAATGTTCCGCACTCTTGCAATTACTGCTATTACTGCGGTGGCTTTCGCACTTCCGGCACTGGCTGAAAGCTCCCAAGTGGATGCACACACCACTGCCTTAAGGCATGGTGACAGCGGCTTGAGCGATATTGCGATTAAAACATCGGATCGCACGCCTGGCGATAGAACGCCACAACGTACACCAGGAGCCACAATCTATGGCGCGCCTGGCACTGAGGTTGCTCGCACTCCGGACGGCACGTCGGATCGGACTCCCAGCAACCACTATCACCCTGCGACACATTAAAAAACGGCCGCAATGGTTTAGTGATGCGGTCTGAAGCAAAAGGCGCGCAGCTGATGCTGTGCGCCTCTTCTCGTTGGTGGTTGGTCTGAGTACTTCCCTGTTCCGGCTGTACTTGCCGATCGATAAGCGCATGGGTTGTCGGCTCGCATCGGCAAAGGTCACTCCCCATTCGCGATCACTCTGGAGACACACAGGCGCGGCTCAGGAAAGCAACGAAGCCTCACTCTCGATCTCTGCACTCAGCTGGCCAATGCAGTCTTAGTAGCTCAGGCTATGCCCGATCAGGCTGGCCAGGATCAGCAGCGTCACGCTGACGCTCATCCAGACGACGGCCGCCATATGGCTGTTCCGGATGACTCCGTTCCAGAAACCCAGTACACCGGAAAGAGATCCACCCAGAAATGGCAGCAGTACGCTGTAATCCAGGCCTGACAACACGGTATAGTCCTCCTAATGAAAGTACCGGAATAGATGTCCCGGCTAACAACCAAAGCGTGAAATAGGCTTTTCCGCTTAAATTCCAACACCGGAAAGTACGTACGCGGCACTATCTCGCAGCCTCATGCCGGGGACGGAACAGTTCTTCGGGAATTTTTCAGGATCTTCGGCCTGCCGCTGCCAGCAGGAGACCGGCCGCGATCAGGATGCCGCCAACCACATGAAAGGCTGCAATGCTCTCGCCAAGGAGCAGCATCGCCAGCACGCTGCCGAAAATCGGCATCAAATGAATGAAGTGACCGGCTCTGTTTGCCCCGGCGAGCTCCACGCCCCGATTGAAGAACAGGTAGGAGAGAACCCCCGGGAACACGGCAACATAGGCGATAACAAGGTAGGCGGAAAGCGACGGGCGCAACGGACCTGCCACGAAATGCTCATAGATGTACGCCGGCAGGAGCATCAATGCCCCCAGCGCAAAGGTTGCCACCACAAAACTCAGCGGGTGGACGTCTGGGCGTTTGCGCAGCAGAACCGAGTAGAGCGCGTAGGCACCGACGGCAGCCAGAACCCACAGGTCCCCGGCGTTGAAGCTGAGAGAAGCCAGCGTCCCCCAATCACCTGCCGATGCAATCGTCGCAACCCCCGCCATGGAAACGACGACGCCCACAGAGGGTGCAAACCCGGGCCGTTCGCCGAACAGAAGAAATGTCAGGACAAGGATGACAATCGGCATGGCCGACTGCAGCAGCAATGCGTTGAGTGCTGTTGTCGAATGCAGCCCGATATAAACGAAGGTGTTGAAGACCGAGATGCCAAGGGCGGCGAGAACAAGCAGGATTGGCCAGGAAGACCGGAGCTTGTCGAAGTCCCTTGCGACGTGCCGCCATCCGATTGCCGAGACAATCACGAGACCTGCGGTCCAGCGCCAGAAGGCCAGCGCGACAGGCGGCACAACATCCGTTGCCGCGCGGCCGACGATGAAGTTGCCGGACCAGAAGAGAACGGCAAGCATCAACAGGATGTAGGGAGCGCTCCACACCCTCGAACGCAGTTCGGAAACATACCTGCGTCCGGAAGGTGCACGCTCAGACGCAGGACCATGATTCATGAGTTGCCTTCAGCGCGGACAAAGCCAGAAGCTCGCTTGTGCCTCAAGGTCGAGGTTTCAGCAACAGCAAGGCGTCTAGGCAGCCCACCGTTGTGAGACGGACGATGCGTGCACGTGATACGGCTACCCCCCGACATCGGGCTCATGCCTTCCTTACGAACTCCGATTTCAGGCTCATCGGCCCGATGCCATCAATCTTGCAATCGATGTCATGGTCGCTGTTGACGAGACGGATGTTCTTGACCTTGGTCCCCATCTTCACGACCTTGGAAGAGCCTTTCAACTTCAGGTCCTTGATGACGATGACCGTGTCGCCGTCCTCCAGAATGTTCCCGGCTGAGTCCCGGTAGACGTGCTCTCCGGCCTCGTCATCGGCCGGACCTGCCTGTCCATCCCACTCGTGCGCGCACTCCGGACAGACGAGGAGACTTCCGTCCTCGTAGGTGTATTCAGAATTGCACTTGGGACATGGGGGCAGCGTGCTCATGATGCGCTCCTTTACGTACGGATTGTATTTCATGGGCTTAGCGCTTCGCGCCATGAACCGCAAATTGCCGGTACGCCGGCACGGCACACCCCTCGCATTCGCGATAGGAAGCAGCGATCATCGCCGGTGAGCAAAGCGACACACCTCCGCCAGCCCGTTAGTCGAGCGGCTCCGTGCCGGGACCGGCTACACGACGATCAGCGGCGAACCCGCTCGCACTTCATTGTAGAGATGGATGATATCCTGCGGGAGTAAGCGCACGCAGCCGCTCGAAACCGCCCTCCCGATGGTCCTCTCATTGGGATTGCCGTGAATACGGTACAGCGTGTCTACATCTCCCTGATGAATATAGAGGGCGCGCGGACCCATGGGATTTTCCGGGCCAGGCTCCATCCCGAAACGATACTTCTCCAGATAAGGCTCGCGCTTGATCATGTCAGCCGGCGGCGTCCACCGCGGCCATTCGCGCTTGTAGGCAATGTGCGCTCTGCCGGTCCAGCTGAATCCGGCCCGCCCGATACCAACGCCATACCGGGTTGCATAGCCTCCCGCCTTGACGTGGTAAAGGTAGCGGTCGCTCGTATCGACCACCACGGTGCCGGGCTGCTCCCCGGTCGGGTCCTCGACATCCTGACGCCAGAACCTGCGAGGCACCAGATGGATGCGCGATGCCCGAACGGGAAAGCGTTCGTTGGGCAGCGCCGCGTACATGGCACGCACTTCCGAAGGAACGTCCGTCTCTGCAGGCAGTACCGGTACCGAGAGCCGCGCTTCGGTGGCTTCGGTGTTGGCAGGATGCTCACCGAAAATATTGCCCTCGATCGATGCGCAACCAGCAAGGCTCAGTGTCAAGAGGCTGGAACCGCCGGCAAGAAAGTGCCGGCGATGAATACCTTTTTGCTTCATTCTTAGTTCACTTCCTTGAAACTGCGTCCCTACTGTCATCAAGAACGTGGCAATGTGGCAGCGCGATTTTGGCAACGCCGGTCAAGGCGCAGTGACTGGCGATTTTCATGTCGTTCGATAGAGAGTGCCTGGGCGGCAACCCCGACGAAAATGCTGTGGGATGTCGGCATGCAGAGGTGTCTGCTGAACGTTCCCACTGCCCTTGGCGCCGGAAATGGTCCGATTCCTTCGCGGAATCCCAATCACGATTGTGCGAGGCACAATGCGGGATAATTGCAATACGTTTACGGAGCTGCGATATGGCCGATCAAGGAATCCGGATGCCCTGATCGTTGGAAGCGATGTACACCGCTCAACCATGAAGCAGCTGCGAGTGACCCTGACGTAATGACGTTGAGACACACCAGCATCGCGGGTATCCGGGGCTTCATCCTCCTGGCAGTTGCCCTTCTCGCTACCGCCCCGGTACACGCCGAAGACCACCAGCCCAAGGTTCACGCCGAACTTGTCGCAGCGGTCGAAAATATTCAGCCCGGCGTACCTTTCAGCGTAGGCCTTCATCAGCGTATCGCCCCCGGCTGGCATACCTACTGGAAAAATCCGGGTGACTCCGGCGAACCCACACGCATCACGTGGACGCTGCCTGCAGGCTTTACCGCTTCCGAAATCCGGTGGCCGGTCCCCGAAGCTATTCCTGTCGGCCCGCTGATGAACTTCGGCTATTCCGACAGCCTTCTCCTGCCCGTCACCATCACGCCGCCCCGGTCCCTTTCGGGTGAATCCGTCGAGCTCAAGGCTCGGGCCAACTGGCTTGTCTGCGAAGAAATCTGCATTCCGGAATCAGCAGAACTCTCCCTGACGCTCCCCATTTCCGCGGACCAAGCAGCGCCGTTTCCGAGCCGGCATGCAGACCTTTTCGAGCAGGCGGAACGCCAGATTCCCGGGCCTGCGCCATGGCCGGCGACGTTCGATCAAGCCGCTGATCGCATTATGCTGAAGGTGGCTGCACCTGAACTCGATCAGACCCGGATCACCCGCGTCGCCTTTTTCCCGGATGATTGGGGCGTAGTCGAACATGCCGCTCCTCAGGAGGTATCGTGGAGCGCGAATGGCTTCGAGCTGTCCCTGAAGCCGGGAGAACTCGCTAGCAATGGACATGAAAAGGTGGATGGCCTGCTGGTCCTGACGGAGCAGCTTGGCGAGACACCCGTTCAAACCGGTTTCACAATCAGCGCCCGGCCAGCCGGGGCAAGCCAGGAGATCAGCGCAGGCCCGTCCACCGGTGGCGGCGCTTCCCGCCTCATCGATCAAGGCCCCTCCGTTACGCCGATCTCCATCTGGCAAGCGATACTGTTCGCCTTTCTCGGCGGCGTCATTCTGAACCTCATGCCCTGCGTACTGCCGA
>Ga0180216_1003629_pt1 | contig 12122 bp, 7 predicted proteins | sample eDN3rd37CBELigMG_FD_128879 | JGI IMG/M metagenome (GOLD analysis project Ga0180216, IMG submission 128879) | Enriched Miracle-Growth compost microbial communities from Emeryville, California, USA - eDNA 3rd pass 37_C BE-Lig MG (version 2)... ...
CGCCGCGGCTACAACTCCTACAAGGCGTTGCTTCAAGACAGGTCCCATCAGGTCGAAACCACCTACGTCGACGACTTTACCCGGGCCAGCCGCGACGAACTTGAGTGGTGGAAGCTCGCCCACTTGGTTCGTCGGCTAGGCCGGAGGATGGTTGGGGCGAGTGACAGATTCGATCTCTCGTCGCCAGACTGGGACATCAAGATGACCATGTTCGGGCTGCTGTCGCGGCTGTTTGTCCGCAGCCTGCAGCAGAAGGTGGTTCGTGGCATGCGGGGGGCCGCTGGCCGCGGAACGGTGCTGGGCAAGCTGCCTTTGGGATTTACCCGCCAGCCGGCCCGCACCTCCACTGGGGAAGTGATCCGACGACCTGACGGCCGCCCCCGCCATGAGCCGTGCCACGACCCAGATACTGCAGCACATGTCGTTCGGGCCTTTGAGCTGTTCGCCCACAAGAAATGGTCCTACACGCGGATTGCCAAGTCGTTCAATCAGCATCGCGTTGACGGCTGGGAAGGCTGGGCTGCTCGAACGATCGCTGGCATGCTCGCCAACGCGGCATACATCGGCGTGTTCATCTGGAACCGAACGCGCCGCGAGTACGACTGGGAATCGGAGAAATGGGTCGTGGTGCGGAATCCACGCTCGGAGTGGGAGGTCTGCCACCGTCCCGACCTGGCGATCATCGGCACGGACTTGTGGCGCGCTGCTCGGCGCCGGGCAGCCGAGATGCGTCGCAATGATCCACGGACTGGCCGCCCGCCCAGCCGCAACCAGAAATCGGCAACCACGCTGTTCAGCGGCACGCTGTACTGTGCTTGCGGCAAAGAACTGACCCTGAATCGCTCAGCTGGCAAGTACAAGCAGATGCACTGCCTGAATGGGGCCAATGGTACCCATGGCTGTACGCTGAGGACCTCGAAGAGCGTAGGGATTATCGAACGCTGCATCCTTGGCTACTTGAAGGAGGCGATTCTTACCGAGGAGTTTCTTAAGGCCGTTGTTCGCGAGGCCAACGACTTTCTTGCCAAAGACGCCGCTCGCCCACGTCCAAGCGTGCAGCCATTGCGGCGCAAAGTGGAAAGACTCAAACGCGAACTCGATTCGTTGTTCGATGGGCTGAGCAAGCAGACGGACGATGCGGCTCGCCGGGCGTACGACGCCCGGATTGCCCAGCGGCAGCGTGAACTGGACCAGGTTCAAGCGGCTCTGCGAAAGGCCGAGGCAGAGTCGGCGGAAACGCCACCACCACTCGATTTGGCGAGGGTCAAGACGTACGTCGCCGACCTGCGTGGCTTGCTCAACACGGACGTGCCAGCCGCGGCCGAGGCCTTGCGCACGCTTACCGGCAGAATCGTCGTGCAGCAGGTGGACGATTCCAGCCGCAAGACTGGTGCCCCCTGGACCGCCACATTCACGCCGGATGTGGTCGGTCTGCTGCGGAAATTGGCCAAACAGAAGGATTATCCAGATACGGTCACTTTGGAGTACCTAAGCACCCGGAACTGGACAACGCCCAAGCCGGCCACGATTACCGTCGGTCAGGTTCCAAAGTACGAGCTTCTGGCACCCAAGTTCCTGGCCCTCAAGCAGGCAGGTGCCAGTCTCCAGGCCATTGCCACGGCGCACGGGCTGTGTTGGCAATATGCGAACGAGGTCATTCGCTTCGCAGAAACGGGAAAGCGGCCCCAATGGGGCAACAAACGCAAGAAGAAGGCAGCCAAGCCTCGCTCGGCCCCCAGACGTCCCGTCTACAAGGAGATCGCCCCGCTCGTGGCCGAACTGTTCGACGTCCGAAAGCTCATGGTTCGCCAGGTCCGACAGGTCCTGTGCGACGAGTACCAAATCCACGTGGCGACTAGCACAATCCACCGTGCCTACCACTTCGCCCGCCCGGACCTCGCCGAGAAGGCATGCCAGGGCGGCCACAGCATCCGCGGCCGCCGCTGGACCCGAATCGGCGAGGGCAAGTACGAGCAGATCCGCCAGCTTCTTCACCAGGGCCTGAAACCGGCCAAGATTGCCGAGAAAGTCGGCTGCGGCACCAGCACCGTCCGCCGCGAAGCCCGCCGCCTAGGCCGGTAAGCGCATCTAACAGGTAGTGAATGCTCGTAGAAGGGTATTGCGCGTGAATTCGCTACTACTCATCGCGCTTCGGGCCCTGAGGCGGTACCTCCGAGCCCAACCGAAGCTCCGCTGCCTAAGGGGGGGCGAATCTGCACCTGGATGCCGGTTCAGCCGCCAAGAAGATGCAGACGGCGCTCTGACGGACTGTATTCGTCGGCTTAGCGCGTCGCCCAGTTGAACAGAAACGTCACCTGCTGGGGGGGGCTAACCCCTGGCACCGCGAGTTGGCTCGATGACGAAAAGGGAAGCCCACCTTAAAAGGACATCGTGGTGCTGTAACATTCTTTGTTGCGGCAAGTCACATACGCCGCGAAGGCGCGAGGGCCGGTTGTTACCGCGGCGTTATGGCAGTAAACTTCAAACGTTCAGGGAGTTACGTTCGTTGGAGGGAAGCAAATGTCGGACCGGATATCCGCTTCCGTGCGCAGTGCTATCATGTCTCGCATCCGCGGCAAGAATACGACGCCCGAACGCTACATGTTTGCAGCGATGCGAGCCGCGGGATGGCGATTCACTGAACACCCCAAGAACGTTACTGGACGCCCCGACGCAGTACTCAGACCGTCCAAGATCGCAATATTCATTGATGGTGACTTCTGGCACGGCTATCGGTTCCCACAATGGAAGGCATGTATACCGCAGCGGTGGCAGGACAAAATTGAAGGCAATCGCAAGCGGGATCAGAGGGTACGTCGACAGCTCAGAAGGCAGGGGTGGAAGGTGGTGCGACTTTGGGAACACCAGATCGAGAGGGATATTCTGAACTGCTTGTATCGGATTCAATCTGCCGCGGAGCTTCCACACTTCGATGAATGTCGCGTGAGAAAGCGGATGGCAGCGCTACCCCCATTGAAACATAGAAACCGACTGCCTCGCCCCAGGAAGGAGGACCGCTAATGTGTCGAGCCGTAGCGGGCAAGCTCGGCAAGAATGAGCGCTACCGCAAGTCTTCAGTTGTGCGTCGCAAGATTCAGCGAGTACGTAATGGGAAGACGATCCGCACTTTGGATTTGTTCGCTGGCTGTGGCGGCCTGTCGTTGGGCTTTGCCTCTGCTGGTTTCAGTATCATTGGGGCAGTTGAAGCTGATCCCAAAGCGGCGGAATCTCATGCCCTGAACTTTCACCCCCAAGGCAATGTTCTGCATGAGAGCGGCAAGTCGAATGCGATCGATATCACTTCAGTCTCCCCTGAGGCTTTGGTGGATATGCTCCACCTGGGAAGAACGACTGAATCTGCCATCGATGTGATTATAGGTGGTCCTCCGTGCCAGGCGTTTGCACGCGTCGGACGTGCGAAACTCCGCGAAGTCGACCGACATCCCGAGGCATTTTTGCGCGATTCTCGTGCCAACTTGTACCTCCGTTACATTGACTATGTTAGGTCGCTGATTCCACTAGCAGTGGTAATGGAGAATGTACCCGACGCCTTGAACTATGGCGGGCACAATATATGCGAGGAAGTATGCGAAGTACTGTCTGAAGAAGGATACTCCTGCCAGTATACAATGCTAAACGCGGCCTTCTACGGCGTCCCTCAAATGCGCGAACGCATGTTTTTGTTCGCGTGGCGTAAAGAACTTGAGTCCACTATCACGTTGCCCGAACCTACGCACTATGTGCAGCTGCCAGCAGGATACGAAGGAACACGTGCCGTTGCACTTAAGACTGTACGGAATCAGGCGTTGTTCAGAACTCGCGGAACGGCTGGTAGTGCCCAATTTTACATGGCCGCTCCGATCCCTGCGCCTACACTTCCTCGCGCTGTCACCGCCAAGGAGGCGACGGAAGACCTGCCTCCCATTCTGGGACATCTCGATGGGTCGATTCGACGCGGAACCCGCCGCTTTACAGACTATGTCAAGTATCGCATGTATGGAGCTAAGCTGAATAGCTACTGTCGGCTTATGAGAGAATGGCCAGGGTTCGCTTGCTCTGACGGGGTCAAAGATCACGTGATCCGCTCGCTACCTCGCGACTATCAGATATTTCAGGCAATGAAGCCTGGCGACCAATATCCGCAGGCTCACCGGATAGCACTGAGCCTCTTCGAAGAACGCCTAGCTGAATTGGCCAAGTCAGGTCAACGGCTAGCAGTCGGCTCCCCAGAATACGAAAGCCTCAAGAAGTCGATCGTTCCACCGTACGATCCCAGCAAGTTCCCCAACAAGTGGAGGAAAATGGAGGCCGACCTGCCGGCCCGAACCCTACTGGCACATCTTGGCAAGGACTCGTACTCGCATATTCACTACGACAGTGGCCAGGCAAGAACAATCTCTGTCCGGGAAGCGGCGCGATTGCAGTCATTTCCAGACGGTTTCATATTCGCTGGCACTATGAATCCGGCGTTCAGGCAAATTGGCAATGCAGTTCCGCCACTCCTGGCGAATGCCATCGCACATTCTGTCCTTGGGGTACTGGGGGTGACGCCTGCCGAACCGCCGTTGAACCAACGCCTGCTTTGAAGGCGGCATCAAGAGGGGCATATGCCAAATCGATCCAGGTCTTACATACTCATTCGCCAATTGACGGCTTCCGATCTCGGGTGGTTTGCTGAACCGCGTCGAAGTGGCCAGGTGGCCAGCAAACAACGAGCGATAAACATAAATACGGTCGTCGTGTCTCAAATACTGTCGCCGACCGAGATCGCCTCGGCGCAGGTTACAGTGCGGGCGAAATGCGTATACCCGCACTGCGATGAGGATCAAGTACGACCGCTTTCAAAAATCGGCAAGAATTGGCGACTTGGTGGACCGAAAGTTTCTGGAGTCGCGTTTCGAGCACTTCGAGAAGGAGATTTTTGGATTTCCCACATCGAAGTCACGGCCGAGCATTCCTATTGCTGCTACTGGACTGTTGTGATGGCAGCCGAATCTCCGGATCATCACAACGCGATTCTGGAGACGTACGGTCCTCAACTCGTCAACCGCATGCTATGCATGCCGATCTCTACCGAGAGCGATGATGTCTTTCAGAAACTTATCACTGAACCCGGAGAGCGACAGGTAAACGAAAAGCCTAGCAAGGGGCGTGCGAAGCAGAGCACATCGATCCGCGAGCGACTGCAACAACCCCATATCTTGCAGGAGATGATGCGGACCGCACTCTCCCTATCAGCAAGAGCGCAACAGGATTTCCTGGTGATGCTGGAAAAGGTCGCAGAATCTCTACGCGATCTCTTGCTGTCGGAAAGGCTGATCCGTACGGTGCACATTGACCATGCGGCGCTCTGGTCAGAAGTGGCCGAAGTTCCGCTCGCCTTCGTCGATGGGGGAATGGCAAGCATCGGCACATTGGGAGCCGAGCCGATAGCTGTGCGAGTCGGCAGCTACGTAGTAATTCCCGGTCGTTCCGACCGCAATCGAGAAAGCTTTACCATCGAAAAGCAACTGGTTGACGAACTGTTCGAAGCGACGCCGGGCAATGGCATCTTCGACGACGTTTTTGACGATGTCGGCAAGCTGCGCGAGACCGCTCGAATCACCGTCGAAGCAGCTGGAGCGCTATCGGCACTATCCCACCCATTTGCGCCAGCCTATGTGTTCCTTCACGGTGCCTTAGTTAACCCGGTTTCGCCTTATGCGCTTGAGGGATTCCCGGACTTCACAACAACCGGCATTCAGCGTCTCCTGCCTCCGGCTGAGCACCATCGAACAGGGCGAGATCGCAACTTTGTCAGTGTGTACCTGCGTCAACTTGAACTATTAAAGGCAGCGCCTGTCACCATCTGCGGTGTCGTGGAGCGGGCCTCGACATCCTCGATTGTTACACGGGCCGTTCTCGACCGGATAAAACATAGTGATTCTAGCCCCGGACCATCTGTCATCGAGGAATTGTGGTCGGGAATCCGCGACTACCGTTTGACAGATGCCGTTCTGTTTCACGCACTGCTCGACGAAGGCGAGTATCTCGCACCTGTTACAATCAACCGCAACGACATTCGGCGCGCACCCGACGAATGGAAGCAGTTTATCAGCAGGTACCCTAATCCTGTTGTGACGTATATTCGAATGGGCGATTTGGCACCACCTATCCGTTGCGAGTTTTTTTCCGAGCCCCCCGCCGGTTTTGATCTTGCCTTACGCATCATAGTGCATTCCTGCCGCCTGATGCCGCATTACGCATTTCCCGCAGGGCTTGATATCGTGGACAAGTTCGCGAAAGTGCCTAACTGGATGAGCCGCCCGATTAACAATGTTCTTGCGGTTCAGGTTCTTAAGAAGGCGCTTCAATGCGGGAATTCTGCGGTTTTGGCCGAAGCAAAAAAGCTAATATCCGGAACTGCCCGCGACTGGATGTTCCGTCCCAAGTATGACAGCTAGGTAAATTGCAATGGGTAAAACAAATACATGGGAAACGATCGGAACGGTTGTTGGAAATGCAAGCACAAGCGAGTTTGCTTTCATCCTTAAGAGCTTCAAGTCTCGGGTAGGAGATCTTGTTGCGGTACGCATGGACGTTCCGGACGAGACGTATTCCGGAACTCGTCCAATCATTGTCTGGGGACGAGTCGTCGCGATTACCCGATTCAATCCTTTTTTTCCGTACGAGGCCGCGCAGGAATTGTCTCAGGAAGGCATTTCGCTTGTCGATACCGTCCTGTCCAACAGTCGCGATCAACTGGAGGCAACCGTTCTCATCCTTGGATGCACCGCTACAAACGACTTTACAAGCATTTACCCGTTGACGTACCCGGTACAGCCAGCGGCCGATGTCTGTTATCCCCCAGCAGAAGCGATCCGTGATTTGCTAGCCGGAGGGGTTCCCGGGCACACTCCACTTCACATTGGTACATTGATCGCGCGGCAGGACGTGAACGTAGAGGTCTCTGCAGACCGCGTGGTGTCGCGCCATATGGCAATTCTTGCCATGACCGGTGGTGGCAAGACCGTTGCGGCCCGCCGCATTCTGCGCGAATTGATTAACCGCAGATACCCCGTACTTATTCTTGACCCGCATGGCGATTACCTGGGGTTGTGGCAAAAACGCACACTTTTCCCAAACGCGAAAATTCAACTTTTGTATCCCCACATCTCAATGACTGAGCAGAATCGCGGGATTGTTGAAGTCTTGATTGGGAAAATGACACCCGGCCTGACAGAGCCACAGCGAGAACAGCTGACAAATCTGCTTGTCGGACATGCCCCCAAGGCCGGGGAGTCTGTGCTGTCTTATATCAAGAGACTGCTGTCTGCAATCGAACAGAGAATCACAAATGCCGATAATAGGGCAAAGCTTCCAACACTGCACGTCGTCCGCAGATCGCTTGGAACTGTCAGAGACCGCCTTGAGAGAATGGAGCAGACAAACGAGCGGATGCGGAGGCAGTTAAGGGCTCTTAAGTTCACACAGCTCCCAGACCCGGAAGGTCAACCAGAAGGAATCGTGGCTCCGGGAAAGATTTCAATCCTGTACCTCGGAGGCTATGACCACCTGACCCAGACAACGATTGCCTCCATTGTACTGGAAGCACTCTATGAACATAGGGCCAACCTTTCAAATCGCATTCCGCCTTTTCTCACGTTAATCGAAGAGGCACACACGTTCATCCCTTCGGCGCGCGAAGGTGCAGGTGATGTTCCCTCGCTTGAGACCATTCGTAAAGTAATTACCGAAGGACGCAAATTCGGCACTGGCCTGCTACTGGTAAGCCAGCGCCCGAGCCGAGTGGATGAAACAATTCTCGCACAATGCAACTCCTTTCTTATTCTTCGGCTTGTCAACCCGCGCGATCAGAACTACGTAAAGCAGATCATGGAAAACCTTGACGAGAAGGATGCGAGGATGCTGCCGGGGTTCGGCCCCGGACAAGGAGTAGTCTCAGGTCAGGCGGTACGCTTTCCGCTTCTGGTAAAGATCAAGATGGATGATGACCTGAGATACGACGGTTTGGGTGACGAAAACTTTATCCAACAAGTGAACGAATGGCGGCCAGATGAAAAGGCCACTGTCCGTCAACGCGTAGCGCAGAATGCAAGAGAAATTGCAAGGCTACCTACGCGCCGAAAGAAGGGCATGAAGCGAAACAGCCGTTAACGGTACCGCAATGGGCTATCAGTATGCCCACCTGGATTATGATGAGATGGCGATAACTAACAGTGATGGTCGACTGGAGGGCGGGCTTTTGGCTCATCAAGGCTGTGAAGTGCCGTTATATGCAATGGCTGCAGGTCGCTGTAAACCGAGATGAATGCCCCAGAGAGGACGGTGAAAAGAACTATGGCGCGATGGTATTTCAAGCGACTGGCCCCAGGCGACACCAATCGCGATCCGATTCAAAGTGAATTCTTTGCGAGTGAATCCATTGATGACAGCGCTGATGCTTTAGTGCGAGAAGGCATCCAGAATACTCTGGACGCCCGGCGAAGGGGTGAGCCAGCCCGTGTGCGCATTAGCATATCCGGTGAAGAGAAAGCGTTGAGCTTCGAGGCAATCGAGCAGTATCTGGATGGAATCTGGCCCCATCTTCGTTCACCAGACAATGGACTGCACAATGCACCGGCTCCGACAGAGCGGTGCCAGTATCTGGTATTTGAAGACTTTGGAACGACCGGATTAGAGGGGGATCCGCTGCAGTGGCGGAAGATTGCTGGAGAACGAAACAGCTTCTTCAATTTCTTTCGTTCAGAAGGATACTCCGAGAAGGGAGAAACTGACCGCGGGCGCTGGGGGGTCGGAAAGACGGTTTTTCCTCGTGCAAGCCAAGGAAATATCTTCTGGGGAGTAACCGTCCGTGAGTCGGATCGTAAGTCCCTGTTGATGGGGCGCACGATTCTGAGGTCCCACTCTATCGGCGATGAGCTGTTCGTCCCTGACGGCTACTTCGGCGTGCAAGGAGATGGCGCTCTCGTTCTTCCAATTGACGACTCCAAGTACATTCAGCAATTCTGTGAGACCTTCGGTCTGCAGCGAGGCAGTGAGCCTGGCCTATCGATCGTTGTGCCGTGGTACGACTTGAACGGAGTAAGCTTTGAAAGACTTTGGCAGGCGGTCGTGCGAGGGTACTTTTACCCAATTGTGACCGGTGAACTCACCGTCAGCCTCACCGATGAACGAGGAGAGACATTCGACCTTACGGCAGATTCGATCCTTCCTGTGATACGGAAGGCCCCTGGCGACCTGCAGGCCGCGATGGCACCAACCATTGAACTTGCCCGCTGGGCATGCAGTGCAGGCAAGACGGAACTGAAAACGCTGAACCGCCCGTCCGACAGGGGGGCTTTGCGCTGGTCGGCAGATCTCATCCCGGAGGATGTCGCAGTCGCGGTTCGCGAGAAGCTTCAAAGCGGCGGTCGGATTGCGCTCCGCGTCCCGATGCCGGTTCGACAGAGGGGAAAACCTGCACAGTGGTCGCACTTTGATCTATTTCTTGTGCGGGATGGCGAGGAAAAGCGCGGACGTCCCACTTTCGTACGTGAAGGGATCATCATTCCTGATGTTCGAGGGCGCACCACGCACGGAATCCGTGCGCTGGTCGTTATCGAAGACAAACCGTTGGCAACGATGCTTGGCGACGCGGAGAATCCTTCGCATACGCAGTGGCAAAAGGGCTGTGCGAACTACAAGGATAAGTATCTTTTTGGTCCCTCCAACATTCAGTTTGTCACCGACTCCGTGGCAGAAGTGGTTCGCCTGGTAACGGAGACCGACCGGGAGTGCGATCCGACGGTGTTGATTGACTTGTTTTCGTTACCGGTGCAGCCGGAGGGCAATCCCCCGGCGAAAGCCCGCGTGAAGGAGCCGCAGTCTGCTCCTGGGACAATTACGCGAGGCAGCGTAGACGCCCCTGTTTCAAGGCCACGTGCTTATCGGCTTCAAAAGGTGGATGGTGGCTTCCAGATCAGCAGGGGGGACGAAGGGGCTGGTGTTCCCGAATCGCTAAGGATTCGCGTCGCGTACGATGTACGACGCGGCAGCCCTCTTAAGAAGTATGACGAGGCAGATTTTGACCTCAGCAAGAGACCTATTCAGGTTGCCGAGAGGATTGGCGTCGAAGTGCTGCGACAGTCACGGAATACTATGGAGGTAAAGATACTTCGACCTGATTTTCGATTGCGGGTCACAGGGTTCGACGCAAACCGGGACCTTTACGTGAGCATCACCGCGCGGAAGGGCGATAGCGATGCCAATCAATCGTCTTAATTATACGAATAGAAGGCGGATAAACCATCGAGATGCGCGCATCGTTATCCGTGAGCGGGAGAACAGCCCGCCGGAGTTTGACGCACACTTGAAACTCGGCGATTACAAGCTTCCGGCAGATGCCTTGGTGTTCGTTGAAGCATATCGGCAAACGCGATGGATGCGGTTTGCTTTCGGGGAAGTGCGAGCGATCGTCCCGCCAGTTGACAGAACACTTTCCGAATTCGACAGCGCCGAGGGCATACAGTTTCGGGTTCGGGTTACCTCAACATCCGGCCGCAAGGGAGTCATGCTGGCGGAAGCGGACAAGATTCGGCCTAAACGCAGCGATGACACCGATGACGAGCGGGTGCCACTTCTGCCCGTGCAGCCGGCGGAACTTGGGCATCTTGTGTGGAAACTGGACTTCACCAGTGATCCGGTGCTTCTCATCAACAAGTCACTTGACTGGCGAGCTGTTGCCAGCTCTCCATCTTTTCGTTCATTAGTTTGTCCTGCCGCGCTTCGTGAGGTATTGATCCGCATTCGCTTTGAGGAGGTATACCCGGACCTTGATGACCCGGAAGACTGGAAGGCCAAATGGATTCTTTTTGGGAGCAGTCTCCCTGGTTGTGGCGATGTGCCGGAGGAAGAGGATTGGGATCCTTTCGAGGAATGGATTGAGATGGTGACGGAAGCGTTTGCTTCCCAGGCAAATTCGATCGGGCTTTTCAACGAGCATTGGCACGGGGAGGCAAGCCGGTGACTCTGGTCAGGGAGCTAAATGAAGAAGGAATTCGGCGATTTGTCGAGTTTCTCGTCTCACTCAGTACCGATACCCCGCAAGGCCGGCCTGTGGATATTCTTACGGACAGTCGCACATCTCAAGGCTTGGCGTCTGACATCACAATAGAGAACCGTAGCTTTTCAAGCCGATTCGATGCTGCTCAGTATCTCGACGAGAGGTTTCGGGCGTCGAAATTGGTGGACATTGAAACGAACCGCGGACTTTGGGCATGGCTGTCGCTATTCTATTTTGATCAACTGTGCCCTGCCGACAAGTCTGGTCGGAGGAAGCCAGGAGAACTGGCTCGATGGGTTCCAGAGGTAGCCAATTTCAGACGCTACTACCGGCATCTCCTCGCCGGTCCCTACCGCATTTACCGCGCGCACCGCGATTGTCCAGAACGAGCATTGGCTTTGCTTTATAACCCGCTAAGCAAACCAGGCGATATCGTTGAACAACTTGCATCTCGTCAGGAGTTTGTGACCAATAAGGCCGTCGTTGAAGCTGCGACCTGGCTGTATATCGATGGGGCATCCAGGACAGCCAAGAAAGGGGCTGGAGGTAAAGGGCCGGGTAGTGCACGGCGGTTTGCTGAGGTGTTGAATCAATTAGATGTTACGTGGGATCTTTATGCAATGTCGGCCGACGACCTTCTGTCAATCTTGCCGGCCGAGTTCAATCGGTTCAAAAAATCCTCAGCAGCGAACAGTGCATAATGCACGCAGCTCACAAACCGAGTTAAGCGAACGGCCAGTGAAAGATTATTGCCCTTCTGGGGTATGAGAGAGCCGACCTGCCGTTAGCCGAGAATCAATCGAGAAAGGACTGACAGATCTTAGTCAGCGGTGTTCGATTCAAGTGGTTATGGGCAGGCCGGCTGCATGCGTCTGTCACAGGTTTGCCATTACGCCGCAGGCGGCGAAGTCGCCAGGTGGCTATGGAAGTACCGGTACGCCTGCAGGGCGATACCGCTGGCCTGCCCCTGATTTCTGTACCAGGGCTTATGAGAGTTCAGGGTGAATCACTTGTTCCGCAGTGTGCTGCTGGAGGGAGGGCGTAGCCCGAACGACAGCAGCACACTGCGAAGCGAACG
>Ga0180216_1003631_pt1 | contig 12114 bp, 10 predicted proteins | sample eDN3rd37CBELigMG_FD_128879 | JGI IMG/M metagenome (GOLD analysis project Ga0180216, IMG submission 128879) | Enriched Miracle-Growth compost microbial communities from Emeryville, California, USA - eDNA 3rd pass 37_C BE-Lig MG (version 2)... ...
CACCATCCAGGGTGGCGCCCAGGCGCTGCTCGCCGAGCACGCCGCGCACACCGTTCTCCCGGGTTTCGTGGCGACCGACTTCCAGGCCCACTATCTGTCGCAGGTGAAGGTGGGACCGGCCCGGTCCCACGTCACAGTTGTCCGTGAGACGAAGGACCATGCGATCGTCGACGTGCGTCTCGTGGACGCCGGAGCCGACGATCAGGTGCTCGCCCTGACGACGGTCACCCTGCGACGCCTGCCGTTCTCCTGATGCGCGTGTTGTCGGAGTCACCACATGCGACCCGGTAGGCCCGGCTCCTCCGCCAGTACAGTTGATCGAAATCCGGCAGGAGCGAGAGGAGTCGACCGTGCAGAACGCCGTGTTCTACTCGCTCGTCGCGATGTGTTCGTTGTTCGCCGCGTCGACGTGGTGCCTCTCGCGCCCCCACCTGCTGTCGAGCTCGGCCGCGTTCGTGGCCTCCGGACTCTGGGTGCTGATGAACGGCCCACTCGAAGGTCGCGTGCTGTACTCGGTGACGCCGAACCACGGATTGACCGAGGCCGACCTGCTCTCGGGAGTGGGCGTGTGCATCGCAGCCTGGGGGTTCTGGACGACGCGGAACCGCCGGCGCCGTCGGCGTTCGCAGCGGCCGGCGTCGTACCGCAGGCATCCCGACGGGTCCCGAGCCATGCCGACCCCCGTCTTTCCTGCGGGTAGCGACGTCGAAACAGGCCCCATCCGCCGCAAAGCAGGCTGAGCGTTCCGGTTCGACCCCGAGAAGATTTTTCAGGTCTCGTTTCAGTATCGGCTCTGGACGAGTGACCAGTCGTCACCTAAGCTCCAAAGCGGCCACGGCGTAGGTGGCCGTGTCTCCCTAGAGTCCTCCCCGACACAGGAGATACAGCGCGAGGCCCCGCCGGCTCCTCCCCTCGAATCGCTGGCGGGGCCCTTCCCTGTCTGCCTCCCCGACGACAGGGGCAGATCGAATGGTAATCAGGTCCCGATGTCCGATTCGTCCTACATTCGAACGAAACTCCGGGTAACCCTTGTGACCTTCGTCTCTGCGGCGCTGTTCACAGCATAGAGCAATCTGCTCACTCGCGTGCATAGATCTTTCTGGAGTTCACCGAAAGATCAACTGGCAGAGTGCGCGCAGTAGTCGACGGCAACCACCCGAACACACGAGCCCGCCCGCACCGATTCGGTGCGGGCGGGCTCGTAGGCGACGGAGCTATACCGGTTCGGGTTCCTTCACCTCGTGCGTCGCAGCTTCCTGCTGCGCGGCCTCGAGCTTCAGGCGCTGTCCGAGGACCGACTTGCGGCGGCCGTAGACGAAGTAGACCGCCACGCCCGGAACCATCCAGACCGCGAATCGGATCCAGGTCTCGACCGACAGATTGAGCATGAGCCAGCCGCAGGCGAGGACCGCGAGGATCGGGACCAGCGGCACGAGCGGCACCCGGAATCCGCGGGGCAGATCGGGGCGGGTGCGACGGAGCACCATCACGCCGACGCAGACCAGGACGAAGGCGAACAGGGTGCCGATGTTGACCATCTCCTCGAGCACACCCATCGGGAACACCGCGGCGAGGACGGCCACCACACCACCGACGATCAGGGTGATGCGCACGGGCACACCCTTGTGGTTCGTGACGGCGAGTTTGCGGGTGACGAGTCCGTCGCGGGACATCGCGAACAGCACGCGGGTCTGGCCGAGCATCATCACCATCACGACGGTGGTGAGGCCGGCGAGACCGCCGATGTTGATGGCCATCTGCGCCCAGGTGACACCGTGTGCTTCGAAGGCCGTGGCCAGCGTGGCGCTGCCGTCACCGACCAGTTCGCTGCCGGTGCGCAGATCGGTGTACTTGACCATGCCGGTGAGCACGAGGGTGACGCCGACGTAGAGGACGGTGACGATCGCCAGCGAACCGAAGATTCCGCGGGGCAGTGCCTTCTGGGGGTTCTTGGTCTCCTCGGCGGTGGTGGCGACGACGTCGAAGCCGATGAAGGCGAAGAAGACCAGGCTCGCCGCGGCGAGGAGGCCGTACCAGCCGTAGGTGCTGCCGCCCGCACCGGTAAGCGCCGAGAACAGCGACTGGTGCATGCCGGACGCGGTGCTCTGGGCCTCCTCGGCCGGCGGGACGTACGGGGAGTAGTTGGACTTGTCGATGTAGAAGATGCCGACGACGATGACGAGCAGGACCACCGCGACCTTGATGGCGGTCACGACGGCGGAGACCCGCGACGACATCTTGGTGCCGACGGCGAGGATGATCGTGATGGCGCCGACGATGAGCAGCGACCCCCAGTCGACCGTGATCGGTCCGAGGTCGATCGACGCATTGCCGCCGAACATGCCCCCGAGATACATCGACCATCCCTTGGCGACGACCGCGGAGGCGAGGGCGAACTCGAGGATCAGATCCCATCCGATGATCCAGGCGACGAATTCACCGAAGGTGGCATAGGAGAAGGTGTAGGCGCTGCCGGCGACCGGCACCGCGGAGGCGAACTCCGCGTAACACAGCGCGGCGAGACCGCACGCGATCGCGGCGAGGACGAACGCCAGCGAGATGGACGGTCCGGCGAGATTGCCGGCGGTGCGAGCGGTGAGGGTGAAGATTCCGGCTCCGACCACGACGGCGACGCCGAACACGGTCAGATCCTTGGCGGTCAGTTCTCGTCGTAGCCGCGAACCGGGTTCGTCGGTATCCGCGATCGACTGTTCGACGGATTTGGTCCGCCAGATGCCGACTCCGGGCATTGTGTGCTCCTCGGGGTGATTGCGGCGCCCGCCACGCCCGGTCCGGGCGAGGGGTAGGCATGTCGCTCACTTCGCGCGCATTACGTTGCAGCAAGCCGTGTTTGCGTGAGCATTTGATGCAGCAATCATGGCACTGGCTCGTGAAGTGTCAATATCTTTCTGATCAGTTGAGCATTATGCTCGAGTGGTGACGCGCATCACAACGGAAAGGGTGTCATCGTGTTCAGTCTCGACCGGCTCGACGCAGCTCTCCTCGGAGAGCTCACTCGCAATCCCCGGGCAGGAATCGTCGACCTGTCGGCGAAGCTCGGTGTCGCCCGCAACACCGTGCAGTCGCGCATCAGAAAACTCGAGGAGTCCGGTGCCGTCACCGGATACCGACCGGTCGTCGACCTGCCGAAGCTGGGTGTGCCGCTGCAGGCGTTCATCGGCGCCGAGCTCGTCCAGGCGCGGATGGGGCATGTGATCGCCCAATTGGGCCGATTCCCCGAGGTTTTGGAAGTACACGCGACGACGGGCCGGGAGGATCTCCTGATCCGGATGGCCGCGCAGTCCCAGGAGGACCTCCTGCTGGTCCTGGAGCGGCTCCACGCCATCGAGGGCGTCGCGCACACCACCACGACGCTCGCGCTCACCACGCCGATCGAGTACCGGACGCAGCCGCTCGTCGAGCACATCACCCGCGATGCGGGGCACGGGCGTTCGTCGTCGGCCGGAAATTCCTGAAGACACGAGAAGGGGAGGCACCTCGCGGTGCCTCCCCTTGTTCCCCTGTGCGGATCAGTTCCCTGTGCGGATCAGGCAGTATCGATGCGGCGCTCGGCGATCCGGTTGGCCGCTGCGCCCGGCGTGACGCCGAGAGTGCTGGAGACGTCGAAGATCTCGGCGGTGCGCTCGAAGATCGACTCCACTCGTGTGCGGACGACGTCGGCGGCGGATCCGTCGACCTCACCGGCGACCTGGATCAGTCCGCCCGCGTTCGCGACATAGTCGGGCACCCAGACGATTCCGCGCTTGCCCAGCAGTCCCTCCACCTCGGGCTGCGCGAGCTGGTTGTTGGCCGCACCGCACACGAGACGTGCGTCGAGGTGGGCAGCGGTGGTCGAGGTCAGCGTGCCGCCGAGGGCGCACGGCGCGTAGACGTCGGCGGACGAGGCGACGACGTTGTCGGTGACCTGCGCCGGGAACTCGTCGACCACGCGGGCGATCGCGGCGGGGTTCACGTCGGAGACGATCACCTCGGCACCGTCGGCGACGAGCAGCTTCACGAGCTCGTATCCGACCTTGCCGAGACCCTCGACACCGACCGTGCGACCCGCGAGAGTCGTTTCGCCCCAGACCGTCTGAGCGCCGGCACGCATGGCCTGGAAGACACCGAGCGCGGTCAGCGGCGAGCTGTCGCCCGATCCGCCGGCGGCGACGGTGCGTCCCACGGCGTGGGCGGTGTGCCGGCCCACCACGTCGAGGTCCTCCGCGCGGGTTCCCACGTCGGCGGCGGTGATGTAGCGACCACCGAGCGACTCGACGAATCGTCCGTAGGCGGCGAGCAGTTCGTCGTTCTTGTCCATCTTCGGATCACCGATGATGACGGCCTTGCCGCCACCGAGGTTCACACCCGACACCGCGGCCTTGTAGGTCATGCCCCACGACAGTCGCAGCACGTCCTCGAGCGCCGACATCTCGTCCGCGTAGGGGTAGAAGCGGGTGCCGCCGAGGGCGGGGCCGAGTGCGGTGGAGTGGATCGCGACGATGGCGCGCAATCCGGTGGCCGCGTCGTGATGGAACACGACCCGCTCGTGCGGACGGTCGGTCAGGCGGGCCGAGCGGCCGAACACGCCGTCGGACGTGGTGAACTCGGGGAGGTCGAGGGCAGAGGTGGTCATCGGTGGGTTCCTTTGCAGCAGAGGGTGTACGTGCGTCAGAAGTCGGTGTCGATGCCGAGCTCGGCGAGGCGGGCCCGGTACTGCTCGACGGAGCGGAGCTTGACGTCCTCGTAGCCGCGCACCATGTCGGGCAGGGCCGCGATCTCGGCGGCGCGGTCGTAGGAGTCGACGTCCAGGTCGGCGGCGAGCCGCTGGATCGTGGCGGTGTAGTGGGCGAGCAGAGCACGCTCGACGCGGCGGACGTGGGCGTAGCCGAAGGGATCGAGCTTCGTGCCGCGCAGACGCTTCGCCTTGGCCAGAGCCTTCAGCGCGACATGCGATTTCGGTCCGAAGCCGACCTTCTTCTCACGGCCGAGTGCGCGCAGCGCCGGCGGGTGCAGGCGGTAGGTGAGCTTGCGCCCACCGGGGACCTGGCCCTGTACCTCGTCGAGGAAGGCCGGGTCGACGAGCATGCGGGCGACCTCGTACTCGTCCTTGTAGGCGGTGAACTTGAACAGTCCGCGGGCGACGGCCTCGCTGAAGTCCGTGCGGTTCGTGACGCGACGCTCGGCTTCCCAGGCTGCCTGCACCTGCGCGATGTAGCGGGTGGCGAGGGCTTCGCTCTGGAAGTCGATCAGCGACGCGGCGCGGATCCGCACGAGCCGCTCGACCTCACCGGTGAAGGTGGTGCCGGCGAACAGACGCTCCGGTGCGACGGTGGCGGCGCGCTCCGTGCGGGCCGGTTCGGTCGCGGCGGCGAAGGCCGCGGGATCCGCGACGGCTACCCGGCCCCAGCGGAAGGCGGCGATGTTGGTCGCGACGGCCACACCGTTGATCTCGATGGCCTCCTCGATGGCCTCGGCGGGGATCTCGAGTCCACCGAGCTGGTGGGCGGCGCCCACGACGAGGAAGTTCGCGGCCGAGGTCTCACCGAACAGCGCCTGGGCTGCGGCGAGGGCGTCGAACGAGACGGTCGTGCGGGTCGCGGTGTCGAGGCGGGCGAGCAGGTCCTGCTCGTCGGGGTGCCGGACGGAGCGGTCGTAGACCATGTCGCCGGTGGGGACGCGGCTCGTCGACGCGACCGCCACGGTCTCCTCACGGTTCGCGTAGGCGAGGTTCTTCGGCTCGGTCGCGGTGAGCAGGTCGAGCGCGAGCAGAGCGGTGGCACCGCCCGGGCCGACGCGGTTGCCGGGCTCGAGTCCGTCGGCGGCGAAGCGCAGGTGGGAGACCACCGGGCCGGCCTTCTGGCTCATGCCGATCTGGTCGAGCGACTCGACCTCGAACCCGGCGCGCAGCGCGGCCGTAGCGAGCACCTGGTTGACGGTGACGATGCCGGTGCCGCCGATGCCCGCGAGGAAGACGTTGCGGGTGCCCTTCGGGGTGTCGATGGCGGCGTCCGGGATGCGCGGCGGGGTCGGAGCCTTGCGGCGCTTGGGCTTCTCCGGCGACGTCTCGACGGTGACGAAGGACGGGCAGTCGCCGTCGAGGCACGAGTAGTCGGTGTTGCAGGAGGTCTGGTCGATGCGGGTCTTCGAACCGAACTCGGTGTCGACCGGCTGCACCGACAGGCAGTTGCTCTTGACGCCGCAGTCGCCGCAGCCCTCGCACACCGCTTCGTTGATGACGACGCGGGTGGTGCGGGCGGGCAGGGTGCCGCGCTTACGCTGACGGCGCGCATCGGCGGCGCAGTGCTGGTCGTAGATGAGCACGGTGACGCCCTCGATCTCGCGCAGCAGCTTCTGCGCCTCGTCGAGCCGGTCGCGGTGCCAGACCTCGGTGCCGCGGGCGAGGGTGCGCTTGCGGAGGCGCTTCGGCTCGTCGGAGCAGATGATGATCTTGCGGACACCCTCGGTGGTGAGCTTGTGGGTCAGCGCCGGGATCTTGAGGGCGCCTTCGGCGTCCTGCGCGCCGGTCATCGCGACGACGTCGTTGTAGAGCAGCTTGAAGGTGATGTTCACGCCGGCGGCGACGCACGCCTGGACGGCGAGCTGGCCGGAGTGGAAGTAGGTTCCGTCGCCGAGGTTCTGGAACATGTGGCCGATGTCGGTGAACGGCGCCTGCCCGATCCACTGCGCACCTTCGCCGCCCATCTGGGTCAGGCCGGTGACAGCGCTGTCCTTGCGGCCCGACAGGGTGACGAGGGTGTGGCAGCCGATGCCGCCGCCGCCGATCGAACCCTCCGGCAGTGCGGTGGAGCGGTTGTGCGGGCAGCCGCTGCAGAAGTAGGGGGTGCGCTGGGTGGACAGCACCTCGAGCGACAACTGCGGCAGGGGTGCGGGGCCGAGTTCGACGTGGCCGCGCAGCACGCGACGCAGCGGGCCGCGCAGGCGACCGGCGGTGAGTTCACCGTCGACGGGCACGAGCGGGCGGCCGTCGGCGTCCTTCTTGCCGACGATCTGCGGGGCGTTCGCGGTGCCGTAGAGGATCTCGCGGATCTGGGTCTCGACGAAGGCGGTCTTGTCCTCGACCACGATCAGTTCGTCGAGGCCGCGGGCGAATTCGCGGACGATCTCGGGACCGATGGGGTACGGCATGCCGATGCGCAGCAGGCGGATGCCGGCGCGGTGCAGCGCGGCGTCGTCGACGCCCAGGTCGAGCAGGGCCTGACGCAGGGCGTCGAAGGTGGTGCCGGTGGCGGCGAGGCCGACACGGGCCTGCGGCGGATCGACCTCGATCACGTCGAGGCCGTTGAGGCGGCCGTACTCCTGGACGATCTTCCAGCGCGGTCCGTAGAGGTCGGCCTCGGCGATGACGCTGTCGCCGGGCGCGGCCATGGGACGCTGCTTGTAGACGAACGGCCGTCCTTCCCATTCGATCTCGGGGACCGTGATGGGCAGGTCGGAGATGGAGCCGTCGACGGACCAGGCGCCGTCGGCGACATCCGCGACGATCTTGAGGGCGACGAGACAGCCCGAGGCACGCGACAGCGCGACGCCGTGCAGGCCCATGGTGACGATCTCGGCGGCGTTGCGCGGGAACAGGACCGGGATGCCGAGGGCGGAGAGGGACCGCTCGCTGACGGCGGGCACGGTCGACGACTTCGACGCGGGGTCGTCGCCCACCATGAGCAGCACGCCACCGTTCGGGTTCACCCCGTACATGTTGGCGTGACGCAGCGCGTCGGTGGCGCGGTCGAGTCCGGGGCCCTTGCCGTACCAGACGCCGACGACGCCGTCGTGGGTCGGTGTGCCGGCGCCGAGCTGTCCCTGGCTGCCCCACACGGCGGTGGCGGCGAGTTCCTCGTTGAATCCGGGCACGAAGGTGATGTCGTGCTCGGCGAGGACCTTCGGCATGCCGTGGAGCATCTTGTCGAGACCGCCGAGGGGGCTGCCCTGGTATCCGGAGACGAAGGTCGCCACCCGGCGACCGTCCCGCATGGCCCGCACCTGCTGCTCGACGAACAGGCGGGCGATGGCCTGCACGCCGGTGAGGAGCACGGTGCCGGAGCCCGAGCGATATCGGTCGTCGAGGTCGTAGGGAAGTCGTTCGCTCTCCCGGATTACGGTCTCGGTCATTGCGTACCACCCGTTCTTCGTCGCGGCGTTCGATTGTGTCTGCGCCACTTCGATCGCGTCATTTGGTACAGCAATGGTGGATTGAGCTAGGCGATCTCGTCAACAAAAGATTTTCGAGCGCATCATTTCGCTCAAATGTGACGCACCGCACACACCTGAAGTGTGCACGGTGCTCAGAATCACCACCCGCCGCGAGCACGGGTGGTTCCACCTCTCCCCCGGTTCACGGACCCGCCGGAGGCGCGGACCGGGTTGCCGTCGCCGCCGGGAGGGTAGCCCTCGGTAGCCGGTATCGGTGTCCGGACGCCGCACCCGGTGAGGTGCTGCCGGTTCAGACACAGAGCCGGCAGCACCGTCCGGGCCCCTTCATTCCGGGTTACTGCATCCGGGGTTACTGCGCCGTCAACGCGAACGGTTCATCATCCCGGTCCCCATCGCGGCCGTGGCCAGACCGAGAACACACACGACCACGCCCACGATGATGTGGGACCAGATCATGGATGTACTGGTCTCGACGCCACTGACCAACCACGGCGAGAAGATCAGCCACAGACCGAGCAGCGGCGCGACGAACGCCAGGCCGTGGGTGCGGCCGTAGGCCGAACCGAGCGCCATGGCGAGCAGTGCGACCGCGAGGCCGCAGATCAGATTGGTGGTGGCGAGTGCCGTCTGATCGGCGAATCCGATGATCCAGGCGGATGCCGCCGCGTACAGACCGGCAACCATCATCAATCCGTCGGTGACCTGGACTGTGGGCTGTTCGCCCATCCGGTCGTAACGTTCGCGCATCTCGACGATGTCGGGATGGGTGTGCATTGCAGAATGAGCCGATGATGTCGACATTGTCCTCATCTCCTCGTGGGTGAGAAGTCCGAGGGGCCCTCCTGGGTCCGACACCATTATCGTCGTCCTGGGCGGGATGTTGCCGTAGGGCAGAAAGTCCCTACTTGGTGATCTCGGGCGTGATCGACGGCGTCAGTCGGGTGTCGCGTCGGGGACGAGGACGGCAGCGCCGCGCACGCGGTCGCCGGCGAGATCCGCCAGCGCGCGGTCGGCGTCGTCCAGCCCGTATCGCATGGTCGCGACCCTGATGCGGTGCTGCCCGGCGAACGCGAGGAACTCCCGGGAGTCCTCTCGGGTATTGGCGGTCACCGACCGGATCTCGCGCTCGTAGAACAGGTGCCGCTGATAGTTCAGCTGTGGGACGTCGGTCAGGTGGATGCCGGCGATCGAGAGGATGCCGCCGCGGTCGAGCGCTTCGAGCGCGGGCGGCACGAGGTTGCCGACGGGCGCGAAGAGAATGGCGGCGTCGAGGGGCACCGGCGGTGCGTCCGCGGCGCCCTGCACCGACGCGGCCCCGAGTTCGCGGGCAAGATCGCGCGCGTCCTCGCTCCTCGTCATGACGTGCACCTCGGCACCTCGCGCCAGGGCGACCTGCGCCGCGATGTGGGCGCTGCCACCGAAGCCGTAGATGCCGAGCCTGCCGCCGTCGGGGACCGAGGCGCGCTTCAACGCGCGGTAGCCGATGATGCCGGCGCAGAGCAGCGGGGCGAGTTCGACGTCGTCGTATCCGTCGGGCAGCGACAGGGCGAAGGCCGCCGGTACGGCGACGAACTCGGCGTACCCGCCGTCCTCGTCCCATCCGGTGTATCTCGAATTCGGACAGAGGTTCTCGTCGCCCCGGCGACAGTAGCGGCACTGCCCGCAGGTCGAGCGCAGCCAGGCCACGCCCACGCGGTCGCCGACGGCAAAGCCCTCGACCGCCTCCCCCGCCCGATGGACCACACCGACCACCTCGTGCCCCGGGACGACACCCACCCGGTGGACGGGGAGATCACCCTCCGTGACGTGCAGGTCGGTGCGGCACACACCGCACGCCAGCACGCGCACCAGCAGATCGTTCGGTCCGATCTCCGGCAGCGGAACGGATTCGAATCGCAGGGGGTGGCCGGCGACGGGGCCGGGTTCCACCACTCGCCACGCTCGCATCGATCGGGGTTCGTCCACGGCTCTCGCCTCCCGTGTGTTTGCCGATCTCGACACCGGTGAACCCCTTCTTACATGAGCAGCACAGAAGGTTCCGCCGATTCGCACGACACCGCTCAGGATGTCGTCACCATTCTCACCGAGGACCATCGGGAGATGCTCGAACTTCTGGGCCGAGCGGAGACCACGCTCGACGCGGAGGAGCGCCGCGACCTCACCGACTCCGTAATCGCCGAGGTGATGAGGCACTCCGTCGCCGAGGAGATGTTCGTCTATCCGGAGATGGAGAAGCACCTCCCCGGGGGCACGGAAGCCGTCGAGCACGACAAGAAGGAGCACGACGAGATCGTGCAGGTGATGAAGCAACTCGAGGGCGCCGACGCGTCGAGTGCGGAGTTCACGACCCTGGTGAAGAAGTTGCAGGAGCTTCTGAAGCACCACGCCGATGACGAAGAACCCGACCAGTTCCCGGCATTGAGGGCGCATCTCGGGCACGACACCCTCGTGGAGGTGGGCACCAAGGTGCAGGCCGCCAAGAAGCTGGCCCCGACCCGGCCGCATCCGTCCGCGCCGCATTCCGAACTGTTCCACAAGACCGTCGGCCCGGGAGTCGGCATGGTGGACCGACTGCGCGACGCCCTGACCGGACGCAATACCTGAGCGACCCGAACCCGACCCGGCGCGGCACCCCCGTCACGCCGGGTCGGGTTCGTCCGGTGCGCCGTCCCGAGCTCTCGTCCGGACGAAGAACGAGATCTTCCCGTTCGTCTCGAGCACCGCGAGATCGATGTCGGCGAACCGCCGGATTCCCTCCTGCCGCGCGGCGGCCATGAGGTCGTCGAGGGACAGACGTTCCCGTTTCAGGTTCTGCAGGTCGGGTTCGCCGTCCCGGACGATCACCACGGGGACCCCGTGGGTGATGCCGCGCATCCGCGGAAAGCGGGCGTTGATCATCGACAGGGCCAGGGTCAGCACCGCGAAGACACCGATGGTGAGGACCGCACTCGTCATGGACACGTCGTCCTGCGTGATCCCCTGCTGCACGAGATCTCCCATGGCCACGAACAGCACGAGCTGGAAGGTGCTCAGTTCGCCGACGCTCGACCGGCCGACGAGGCGGGTGATTCCCCACAGGAACAGGAACAGGACGAGCGCGCGGATCACGATCTCCATCAGGGCACCAACCAGGTATCGAAATAGATTGTCACTGCCGATTTCTCGCCGTCCATCACCGAGACGGAGCCCGATTCGCCCCGTTGTCGTCCGGACCGGATCCGCACGTCGAGCGCGAAGGTGAACTCGTCGCCGGGCGGCGGATCGAAGGTCAGGTACGCGAGCCCGCCTCCCGCGGTCTCCGAGGACGGTTCCGGCAACCGGCCCCGCATCTCGAGGATCTCGAAGTAGGACGTGTCGACCGCCAGGACGATCTCTTCGTCGAAGCCATCCTCACGGCGCACCGTCACCTCCCACGGGACGTCGAGCCCGGCACGCGCGATGCGCGGATAGGTCAGGTCGAGCTCGTACCCGCCGCCCTGCGCAGTGGCCGTCGAGCTCCGCACGCCGAGGAAGCCCAGCATCCCGGCCACCAGCACGATCACGAGCAGGGACGCTGCGGCGGTCCGCAACCGCGCGACACCCTTGCTGCGCGCAACCTTCCCGACATCGTCGAGGGTGGACTCCGGCCTGCTGTCCATTTCTCCACGTTGGCACAGGAGCAGCGTGCAGACGGTGTGTATCGACGGGGTGTTTGGGCTGCACGCCCATGGGTAGTCGCATATAGCACCACGGGCCAACCGAGGCGGCGTCGAGACGAGGCGCCGCGGGGTGCCTTCTCAGGCGCGCCTTCTCGCGCGACGCGTCTTCGCACGACAATCGGCATTCGAGGAGCAACATGTTTCGTCATACAGACCATCTGCAGTTCGACGTCAAGCCGGAGAAGCCCGACCCCGTCTACGCCCGCAAACTCCAGGAGTTGATCGGCGGAGCGTACGGCGAGATGAC
>Ga0180216_1003632_pt1 | contig 12114 bp, 10 predicted proteins | sample eDN3rd37CBELigMG_FD_128879 | JGI IMG/M metagenome (GOLD analysis project Ga0180216, IMG submission 128879) | Enriched Miracle-Growth compost microbial communities from Emeryville, California, USA - eDNA 3rd pass 37_C BE-Lig MG (version 2)... ...
CTCGCTGCCCGGCGTCGAGGTCGTCGCGAAGGGGAGCGTGCGGCCGGCGTTCGACGCCCATTGCCCGCTGATGAGCCTGCCGCTCGCCTTCGGCACCGAGCTCGCGACAGTGCCGGCCGCGGTGCCTTATCTCAGCGCGCCGGCTGAAGGAGCGGCCGCCTGGACGCAGCGCCTGCCGCAAGACGGCCGCCGCAAGATCGGCCTGTGCTGGTCCGGCAACGCCATGCATTTGCGCGACAAGGACCGCACCATCGCCTTCGAGGCCTTGGCGCCGCTGCTCGGAGCCGAGGCGAACTTCGTCGTCGTGCAGAAGGATATCCGCGAGACGGATGCGGCGGCGGTCGCAGCGCGGGGCGACGTGCTTCAGGCCGGCGCGTGGCTTGGCGATTTTGCCGACACGGCCGCGCTGCTGTCACAGCTCGATCTGGTGATCACCGTCGACACGAGCCTGGCGCATCTGGCCGGCGCGCTCGGCAAACCGGTGTGGGTGCTGCTGCCGCGCACGCCCGACTGGCGCTGGCTGCTCAATCGCGACGACAGCCCCTGGTATCCGACCGCGCGCCTGTTCCGCCAGACGGAGGCCAAGGGCTGGACGCCGGTGATCGCCCGCGTGCGCGCGGCGCTCGACGCGCAGCCTTAGAACCTGCAGCCGTAGGCTGCGCAAAGGCGCGTCCGCGCCGTGCGCACCCCCGGCCTCACAGGTTAGCGCTGCATCGCCCGCCACACGCGCTCAGGCGTCGCCGGCATCTCGATGTGGGTGACGCCGAACTCGGCCAGCGCGTCCACGATCGCATTGGCCACCGCCGGCATGGCGCCGACCGCACCGGCTTCGCCCGCGCCTTTGACGCCGAGCGGATTGGTCGGCGTCGGGGCCGGGCAGCTCTCCACGTCCAGCGCGGGGAAGTCGTGCGCATGCGGCATGGCGTAGTCCTGGAACGAAGCGGTCACGAGCTGGCCGGACGCGTCGAAATGGATGTCCTCCATCAGGATCTGGCCGGCGCCCTGCGCGATGCCGCCGTGGATCTGGCCGTGCAGCAGCTTGGGATTGAGCACGGTGCCGACGTCGTCGACCACGTTGTAGCGCACGATGTCGGTCTTGCCCGTCTCCTGATCGATCTCGACCTCGCAGATGTGGCAGCCGTTCGGATAGTTGGCGACGGGCGCGGTGTAGATCGCATTGGCGAGCAGGCCCGGCTCCATGCCCTTGGGCAGGTTCTTCGGCTCGAGCGACGCGGCCGCCAGCTCCTTGATGGTCAGCGTGCGGTTCGTCTTGGTCGAGGAGAACACACCCTCATCGAACTTCAGATCGGCTTCATCGAGCTGCAGCATGTGCGCGGCGATGGCCCGCGCCTTGGTCACGATCTTCTCGGCGGCGAGATGGAAGGCCGAGCCGCCAAGGCTCGAGGAGCGCGAGCCGCCGGTGCCTTCGCCGAAGAACACCTGGTCGGTGTCGCCCTGGATGTAATGGGCCTTGTTGGGATCGAGGCCGAGGCGGTCGCAGACGAGCTGCTTGAACACGGTCTCGTGGCCCTGGCCCTGGTTGTTGGAGCCGGAGAACAAGGTGACCGTGCCGGTCTTGTCGATGCGCACTTCGGCGCCCTCGTGGCTGGCCGCGCCGGCGCGCTCGATGGTGTACGAGATGCCGAGGCCGCGCAGCTTGCCGCGCTTCTGCGATTCCGCCTTGCGCGCCTTGAAGCCCTTCACGTCGGCCATCTCGACCGCCATGTCGGTCGCCTTCTCGAACTCGCCGCTGTCATAGGTGAAGGTGAGGGCGGTCTTGTACGGCATCGCGCTCGGCGGGATGTAGTTGCGCTTGCGCAGTTCGACGCCGTCGATGCCGAGCTGTCGCGCGGCGAGATCGACCATGCGCTCGATCACGAAAGCGGCCTCGGGCCGGCCGTTGCCGCGATAGGGGCGGATCGGGTTGGTGTGCGTGTAGACGGCGGTGATGTCGACGTGGATCGCCGGCGTGCGGTAGACGCCCGCGAGCGTGCCGGCATTGAGCACGAAGAACGGCGTCGCGGTCTGCAGATAGGCGCCGACGGCGGCGATCGTCTTCACCCGCAGGCCGAGGAACAGGCCGTCTTTGTCGAGCGCGAGCTCGGCGCTCGTGACGTTGTCGCGCGCCTGGGCGTCGGACAGGAAGCCTTCGGTGCGGGTGGATACCCACTTCACCGGACGGCCGGTGATCTTGGAGGCGAGCAGCACCAGCGGCGTCTCGTTGAAGATCGGCGATTTCATGCCGAACGAGCCGCCGGTGTCGCCGGTGACGACGCGGACCTTGCTCTCCGGCACGTGCAGCAGCTCTGCGAGCTCGGTGCGGGTCTGATGCGGCCGCTGCAGCGGGCCGTAGAAGGTGTAGCGGCCGTCGGCGACATTGTAGTCGCCGACCGCGCCGCGCGGCTCCATCGTCGCGGCGGTGACGCGGTTGATGACGAACTCGCCCTTGACCACATGCGCGGCGTTGGCGAAGGCGGCGTCGGTCGCCGCCTTATCGCCGATCAATTCGACGAAGCAGATGTTGTCGGGCGCGTCGGCCCACACCTTGGGCGCTTCGGGCTTGACTGCCTCGGCGGTGGAGACGACGGCGGGCAGATCCTCGTAATCGACCTGCACCAGTTCGGCGGCGTCGTGCGCCTGCGCGACCGTCTCGGCCACCACGAAGGCGACGCAGTCGCCGACCCAGCGCACGGTGTCTTCGGCCAAGATCGGATAGCGCGGCTTGTACATCGGCGAGCCGTCGCGGCGCTTGAGGCCGCCGGGCACCGGAATGTCGGCAAGGCCCGCCGCCTTGATGTCGGCCGCGGTCAGCACGGCGAGCACGCCGGGCGCGGCCTTCGCGTTGCTCGTGTCGATGCCGAGGATCTTGGCGTGGCCGCGCTGGGCGCGGACGACTACGCCATGCACCATGCCGGGCAATTTGAGATCATCGACATAGCGGCCACCGCCTCTGAGGAGGCGGGGATCCTCGAAACGCGATACGCCCTGACCGACGGCGAATTCACCCATGACAATGCCTGCTGTTATTATGCGGGAGTGTTGATGTGCCGTCATTGCGAGGTGCGACGGCGGGCCTCGAAGGATGGCGGCTGTACGTTGATAACCGTCGCCCCATCAAGCCGCCGCAACGCGGCGGCCCAGGGCGACGATCGGAGGAAGGAGTTTACTTCATCGCCTTTAATTTCTCCGCCACGCGCGGAGCAAAATAGGTGAGCACACCGTCGCAGCCCGCGCGTTTGAAGGCGATGAGGCTTTCCATCATCGCGCGTTCGCCGTCGAGCCAGCCGTTCTGCACGGCCGCCATGATCATCGCGTATTCGCCCGAGACTTGATAGGCGAAGGTCGGCATGGCGAAGGTCTCCTTCACCCGCCGCACGATGTCGAGATAGGGCATGCCGGGCTTGACCATGATCGTGTCGGCGCCTTCGGCGATGTCGAGCGCGACCTCGCGCAACGCCTCGTCGGAGTTGGCGGGGTCCATCTGATAGGTGCGCTTGTCGCCGCTGAGCGTCTTGGCCGAGCCGACGGCGTCGCGGAACGGGCCGTAGAAGGCGGACGCGTATTTCGCGGCATAGGCCATGATCGACACGTCCAGGAAGCCGGCGTGGTCGAGCGCCTTGCGGATCGCGCCGACCCGGCCGTCCATCATGTCCGAGGGCGCGATGATGTCGCAGCCGGCCTCGGCCTGGACCAGGGCCTGCCTCACCAGCACCGCGACGGATTCGTCGTTGAGGATGACGCCGTCCTTGATCAGCCCGTCATGGCCGTGGCTGGTGAAGGGATCGAGCGCGACGTCGCAGAGCACGCCGATCTCGGGCGCTTCCTTCTTGATGGCGCGGATGGCGCGGCAGACGAGGTTGTCCGCGTTGAGCGCCTCGCTGCCGGTTTCGTCCCGCAGCGACGGATTGGTGTAGGGGAAGAGCGCGATGCAGGGGATGTCGAGCTCGGCGGCGCGGGCGGCCTCGCGCGCGATCAGGTCGACCGACAGGCGCTCGACGCCGGGCATCGAGGCGACCGGCTGGCGCGCATTCTCGCCCTCCATGACGAACAGCGGCCAGATCAGGTCGTCGGCGGTGACGACGTTCTCGCGCACCATGCGCCGGGCCCAGTCGGTGCGGCGGTTGCGCCGCATGCGGACCGTGAGATCGAGCGAGGGGCTCTGCGCGTCCCGCGCCTCCGGCTCGATCGGCGTGAAGCCGATCGACCGCTGCAAGGGCCGGCCGAATTTGATTGCCATGGCGATGTCTCCTGGCGCCGTTTTAGCGGGTCGGGGCGGCCGGCGCTACCTGCCGGACGCGGCATCCCCGCCTAGCCGGTCTGCGGCTCGCTCATTGCCGCGCGCAGCTCCATCTCGACCTCCGCCTCCAGGCTCTCGCGGTCGCGGTAGATCGAGGACACGGCCAGGATGCGCCCATCCTTGCGGTAGCGCACCACGCAGTCGCGCCTCATGACGTCGCCGTCGATCTCGGTCGCGTCCCACGTCTCGGCGTGGCCCACATAATTGATGGGCACGTCGTAGTGCTGGCTCCAGAAGAACGGCACCGCCTGGTAGGGCGTCGGCTGGCCGAGCATGTTGAGCGCGGCGATCTGGCCCTGGCGCTCGGCGACCACCCAGTGCTCGACGCGGATGCGCTCGCCGCTCACCGGGTCGGGCCAGCGCACGATGTCGCCCGCGGCGTAGACGTCAGCCGCGCTGGTCCGCAGGTGCTCGTCGACAGTGACGCCCCGATCGACGGCAAGGCCCGCCTTTTCCGCCAGCGCGAGGCGGGGGCGCACGCCGATTCCGACGACGACCAGATCCGCCGGCAGCGCGCCGCCGCTCTTGAGCGTGACCTTCTCGGCATTGATGGCGGTCACGCCGTCCTCGAGATGGAACACGACGCCGTGCTCCGAATGCAGCGCGCGCACGAACTCGCCGAGCTCGGGGCCGAACACGCGTTCGAGCGGCCGTTTGTCGGGCGCGACGACATGCACTTCGATGTCGCGGGCGCGCAGCGCCGCCGCCGCTTCGAGGCCGATGAAGCTCGCGCCGATGACGACGGCGCATTTGGCTGTTTTGGCCATGTCCTTGGCTTTGTCGACGATCGCGCGGCTGTCGTCGAACGAGCGCAGCATATGCACATGCGGCAGATCGGCGCCGGGGACCTGCAAGCGCACCGGCTCGGCGCCGGTCGCCAGCAGCAGTTTGTCGTAAGACAAGGGCGCGCCGTCGGCCAGCACCACCTTGTGCGTGGCGGGTTCGATCGCCGCCACCTTCGTCTTCAGCTTGAGCGTGATCTTGTTCTTGGCGTACCAGTCGTCGGGGCGCAGCGGCACCCAATCCTCCGGCGCGCTGCCGGCGAGATAATCCTTCGACAGGTTGGGGCGATCGACCGGCGGGACATCGTCGTCCGAGATCATGGTGATGGCACCGGCAAAGCCGCGCCGCCGCATCATCTCCGCCGCGGCAAAGGCGGCCGCGCCGCCGCCGACGATGACGAAATGCTCGGCCGGCTTGCCGATCTTCTTCGGCGGCGGCACCGTCTTGCGTGCGCCGACCGTGATGCGGCCGTCGCGTTCCTCCACGTGCCAGCAGGGCAGTGGACTGAGCGCCGGCGCGGCGAGCGCCTCGCCGGTGCGAAGGTCAAAGCAGGCGTGGTGCCAGGGGCAACGGATGGTGTCGCCGACGGCGAGGCCCTCCGCCAGCGGACCGTGGTAATGCGTGCACTCCGCGCCGACCGCCGAGACGCTGCCGCCATGGCGCACCAGGATGACGGCCTCGTCGCCGACATGCCCCTTCACGATGGCGCCATCGATAAGAGCGAGCGAGTCAATGCCCTTGGCGAGGTCGGGGCCGCGCTGGTCCGCGTTATCGTGTGCCATCCGCCGTCCTCCACCGCAAAATGAACATATTGCCGATTGCCGGGCCCGGCCGGTTGCCCGGGCGGGGCCGCCCTTGCTAAGCGGATAAGCCGAAGGGGAGTTCCATGGACTTCGACCTCACCGAAGAGCAGCGCGCCTTCCAGTCGACCGCGCGGGCTTTCGCCCGCGACGAGATGATGCCCTACGTGCGGGACTGGGATGAAAACGAGGTCTTCCCCGAGGCGGCGCTGCGCAAGGCGGCCGCGCTCGGCTTCGGCGGCATCTATGTGCGGGAGGATGTCGGCGGCTCGGCGCTGGACCGGCTGGACGCCGCGATCATCTTCGAGGAACTCGCGCAAGGGTGCACCTCGACCGCGGCCTACATCTCGATCCACAACATGGTCGCGTGGATGATCGACGCCTTCGGCAGCGAGGAACTGCGGCAGAAGCATCTGCCCAAGCTCTGCGCCATGGAGCATTTCGCCAGCTACTGCCTCACCGAACCCGGCGCGGGTTCGGACGCCGCCAGCCTCACGACCAGGGCGCGGCGCGAGGGCGACTTTTATGTGCTCGACGGCGCCAAGGCCTTCATTTCCGGCGGCGGCCGCTCGGACGTCTATCTGGTGATGGCGCGGACCGGTGAGGGAGGTCCACGCGGCATCTCGTCGATCCTGGTCGAGAAGGGCACGCCGGGCCTTTCGTTCGGCGCACAGGAGAAGAAGCTCGGCTGGAAGACGCAGCCGACCGCGATGGTGATGTTCGAGAACTGCCGCGTGCCGGTGACGAACCGCGTCGGCAAGGAAGGCGAGGGCTTCAAGATCGCCATGGCCGGGCTCGACGGCGGCCGCTTGAACATCGGCGCCTGTTCGCTCGGCGGCGCGCAGTTCTGCCTCGACCGCACGGTCGCGTATATGAAGGAGCGCAAGCAGTTCGGCGCGCGTCTTGCCGACTTCCAGGCGTTGCAGTTCCGCATGGCCGATTACGCGACGGAGCTCGACGCGGCGCGCTTGCTGCTGCATCGCGCGGCCGTGGCCGTCGGCAACAAGGAAGGGCATGCGACGCGCCTTGCCGCGCAGGCCAAGCGCCTTGCCACCGACACCGGCTTCGACGTCGTCAATGGTTGCCTGCAGATGCACGGCGGCTATGGCTATCTGCGCGATCATCCGATCGAGCGCGTCTTGCGCGACGTGCGCGTGCATCAGATCCTGGAAGGCACCAACGAGATCATGCGCCTGATCGTCTCGCGCGCGATGCTGGGGAATTAGATGTCTATGTCTCTGTCCGCTCGTCCCCGCGCAAGCGGGGACCCAGCGCAGCCGATGGGATACACCGGGAGCTGGATTCCCGCTTGCGCGGGAATGAGCGGAGTGCGAGGCGACGTGCATGGATAATCCGGAAGTCCTCTTCGAGCGGCGCGGTGCGGCCGGTCTCATCACGCTCAACCGCCCCAAGGCGCTCAATGCGCTCAGCCACGGCATGGTGCTGGCCATGCGCGCGCAGCTCGAGGCGTGGGCGCAGGATGATGCGGTCAGCCGCGTGATCGTCACCGGCGCCGGCGAGCGCGCCTTCTGCGCCGGCGGCGACATCCGCGCGCTGTACGATCTCGGCAAAGCGGGCCGCCACGCCGAGGCGCTGAAGTTCTGGGCCGACGAATATCCGCTCAACACGCTGATCAAGACCTATCGCAAGCCCTACATCGCGCTGATCGACGGCATCGCCATGGGCGGCGGCATCGGCGTGTCGGTCCACGGCTCGCACCGCGTCGCCGGCGATCGCTGTTCCTTCGCCATGCCGGAGGTGAGCATTGGCTTCTTTCCCGATGTCGGCGCGACCTGGTTTCTGCCGCGCATGCCGGGCGAGACCGGCGCCTATTGCGCGCTGACCGGCGAGCGCTTCAACGCCGCCGATGGCGTCGCCTGCGGGCTGGCGACGCAGCGCGTCGCCTCGGCGCGCTTTCCCGAGTTGATCGAAGCGCTCACCGGCACGGTGTCGGTCGATGCCGTGCTCGGCGCCTTTTCCGAGCCGGCGGGGGAGGGGCCCGTGACCGCGCGCAGGAGCGCGATCGACCGCCTCTTCAAGGGCGACACGGTCGAGGACATTCTCGCGGCGCTCGATCATGAGGCGCAATCCACAGGGGCCGACGCGGACTGGGCCGCCAAGACCGCCGCCACCATGCGGACGAAATCGCCGACCAGTTTGAAGCTTGCGCTGGCGCAGGTGCGGCGCGGCGCGGCCTGCGACTTTGCCACCTGCATGCGCATGGAATTCCGCATCGTGTCCCGCATCGTCCACGACAGGGATTTCTACGAAGGCGTTCGCGCGGTGCTGGTCGATAAAGACAATACGCCGCGTTGGAGCCCGGCCACGCTCGACGCTGTGAGCGACGACGAGATCGAGCGCCATTTCGCGCCGCTGCCCGACGGAGACCTTGCCCTATCATGATCGATCGCGCCGAAATCGACGACCTGCGCAACCTCGAGCCCGTGCACGAGCACGAGGATGAAGGCCCCGGCCGCTGGACCAAACGGCTGGTGCTGTTCCTGCGCGTGATGGCGGGGTTGGCGATGCTCAAGGGGCTCTATCACTGGTCCCGTGTCATCGGCGTCGGCGCCGGCGAAGACCTGTTCGAGTACCACTCGATCGCGTGGCAGACCGCTACCGTGTTCTTCGCGGTGATCGATCTCGTCGCCGCCGTCGGCCTGTGGCTCGCCGCGGCCTGGGGCGCGGTCATCTGGCTGATGTCGATTGCCTCGATGCTCGCCGTCGAAATATTTTTCCCCCAGGTGTTCGGCGGCGGTCTGCTGACCGGCATCCTGGAATTCGGGCTGCTCGCGCTTTACCTGCTGCTGGCCGTCAAGGCGGCGCAGGAAGCGCCTCCTTGAACGAGACATAACAACAGGAGAGGACGTCATGGCGCGCATCGGTTTCATCGGGCTGGGTAATATGGGGCTGCCGATGGCGCAGAACCTCATCAAGGCCGGACACCAGGTCGAGGGCGTGGACGTCAATCCGGCCTCGGTCGAGAAGCTGAGGGCCGCCGGCGGGGCCAGCGTCGAGACCGCCAAGGTCGCCGCCGCGCGCGCCGACGTCGTCATCACCATGCTGCCCTCCGGCAAGGAGGTGCGTGAACTCTATCTCGGCCCCAACGGCATCGTCGAGAACGCCAATCCCGGCACGCTGCTCATCGATTGCTCCACCATCGACGTGGAGACCGCGCGCGCGGTCGCGCGCGAAGCCGAAACGCACGACCTGTTGATGATCGACGCGCCAGTGTCGGGCGGCGTCGGCGGCGCGAGCGCCGCGACGCTCACCTTCATGGTCGGCGGACCGACGCAAGCTTTCGTGCGCGCGGAATCGATCCTGCAGAAGATGGGCAAGACCATCGTGCATGCCGGCGGGGCGGGGAACGGCCAGGCCGCGAAGATCTGCAACAACATGATCCTCGGCATCTCGATGATCGCGGTATCGGAAGCCTTCGTGCTCGCCGAGAAGCTCGGTCTCGAACATCAGAAGCTGTTTGACATCGCATCGAAGTCGTCGGGCCAGTGCTGGTCGCTGACGACTTATTGTCCGGTGCCCGGTCCGGTTCCGACGTCGCCGGCCAACCGCGACTATCAGGCAGGTTTTACCGCCGCGATGATGCTGAAGGATCTCAAGCTCGCGCAGGAAGCCTCGAAGGGCGCCGGCGCGCGCACAGAACTCGGCGCCGACGCCGCAAAACTTTACGAGCGTTACGTCGAAAGCGGCGGCGCGGGCCGCGACTTCTCCGGCATTGTAAGGTTTATCCGCGGGTAACTCTGTTGCGCGCACGCCGCGTGCGCGCCGCAGAGCCGCCGGAAATCATGCGCGAGACGCGGAGATTTTCGTTTCGTTCTTATGTTTTCCACCGCGTTTTCGCGCCGCGCGCGCGAGCGGCGCGGTTGAGGTGAATCGAATCTTTCCGCGATCGGCACGATTTGACACAGACAACGAACCGTTCACCGTTTCAAATAAACCTAATATTGATGCTGTTATTTAAGCCGTTTTTAGATCGCCCCGCATAGGTTGGCCTCACGCTGGAACGAGGAAAACAGGGCCTCGTTACCGGGGACATGGACGACAAAAAATAAGGGGCGTTGAACATGAAAGCCGTTGCAAAGACGGTCGAGCCTGCCGAACGTGAGGCGCGCTTTGATCACATCCGACCGCTTTATCTGGAAGCTTTGACTCTCGTTGAGCGGCTGCATCGCCGTCTGCTCGACGTCATCAAGGACGAATTCGATCGTCGCGGCCGTTCCGACATCAACTCGGTGCAGGCGCTGCTGCTGTACAACATCGGCGACAAGGAGCTCACCGCGGGAGAGCTGCGCACGCGCGGCTACTATCTCGGCTCCAACGTCTCCTACAATCTCAAGAAGCTCGTCGAGATGGGCTTCCTCGACCATCAGCGCTCGCGCGTCGATCGCCGCTCGGTCCGCATCAAGCTGACCGACAAGGGCCGCGAAGTGCGCGACATCGTCGAGACGCTCTATCAGAAGCACGTGCGCACCGTTGAGCAGGTCGGCGGCATCAATGCCGACGAGTTCGCCACGCTCAACAAGTCGCTGCATCGGCTCGAGCGCTTCTGGACCGACCAGATCCTCTATCGCCTGTAAAATTCAACGCGCCTACGGCGGAACGACTTGCCCCGGCAGCATCTGCGGCCGGGGTCTTGTCGTTGGTGCAGGAAGCCGGCCGCCGCACGGGTCGTTGCTCGAGATCAATGCGGTCTGCAGCTCAAACCGTTCGGCCCGGTGCGGACGGCGCTCCCGCCGACGCCGTGAACCGTTGCCGTCGCTGATATCGACGTGGCGACCGGATCGGCCCGATAGCCCCGGGTTTTAATGCTGCGCCGGCCGCGTATCGCCGAAGCTGCGCTCCAGCGCCAGCGCTTCCTCGATATCGGCGCAGGGCACCGCGGTGGTCGTGTAGCGCGCCAGTTGCGCGTCCGACGCGCCCGGCACGAGCGGCTTGCCCTTGATCAGATAGGTGTCGAAGCCGCGCGGCGTCCCATCCGGGTAGAGCGCGAACACGATCTCGTGCGTCTCGATGGCTTGGCGCAGCGCCTCGGCGGGCGCCGGCGCGGCGGCGAAGCGGGTGAGATTGTCCCGCGCCATTTCCAGAAGTTCGGCATTGGTCATGACGTTCCCATACGTCAGATCGCCGGCGAAGGCGAGTTGGCGATGATGCATCGGTGATGGCGGGGGAATCCGAGGTCTGTTTGCGGCCTCGGTCGACGGCGGAACGACTTGCCCCGGTGGCATCTGTGGCGGGGGTCTTGCCGTACGCATAAGAGACGCGCGGCGCGCCGTGCTTATGTCGCCGCTCGACAGGCGAGGGGATATTGCAGGTGCTCGGGAACGAACGTGACCGCGCGGCTGTTCGTTGCGCATGTCCAGCGCGGTTGTTATTGAGCCTCCCCCAAAAGCCCTGAGCGGAGCGGGGTTTCTGCTCGGCTTTGCCCTCGGCGGTTTCTTCGACGGGATCCTCCTTCATCAGATCCTGCAGTGGCATCATCTGCTCAGCGGGCTGACGGGCGAACGCTTCGCCGATATCCGCGTGCAAATCCTGGCCGACGGCGCGTTCCACGCGCTGATGTATGTGCTCGCCGCCATCGGGCTCGCGCTGCTGTGGAAGGCGCGGCGGCAATACGTGCAGCCGGGCGCCGATCGCGGCCTGTTCGCGATGGTGCTCATCGGCTTTGGGGTGTGGCACGTCGTCGACTCCGTCGTCTCCCACTGGCTGATCGGCCTCCACCGCATCCGCATGGACGCGCCGAGCCCGCTGATGTGGGACCTGATCTGGTTCTTCGCGTTCGGGTTGGTGCCGCTGGCGCTCGGGTTGTGGCTGCGCCGCCGGCCGCCCGGCAAGGGCTCGCGCTGGCCGGTGTCGGCAGCCATGCTGGCGATCGCGGTTCTGGCGAGCGGAGCGGTCGCCGCGCTCCCGCCGCCCAATCTCTCGCAAGTCGTCGTCCTGTTCCGTCCCGGCACGACGGCCGATCAGGTCATGGCCGCGGCCGCAGAGGCGGACGCCCGCGTCGTCTGGGCGGACGCGTCGGGTCAGGTCTGGGCCTTCGATCTCCCGGATCGCGCGCGCAGCCGGGCCCTCTACAGCCACGGCGCGCTGTGGGTCGGTAATTCGCTGCTGCCGGCCGGCTGTCTGGCCTGGGCGAAGGGCTAGCCCGGCGAAATCGTCTCGGCGGCCCCAGCCGGGCTGAAGGCTTGGCCGGGACCGCCGCTATCGGCCCGGCCGCCC
>Ga0180216_1003634_pt1 | contig 12111 bp, 7 predicted proteins | sample eDN3rd37CBELigMG_FD_128879 | JGI IMG/M metagenome (GOLD analysis project Ga0180216, IMG submission 128879) | Enriched Miracle-Growth compost microbial communities from Emeryville, California, USA - eDNA 3rd pass 37_C BE-Lig MG (version 2)... ...
AGGCGTCGGGGTTGGTTTCGGCGACGACTTCCAGGCCGTTAGCCAGTTGAGCTCGGTGAAACTGCACGATCGATGTACTCCGGGTGCCGTAAGGGCGCAAAAACAAGCAGGTGCGGTCGCGTGCCAAGGGCCGCTGGGGGGCCGGGCTCCCGGTTGCTTGTTGTACACCAGCGGGGCCGCGCGCCCAATGCGCCGCCCGCCTGGGAGCCGCTTGAACCAAGTGCAGGCAAGGTTGCAGATCGCGCTTGGTGCGCAAACGTGGCAGATGCTGCGACGGCAGACTGCCTGCTTCCGTGGCCGCCGCTGCGCCCCTTGGTCATTCTGGCGGCGTGGGGGGAGTGCGGCAAGATGCCACAGCCGGTCAGCAGCCAGCGCGCAAAACCGGCTCTGCCCTATTGGAGCAGAGCCGGTAAAAGCGTGCGCCAGGTTCGTTTTCCGTCCGCTGCGGTCCTACTGCTGCGGACTTGCGGCCGGAGCCGGATCTTCCGCGGGGGCCGGATCGGCCGGGGCAGACTCGTTGGCCGGCTTGTTCTCGGCCGGCTGGCTGTCCTGCGGCTGCGAGGCATCGGCCACGATGTCTTTCCGCTGCAGGTGGATGCGGTCAAACAGCCCGTCGTTGATGATGTAGAACCAGCCCGAGAAGCGGTCGTTCAACTCCTCGGCGGCCTTCTTGCCGGCTTCCACCCGCCGTTCGTAGCGTTCGCGGATGCGGGCGTTCTGGCTTTCGGCTTCTTCGCGGGCGGCCTTGAAGTCGGCGGCCGTCTTCAAACCCTGCTCGCGAATCTTGTCCAGGCTCTGGATGCTGAACTGCGACTTGGTGGGATCGGCGTTAGCTTCCTCGCCGGGCGCGGCCGGTTCCTCAGGCAGTTCAACGTATTCTGGTTTCTCAAGCAGGTTCTCGTTGAAGCGGACCGCGATCAGCAGGTAGCGAGCATCGGCGGCCGGGGTGCCTTCCTCCGAAGTGTCGCTACCCAGGTCCTGCGTCTTTTCACCGAAGCGGAGCTGGTATTCCACGCCATTCTTCATGGCGATGACCACTTCGCCCTGCTTGGAACGCAGGTCGTACACGCCATTGCCGATCGGCATCAGGTAATAACCGCGGGCGGCGAGCCCCTCGGCCAGTTGCTGGCTCACTTGCAGCCCTTCCTGGCCGCCCAAGAAGCGGCCGAGCGATTCAGGCTTGGGCCGCACGTCGACGATCTCCAGCAGGTCAAACGCCTGGAGCATGCTGTCGAGCTTCTTCTGATCCAGCTCCTGACCGGCGGCCAGGTCCTTGAGCTTCCAACGCTCGCCTTCCTTGGCGTTGGCGTCATAGGTGAGGTCCATCACGTCGCCGCCAACGAACCGCCGCTGCTCCAGGTCGAGCGAGTAATCCAGCAGCTTGATGTGGTGGATGTTGTTGGTATCGAGCTTGAGCAGGTCCTTGTTGATCCAGTCCTTGAAGTTGGTCGAGAGCTTGCTCACGTCCACCCGGGCCACGTACACGCGGTCGACGCCCGGCACCACCACGTAGCGCATTTCGGGTGATTCCGGGAACGTTTCGCCAATGATGAACTCGGCCAGGGTGTTGTTGCTCTGGTCCGACATGCGGACGAACATGCCCACACCCGTATCACCCGGCTTGGCATCGCGGGGATCGACCACCTTGTACAGCGCCCGGTCGGCAAACCCCGAGGGCTGCACCTGCTCCTTGACCAGGCCCACGATACTGGTGGCCGCCTCGGCCAACTGGTTGGTGAGGTCGGTGGGGTAGTTGTACCGCGAGGGGATCGTCCACTTGCCGTCGGCGTCCTTACGGATTTCGAACTCACGCTTTTCGCCGGTGGCTTCGTCCCATTTGACGATTTCGAGCCGGGCTGCTTCGAGCGGATCGGTGAACCGCGGGAAGAACAGTTCGCCCTGGTCGTTGATGGTGTCGTCGGAGAAGTTCACCGAATGCGACTGTACGACCACCACGCTGGCGATGACGCACACGACCGCCAGGCCGACGTATACGAGCGTTTTGGTCAGTTCGCTCATGGGTTTGACGCTCAGTTCTTAGGGGATACGTGAATCGTGGTTGAAGCGGACTGGAACAAAGGACCGGGCCGCGGCTAGTCGCGGAGACGGCGGCTGGAAACGCCCAACCGTTCGCGCGAGCGGCGGTTGATGAACACCACCAGGCCCATCAGCAGCGGCAACACCGGCGGCACCAGCACCAGCCACATCTTGTAGAACGACTTGATCGAGTCGATCTCGGATTCCAGTTCGCGCTCGACCTGCGTCAGTTCCTGCTGGTTCTCGCGCTGGTACTGTTGCACCAGCTTGTTGCGACGCCGTTCGGCTTGCTCCTGCTTGATGCGGCGGCTGGTCGGGTCGGTGATCTTGGCCAACTCGGCCCGGACCTGCTGTTCCAGGTCGTTGATCCGCTGCTCCAGTTCCAGTTGCTTGCCTTCGCGCTTCTGCTTGGCAACGGCCAGGGCGTCTTCCACCCGGGCTTCAATCGCTTCCAGCGTGCGGTGCTGCGGACGGCGCTTGCGGATATCCACAAACAGCTCGTCGCCCACCAGCACGTCGATCACATTGAGCACAAACGGGACGTTGTCCAGGTTCAGGTAAATTTCCTGGTTGGGATCATCGCCGCGGGCCCGCAGATCGAAGAACACGCTGGTGAGGCAGTCCAGGTCGGCCACCACCACCACGTCGATCACTTCCGGCTTGTCGTCCTTGGCCGGCTTGTCGTCCTTGTGGTTGCCGTCTTCGTCGTGCTCGTGGCCGTCGTGACCGGGATGGTTCACCAGCCGCACCAGGTCGGCCACGCCGCCCTGCCCGTTGGACTGGGCACCCTCGTTGGCACCCGGCTGCTTCTGATCGCCATCCTGGGCGTCGTTTTGCTTATCCTGCTTGTCCTTATCCAGGTCGGCGATCGCTTCGGCATCGAGCGGACCATGGATGCGAGCGGCAATCGCGTACTCGGTCGGCCGGTCGGCCTGCGAGTAATGCTGCTCGCGGTTCTGGTTCCAGTCGCGCTGGAAGGTTTGCGGGTTGAAGGTAAAGAGGTGTTCCTTCCGCAGCGTGCCGGTATCGCTGCTGGTGAACAGCAGCGGCGAGTAAGTCGGACCGGTCGACTTGCCGCGGCGCAGGTAGCCCGTGAAGGGGAACAGGATCTCTTGCAGCTTGGAGGTGATCGCCTGGTTGTCGTCAAACGGCTGCTTGGCGCCGGAGCCCCGGGCGATGAACACGAACTCCTTGGGGAACTCGATCTTGGGGTGCGGGTTGTAGTGGGTCCACAGGATCTCGTCGGTGTTGAACTCCACGCCCAGCAGCTTCCAGAGCTTGTCCAGGTGCTCGGAGTTCTGCGATTCGGCCACCCGCATCATGGCCGGCTGTGGATCTTCAAAGATCGCGGTGGGCACGCCCTGGCGGATGGCATCGATCACGTTGTCGAGCGCCTTGGGGTCCAGCGTCGAGGGCTGCACCACCAGCAGCGCCGCGTAGTAACGCTGGCCGTTGGGGCCTTCGACCTTGATCGGCTGCGACGGGTCTACTTCTTCCACGCGGTACTGCTTTTCCAGCTCCTGAATGATCATTTCCTTTTCAGGCCGCTGTCCGCCGAAATGCGGAGGCAGTTGCGGCGGGAACAGCATCGCGCCGGTGCGAACCACGCCAATCGTCTTGGTTTGCTCGGCATCGCGGCACACGGTCACGATGGAGCGGGCCAGTTCGTACTCAATGGGGATGCCGCGATCCACGAACGGGATCACGTGCTTGTTCAGGCCCGAGGTGAACGCCACGGCCATGAACAGTTCATCGAGCTTCAATTGCCCGCGGCGCTGGATGCCCACCTGGCGGGGCTCGATGTTGTAGAGCTGCTGGGCGCGGTCGGCTTCCACGCTGGCGGGCCGCGTTTCGTTGACCACGATTTCGATGTACGGGTTACGCAGCGCCTCGATCTCACGCAGCGTGTTGAGCAGGTTCAGCCGCGTGGTGATGTAGGTTTCAGGCGTGCGATCCTCGGGGCTGATGAAGGCCTCGATCCGCACGCGGCGGGGACGCTGCACGGCAACGCGGCCCGTCTCGGGGTTGTAGGCCACAGCGGCTTCGTCGTCATCCAGCCGCGGCAGCGACACGCCCAGTGGTTGCAGAATCTTCTGCTGGAATTCCTCGACCGATTGCGGCGGCTGCTTGTGCTCCTCGCGGTATTTCTGAATGGCGTCTTCGATCTTCTTGAGCGTATCGGCGTGCTGCTCGCGGTAAGCCTGTGGCAGCGACTCGAAGCGATAGCCCAGGTTGCTGGCGATCTGCTTGGTGTTGGGCGAGAGCGAGTTGAGCCCTTCGGCGGTGGCGTCGAACCGCAGCGTGACATAGGCCGAGAGCACAATCACGCCCACGCAGATGGCGCCCAGCGAGATGGTGCGGGTCAGGTAGTGCGGCAGCAGGTTCTGGCCATCGCGTCCGCCCAGCCAGTGCCGGCGTCCGATCAGCACCACGCACAGGTAGAAGCAGAAGGCGGTGATCAGAATGAAGTACATCATGCTCGAGAAGCTGATCACGCCGCTTTGGAAATCGCGGAAGTGCCAGCCGATGCTCAAGCGTTGAATGTGGATGGCCAGCCACTCGGGGAAGATCGTGTTGGCCGCGGCGGCAAACACCAGCGGGGCGTTGAACACGCAGCCCAGCACGAAGCCCACCGTCAGGTCGCCGGTCAAAAACGAGGCCACCATGCCGATGGAGATCATCGCCACGCCGACCATCCAGTAGCCGAAGTACATGCCGAAGAACAGGCCCAGGTCTGGCGAGCCTAGCACTTCAAGCATCATCAGGTTGCAGGCAGCCGAGTAGGCCAGCGAGGCCGAGTAAATGGCCACGGCCGCCAGGAACTTGCCGGCGACCACTTCCACGTCGGTGGCCGGAATGGTCAGCAGCAATTCATCGGTGCCCAGTCGCCGTTCCTCCGCCCAGATGCTCATCGTGATGGCGGGGATGAAGATCAGCAGGATATACGGCAGCCACTTGTTCAACTGGTCGAGGTTGGCCAGGTTCGAGTTGAAGAACTCGTTCGGCCAGAACGCGGCAATGCCGGTCAGCAGCACGAACAGGAACAAGAAGACATAGCCGGTGGGATTGGTGAAGTAGCTGACAAAGTTCCGCTTGAAAACGGCCAGCAGCACAGAACTTTTCATGGCGTGTCTAAATCCGATCGAAGCGGTTTTGTATGCGTTCAGATACGCAAAATACGTGATTGGCGGCGAGTGCGTTCGGCCTGGTTTCCACGGCCCCATGGGCCATGTCAGCAGCGTGTGCCACGGCTCTACGAGAGCCGTGCTTGCCTCAGGTGGCCGCGCTCAACTCGTGGAACCGTTCTTCCAGCGTGGTGTGGTCGCCCGCCAACTCGGAAATCGGGCCATCGAATTTCAGCCGGCCGTCGGCGATGAAGATCGCCCGGCTGCACATCGCTTCCACCTCTTGCATGATGTGCGTGGACAGCAGAATCGTGCGGTCCTTGCCCAACTGCGTGATGGTGCGGCGAACTTCGGTGATCTGGTTGGGATCCAGGCCCGCCGTCGGTTCGTCCATAATCAATACGTCGGGATCGTGCAGCAGGGCTTGCGCCATGCCGACGCGCTGGCGATAACCACGGGACAACTTCCCGATGGGCTTGCCCAGCACTTCCCACAGGTCCAACAGGTCGACCACCTTCTCTACGCGTTCCTTGCGGAGGGCGGGCGGCATGCCGCGAGCGGTGGCGAAAAACCGCAGCAGAGCCAGCGGCGTCATGTCGCGGTACAGCGGACCGTTTTCAGGCAGGTAGCCCAGGTGCGCGCTGCCCTGGATGCGTTGGCTGGCCATGTCGTAGCCGGCGATTCGAGCGACGCCGGCGCTGGGGGCCAGGTAGCCGGTCAGCAGCTTCATGGTGGTGCTTTTGCCGGCGCCGTTGGGACCCAGGAAGGCGACCACTTCGCCCCGGTAAACCTTGAAGGACACCCCCTCGATCGCGGCAAAGCTGCCGTAGTACTTGCACAATCCGGCGGCCTCGATCATGGGAGTCTCGCCGCGGTCAGCCGGCGACCCGTTGGCCGCCGCGGCGGCAGGGGCGCTGGCCGAATCGGCAACGTTCTCCGTCGACTCTGGCTTCTGAGCGTCGCTCGTCATGAAAGAAACCTCGCAGCCGTTACATTCATTAATTGGCGAACCAGCGGCAGAATCGGTCACCGCTCGGGTGTTGGCGGTCAACCTGGCGTGAACCGCCACGACCGCGCCAACCCTAGACGCTTTATCAGTCTACCGCTTTTTACCTTACTGCACGTTCGGAATGGATGGCCGAATGGTTCAAATTGAGGGCAGCCCCATCCGGTCCAGGCGGCACAGGCCGCAGCACCGCATGCCAGTTTTCCCCCACCCGGCCCAGCGATCCGCCGCACGTTGCGAGGCGCACGGCGGCCAGGCCCTTGGGCGACTTGCCCGGCCCGGTTTCGTGGCATGCCAAAACGTAAGAAAGAGCCGAGCTTACGTCGCGGCGTCAGGCCGCCAATGGCGGCGCGCTCCGCAGCGGGGAAAAGTGCCCCGGGGGAACTCGCCCACTGCGCCCAATATGTGTTTTCGCGCCGCCTGAGGCAACCCGAGACAGGCCCGCGGGGCAAACGCATCTTACGGCGCTAGCGCACGTGGGAGAGTTCCCTTAGCCACTACGGCCCGCCAAGGCCAATGGTTCACCGCCCCGCTCTCGACCGCCCGGCCAAGCTGTCGCAGAAACCCCCGCTGGTTATGGGCGTTTGCGGGCGGCCAACATCCGTAGCAGCCCTGCCGTATCGGGGTGGATGTTCACCGATTCCCAGCCCTGTTGCTGCTGAGCCAGCGCCCGGACGGTTTCGGCAATCATTGGGCTCAGTTCACAGAACAGCCAGCCGCCGGGCCGTAACCGCTGTAGCGACTGCTCCAGCAACGGGGCGATGACATCGGTGCCCTCGGGACCAGCTTCCAACGCCGTGTGCGGTTCGTGCTCGGCGACTTCCCGCGGCAGTTGGGCCATCTCCGCGGTGCGAACATACGGCGGATTGCTGAGGATGAAATCGAACTGGGCCTCGGCCGGCACCGCCGCAAACAAGTTGCTCTCGACGAAGTTGATCCGGCCGGCAACGCCGTGCCGCTCGGCGTTCTCGCGGGCTACAGCCAGCGCGCCCGGGCTGATATCCACGGCCGTTACCTCGGCGGCCGGCAGGTGCTTGGCGGCGCAAACGGCCAGAATGCCGCTGCCGGTGCCAACGTCGGCAATCTGCCAGGCACGCTGGCTCCGCTTGGGGCGGCCAGCAGCAGGCTCGCTGGCTTCGCTCGTCTCGACCGCTTCTTCGCCCGCGGTCGGTGCGTCTTGGCGCGTGTCCTTGGCCTGTTCCTCGTTAATCTTGTCGAGCAGAGCGACCACGAGCATTTCGGTCTCGGGCCGCGGGATCAGCACATCGGGCGTAACCTTGAACGGCAGCGAATAGAACTCGCGGTAGCCAACCAGGTAGGCCACGGGCGTGCCGGCGGCACGCTGCTTGACCAGGTTGCGGAAGGTTGCCCGTGTCTCGTCGCCGGGGTCCTCGTTGTAGACGGTGTACAGCTCGATCCGGCTGCAGCCCCGGGCGTGCGCCAGCAGGACTTCGGCGTCGATGCGGGGGCTATCGGCTCCGTGTTGGCGGAGGAAATCGGTGGTCCAGGTGAGCAGCCGGCCAACCGTCCATTTTTCTGCTTCTGCCATATGTCTTCCTTGGCTGGCCACGGCCGGTAAACAACGCAGCGGTACGATCGCGCCCGGCCCGTTTGCCACGCTCCAATCATGGCGGCAACTGGCCGCAAGCCAAGGGCCCGGCGGCGAGATTGTACACCAGCGCACGCGGCGGCCCTGAAGGGGCACCGGAACGGTGCGTTTGCCAGCGCCGTTAATTGATCGCGCCGAAGGCTTCCCGCTGCTTGGCCCGGGCGTGCTCCTTGCAGGCATCGATCAGCGGATCCATGTTGCCCGCCAGAATGCTGTCGAGCTTGTAGATCGTGAAGTTGATCCGGTGGTCGGTCACGCGGTTTTCCGGGAAGTTGTACGTCCGAATCCGCTGGCTGCGGTCGCCGGAACCCACCAGGCTTTTGCGCTCGGCCGCCCGCTTGGCGTCTTCTTGTTGCTGGCGGTATTCGTAGAGCCGGGTTTTTAGCACGCGCAGGGCTTTGGCCCGGTTCTTGTGCTGGCTCTTTTCGTCCTGGCAGGTCACCACGATGCCGGTTTCCAAGTGCGTGAGCCGAATGGCCGACGCCGTCTTGTTCACGTGCTGGCCGCCCGGACCACTGGCGTGGTACACGTCTTCGCGGTAGTCCTCGCGTTTGAGCTCCACTTCCACGTCTTCAGGCTCAGGCATCACGGCGACCGTGGCGGCCGAAGTGTGAATGCGGCCCTTGGCTTCGGTCTCAGGCACGCGTTGCACGCGGTGGCCGCCGCTCTCGTACTGGAGCGTGCGGTATACGCCTTCGCCCTCGATCCCCAGGATGATTTCCTTGAAGCCGCCCATTTCCGTGGGGTGCATTTCGAGGATTTCGACCTTCCAGCCCTGCGTTTCGGCGTACTTGCGGTACATCTCGTAGAGGTCGCGGGCGAACAGCGCGCCCTCGTCGCCGCCGACGCCGGCACGGATTTCCATCACGCAGCGGGTACGCGTGGCATCCTCGCCGCCCATCGTCAGATCGAGCAGGTCGTTGAAGGCCTCTTCCTGCTGGCGGCGCAGATCGTCCAGTTCGGCCTCGGCCAGCTCGGCCATTTCGGGATCGTCGCCGCCCGCCAAGGCGAGCGTGTCGGCAATCTGCTGGTTGATCTCTTTGAACTCGCGGTACCGCGCGGCCAGCTTGGCGATGCCGCCGCGTTCGCGGGCAACGGCCGCCATCCGGCTGGGATCGGCCGCCAACTGCGGATCGAGCAGGGCCTTTTCAAGTTCTTCGTAACGAGCCAGTGTCTGTTCAAGCATTTCGCGCATCGGGGGCACCTCCCTCAGGTCAACGTGCCGTCAACGTGAGAGCAGAAGGTGAACTGCCGGGCAGGGCCGCGCGGCAAATGCGCGCAAGCCGAGCGTGCGCACGCCTGTTGCGATGCGCGCCCAGCAGTGGATAAACGGGATGAATACGCAGAAGAGGCAAACCGCCGTGGTGGGGAGCCCGCCGGGCCGGGATGGCCGGCAGCGCCGCGTCCAACGCGTGGGCCGTAGCGGCCAGCGGGGGCGCGAGAGCGCCCCGACGGCTGGCAGCCAACGTCCGTAACCACAGCCTGGATTTCAGGTTCCGGCCAACAGCCGCTGCGGCTAGGCAGCGGCGCACGCACAATCGCGGTGGCGCGGATGGCCAAGCGGCGGGATAGCGGTAGGAAGGAAGCGAGGATGGGCAGCGGGGGGCCGCCGCTAGGATTCGGCCGACGCTTCTTGGGCGGCTTCGGCCTTGGCCTTGCCCTTCTTGCCCCGATTCAGGCTGGCATAGCCGCCGGCAAACTTCTTCTGGAACTTCTCGATCCGGCCGGCCGTGTCCACGTACTTCAGCTTGCCCGTGTAAAACGGATGGCAAACATTGCAGATATCGACCTTGAGCTCGGGCACCGTGCTGCGGGTTTGGAAGGTGTTGCCGCAACCGCAGGTGACGGTGGTTTCGACGTAGCGGGGATGGATGCCGTCTTTCATGGTTCGTACCGTCCGCTTGGCTGTTCGGGGATGGACGTGGTGATCTTCAGCGTGGTTGGCGACCTATCAATCGGCTGCCGGCCGACTGGCGGCCCACGTAAAAGGGGCCAAGCCGGCAAATCCGTTGTTAGCGGGTGATTGTTACGCGTGCTCCGCCGCCTGACTAGCGGCCCCATCAAGCTGGCCGCTTGCGCACTTTCTCCGGCGGGGGAGGCGTAAACTGTTAAGTTTATCCGCCGGTTAGGCCCAGACAAGCCATGTTTTTTGCGGCGTTTTGCCGCGAAGCGGGGGGCGGGGCACGCCGTGCCGGCCCCCCCTGAACCTATTGGCTGCCGGCCTACTCCATTGTACGTATGCGCGCGGCATCCCCCCTGCCCCGCCGGACCACGCAACTGCTAGTGGCACCGCCGGTTGACGTCTGGGAGGGCGTCTGGAACACTGGATTCGCCGCGCTGTGGCCCGGCGTCGTCCCCCCCGATTTTTTCCATCCAACCTCTCTGTTGTGACCTCATGCCAGCACTGAATAAGTACAGCTCTCGCGTTACGCAGCCCAAGAGCCAAGGCGCCTCGCAGGCCATGCTTTACGGCACCGGCCTGACCGAAGAAGACATGAACAAGGCCCAGGTAGGCATCGCCAGCGTGTGGTATGAGGGCAACACCTGCAACATGCACCTCTTGGACCTGGCCGCCGAGGTCAAAAAGGGCGTGCAGGAAGCCGGCCTGGTCGGCATGCGGTTCAACACCATCGGGGTCAGCGACGGCATTTCGATGGGCACCGAGGGCATGAGTTACTCGCTCCAGTCGCGCGACCTGATCGCCGATTCCATCGAAACCGTGATGGGCGGCCAATGGTACGACGCCCTGATTACCATCCCCGGCTGCGACAAGAACATGCCCGGCTGCCTCATCGCCATGGGCCGGCTCAATCGTCCGGCAATCATGGTTTACGGGGGCACCATTAAGGCCGGCTGCGGCGCAGGCCGCGACAAGCTCGATATTGTGTCGGCCTTCCAGAGCTACGGCGAATACCTGGCCGGCAAGATCGACGAACCCACCCGCCGCGACATCGTTCGCAACAGTTGTCCCGGCGCCGGTGCCTGCGGCGGTATGTACACCGCCAACACCATGGCCTCCGCCATCGAAGCGATGGGCATGTCGCTGCCCTACAGTTCGTCCACGCCGGCCGTGACCGAGGAAAAGCTGGCGGAATGCCGCGCGGCCGGGAAGGCGATCCTCAACCTGCTCGAACGCGACATCAAGCCTCGCGACATCATGACCCGCGAGGCGTTCGAGAACGCCATGGTGGTGGTGATGGCCCTGGGCGGCTCGACCAACGCCGTGCTGCACCTGATCGCCATGGCCCGCAGTGTCGACGTGGAACTGACCATCGACGACTTCCAGCGGGTGAGCGACCGTGTGCCGTACATTGCCGATCTCAAGCCCAGCGGCAAGTTCGTCGAAGAAGACCTGCACAGCGTGGGCGGCACCCCGGCGGTGATGAAGTACCTGCTGGAAGAAGGCCTGATCAAGGGCGATCTACTCACCTGCACCGGCAAGACCGTGGCCGAGAACCTGGCCGTTCTGCCGGGCCTCAAGGAAGGCCAGCAGATCGTGAAGCCGCTTTCCAACCCGATCAAGCCCACGGGCCACATCCGCATTCTCCGCGGCAACCTGGCTCCCGAGGGCGCGGTGGCCAAGATCACCGGCAAAGAAGGCACCACCTTCACCGGCCCGGCCCGCGTCTTCGACTCCGAAGAAGACATGCTCGCCGGCCTGGAACAGAACAAGATCCAAAAGGGCGACGTGGTGGTGATCCGCTACGAAGGTCCCAAGGGCGGACCGGGCATGCCGGAAATGCTCACGCCCACCAGCGCCATCATGGGCGCCGGTCTGGGGGCCGATGTGGCTCTGCTGACCGACGGCCGGTTCTCCGGCGGCAGCCACGGCTTCATCGTGGGCCACATCACGCCGGAAGCCCAGGTTGGCGGGCCGATCGCGCTGCTGGTCGATGGCGATCAGATCACGATCGACGCCGAGCGGAACCGGATCGACGTGGCCGTCAGCGACGAAGAGCTGGCTCGCCGCAAGGCTGCCTGGACCGCTCCGCCGTACAAGGCCACCCGCGGCACGCTCTACAAGTACATCAAGAACGTGAAGAGCGCCTCGGAAGGCTGCGTGACCGACGAGTAGTTTCGCCGGCCCGGCTCGCGGCCCGCTGCCCCCCTGCCCTGCTCTATCTTCACCTGCTCCACCGATAGCCCGTTGCCATGAATGCCCGACGTTTGGTCTGGGAGAGCCTGCGGTTTCATTGGCGCGTCAACCTGGCGGTGGCCTTGGGCGTGATGGCCGGCACGGCGGTGCTGACCGGGGCGCTGTTGGTCGGCGACTCGGTACGCGGCAGCCTCCGCGATCTGACGTACAACCGGTTGGGCGCGATCGACGAAGCCCT
>Ga0180216_1003635_pt1 | contig 12103 bp, 13 predicted proteins | sample eDN3rd37CBELigMG_FD_128879 | JGI IMG/M metagenome (GOLD analysis project Ga0180216, IMG submission 128879) | Enriched Miracle-Growth compost microbial communities from Emeryville, California, USA - eDNA 3rd pass 37_C BE-Lig MG (version 2)... ...
CCCCCCCCCAGAACGAGCACGGCACGCTGCGCGAGGCGCTGCTGGCGCTGCGCACCGAGCTGGACCAGACGTCGCAGCTGCACGCCAACATGGCGCGCGACCTGCGGGCGCGCGTCCACAAGGCGCTGAACGAGTTCATGATGCAGCAGTCCAAGGCGCGCAAGAGCAAGGCCAAGCAGATGGCCAAGATCCACAAGACCAAGCTCGCGCAGCAGTCGCTCGTCGTCAAGACCCGCCAGGTGTTCCAGAAGCGCGTGCAGGAGGCCGCGTCGATGAAGGAGCTGGCCCGCCGGCCGGGCCTGTCCCAGAAGGAGGCCGACAAGGTCGCGGCCAAGGAGCGCAAGGCGGTCGCCGCGGCCGACGCCAGCGACAGCGACTTTAAGAACGCCATCGAGAAGCTCCAGCGGATCCAGGAGGACTGGGTCACCGAGATGCGCGACACCGCCGAGGTGCGCATGACAGCGGGCGTCCGCCCGCGCGCAGGCGCGCGCTGCGGGCTCACACCGAACGCGGGGCTGCTGCCGGATGCGGCGCGCGCCGCCGCGCAGGTCTTCCAGCGGCTGGAGGAGGAGCGGCTGGACTACATCAAGGCGACCCTCATCACGTACACCGAGGTCGTGGCCGAGGGCGCGACGGGCACGGAGCAGTCTTGCCAGCGGGTGCGGGCATCCCTGGAGGAGTGCAACGTCGACACGGACATCGCCGAGTTTGTCAACAGCAACGCCACCGGCACCGAGGTGCCGGGTACGTGCCCGCCGGCCACGGAGCGGGCGCGCTGTTGTCAGCGCATGCTGAAGCCGCGTTCGCGGCGCACATGCCCGTTTGGCATTGCTCGCGCCTCGCAGAGCCGCCCAACTACGAGCTGGAGCGCGAGATGATCGTCGGCGTGCAGACGCGGAACAGCCGGGCGTCCGTGGCCAGCGCGTGGCGGCCGCAGTCCATCGCGCTCAGGACGGGCGCTGGGTCGGACGACGACGAGCCGCCGGCCGCGGCGGCCTCGGGCGGCCGCCGCAAGAGCAAGGCGTACCTCTACAAAGGTGCGGCGAGCGGCGCGATGTGGGCGACGTGGGTGGCGGGCGGGAGCGCTAACGCCCGCATGGGGATCTGCGCGCCTCCTCCTACGCCCATAGTCCGGGCACTGTACGACTACGAGCCGCAGAGCCCCGAGGAGCTGGCACTCCGCGAGGGCGACGTGGTCGAGGTCATCTCGACGGCGGAGGACCCCTGGTGGGAGGGCCGCATCAAGAGCAAATCGGGCATGTTCCCTTCCAACTTTGTGGAGCGCATCTAAGCGGCGGCGCGCGCGCGGCGGCACGCCCCGCATTTTCCTTGTAACACTACCCGCCCTCCCTGGACGAGAAAGCGTAACCGTTCTGTACACGTATCAATATGCGCGTGGTGCGCGTGCTGCCCATGGTTCGACACATGTTGGCGCCAAGGCCAAGCAAGTCGGCGGCTTGCTTGCCCTGGCATGTCTGGCGGGCCATAGGTGACGTCATCCCGAGGGCGATGAGTCAGCCGCGCACCGACAGCCGAGGTCGCCGCGACGGCGCAGCATCGCCGACGCGGCGCCACACCGCGTTCTCTCCGCCGCCGCAACCCCACTGCACGGCCCACCGACAGCACTGCCGCTGGCAGCCACCATGGCGTCGCTCACCCGCTTCCCGCCGCTGTTCCTGTCGCACGGCAGCCCGACGCTGTACGCCGAGCACGCGTCGCCGTCCTACCGCGCGCTCGCGAGCCTGCTCGACACCCTCGGCGTCGGCCGGCCGCGCGCCGTCGTCGTCGTGTCGGCGCACTGGGAGGAGCCGACCGTGTCGATCACCGCGAGCGCGACGCCGCAGCAGATCTACGACTTTTACGGCTTCCCGCGCGAGTATTACGAGTTTGTGTACCCGGCCAAGGGCGACCCCGCGCTCGCCGACCGCGTCCTGCACATGCTCCAGGACGCCGGCGTGCCGGCGCGCCTCGAGCCGGAGCGCGGTCTCGACCACGGCACGTGGTCGCCGCTGGCGATCGTGCTGCCCAAGGCCGACGTGCCGATCATCCAGGTCTCGCTGCAGCGCAACCTCGACCTGGCCTTCCACACGCGCGTCGGCCGCGCGCTCGCGCCGCTGCAGGACGAGGGCGTGCTGCTCGTCGGCAGCGGCGGCGCGACGCACAACCTGGGCGCGATCTTCCAGCGCGTCCCCTACAACAACACGTCGTGGGCGGCGCGATTCGACACCAAGCTGCGGGACATCTTGGTGGGCAAGGCCGGGCCGGAGCGCGAGGCGGCGCTGGCGCAGCTGCTCCAGGACCCGGACGCGGACCTGGCGCACCCGACCAAGGAGCACCTCGCGCCCGTTTACTTTGCGATCGGCGCCGGCTGGGAGCGGCCCGCGCGCCAGCTCCACGCCAACATGATCATGGGCTCCCTCTCCATGGCCATGTACGCCTTCTAGCCGAGCTGCGCCCGACGCCTGCGCCCGCGGTACCGTGTATAGTACGTGTATGGATCGCGCGTCTCCCTACGTGCATGTACATGATATAGTAACAAACGCGCGTGCTGTACAAGGAACCAGGCCGCTCAGAGCCGGCTGGACCGCGACGCGCCGCCGCCCGCCGCGGCCGCGGCCGCGTGGCACGCCTCGACGGTGGTGTGCGCCTGCAGCTGCGGCAGCAGGCGCTGCATGCACGCCTGCACGTCCGCCTCCACGCGGCCCTCGATCGACACCATGACCGGGCACCGCGCGTCGCCAAAGCGCGGGTAGCTCCCGATGCTCACCGAGGGGAACGCCTTGGCGGCCGCCTGCAGGTCGTCGGCAATGTTGACTGCGGCCCGCCCGCCCGCCAGCAGCCGCGTGCGCCCGCGTGCGCCCGCCCGTGCATCAGCGCGGCCGTCCCCACCCACGCTTCCCCGTCCCTCGCGCGCGCGTCACCTTCAAAGAAGCGCGTGTAGAGCAGCTGCCGGTAGATCGTGCCGTGCTGGCCCAGCAGGCTCGGCAGCGCCGCGACCATCGCGTTGAACAGCTGCGGGATGCCCGGCATGATGTACACATTCTCGCACACCACGAGCGGCACCCACAGCGGCGGCACCTCGACGATCTCGCTGCCGGAAGGGAAGAGCGCCATCCGCTTGGCCGCCTCCGTCACGGGCTGCCGCCGCTCGCCAAAGAAGGCCTCCATCTTGGCCAGCGTCGGCGCGTGGTACGTCAGCGTCCGCGAGAACGCTATCGGTCGCAGCCAGCCCTCCGCACGGTCACGGTGGTCTGGGTTAGCCACGGTCGGGCACAGACCCGACGCCACGGCGTTTCGTCGCGTACCGCGCGCAATGGCCTCGTAGGTCACGTCGTCGTGCGTCGGGCCGATGCCGCCGGACGTGAAAACGTAGTCGTACCGCCGGCTCAGCGTCCGCACCGTCTGCGCAATGTCCTCAACGTCGTCCGGGACCATTTCCACGCGGCGCAGCTCGATACCGGCCTGCCCCGGGTCACTTCCAAGGGACCGTCCCAGCGGCGGCGGCGTGAGCGACACGCCGTCCAGCGGTCGGTTGATCCGCCTGGCCGCCCACGGTCCGTACGTTGAACAGCGCCCGGGCCAAGGTGACGGTGTTGCTGTCCTGCACCTTGCCGTTCAGCAGCTCGTCGCCGATCACGCACGCCGCCGCTCGCTTTGGTGCCGGCGACGGCCCGGCCGGAGTGGTCGCGACGCCAGCCGTGCTGCTCTGCAGCGCAGCGGGCCAGGGCTGTAAGTGCTGCGAGGACCCCGCGGCCGTCCTAGCTGGTCCCGCAGCCGCCCGGGCGGCGAGGCCGCGGCCCAGCCGCACCGCCGCCGCCGCGCGCGACGACGCCATCGCCCGCGGCGTCAGGGATTCTTGGCGCGAAAACGGACTCTGAAAAAATGAAAGAAAGGTGCGGCAACTGCATTGATAGGACCCGCACCCGCCATGAAAGCCGATGGCCTTTGTCGTCCGGTAGCAACACACGTATAGACAGCATACAAGGAGGGACTACACACGAGGGCCATAGTATAGTAGCCAGCGGCGGCGATCCGGCGGCGTTTAGAGGATCGTGCACTTGCTGCGCTTCTTGCCCGATTTCCCTGCACCTCCGGATGGAGCCCCCCCTCAGCAGCAGCCGAAAGCATCGTTAGAGAACCGGCGCGACGACACCTGCGCCTCCGTGCGCCATATGCTCTTACCTTTGGCCGCATCGCCCGCCGGCGCCGCGTTCTTGTCCGCAGGAGCGGCACCACCTGGCGACGGCATGCGTCGTCAGCAGCGAGGACCCAACCGTCAGCGCGAAACCCTCGGCGGGCGCTTCCCGCAGCATCTCCTACGTACCGCTGGGGGCAGCGGTCTTGGCGGGCGGCGGCGGCGCGGTCTGCGTACCGGCTGCTGCTGCTGCGGGCGCGGGCGCGGGCGGCGTCGGCTTGGTGGTCACGGGCGACGCGGGCGTCGACGTTTCCGTGTAAGCGGACGTCGGCGAGGTGGCAGTGTCCTCGGTGGCCTGGTCAAATGGGTGGCAGGCGCGCCAAGAGGCGCGTTGTCGTTTTAGACCGCATCCGCCAACAGCGAACCTCCCCGCGCCCTGTTTCGCCGTACCGTGGAAGCCAGCGTGGACGCGGTGCTGGTGGGCCGCTTCTTGGTCTTCTTCTTCTTGGGCCGCGGGCTGACGGGGCTGTCGGTGCTCCCCGCGGCGGCGCCGGGGGAGGCCGCACCGGCCTTGGCCTTCTTCTTCTTGACCGTGCCCGACTTTTTGCCGCCAGCGGTCTTCTTCTTCTTGAGCGGCGCGCCGTCACCGTCGGCCGGGGCGCCGGCCGCCTTCTGGGCCTCGGCGGCCGCCTGGGCCTGGGCCTCGGCCTCCGCCTTGGCCTTGGCCTCTTCCTCGGCCTTGGCGCGCGCCTCCTCTTCGGCCTTGCGGCGCTCCTCGGCCTGGCGCTTGGCCTCCTTCTCCGCCAGATACTGCGCGCGCTCGGCCTCCGACATCAGCTTGAGCTTCTTCTCCTCCTCAAACTTGGCCAGCGCCTCGGCTGCACGGGCCGCTCGCCCAGGACGCTGCACGAGCCCACGTTAGGGCGCGATTGCGTTCGTGCTGTGCACTGAGCACGTGTGGGGCGCACCTTGCCGGGCGGCCTTCTCGGCCCGCGCACGCTCGGCGGCCTCCTCGGCCTCCTTGGCGGCCTTTTGCCGCGCGGCCTCCTCCGCGGCCAGCTTCTCCTTGGCGAGGCGCGCCTTCTCAAACGCGGCCTTCTCCTGCTCCGCCAGCTGGCGCTTCCGCTCCTCTTCCTGCCGGCGGCGCTGCTCCTCCCGCTCCTTCTCAAAGGCTGCCATGCGCGACTCTTGCGACGCCAGCTGCTCCTTCCGGCGACGCTCGGCCTCCTCCGCCTGAGCTTTGCGCTCCGCCTCACGCTTCTTCTCCTCCTCCTGCAGTTTCTGCTTGGCGAGCTCCGCGCGCTGGAACGCCTCCTCCTCGGCCTTCTTCAGCGCGAGCTTGCGCGCCTCCTCGGCCTGCTGCCGCGCCTGCGCCTGCGCCTGCTCAAACTTGGCCAGGCGGCCGGGCGACTCTGACGGCCGTGCAACGAAGAGGGCAATGCAAGCGACGTGGTGTTAGGCCTTGTCCGTCTGCAGATCCGGCACGCGACCACAGCGGCGGTGACGCCGTACCGGTGGCCGCCTGGCTGGCGGCGCTCAGCTCGGGCTCCGCCTTGGCCGGCGCCTTGGCCTTGGTGTCATCTTGCTTCTTCTTCTCCGGCTCCTCCTCTTCGTCTTCTTCGTCCTCTTCCTCCTCCTCCTCTTCCTCCTCCTCTTCGTCTTCGTCCACCGACACGTCGTCCTCTTCCGCTGCCGCCTTCTTCTCCTCGTCCTTCTTGGCCGGCGCCGGCTCCTCCTGCTTGGGCGCGGGTGCCGGTTCCTCCTGCTTGGGCACGGGCGCCGGCGGTTCGGGCTTGGCAGTGACCGCCTCGGCGGGGGGTGCCGCCTCCTCCGACTTGGGCGCCGGCTCCGGAGCGCTCACCGCGGGCTCCGGCTTGGGCCCCTCAACCTTTGGCTCGGGCTTCGGCTCCTCGGGCTTCGCGACGACGGCAGGCGCAGGCTTAGGCGCCTCCACGGTCGCGGACGACTTGCGCTCCGCTACAGGGAGCGCGTCGCCGTCGTCCTCGTCCTCATCCTCGTCCCAGTCGTCGTCCTCGTCGCTGTCGTCCGCGACCAGCAGGTTGCGGCGACGCACTTCGGCCTGCCTCGGCCGCCGCGCACGCACAGCGCAGCCGGCGTCTCGTCAGCATCCGCGCGCCACTCCGTGGGACGGTACGGGACCCTCGTAGTTCCGCGCGCGCCGCACCTCAGTCGCCATGGCTCGGTCCTTCTCCGGCGTCGTGCACGCCGCCTGCGATGCGACCAAAGATCGCGCGACGCACGTGGGATCTGCACGCAGAGCTGGCGGCGGCGGTGCTTTGTCGTCGCTCGGCTGGCAGTGGCCGGCTGCGAGTGGCCGCGGGTGTTGAGGACGGGCGCGCGTCCGGCAGAGGCAGCGTTGGGCTTCCGCGACCTAGGGGCGATCACCGTTGGTGGGGGACGGGGGGGATCGGGGCGCGTGGGCGTGGGCGTCGTCGGTCGCCGCGTGCTCGCCGTTGTTTGTTTGTGGCGCCGTTCTCGCGCAGGACGCGGCCGCCGCCGTGGCGCCAAGCGCCGTTCGCGTGTGGGCGCCGCCCAAGTAAGGGCGCTTGGCCACGTGGCCACTGTCATAGGAATGCGATGATGTCATCGGGCGTGGCCTGGCGGATCAGTGGCGGCGGCGGCGGCGGACGGTGCGCACCATCGCCCGTCGTCCGTCGACGACGGCGGGGGGCAGGAAAGGGTCGAGAGGGGGAGAGCGAGAGAAAGGAACCCGGGCGGGCAAGGGAGATCTAGAGCTTAGAGCGCCTACTTTGTACATGTAGTGGTCCGCCTACATCAACGTGGCGGCGACCCGCTGCTGCTGGTGCTGGGTAGTCCGCGGGGTAGTCCGCGCGGTGATATACCTCCGCTCAAGAAGCCCATGGCCAACGCGACCGTGTAGTGGCCTGCAGCATCGGGGGCGGCGCGACGCCGCATGTTTGGTCTGGGCTGTGATGCGGTCAACATGTGTACGCAGCGCCTTACCACGGGCATTCGCACTGCGAGCTGCGCATGATTGCAACGCAACGACCAACTCAACATTCGGGGTGCCGACCTGAGCGAGCACTACGCCCATCGCTATCGGACATCGGCAGCCAGAGAATGCGTGGACGATCGTCGCTGTATCGATCGGTCTAGGGACACGTTAAGTTACACGAGCCTTCTACATGGGCCCGAAATACGCCACAAGCGGCAGCGCGATGCTGCACGAACAAGGTCTTATACGGGCAAGGCGTCAAAGGTCTCGACGACGGCGAACTCGTTGGCGTCCGCGTCGCTCAGCGGCGCGTTGCCCGGCCGCTTGGCTACGGCCACCGTGAAGCCGGCCTCGCGCGCCGCGCGCGTCTCTGAGAGGCGCGACACGCGTCCGATCCACGGAGTGCGGGCGCAGCACGGTCAGCGCGCCATGATTCCGCGCGTCCATGCGGCGCCAGGCCGGCGTCGGCGCGCACCTTTGACGTTGTCCGAGACAAAGAGCAGGTGGGCCGGCGGCACGTCGACGTCCTTGGCGATCTTGGTGTAGCTGCTCGCGTCGACCTTGGCGCCCGTGGTCGTGTCAAAGTGCCCCGAGAGGTACGGCAGCAGGTCGCCCTGCGACGAGTGCCCAAAGAGCAGCTTTTGCGCGGCTGCAGCCGCGCGTCCATGCACGCACGCCGGGCCCCTGCAGCGTGAGCCGCACATTGGCGCGGGCGCCTCGTGCGGCGCGGCCGCGGCGCCCTACCGATGCTGCCGGACGAGTAGATGTAGACCTTGCGGCCGGCCTCGGTCCACCGCTTCAGCGCCGCGAGCACGTCGTCGTAGACGTCGCCCTTGACGGTGTCAGCGGCGTAGGCGTCCCGCCAGATGAGGCCCTGGAGCGCCTTGAGCCCCGTGGTCTTGCGGTCCGCGCGCATCTGCCAGTGCACGTTCGCGACCACCTGCTCGCGGCACGCCGCGGTCTCCTCAGCGCTGCCCGTGCTGATCTCGGGGATGTCCACGACGCCCTCCAAGTTGGCCGCGCGGTCCGCGACCGCCTGCGCTCGCCCAGCACGCGACGGACGGCGCGCAGGACGCCGCGTGAGCCGCCGCTCCTCCTGACAGCGCCACGGGGCCACGAGGGCGCCCCGCGCGTACCTGCTCCCGAATCTGCTTCACGGCGGCCTGCACGGCGTCGTCGTTCCAGTGCTCCTCGAGATACTTGGCGACGTTGGCGGTGACGTACGGGAAGAGTACGTCGTGCACAAAGCTGATCGGCGTCGTCGTGCCCTCAATGTCCAGCACCACAGCGCGGATGTCAGGCTTGGCCGCACCTCCTGCGGACGTCCCGCTGGCAGCGGCGTCGGCGGCGTCGGCGGCGTCGGCGGCGTTGGCGGCGTCGGTGCGTGTCCGCTTGGGCGAAGGCTGCTCCGCCGCCTCCGCCTGGCGTTCGGCCTGGCGCTCGGCCTGGCGCTCGGCCTGGCGCTCGGCCTGGCGCTCGGCCTGGCGCTCGGCCTGGCGCTCGTCGTCGGCCGCCATGGTCGCGTCTATGGCCGCTGTGGGTGGCGGCGGGCGGGTGGTGGGCAAAGTGCAATCTGACACGTCTCCTAGAGACGCCTGAGGCCACCGACATGAACCGAGCATTCGTGTATTGGGCAATGACACTGGGTGGCTACAAACCGCGAAGTAACAGGGTGTTGAATGATGGGGGGCCGATCTGCCGCTTTAGATGAGCTGGCCGACCTTGAGCAGGGTGTGGACCGAGAGGCCGAGCAGGGCGAAGAGGCCCAGCAGGCCATACTCGCCGCGGCGGCGGTTGGCCGGGTCGCCGGTGTAGTAGCCCTGGGCGTACGAGATGCGGCTGACGAGGTAGAGCGCGCCCGACGCGGCCGCCGCGGTCGGGTAGTAGACGCCGCCGATGGTCAGGACGGTGAGGAAAATCGGCAGGTTCTCCAGGAAGTTCTGGTGGGCCCTGACGACGGAGCCACGAACGTGGGCAGGGCGCGGCGCGTGGGGGCGTTAGTCGCAATGACGGAGAGGCCGATTTAGGGGCGTGGCGGAGGCACAGGCCTTACCGCTGGTAGCAGTTGAAGTGCGGCTTCTTCTCATCGTACATGGTCGGGTACTGCGGCGCGGCCGATGCGCCCCATAGCCGTTACCCGATCGTTAGCGCCGCGGTCGCCACAGACTTACCCGGCCATCGCCACGCGATCCTCTGCCGCCGCACCTTGACCTCGAAGCGCCGGCGGGCCTTGCCGACGTTGACGCCGAGCCAGGTGGCGACCAGGCCGCTGGCGACGGCGACGGCGCCGACGAGCGCGTGGCCCTGCTCGAGCGTGATCGTGAGCGCCATGGTGGTGGTGGATGCCCCGCGGCACGCTGCGACCGACGTGCTCTAACGCTGACGGGCGTCGTGGCGGGTGTGCCGGGCAGCTCGTAGCGGGGCGTGGGGCCGCGGGGCGCGGGGCGATCCAGCCGGCGCAAGGCGGCCGTGCGCCGATCGAAGCGCGTCGAAGCTCGTCGAAGGTGCTGCGTTGCAATGACGTCACAGTGCCCTTTCTCAGATCGCATGTCGCCGGCGATCGCCTCGTGGCTCCTATGGCGCCGCGGCAGAGGAAAAGGGACGTTCCGCCATCCAACGTCACCCCAGCGAAGGCTGACGGAATCAAGTCTGCGGCGGGAAGCGATCTCGGCGGGGAGCTCTGCGCCTGCTATAGAGGACGATCGCGGGTCCACCGCAGCGCGCCGCCTAGGGAGCAGCGCGGGGAGCCGTGCCGCGGTGGTGCCTGATCTGATTTGCGGAATAGGGGAGCAACGTGGCACGGTTGTGTGGCGCCGCGCTTGCAGTGCCGGGCTTGCTGACTAATGGAGTGCGCTTGACGGGGTGGACTGACACGAGACCGCAGCGGAGTGGGGCCAGCAAAGGCCGTGGACTCGCCTGGAGGGCTCCCAAGGACGCCCAGAGGACGAAGGACAAGTAGATCTCTGGTCTGCTGCCGGCGGTGAGCACAAACCGGAAGAGCCCGCAGTGGAGCGACCTGGACGGCAGCGGGAGGCGCGGCAGCGGGACGGGACAAGGTGGACAGGCGGCGCGCGAAAGCAAAAGCTCCGTCGCCCCTGCGCTGTGCGCCGCGTGATACAGTGGATAAGACACACGATGTGGCCGAGTGACGCCGTTGGACACACGGCGACGATGGAAGCGGTCACCACGCACTACGCTCGGCTGGCCGAGCGGCGTGTCACGTTCAAGTCGAGCGTGCCAAACGGCCGGCCGCCCGCGTTTATCCGCAAGGCGCTCATGCGGGTGCGCGGCCAGCCTGCCTGCCTGCCTGCCTGCCACGTGCGGACCGCGCCCGGGCCGCTGACATTGTGCAATCTGGAGCGTGGTGCCGGGGGCCCGGCGCAGGTACCGGCGCCGGTCACGGAGCACTTCGCACCGACGGCCGTGCCGCTGCCGGCTGGCGTCGACGGCCTGGCCGTGCTGGACCTCGCGTGCGGCTCGGGCCGCGACAGCTACGTGGCGGCCGCCTTGGTATGCGCAGCAAAGCTCTTCCCCCCGTCGTGCCTTGCTGGGCTCACCGTGTTCCACGGGGCCGCGCGCTGCGCTGCCGCTGTCAAAAGGTGGGCGAGAAGGGCACGGTCGTGGGCGTCGACCCGCGGCCGCACCTGCTCGAGGTGGCCACCGGCGCGCTCGGCGAGTTCGCCGCCAAGCTGGGCCGCCCGCCGGCGCTAAAGTTACTCCGCGGTTATCCGGAGAACCTGGAAGGTGGGTGCCCCGGCCTGCGCCAATACCGGCGTTGCTCCTAGCGTGTCCGCTCACGGCCGGATCGACGCTCATGCTGATTCGGGGCGGCGGACCCAGACGCGGGCGTGCCGGCCGGCTCGATTGACCTATGCATTTCCAGCGGCGCCGTGAACCTCTCGCCGCGGCTGGACCTGCTGCTCGCGTCGGCATACCGCGCCCTGCGCGAAGGCGGTACGGCGGCCGAGCCGCCCGATCCAAACCGGGCTGGGCTCGCTCGTCGCCTGACATCCCGCAAGGCATGCATCGCCCGTCGGCCTTGCTGCGCGCGTCCAGGCGAGCTGTACTTCATCGCGGTGGTGTGCGACAGGAGGTTGACCGAGGCGCAGCGCGAGCACGAGGGCCTGGTGGCCGAGGGCCTGGCCAGCGCGCCCTACGACCAGGCACGTCCGGCGCAACCCCACCGCGTCTAGTCTCTGCCTCCTCTCCTAACCCGCTGGAATGTCGCTGCTTCACTGTGGGCAACGCCCTGCGCAGGACCTGGTTCGGCTCTGCCAGGCCGCCGGCTTTGCGGACCCGCGCGAGGTGACGCGGATGCCCGTGGTGATTAGCGACGCCAAGCTGCGCGCGGCCGCCGGCGCCGCGCGCTTCTCCTCCGTCACGTACCGGTGCTTCAAGCTCGCGTCGCTCGAGCCCGGCCAAGAGGACTACGGGCAGACGGCGACGTACTTGGGCACGCTGCCGGGCGCCGAGGCGGCGTACCCGCTGGACCGGTGGCACACGCTGCCGGCCCACGAGCCCGTCGCGGTGTGCGGCAACACCGCCGCCATGCTCAGCGAGTCGTGGCTGCGCGCCCACTTTGCCGTGGCCGGCGACCGCGTCGAGCATCGCGGGCCGTTCCGATCGGATGCGGCCAAGGACGACGACGGCAACGACGACCTGGCCCTGGCCGGCGCCATGATGTGCGCCAACGGCGTCTGCGCGCTCACCAACTGAGCGTCCGTGCACTTCGATCATCATTCTCTGTACAGCAACTTGCAACCTTGTCATTGCCGCATTCAGGGCACTGTACCGTCCGTCAGCAGTTCGAGGCGTATGTCTGATGCAGCGGTCAGGGCGCCTGAGTATAGCAAGCCGCCGTGGGGTGCACCGTCGGGTGAATCCGAGTATGACCTCGCCTTGCAGCCCGCTGCCGTATGCAGCCGGGCGCCGGGCGCCGCACCGTCCCAGCGGGTCACGCAGCGTGCGTGTCATTGGCAGGCGCCGCCGCG
>Ga0180216_1003636_pt1 | contig 12102 bp, 8 predicted proteins | sample eDN3rd37CBELigMG_FD_128879 | JGI IMG/M metagenome (GOLD analysis project Ga0180216, IMG submission 128879) | Enriched Miracle-Growth compost microbial communities from Emeryville, California, USA - eDNA 3rd pass 37_C BE-Lig MG (version 2)... ...
AGGCCGCCAACAGGGAGAACGAGACCACCGCCAGAATCGTCCGCCGCATCGGTTCGCCTCTCTCCCCGCAAGGCGGGGGGTTTTCGAGCAAGCTCGGTGCGGCAGCAAGCTAGCCCACCGCCCATCGCAATGAAGCCCCCCTCCTGGGTCGGAGCCCGACGAAGCGGCCCCTCGCTTGCATCCCCGGACCGGCCAGGCAGAATCGCGGTGTGCAAGATCCGGTACTCGTCGCGCGTTCGCTCACCAAGGTCTATCGGATGGGCGAGGTCCGGGTGGAAGCGCTCCGGGGCGTGGACTTCGAGCTGCGCGAAGGAGAATTCCTCGTCCTCCTCGGCCCCTCGGGAAGCGGCAAATCCACACTTCTCAACATCCTCGGAGGACTCGACACCCCCACCTCGGGAACGGTCTCGTACCGCGGCGCCCCTCTCGACCTCGACGACGAAGCGGCCCTCACGAATTTCCGTCGCAGGCACGTCGGTTTCGTCTTCCAGTTCTACAATCTCATCGCCAGCCTGACCGCCCGGGAGAACGTCTCGCTCGTGGCGGAACTCGCCGAAGATCCCCTCTCACCGGAGGAGGCGCTCCGGCTCGTCGGTCTCGAGCACCGCATGGATCACTTCCCCTCGCAGCTTTCCGGCGGGGAGCAGCAGCGGGTGGCCATCGCGCGCGCAATCGTGAAGAAACCGGACATCCTCCTCTGCGACGAGCCCACCGGCGCCCTGGACATCCGGACGGGGAAGGTGGTCCTGGAGGCCCTGCTCCGGCTCAACGAGGAGCTGGGCGCGACCACGGCGGTGATCACGCACAACGCGGCCATCGCCCTCTTGGCCCACCGGGTGGTGACCATCGCCGACGGACGGATCGAGAGCGTGAAGGAAAATTCGAGACGTCTCACGCCGGAGGAGATCCACTGGTGAGGACGCTCGACCGAAAGCTCCTCCGTGAGCTCTGGGATCTCCGCGCCCAGATCCTGGCCATCGTCCTCGTGATCGCGAGTGGCATCGGCGCCTTCGTGGCGCTGACGAGCGTTTGGTATTCCCTGGACCGCGCCCGCTCGGAGTTCTACGCGGACTACCGCTTCGGCGACCTCTTCGCCTCCCTCGTCCGCGCGCCGCTCTCGGTCGCGGACCGAATCGCGGAGCTGCCGGACGTGGAGGCCGTCTGGCCCCGGATCCTCGCCGGGGTGAAGGTCCGCGTGGAGGGTTTCGACGAGCCGATCGTCGGAACCTTGATCTCCCTCCCGGACTCGGAGAATCCGCCGCTCAACGCCATCCACCTCCGCCAAGGCCGCTTCCCCTCCCCCGAGCGCCGCGAAGAGGTGCTCGTGCACGAGGCCTTCGCCGAGGCCCATGGCCTCGGTCCCGGGAGCCGAGTGGAGGCGGTGATGTACGGCCGTCTGCAGGAACTCCACATCGTGGGCATCGCCCTCTCCCCCGAGTTCGTCTACCAGGTGGTCGCCGGCAGCATCTTTCCGGACGATGCCCGCAACGGCGTCTTCTGGATGAACGAGCGCGCACTCGCCGAGGCCTTCGATCGCGAAGGGGCATTCAACGATCTGGTGGTTCGGCTCGGGCGAGGCGCCAACGAGGCCCGGGCGAGCGCGGTCATCGATCGCATCCTGGAGCCCTGGGGTGGGATGGGCGCCCATGGGCGCGACGACCAGGGCTCCCACCGCATGCTCTCCGAGGAGCTGGCCGGCCTGCAGAGCCAAGCGGTGGTCGTGACCGGCATCTTCCTCGGCGTTGCCGCCTTCCTCCTCCAAGTGGTGGTGGGGCGGATCGTCACCGCCCAGCGGGAGATCATCGCCGTGCTCCGGGCGCTCGGATATTCGGGCAGGAGCATCGGCGCGCACTACCTGAAGATGGTCGCGCTGATCTGCAGCCTCGGCGCCGCCCTCGGCATCCTCCTCGGCATCTTCCTCGGCCGGCTCGCCCTGGGCGCCTACGCCCCCTTCTTCCGCTTCCCCTCCCTCGACTTCGTGCTGCACCCGGGGGTCCTTCTCGTCGGCCTCGTCGTCGCCCTGGGCGCGGGTCTCCTCGCCACCTTGGGGAGCGTCCGCCGCGTCGTGCGACTCGCGCCCGCGGAGGCGATGAAGCCCCCGGCCCCCTCCGTCTATCGGCGCTCGTGGCTCGAAAGGCTGGGGCTTTGGCGGCATCTCTCCGCCCCGGCGCGGATGATCGTGCGCCGCATCGAGCGCGCGCCCCTCAAGCCCGCCCTCTCGGCCCTGGGCATCGGCCTCGGCCTCGCGATTCTCATCGCCGTCGGAGGGCTCATGGGGGCCGTCGACCAGATGGTCGACCGGGCCTTCCGCGTCGCGCAGCGACAGGACGCCACGCTGGCCTTCATCGAGCCCCAGGAGCCCACCATCCTCTTCGAGGTGATGCGCCTGCCCGGCGTGCTCGCCGCGGAGCCGAACCGCGCCGTCCCGGTCCACCTGCGCCGGGGCACGCGCGAGGAAAGCCTGGCGCTCCAGGGCCTGCCGCCCGGGGGAACGCTGCGAAGGGTGCTAGGGGCGCGAGGTCCTTTGGGGCTTCCGCCGGATGGACTCCTCCTTTCGCGCGAGCTCGGCCGGCGGCTGGGGGTACGCGAAGGCGAGCACGTGGAGGTCCAGGTCCGCGAAGGGCGCCGCCCCACCCTCCTCCTTCCCGTCTACGGCCTGGTCGACGACGTGCTGGGTCTGAACGCCTGGATCTCCCTCGACAGCCTCCACCGACACCTCGGCGAGGGAAGGCGCATCTCGGCGGTCGACGTCCGCCTGGACCCGCTCGAACTCGAGGCCTTCTGGGCGGCCATCGAGCGGGCGCCCGTGGTGGCCAGCGTCCAGCTCACCGCGGCGGCGGTCGAGGTCTTCGACGAGACCCTCGCCGCCACGCAGAACCTCACGAGCGCGATCCTGGCCTTCTTCTCCTCGGTCATCGCCGTGGGCGTGGTCTACAACACCGCCCGCATCCTCCTCTCCGACAGCGCCCGGGAGCTGGCGAGTCTGCGCGTCCTCGGCTTCACCCGCGGTGAGATCTCCCGCATCTTCCTCGGGGAGATCGCCGTGCAGGTGCTCGCCTCCCTCCCCCTCGGCCTCCTCCTCGGCTGGGCCTTCGCCGCGCTCATCGCCGCCGGCCTCCCCGCCGAGCTCTACCGCCTACCCGTCCACCTCCATGCCCGGGACGTCCTCTGGGCGATGGGGGTGATATTGGTCGCCTCTCTCGGCTGCGCACTCGTCGTCCGTCGCCGACTCGACAAGCTCGACCTCGTCGCGGTTCTCAAGACCCGAGAATGATGAAGAAGCCCCTCCTCGTCGTCACCATCGCCCTGGTCATCGTCCTCCTCGTCTGGCTCGCCTTCCGGCCCACGACCATCGAGGTCGAGATCGCCCGCGTCGAGCGCGGTCCCCTCCGCGCCTTCGTCGTGGAGGAGGGAACCACCCGGGTCCGCGAACGCTACGTGGTGAGCGCCCCCGTGACCGGCCGGCTCCAGCGCGTCGAACTCGATCCCGGCGACCGGGTCGAGGTGGCCGCGCCCCTCTTCCACATCCTCCCCGCTCCTTCCACGCCCCTCGACGCCCGAACCGCCGGCGAGCTGCGGGAGCGGGTACGGGCCGCCGAGGCGGGGTTGCAAGCGGCGATGGCCGCCTCCTCGTTCGCGGACGCGGAGCTGGAGCGGGTGCGGGCGCTCGTTGCCCAAGGGGCGCTCGCCGCCCGGGATCTCGAGGCGGCCGATGCGGAGGCGGAAACCGCCCGACGCAGGGTCCAGGAAGCGCGTGCGACGGTCGACGCGCTCCGCGCCCAGCTCGAAACCAGCGGCGACCGGGTCGGCGTGGCCTTCACCGTCCACGCCCCCGTGGAGGGTTCCGTCCTCCGCCTGTTTCGGGAGAGCGAGGGGGTGGTGGCCGCCGGAACTCCGATCCTCGAAATCGGAAACCTTCGCAAGCTCGAGGTCGTCACCGACCTCCTCTCCGAAGATGCCGCCCGGGTGGAGGTCGGCGCGGAGGTCCTCCTCGAGCGCTGGGGTGGAGACGAGGCGCTCCGGGGCCGCGTCCGCCGCGTCGATCCCTCCGGCTACACCAAGATCTCCGCCCTCGGCGTGGAGGAGCAGCGCGTCGACGTGATCGTCGACCTCGACGATCCTCCGACCGTCCTCGGCGACGGCTACCGCGTCATCACCCGCATCGTGACCTTTTCGGAAGACGACGTCGTCCAGGTCCCCCAGGGCGCCCTCTTCCGCACCGGCACCACCTGGAGCGCGTTCCGCGTGGAGGACGGCCGCGCCCGCCTCCAGCCCGTCGTCATCGGCGTCCGCGGCGAGGAACGCGTCCAAATCCTCGACGGCCTCCAGCCCGGCGACGAAGTCGTCCTCTACCCCGGCGACCGCATCGACGACGGCACCCGCATCCGCGCCGAGTGATCGAACCGCCGCCCCAGCCCAATTCGAATCATCGACGACGAGCGCAGTGACGCCGCTCACCCCAGCCTGCCCGGCACGCCCGAGGAGCTGCGCGCTCCGCTCGCCGCGCAGTTCACCGACGCGGATGAGCCCGCCCCGAGGCCCGGGCCGGCAGAAGCTCGGCGTCGTCTCCCGTGAAGTCACGCTTCTACCCAGACATTGGTCGTGGCTTTCCCATCATCCCGGCGGCGCTTCCGCGCGCTGCGGAAACTTGTGGAACGAGCATTGCAGGAACGACTCGACCTCGTCGAGTCGAAGGCCCTGTGCTGCGAACGAATGTCACGAGGACAGCCGCTGAATTCGCCAGATGGTATTAGCGCGAGTCGCCAAGGACTTCTGCCACGCCTCGAGGCGCTCGGGGGACCAAGCTGCGCTCGTCTCCGCGAGTTCGCGGGTGAGTGAATATCCACTCTTCAAATAGGCCTCTCGCTTCTCCTCATAGCTCTTATTCTCCAGCCCCCGGTTACTGCCGTCATCGAGCAGCACCATATTCCCGAGCCGGTAGACGAAGGATTCGAGATCACGGTCGGAAAAAGCATCCCAACCCTCAGACGGGTTTTGGGGAAGCACGTGCTCCAAACTTAGCGAGGCCCCCGTAAAATCTATCTCCTGACCGCTCATTACTCTTTCGAGCCTGCAAAGAATGTAGCGCACGACTTTCGCGTTCCGACTTGACGTAGTCTTGATGGACTTCGTGGCGAAGGCGGCCACGAATGCCTCGTCGGCCGGATACACTGACCGGAGCGCATCGATAATCGCGCCTACCTCTCTCAGATGGCCGTCCGATATTTGCTTGGCTACCGAGTGAAAGGTTCGTTCTTGTTCGAACGGAGGCAACGATCCGATGACATTATAGCGAAAAGCAATCACGACAATTGCGTGCAGGAGCCTCTCGAAACTCGCAGCATCGAGCTTCCGCTTCGCAGCCATGAGCATCGGATAGGGCTGACGCACCGAAAACATCCGAAGCTCTTGCGCGTACTCTCTCCACTTCGAGGGCCAATCTGAGGCCTCGGGTTGCGTCAAAGCCAGGTATGCGTCGATGTCTTCATCCATCTCGCGGAGCAATTGGAAGACCTCAGCCCGGCTTCGCACGCCCACCCGAATCATCTTGAATAGCTCAGATTTCCTCGAGAACTTGTGCCGACTGTTCCAATGCATTCGAAGAAAGTCGGGAAAACTTTCGCTTCCGAGCCGATCCACCATCCGTTCCCATTTCCGCTCCATATCATCAAGGTCGGAAGCGTTTCCTCCCTCTCGGGCAAGGACGGAGAACAAGTAGTTCTTGAGGAGGTCGGTCGCCGAAAGCCTCACGCCTCTAGCATTCAGCGTCTCGAAGACTTTGTAGGCATTCAGTTCGTCCGAAACTGTAATCACAGTGAAAAACAGCCTATCGCTCATCGACTCGACGAATCGCGCGATCGCCATTCCAGGGTTCTCGGAGTCTCGCACGACCTCTGCGAGACGACGTTCAAGCCACTCGAATGCCTTTCGCATGAGATGAACCGAGGCTGAAAACCCCCTCTTCGGGAGGTGATCGCTCAGGGCCGTCAGGTACTCGCGATAGTAGTCGTCGTTGTTCCGGTTTAGCGTCAGCTTGGGCTGGGAGGACAGCGTCACGGGGTCGAGGTAGCCAATGTAGCTTGCGCGGAGTTGGTCAAGACGCGCCGTGTTCTGTTCGGGATTCTCTCCTTCCTCGCACAATCTCTTCAGGAGTTTCATCCCTGCAAGAACAATCAGACTGAGGGTGGTAAGGCGCTGCTGCCCATCGATGACGTCGAAAGTTCGGTTGTCGGTCGTCTGGAGAACCAGGTAGCCCATATAATGTGCCGGTTCACCTTGCGACTCGAGCGTACCCAAGATATCGAGCCACAGATCCTCCCATTCTTCCTCGGTCCAGGAGTAATCTCGCTGAAATCGTGGAATACGATAGGTCAGCCCATTTCCCAGAAGCTGCCGGTAGGTGCGATTTTCCGTATTGAAGTTGGTCGCGGCCATCGTGGAGCCGATCTTAGGGCACGGCGTGCGCCGAGGCCAGATACGAGCCTTTCGGCGTGTCGCAAAGTAGGAGGGAAAAATTGGCGGCCCCAAGAGGACTCGAACCTCTGACCTACGGTTTAGGAAACCGCCGCTCTATCCTGCTGAGCTATGGGGCCGCAAGGCTCGGGTAGGTACAACACCCGGGGCGGGCTGGCAAGTCCGGAAGGCGGTCGGAGGGCCTCAGACCGGCAGGGCGAAGGAGAAGACGATCTCCTTGCCGGGGATGCTGGTGGCCCAGATCCGGCCGCCGTGGGCCTCGACGAGGGTCCGGGCGATGAAGAGGCCCAGGCCCACGCCCGGCTTGTCGTTCCGTCGGGCGTTCCGGCCCCGGTAGAAGCGCTGGAAGACCTGCGTCAACTCGCCGGGCTCGAGACCCTCGCCCTCGTTCTGCACGTGGACGCGGACCTCGGAGCGCGCCCCTTCGACCCGCACCAGGATGGCGCTCCCCTCGCGACCGTACTTGAGCGCATTCGTGAGGAGGTTCTCGATCACCTGCTCGATCCGGACCGGATCGACCTTCACCGGCGGAACCTCGGGATCCGCCAGGACGTGGATCGGGAGCGAGTCGGCCTCCCGGCCGAGCTCCCTCGCGAGCCCGCGCGCGAGCGCCGGCAGATCGGTGGTGCGCTTGTCGAGGTCGAGGTGCCGGGCGTCCATCAGCGAGGCGTCGAGGAGGTCTCGGGAGATCCGCACGAGGCGCCGTGCCGCGGAACTGATGATCTCGATCTTGTTCCGGATCGCGGGCGGAATGTCCTCCTGCTGGGCCAGGAGCGAGGCGAAGCCGACGATCGAGGTCAGCGGCTGGCGCAGGTCGTGGGTGACGATGGAGGCCCACTGCTCCCTCATCCGCTCCAGGGTCTTGAAGGCGGTCACGTCCTCGATGGCGACGACCGCGGCCAGGCCCTCCGCGCACTCTCCGATCAGCTCGCCGTGGAAAACCACGAAACGGGGAACGTCTTCCTCCGGGTCGACGATCTGCGCCTCCTGCCGCAAGAGGCTCTCGCCCCGAAGCACCCTCGAGAGCGGATGGAGGTGCGGGGCGAAGGGCCGCCCCTCCACGCTGAGCAGCAGAGGGAGGAGCCGATCGATGTCGACCTCCTTCTCGCAGCCCAAGAGGGATCGCCCCCGCCGGTTCACCCAGACCTCGAGCCGGTCGGATTTTCCGTGGATCAGGAGGGTGGCCACCGGCAGATGCTCCACGAGCGAGCCCAACCACCGCACCAACCGGGTCTGCTCGAAGACCTCTCGGATGAGCTGGCTCTTCGCGCTCGCCGACGCGACGATGGCCCCCACGTGCTCGGCGAAGAGCGCGGCGAGACGGAGGTCGTCGTGCGTGGGCCGCTCGCTCCCCTCGGCGGCGGGGAGGCGGATCTCGGCGAGTTGCCGGCCTTGGTGCCGGATGGGGATCCGATGTACCCAGTCCTCGGGACGCGGAACCTTCACCCCGCCCGGTCCCCGCACGATCCAGGAACCCTTGCCGGCGGGTCCGCTCTCCCGGACGGCGACGCGCTCGGCTCCCGTGAGAAGGCGCGCCCGCTCGGCGATGGCCTGCAGCATGGACTCGAGGTCCCTCGCCTCCCCCACGGCCAAGGCGGCCCGCCGCACCGCCTCCCTCTCGGAGCTGCGCCTCCGCTGCTGCGCGCCCTGGTGCAGGCGGACGAAGGCCGCGCCGATCAGCCCCGCGATGGGCTCGATGGATGGCGGAGGCTCCCTCTCGTCCACCAGCCACCCCGCGAGCCCGAGGAGTTCCCCTCGGTCCCGGATGGCGGCGACCCCGTGTCGCAATCCCCCCGCCAGGAGGCGGATCCCCTCGGATGCATCACCCGAGGCCACGGCCGCGAGGTTCTGCTCGACCTCGTCGAGGTAGGACTCGGGAAGACCTCGCTGCGCGGCCAAGCGAAAGCCGCCCCCTCGTCCTTCGGCGAGATAGACGTGCGGGCAGGCCAGCCCCCTCACCTCCATCAGCGAGAGGAGCGCATCCAAGAGCGCGGTGCGGTTCGTGGCGGCCACGAGCCGGGCGACGTCCTCCCAGGGGCCGACGTCGCCAGAAGACACGACCGGCCACGCGGACCGGCCCAGGACCGATCCCGCCGCCTCGCCGGAGCCGGGGATCGCCTCGTTCATATCAAGACGTAGGATTCGCCTCCCACGTCCCGAAACAAAGCCCCCAGGGCGGTAGCCTTCCTGCCGAGGGGCACCGCTCCCCGCTATCCGGGATCGGACGGCCAGGAAAGAGTCCGCGTCAGCGGGTGTCGCTCACCTCGCCGGCTCACCTCTCCCTCGAGGACGCCCGGGGAGCGTCCATCGTCCACGGAATCGAATTCGACTACGCGGGGGGCGCGTTTCGCGCCGTGCGGTCCCAGGTCACCCTCTGGCTCCCGCGGACCCAGCGGAAGAATCCTTGCAGGATCCCCCAGTTCATCTCGGTGAAGTAGCGAGCCGTGGAGGCGGCTCCACCCAGCATTCCACGGCGGTATCCGAGATAGCCCGCCAGCGCCAATCCGTAGAAGCCGAGCTGCAACGCGAGCGTCAGGCCGTAGGGTGAGCGGTCCGCCAAGAAGAGATTCGAGACGAAGGCGCCCAGGAGGAAAAAGGGAGCCAGCCAGCGGAGAATCTTGTGCGAGAGGAAGGCGAAGGCGACGAAAGGCCGCGACGGATGGAGGAGTTCTCGCAGCGCCACCAGCGCCTGGAAATTTCCCGCGGCGATCCTCGTGCGGCGCGCCCGCTCCCTGCCGTAATCCTCCGTGGTCTCCTCGTAGGCCACGGCCTCGGGGTCGTAGACCACCTTCCTCCCCCGGAGGATGCACCGGCCGGCCACCACGAAATCCTCGACCACCGTATTCCCCGGGAGCGGCTCCCAGAGTTCGCGGCGCAGGGCGTAGATCCCGCCGTTGGCCCCCATGACGGCGCCCCACTTCCCCTCCATGAACTTGAGGAAGGATTCGTAGGTCCAGTAGGTGCTCTCCTCGTATCCCTCCCGGGTGGGGTTGTAGAGGCGGAGCCGGCCGCAGACCAGGCCGACCGAGGGATCCTGGAAGTGCCGCACGAGCATGCGGATCGCGGCCGGATCGAAGAGGGTGTTGGCGTCGGAGAAGACGAGGATCTCGCCCCGGGCCATCGGAACCAGGCGGTTGAGCACCCCGACCTTGCCCATGCGCGGAGCCGTGGAGAGCTGGACCCGCGGCTCCGCGAAGGAGGCGACGATCTCGTCGGTCCCGTCGTCGGAGCCGTCGGAGCCCACGAGGATCTCCAGCTTGTCCGGCGGGTAGTCGAGCGAGAGGCTGTTTTCGATTTTCTTCCCGATCACCTCGGCCTCGTTCCAGGCCGAGACGAGGAGCGTGACCTCGGGGGCATGGAGGGAGGCGAAGCGGCGCCGATCCCCACCCCCGGAGAGGTAGCGGAGATCCCGCTTCGCCCGGCGGACGGCGTCGAAGGCCACGAGGGCGAGCGGATAGACGAGATAGGTGTGCGCCAGCGAGAGCGCCGAGATCCAGAAGACGAACTCCGCCATGCCTCCCCCTCTCGCCAAAGATTGCGCCGGCTTGGCGCTCGCTCAACGGTCGCCGGCCTCCACCAGCCCCCGCAGGGCGCCGATGCGGGTCGGCCCGATCCCCCGGACGCGCTGGAGATCGTCCACCGAGCGAAAGGGCCCGTTTCGCTCGCGGTCCTCGACGAGGCGGCGCGCGAGGCCCGGGCCGATGCCGGGGAGCGCTTGGAGCTCCTCCAGGGTCGCCTCGTTCAAGTCGATCCGCCGGCCGAAGAGCAGGCCGGCCGCCCCGCGCGGCGCGGTGCCCGGACGGCCGTCGCTCGCATCGGGGCAGAGGACGAGGGGGAGGCTCCCCCGCGCGCGATGCACCGCCTCGATCGCGTTTCGCTCCTCGTCGGGGCAGCCCGGAGCCGGCATGACGTGCCGCTCGGGGAGGGCCTGGAAGAAGAGGAGACCGGCCAAGAGCCAGAGCGCGGCGGCGCAGGTGCGGAGATCCACCCGTGCAGCCTCGAACGGGCCACCGATGCGGCCCATCCGCCCCCCGACCGATTGCCTCCCTCAGGAGGAGACGAGCGCCGCGATCTCCTCGTCGGAGAGACCGAAGAGGTAGAGAATGGAGTCGAGGCCGCCGAGCCCGAAATTCGCGTCGGCCACGAGCCGGAGCGCGGGCTTGGCGCGGAAGGCCACGCCGAGTCCCGCCCGCTCCAGCATCATGCGGTCGTTGGCGCCGTCGCCCACCGCGACCACCTGGGCGAGGTCCACGCCTTCCCGCCCCGCGATCCAGCTCAGCAGCTCCGCCTTGCGCCGGGCATCGACGATCGGCCCCTCCAACTCGCCGGTGAACCTGCCCTCCCGGACCTCCAGGCGGTTGGCGAAGGCGTAGTCGAGGCCCAGCCGCTTACGCAGCGCCTCCACGCCCGGCACGAAGCCCCCGCTCAGCACCGCGGTCCGGATGCCCAACCGCCGCAGGGCCTCGACGAAGATCTCCGCCCCCTCCGTCAGGGGGAGGTTCTCGGCGATGTGGTCGAGGATCTCGGCCCTCTGGCCCGCGAGGAGCGCCACGCGGGCCCGTAGGCTCTGCTCGAAGTCGAACTCGCCGCGCATGGCCCGCTCGGTGATCTCCGCCACCTGCTCGTACTTTCCGCAGGCGCGCGCGAGCTCGTCGATCACCTCGATGGTCACGAGGGTGGAATCCATGTCCATCACCACCAGGCGCTTGTGGCGGCGATGGACGTCCAATCGCTGGAGGCCGAGGTCGTAGCCCTGCAGGGCGGCCTGCTCGACGAGCGCGGTCCGCAGGCCCGCGATCCGCTCGTCGGGTCCGGCCACGCGGAGCCGCAGGAGGTCGAGGCCTCCCCTCGCCGATCGCCGCTCCATGCGCACGGGGCGGGCGCCGACCTCCCCGAGCCGTTCGAGGAGCGCGGCGATCGCGGGCCCGACCAGGGGCCGGCCGATGGCCACGACCTCCCAGCCCGGCCCCGTCTCGACGGGCGTGGAGGTCTCCTCCACGACGTGCGCGATCCCCAGCTCGGCGGCGACCCGAACCACCTCGGCCTCGCCCTCCGCCTGCCGCCAGACCGCGGTGAGAAAGGCCTTCCCCTGGCTCGCGGACTGCTCGAAGGCGAGGAGCTCGGAATCTCCGAGCGCGCGGAGCAGATCGGCCTCCCAGCCGGCTCCCTCCTCTCCCCACGCGACGAGACGCAGCATGCGGCGCACGTTTCCTCCTGCGAATGGCGCTGGCCCGCGACCGGCCGGCGCGATAAAGAGCGGCCGGTATCCCAAGGAGTTCTCACGATGTCGAGGTCCAGCATCCTACTCGATGGAAATTCCCTCACCCTCGAGCAACTGGAGCGCATCGCCGCGGGTGGCGCCCAGGTGGCTCTCGCCCCCGCCGCCCGGGAGCGGCTCGTCGCCGCGCGCGCCCTGGTCGATCGCATCGCCGCCGGCGATGCGGCGACCTACGGCATCAACACCGGCTTCGGAAATCTGGCGGAGGTCCGCATTGCCAAGGAGGACCTCGGCCTCCTGCAGCGCAACCTGATCCTCAGCCACGCGGCGGGTGTGGGCGAGCCCCTCTCGCTCCCCGAGACCCGGGCGCTCTTGGCCCTCCGCGTGAACGTACTCGCCAAGGGCCATTC
>Ga0180216_1003637_pt1 | contig 12100 bp, 11 predicted proteins | sample eDN3rd37CBELigMG_FD_128879 | JGI IMG/M metagenome (GOLD analysis project Ga0180216, IMG submission 128879) | Enriched Miracle-Growth compost microbial communities from Emeryville, California, USA - eDNA 3rd pass 37_C BE-Lig MG (version 2)... ...
CCGGGCGGGACGCCTGATCCACGATCCGGGACTGTTCGACGAGGCTTGGCTCGACGGGGCCTGGCTGGTGATCGCCGCGACCGGCGATGCGGCGGTCAACGCGCAGGTCAAGGCGCTGGCGGACCGGCGGCGCATCTTTGCCAACGTGGTGGACGACCCGGCGCATTCGTCCTTCCAGGTGCCCGCGGTGGTCGATCGTTCGCCCATTCTGGTGGCGATCTCGTCGGGCGGCGCGGCGCCGGTGCTGGCGCGGCGGCTGCGCGAGCGCCTCGAGGCGCTGTTCGACCATGCCCTGGGCGACCTGGGGCGCCTGGCGCACCGCTATCGGTCGGCGATCCGCGAGGCGCACCCGGCCCCGGGGCCGCGCCGTGAATTCTATGACTGGCTGTTCGACGGTCCGGTGCTGGCTTACTTGCGCGAGGGTGATGGTGCGCGGGCGGAACATGCGCTGCGCGAGGGGCTGCGCGCTCCGCGGATCCCCCCGGGCCGTGTGTTCACCCTGATCGACGTCGGCCATTCCGACCCGGCCGGCCTGACGCTGGGCGGTCTGCGGGCCTTGAACGAAGCGGACCTCGTGGTGCACGCTGCGAGCCTTGGCGAGGACCTGCTGGGACTGGCCCGCCGCGATGCGGACCGTCATCGGCTGGCGGGCGCGGCCCTGCGGGATGCCGCGTCGCTGGCCGAGGCCCTGGACCGCCTGGACGGGCGCCACCGGCGCATTGCGGTGCTGGCGGCCGGGCCGGTCCTGGCGGCGGGCGGATTGGTTGCCGCGGCGCGGCGCCTGGGCGAGAGGAATACCGTGTGCCGGGTGATTCCGTATCAAACGGCTTGAGGTCCTTGGCCGGAAGCGCCGGGAGCGGGGGCGGGCCGCGACACGGGCGCCCATGCGAAATCGCCGGCGTGGGCCGTGGCGATGTGTCCGGCAGCCAGCAGCTTCGCGCAGCGGGCCCGATCGATGCCGGCTGCTTGAAGGAGTTCCAGCGTGTGCTCGCCCAGGTCGGGAGGCGGCAGCGTTCCAGAGGCCTTGTCTTGCACGGGCCGACGGGGAAATTCCGGAACGTCGAATGCGAGGTTCCTGTAGTGGACGGCCCGCAGCTTTCCGGGTACGCGCGCCTGAGCGGGTTCCAGGACCCGTTCCAGGGGAAGGACTTCGGTGAAACCCATGCCGACCGCCTTCAGCCGGGCGGCGGCCGCGTCGAATGGGTGGCTGGCGATGGCGGCTTTCACGACGTCCTCGACCTGGGCAAACGCCTTCTTGCGGTTGCGCAGGGTCGCCAGGGTGCTGTCGTGGGCTTGCGGCAGGTCCATGGCCTGGCAGAACTTCAGCCAGTGCGCATCGGTCAGCATCAGCAGATAGAGCCAGCGCCCGTCGGCCGTTTGATAGGCGCCGTAGCCCGGCATGCTGAACTCGCCGCTGGGCTCGCGCTCGGGGCGGCCCAGCAATTGGGTCTTGAGCTGTACGCCCACCAGGTCGCGGGCGGCGATGTGCAGACCGGTTTCATAGAGCCCGATCTCGACCGGTTCCGCGGCACCGTCGGCCCCGGCCTGCAGCAGCGCCGACAGGATGCCGATCACGGCATAGGCGCCGGCGAATTGGTCATGGTAGGACGGGCCTAGCCGGCTGGGCCGGCCATTGATCCGGTTGCTTTCCATGACGCCCGTGGCCGCCTCGGCCACGGGATTGGACGCCAGGTCGTCCGCCTGAGGGCCGTCGGCGTATCCGCGGATGTGGCAATAGATCAGCCGCGGATTGATGCTCTTGCAATCCTCGTGGGTCAGCCGCAGCTTGCGTGCGGCGCGCGGTGCAAGGTTATGAACGAGAACGTCCGCCGTCGCCAGCAGTGCGCAAAATGCCGCGTGGCCTTCATCGGCCGCCAAGTCGATGCAGGCGCTTTTCTTGCCGTGGCTGTAGGCGATGAAGGTTCCGCTGGGCCCGCCGCGCACGAGGCTGCGGGTCGGGTCGCCGCGCGGCGGCTCGATCTTGATGACTTCCGCCCCGAGCTGCGACAGGATGTGCGAGGCAAACGGGGCGGCCAGCATGGTCCCGAGTTCAATCACGCGACGGCCGGCGAGCGGGAGGAGAGGCATGGCGATTCCTTTTTGGGACAATAAAAAGCGACATAGAATGCATTATATATTCTAATAATGACGATAGAATTGCTGATAATCTAGGGAAATCCCGCATTATTAGCGGATTAAAATAATATAAAATGCATTCTATGGCCTCGCAGAACGTGCCTAAGACCATGACAAGGAGACAACACCGTGCAGAGAAGAACGTTTCTTTCCGGCTGCGCCGCCGCAGCCACCATCGCGCTGCCCGGCTGGGTGCGCGCGCAACAGGCCGCTCCCGGCATCGACGCAGCCAACAAGACCGTCACCGTGGGCGCGTTCACGCCCATCACCGGCCCCGTGCCCTTTTATGCGATCCTGACGCATGCTGCCGAGGCCTGCTTCAAGTGGGCCAACCAGACCGACGCATTGAACGGCTGGAAGATCAACTTCGTGACGTATGACGATGGCTACGAGCCTGCGCGCAGCGTGGCGGTGACGCGCCGCCTGGTCGAGGAAAACAACATCTTTGCGCTGGCCGCGCCGGTCGGTACGGCGCAATCGGTGGCCGTGATCCCCTACGCCAAGGAAGTCGGCTTGCCGATGATCGGGCCGATCGGCGGGGCCACGGCCCTGTTTTCCGAGCGGCTGGTATTTCCTTTGCTGCCGGACTATGGCTGGTCCGCCGCCGCCAACCTGGACTATGCGCTCAATACCCTCAAGGCCGAACGGGTGGCCTTGCTGTGGGAAAACGATGAACTGGGCCGTTCGGCAAAGCGCGGCTTTGATTTGTATCTGGAGTCGCTGGGCAAGCAGGCGGCCGAATCCATTCCCTTCGAGGTGCGCAACACCGACTTCACGCCGCATCTGCGCAAAATCGACAATGCCAAGGCCCAGGTGGTGATCCTGTTCGGCTCCAACGCCAACCTGGCGGCGGCGCTCAAGGCGGCGGACCGGCTGGGTGTCGAGGCCAAGTGGATGGCGCCGTTCTTTACCGCCGATCCCACGACCTACAAGCTCGCGGGTCCTTTGCTCGATGGGACGTTCTTTTCCTCCTGGCTGGTGCCGGTGACCTCGGACGATGCCAATATCAAGGCATATCGCGATTCCATCGGCGAACACTATCCCAACGATCCGGTGGGGGTGTTCGGCTTGAATGGGTGGAGCAATGCCGCGCTGTTCGTCAAGGGATTCCAGTTGCTCCTGGCCAGCGGCAAGCCGCCGACCCGTGCCAATCTGGTTGACGTCATGGAAACCATGCGCAACGAGACAGTGGGCGGCGCGCGCGGGGTCAGCTTCCAGGCGGGCGACCACCGGGGCGCGCGCCAGGAGGGCATCATCCAGGCGGTGGACGGCGGATCGTTCAAGCTGGTGCAGGACTTCAAGCCCTATCCCGCCGTGGTGTTCGACGCCAAGATGGCATAGGAGGCACGACGTGACGGATGCGTACGACACGTGGATCGGCCGGCGTGAATCGCGAACAGAGCGCATTCATGCGTCGGTCGTGCAGGCCATGGCGGCCACCGTCGGGGTCGCCGAGGTGCCGCAAGGCGCGCCGCTGCCGCCCGGGTGGCAGTGGCTGTTCTTCAATCCCGTGGTGGCCCGCGGCGGCCTGGGGGCCGATGGGCATCCCCGGCGCGGCGGGTTTCTGCCGCCGATCGAGCTGCCGCGCCGCATGTGGGCCGGCAGCCGGTTGCAGTATCGGGCGGATCTGCCGGTCGGCGCCGAGGCCACGCGACACAGCCGCATCCTGGACGTCAAGCACAAAACAGGCAGGCAGGGGGAGCTCTGGTTCGTCACGGTCGAGCATACGACCGAGGCGGGGGGCGTGGCCTGCATCGTCGAGGAGCAGGACGTCGTTTACCGCGAGGCGGCGCCCGCGGGCCTCGCGCCCGCTCCGGTGCAGGTTTACGATGGGCGGGCGCAATGGGGGCGGGTCATCGAACCGGACACGGTGCTGCTGTTCCGCTATTCGGCATTGACGTTCAACGGCCATCGCATCCATTACGACCAGGATTATGTGCGTCACGAGGAAGGCTATCCGGACTTGGTCGTGCATGGCCCCTTGACGGCCACGCTGTTGCAACAGCTGGCTCTCGAGCAGGGCGGCGGCCGGCCGCTTGCGCGGTTCGATTTCCGGGGCGTCGGCCCGCTGTTCGTATCGCGCCCCTTTCGGATCGAGGGACGTGCGGGCGAGGAGGGGACGCTCAGCCTGTGGGCGCGCGGACCGGATGGTGAATTGGCAGTTTCGGCGGTCGCGGCGTTTCGTTGACCGCGGCCGTGTCATTTCTTGAAATACAGGAGGCAAGATGTCGCAGCATATGAGTGGGCCGGCCAATCTGGGCGGGCAGGTGGCCTTGATCACCGGCGGGGCGGGTGCCATGGGCCGGGCGATCTCGCAGGCGTTCCAGCAGGCGGGCGCCCACGTGGTGGCCACCGACCGGGCGGAGCACGAAGACATCGCCCCGGGTATCGAGTATCGGCGCTACGACGTGACATCGCGCGCGCAGACCGACGAGGTGGTGGACGCGGTGATTGCCCGGCATGGCCGGGTCGACATCCTGGTGCTGTGCGCCGGCATCATCGCGCGCACGCCGCTGGGCGACAGCACGGACGAGGAATGGGACGATGTCCTGGCGGTCAATGTGCGCGGCGTGGTGAATCCCGCGCGCAGGATTTTTCCCATGATGTGCGAGCAGGGCTTCGGCAAGATCCTCGCCGCCGGCTCGATCGCCGCAAAGAACGGCGGGGTCGCCTCCGGGCCGGCCTACGTGGCCTCGAAATCCGCCGTCCACGGCATGATGCGCTGGATGGCCAAGGCCGGCGCGCCGCACGGCGTCTACGTCAACACGCTGGCGCCCGGGCCTGTTGAAACGGCCATGTGGGCGACGGTCACGGGAGGGGTCGGCGCGCCGGCGGCCAACGCCACCGTTCCGCTGGGCCGTTACGGAAATCCGGACGACATCGCGCAGGCGGCGCTTTTCCTGTGCTCGCCGGCGTCGAACTGGATCACGGGCACCTCGCTGGACATCAGCGGCGGCATGTGGATGGATTGAGACAAGGAGCAGCGACATGGAAGACACGGTACCGGTGATCGGTTTTATCGGACTGGGCGTGATGGGCGGGGCCATGAGCCGCAACATGGCGCTCAAGCATCCGGGCGACGTGATGGTATTCGATGTGAATCCGGATGCGCTCGCCGCGCTCGAAGGCACCCAGGCGCGACGCGCCGGGTCGATGGCCGAACTGGCCGCGCAGGCCGATGTCGTGTTCCTGTCCCTGCCGGGCGGGGCCCAGGTCGAGGCGGTGTGTCTGGGGCCGGACGGTTTGACCAGCGGGTCTCGCCGGCCGTCGCTGATCGTCGACCTCAGCACCACCACGGTGGCCAGCGCCCGCGCAGTGGCCGATCGGCTGGCAGCCATGGACGTCGGGTTCGCCGATGCGCCTGTCGCCCGCACCCGCGAGGCCGCGCGCAAAGGGGAATTGAGCATCATGGTGGGTGCGGACCCCGTCGTGTTCCAACGGATCGAGCCGCTGCTGCGGTATATCGGCACCGATGTGACGCTCTGCGGCGCGGTCGGCTGCGGCCAGGCGGTGAAGCTCATCAATAACGCCCTGGTCTTCGAGCACACCATGGCCCTGGCGGAAATGATGGTCCTGGGGGAACGCGCCGGCGTGCAGCCCGCGGTATTGCTCGACGCGGTGTCCAAGGGGTCCGGCGACAGCTTCGTGCTGCGCAATCATGGCCGCAAGGCCATGCTGCCCCGGGAGTTCCCCGAGAAATCCTTCCCGCCGGAGTATGTCCTCAAGGACCTGGGCTACGTCCTGGAGCTGGCCTCGCAAACGAAGCTGACCGCACATGTGGCCGAGCTGGCTCAGCGCTATTACGCGGCCACCGCCGGCGGCTGGAGCGGCCGCTACTTCCCGGCGGTCATCGAGGTCGTGGACGGCAATGTCGCCTTGCCGCCCGGCGCGCGCTAAGGAGGCCCGCCGTCATGGATGACTTCATCGGCCTGGTCTGGGCGGGCACCATCAGCGGATGCCTCTATGCCATGGGCGCCATCGGGATCGTCTTGATCTTCAAAAGTTCCAATGTGGTGAATTTCGCCCATGGCAATCTGGCGGGCCTGGCCGCGTTCCTGGTGTTCGGGTTCACGGCGGGCATCCTCGGAAACATGGCTTGGGGGCCGGCGGTCGTCCTGACCCTCGTCATCATGATTGCCGTGATGGTGATCAGTTATTGGCTGATCGCCCCTTTGGTGTTCAAGTCGGACCTGACCAGTACGATCGCCACCCTGGGCGTGGGCCTGATCGCGCAGGGGCTGACGCAGCTGATCTTCGGCTCGAACATCGTATCGCTTGATCTGCCGATCCCTTCGTGGCGCATGCAGTTGGGTGTCCTGCGCATCAATGCCTATGACTTGACGGTGCTGGCGGTGACCTTCGCCATGACCGGCGCACTGTACCTGATGATCGAGCGCACCCGGATCGGGATCGCTTTTCGCGCGGTATCGGCCCATCCTTTTGCCAGCCGCGTGTGCGGCCTGAACCTGCGCCGCGTGCATTTGTTTTCCTGGGTGGTGGCGGGCCTGCTGGGCCTGGTGGCCTCGCTGCTGATCGTGCCCACCACCTTCCTGTCCTCGACCAGCGTGGCCTCGTTCATGCTGCAGGCGTTCGGCGCCGCGGTCGTCGGAGGGTTCAACAGCCTGCCCGGCGCCGTCGTGGGCGGCATCTTCATCGGCGTCATCATGAACCTGCTGTCGTTCTACGTGGCTGCGGAATTCAGCAATACCTACCTGCTGTTGACCATCCTGTTGGTGCTCAATGTCTTCCCCAAGGGGGTGCTGGCCGTGCGAGGGGGTTCCCGTGTCTGACGTCATCCTGCCGAACGAAACGCTGTCCAGGGATGCCCGGACATCAGGCGCGGCGCCCGAGCCCAACCGGCGCCGCTGGTCAACCGGCCTGGGGATTCTGGGCCTGCTGGCCCTGCTCGCGTTGCCGCTCGTGGCGGGCGGCTACTGGACTTTTACGCTCGGGCTGTGCTTTGCCAATGCCATTGCGATCATTTCAGTCAGCTTCCTGGTCCGCTATGGGGGCGAGGTGTCGATCGGCCATGGCGTGTTCATGGGGGCGGGAGCCTATACCGTCGCCCTCATGGAAAAGTATTTTGCGCTGTCGCTGCTGGCCAGCCTGCCGGTGGCCGCGGTCGTGGGCGCGCTGCTGGGCTTGGTCTTCGCTTTCCCCTCCCGCCACCTCTCGGGCATCTACCTGGCGGTGGCCACCATGGCGCTCGCGCTGGCGCTGCCCGAGGTCCTGCTGCATTTTTCGACGGTCACGGGCGGCTATGGCGGTTTATATGTCAGCCTCGACGCCGTGCCGCTGCTCTCCAAGTCCGCCCAACGCTATTACCTGCCACTGGCCGCACTGGTGGCGGTCGTCCTGTTGCTGCGCCAGTTTCGCCGCTCGCGCCAGGCGATGGCGCTGCTGCTGATCCGCACGTCGGCCTATGCGGCCGAATCTTTCGGTGTGCGTCGCAGCTGGGCGCGGCTCTCGTGCATGGCCCTGAGTGCCGCCATCGCGGCCATCGGCGGTGCGGTGCTGGCATTCAGCTCGTCGACGGTGTCGCCCAACAGCTTCACCCTCTGGACTTCGATTTTCTTGCTCGTGGGATCCGTGGTCAGCCTTTATTCGCTATCGGTCGTCGGCAGCCTGCTGGGCGGGCTGTTCCTCACGCTCGTGCCGCTGCTGCTGGCCGGGGCCGGGGACTGGGTTCCGATCCTGTATGGCGCCGCCTTGCTGGGCGTGGTGTTGGGGGTCAATGGATTGCCCGAATCCCTGCGGGCCCGCCTGGGCGGGGGACGCATATGAAGCATGCGAACGCCGCAGCCACCCGTTCGACGGATCCCCTGGTCGTCGAGGATCTGTCGCTGTCCTTTGGCGGCATCCGCGTCCTGCAGGGCATCGGCCTGCGCATGGAGTCGGGCGAGATCACCGGCCTGATCGGACCCAACGGCGCGGGCAAGACCAGCTTCTTCAACTGTTTGACAGGCCTGTACACGCCCCAGAAGGGCGCGATCCGCCTGGGCGGCCTGCGCCTGGAGGGGTTGCGCCCGCCGCAACGCGCGGCGCTGGGGTTCTCGCGCAGCTTCCAGCACGTGGCCTTGTGCCCCGAGCTCAGCATCATCGAGAACGTGATGATCGGCCTGGATCGACAGTCCACGGCCGGCTGGCTGGATGCCTTCCTGCCCTTGCCTGCGGGCAATCGCGAGCGGGCGCAAAACCGCGAGCGGGCGCTGGCGGCGCTGGACCGGCTGGGCATCGCCGGCGTGGCCGATGATTCGCCGACCCAGCTGCCGCCCGGTTTGCTGCGCCTGGCCGAGATCGCGCGCGCCGTCGTGGGCGATCCGCGCGTGCTCTTGCTGGACGAGCCCGCCGCAGGCCTGAATTCGGTCGAAACCGCCGATCTGTCGGCCGCCCTCAAGAAACTGCGCGCTGAACACCTGGTCCTGGTCGTCGTCGAGCACGACATGGATTTGATCATGGATGTGTGCGACACCATCCATGTGCTGAACGTCGGCACTTTGCTCGCCTCCGGCGATCCCGGGCAGGTGCGGCAGAACCCGGACGTCGTGCGGGTCTACCTGGGAGACGAGGATGAGTAGCGCGGTCACACCGCTGTTGCGTGTGGCAGACCTGTCGGTGTCCTACGGCGCCGGCCCGGTGCTGCATGACATCGAACTCGAGGTGGCGCAGGGGTCGGTGGCCGCGCTGCTGGGGGCCAACGGGGCCGGCAAGTCCAGCACGCTGCGCGCGATCGCCGGCCTCGAGCCCGCCCGGGGCCAGGTGTTCTTCGACGGCCGGGACATCTCGGGCCTGTCGGTGGCGCAGCGCTTTCAATTGGGCATTGTGTACGTGCCCGAGGGCCGCGCCATTGTCAGCGACCTGTCCGTTGCCGAAAACCTGACCCTGGGTTCCTACTTCATCGACAAGCGCACACGGGCCCAGCGGCAGCAGATGGTGCTGGATTTCTTTCCCGAGATCGCCAGCCGCCTGAAAGCCTCGGCGGGCCTGTTGAGCGGCGGCGAACAACAGATGCTGGCGATCGGCCGCGGCCTCATGTCCGCGCCCAGCCTGCTGCTGCTGGACGAGCCGTCGCTGGGGCTGGCGCCCTTGCTCGTGGCGCGGGTCTACGAGCGCCTGGCGGTCATCCAGCGCGAGCAGAAACTCACCGCACTGCTTGTCGAGCAAAGCTTTCACGTGGCAGCCAAGCTTGCCGATTGTGCCTGGGTCATGCGCCATGGGCATCTCGTCGGCCGGCTGGACGCCCAGGCGCTGCGCAGCCGCGAAGGCCGCCAGCAGGCCATCGATGCGTACCTGGGTGCGCGCAGCGACACGCGCGTATCCGCTTGATCAGGAGGATGATCGAATGCGGCAGCTTGAACTTTCAGGCCGGATCGTGGCAACCGGCCTGGCCTTTCCCGAAGGCCCCATCGCCATGCCCGACGGCAGCGTGCTGGTGGTCGAGATCGCCGGCGGCCGTCTGACCCGCGTTCAGCCCGATGGCGAACGGCACACCGTGGCCGAGGTGGGCGGCGGGCCCAACGGCGCCGCCCTCGGCCCTGACGGCCGCTGCTATGTCTGCAACAACGGCGGGTTCAGCTGGCGCACCGACGCCGGGTTCACGCGCCCCACCGGCGCCGCGCAGGACTATGCGGGCGGATCGATCCAGCGGGTCGATCTCGCGACCGGCGCTGTGGAAACTTTATATACGGAATGCGAGGGGATCCCGCTGCATGGCCCGAACGATATTGTTTTTGACGACGAGGGCGGGTTCTGGTTCACCGATTTCGGCAAGACCTTCGAGGACCGCATGCTGCGCGGCGCGATCTATTACGCTCGCACCGACGGCAGCCGGATCGTGCGCGCGGCGCATCCGGTGTTGACGCCCAACGGCGTGGGGCTGTCGCCCGACGGCCGCACGCTGTACGTGTCCGAGACCGAGACCAGCCGGCTGTGGGCCTATGACATCCTCGAGCCGGGACGCCTGGATCTCACGCCTTGGCCGTCGCCCAATGGCGGCCGGCTGGTCCACGGCCTGCCCGGCTACCAGCGCTTCGACTCATTGGCCCTCGAGGAGAACGGCAACATCTGCGTGGCGACCCTGGTGCGCGGCGGCATCAGCGTGTTCTCGCCGACCGGCGAGTGGCTGGAATTCCATGCGGCGCCCGAAGGGTATTGCACCAATATCTGCTTTGGGGGCGCCGACCGGCGCAGCGCGTTCATCACGCTGTCGGGCTATGGCCGGCTTCTGCGGGTGGAATGGCCGCGGGCCGGGTTGGCTTTGTCAAGATAATGCATTATTTCATGGTGATATCGCATTGTGGATGACGTCATCCGTTAATTCCATATTTCCATATTTTCGTTATTTATTGGAAATTAACTGATATATAACGATTTATCCAGATTATTTAGCTTGAATTTGGTGATTTCAAGCTGATTGAACAGATTCTAATCGTGATGGGTCAGGCTTGACTCAAGCGTTTAAAAAATGCATTATGCATCTTAATTTAATGAAGGAGAATGGACGATGAATACAGTGGTGAGTGATCCCCACGGGGAGGTCGGCAATGCCCCCGCCGAAGGCCGCATCACAGACGAGGCGGTGGCGGCTGCGCGTGACATGATTGGCCTGCATCTGCGCCCCGAGGGCCCGTATCTGCAGGATGCGACGGCCGACACCCTGCGCAACTGGTGCAACGGGATCGGCGACCTGAATCCGCTGTACCGCGATGGCGCCTATGGCGGCGCCACGCGCTATGGAACGATGGTGGGGCATCCCATGTTTCCCATGGCCTTCGGCTGGCTGGGGCGCACGCGCTGGGGCCTGCCGGGGGTGCATGGTTTCTATGCCGGCAACGATTGGGAACTGTTCCGCCACGTGCGGCCGGGCGACCGCATCACTGCGATCGAGCGCGTCGTGGGCGTCGAGGAAAAGGAAAGCAAGTTCTCGGGCCGCTTGGTCTTGCAGTATGTGGAGGCGTGCTACTACAACCAGCGCAGCGAACTGGTGGCGCGCGCCTTGGGGACCTGCACGCGCCACGAACGCAAGGCGGCTCGCGACACGGGCAAGTACAAGGAAATCGTCCAGCACGAATACACGGACGAGGAACGCGATCGCATCGATCAGATGGTGCTCGACGAGCCCAAGAACATCCGGGGCGCTTCGGTGCGCTACTGGGAGGAAGTCGAGGAGGGCGAGGCGCTGCCGACCATTGCGCGCGGTCCGCTGTCGCTGATGGACACCATGGGATTCCTGGTGGGTTGCGGGCGCGGCCATACGCATGGCGTCGTGCTGCAGGCGGCGGTCAAGCACCCCGGCCATTTTTTCCGCAATCCCGAGGCCGGCGGGGGGGTCGAATACACCGGGATCGGCCATCATCGCGAGTCCGTCGCCAAAGAGGTCGGGGTGCCCGGCACTTATGACTACGGTCCGCAGCGTTCGTCCTGGCTGTGCTCGCTGGTCACCAACTGGATGGGGGACGCCGGCATCCTCAAGCGCGTGCGCACCGAGATGCGGCGATTCAACATCATGGGCGATACCACATTCTGCAAGGGCACGGTGGTGCGCAAGTACGTCAAAGACGGCATCGGGCTGGTGGACGTCGAGCTGGCTGCGGAAAACCAGCGCGGCGAGGTGACCACGCCGGGCCTGGCGACCGTTGCGCTGCCGTCCCGGGACGTCAGCCGGCCGGCTTTCATCGACGGCTCGTGCGTCGACCTCGAACTGCCGGTGATCCGCTGATCGGTCTTATCCCACTCACCCGTGAGGCCCGTTCGTATGCAGACCGACGATACCCCTGATGTTCCAGTACGGCCCCTATCCGGCTGTCGCGTCCTCGAGCGCTCACGCGCGGCGGCCGCCGCCTATGCGGGGCGGTTGCTGGCGGCGATGGGGGCGACGGTGGTGATGCTGGAGCCCGAGGATGGTTCGCCGCTGCGCCGGGCTGCGCCCTTGCTGGAGGCGGGGGACGGCAGCGCGCTGTTCGCC
>Ga0180216_1003638_pt1 | contig 12097 bp, 11 predicted proteins | sample eDN3rd37CBELigMG_FD_128879 | JGI IMG/M metagenome (GOLD analysis project Ga0180216, IMG submission 128879) | Enriched Miracle-Growth compost microbial communities from Emeryville, California, USA - eDNA 3rd pass 37_C BE-Lig MG (version 2)... ...
CCTCGACGGACGCGTCGCGCCAGGCCAGATCCGCCTCTTTTTTCTTGGCGCCGTCGCCCTTGAAGCGGGGCGCGGCATCGAGCAGACGATCGGTGCCGTCGGGCCGCCGGTTCAGAACCACGTCCTCGCAGAGCTCACGCAGCTCCGCCGGAATGTCGTCATAGACCGCGAGCTGGCCGGCATTGACGATCCCCATGTCCATGCCCGCCTTGATGGCGTGGTAAAGGAACACGGAGTGCATCGCCTCGCGAACGGGTTCGTTGCCTCGGAACGAGAACGAGAGGTTCGAGACGCCGCCGGAGATGTGCACCAGAGGAAAGCGCCGCTTGATCTCGCGGGTCGCCTCGATGAAGTCGACGCCGTAGTTGTTGTGCTCTTCGATGCCGGTTGCTACCGCGAAGATGTTGGGGTCGAAAATAATATCCTCGGGAGGGAAACCGACCTCTTCGGTCAGCAGCTCGTAGGCGCGCGAGCAGATTTCGACCTTGCGCTCCTGCGTGTCGGCCTGTCCCTGTTCGTCGAACGCCATGACGACCACCGCTGCGCCATAGCGAAGGACCTTGCGTGCCTGCTCGATGAAAGCCGGCTCGCCTTCCTTCATGGAGATCGAGTTGACGATGGCCTTGCCCTGCACGCATTTGAGACCCGCCTCGATGACGCTCCATTTCGAGCTGTCGATCATCACCGGGACACGGCTGATGTCCGGCTCCGATGCGATCATGTTGAGGAAGGTCGTCATGGCCTTCTCGCTGTCGAGCAGGCCCTCGTCCATATTGACGTCGATGATCTGTGCGCCGGCCTCGACCTGCTGGCGTGCCACCGTCAGCGCGGCCTGATAGTCGCCCTGCTCGATCAGCTTCCTGAATCGCGCCGAGCCCGTGACGTTCGTCCGCTCGCCGACGTTGATGAATGATGAGCCAGAAGGGGTGGTCATTGTGCTACCTTACTGACCGCGACGCAAAGCGCTGCGTGATCGTGAGCTTGTGCAGTTCCACATCAGTCAACCCGCCACGAAAGCTTCGAGGCCGGAGAGGCGCATCTTCGGTTCGATTGTCGGGGGCTTGCGTGGTGGGAATTTGGCGACGTGTTGCGCGACATGGGCGATATGTTCCGGCGTCGAGCCGCAGCAGCCGCCGACGATGTTGACAAGGCCGTCCTTGGCCCACGTCTCGATCTGGCAGGCCATGTTGTCCGGCGTTTCGTCGTATTCGCCCATGGCATTGGGAAGCCCGGCATTGGGATACGCGGAGACAAGCGTATCCGCGACGCTTGCGATCTCGGCCAGATGCGGACGCATGAGGTCTGCGCCGAGGGCGCAGTTCAGGCCGATGGCGAACGGCTTCAGATGGCGCATCGAGTACCAGAACGCGGTCGGCGTCTGACCCGACAGTGTCCGTCCCGAACGGTCGGTGATGGTGCCGGAAATCATGATCGGAAGCGTGATGCCGGTGTCATCGAACGCTTCGAGCGTGGCGACACCCGCCGCCTTGGCATTGAGCGTGTCGAAGATCGTCTCGATCAGGATGATGTCCGCGCCCCCCTCGATGAGCGCCGTGACCTGCTCTTTGTATGCGGTCCGCAGTCCGTCGAACGTGATGTTGCGAAATCCCGGATTGTTGACGTCAGGCGAGATCGATGCCGTACGGTTGGTCGGCCCGACCGCACCTGCGACGAACCTCGGTCGCGAGGCATCGGCAGACATGGCGGCATCACAGGCTTCGCGCGCGAGGCGGGCTGCTGCGACGTTGATTTCGTAAGAAAGCGATTCCATGCCGTAGTCGGCCATGGAGACCACCTGCGCATTGAACGTGTTCGTCTCGATGATGTCCGCGCCGGCGGCGAGGTATTGGGCGTGGATGTCGCGGATGACGTCCGGTTGCGTCAGGACAAGCAGGTCGTTGTTGCCCTTCACGTCGCGGTGCCAGTCCTTGAACCGTTTGCCACGGTAGTCGGCCTCGCCGAATTTATGGCGCTGGATCATGGTGCCCATGGCGCCATCGATGATGAGAATGCGCCCGGAAGCTTGACGGCGCAGCGCTTCGGCCGTCCGGCGGGCCTCGGCCATGGTTCTCTTGGCGGTCATTTGTCTACCCTACCTGCAGTCTTTGGTCGCCATCACGCGGCCACCGCCGGCTTCGACTGCGGACGCAAGCCGAGGAGGTGGCAGATCGCGTACACGAGGTCAGCGCGATTGAGCGTGTAGAAGTGAAACTGGCGCACACCTTGGTCGACGAGATCGAGCACCTGCTCCGCCGCCACGGCCGCTGCGACGAGATGCGTGGTCGCCTGATCGTCATCGAGGCCTTCGAAGCGCCGCGCGAGCCACGCAGGGATCGTCGTCCCCGTTTTCGTGCCGAAACTCGCGATCTGCTTGAAGTTGTGGATCGGCACGATGCCGGGCAGCACCGGGCACCAGATGCCGCGCGCACGAACACGCTCGAGGAAGCGCAGATAATGGGCGTTGTCGAAGAAGAACTGCGTGATGATCCGGTCTGCACCGGCATCGACCTTGGCTTTCAGGTTGTCGATGTCTGCCTCGAAGGTCGGGCTTTCCGGGTGCTTCTCGGGATAGCCACCGACCGAGACCTCGAAATTTCCGACGCGCTTGATGCCCGCCACGAGATCGGCGGTATGCGCAAATCCGTTCGGGTGCGCTTCGTAGTGTGTTCCGACACCGGTCGGCGGGTCGCCTCGCAGGGCAACGATGTGCTGTACGCCGACCGACGCGTAATCGCGCACGACGTCGTCGATCTCGTCGCGCGAGGCGTTGACGCACGTCAGGTGTGCGGCAGGTCTCAGCGATGTTTCGCGCGCGAGACGGGCGACGGTCGTATGCGTGCGCTCGCGCGTCGATCCGCCCGCGCCATAGGTCACGGAAACGAAATTCGGCTTGAGCGGCGCCAGGCGCCGGATCGACGTCCACAGCGCCTCTTCCATTCTCTCCGTCTTGGGCGGAAAGAACTCGAACGAGACGTCTATGTCGCCGCTGCCGACGATGCGGCTGCGGCGCTCGAGGCGATCGGTCGTTGCAATCGGCGTTGTCATGCGTCGACTCTCTTGCGGGCGTTGCCAGAGGTGCGTGCGTCCACACGCGCCGGACGGACGGCGGTCCATACCGAAACGGTCAGTTTACCTTCCTCGCCGCGAACGGCAGGCACGAGATCGCGCTCGTCCGCGAGGTCGAGCCCGGCTTCGGCCAGCCACTGAGCGATCTGTGCCTTCGAGAAGCCGAGCCGCTCGTGCGCGAACCGCTCGCGCAGGAACTCCATGTCATGCGGCGCAAAGTCGACGACGATCAGGCGGCCTCCCGGCGCGAGAATGCGTGCGGCCTCCTCGATCGCCCGGGTCGGATCGATCAGGAAGTGAAGCACCTGATGCATGATGACCGCATCGGCTGCGCCATCCGGCAGAGCTACCTCGTAGAGGTCTCCGTGACGCACGCTCGCGTCGCCGATGCCCGACTGCTCGAGCTTGCTCCGCGCATAGGCAAGCATGGTGTGATTGATATCGAAGCCGACCGCACGGTCGTAGCGCCCCGCCAGCAGTTCGAGCATGCGGCCCGTTCCCGTGCCGAGATCGACCAGGAGGGCGAACGGTCCATCGCCAAGTGCCTGACGAACCGCAGCCTCGACCTCGCCCTCGGTAACATAGAGCGAGCGAATGCGGTCCCATTCGGGCGCGTTCGTCTGGAAATAGGTTTGTGCCGCAGCTTCGCGCTCGCGCTTGACCATGTCGGCCCGAGCCCTGTCACGCTCCAGCACAGGGTCGAGCGGATCGATGGATCCGAGCAGGGCTTCGGCGAGGCGGCCTCGGTCACCATGCGCGACGAGTTGGAAGTAAGCCCAGCTCCCGTCCCTGAGGCGATCGATCAGGCCGGCCTCGACCATCAGCTTCAGATGCCGGCTGATCCGTGGCTGGCTCTGATTGAGAATGCGGGTGAGGTCCTTGACGCTCAGTTCGCCTTGCGTCAGCAGCGCCAAAATACGCAGACGCGTCGGCTCCGCTGCCGCGCGCAACATGGCAAGGACTGTCCGCTGATCGAGCAATGTCGGTCTCCAACGTCGATTGGGAGAGATAAATATAAACATATCTTTATATGTCAAGCGCGCGTTGCGTCGCTCGCGGAATGGCGATCTGCGTGGCGGAGCGGGAAATGGCGTTCTGGAGACGAACCGGGCGCTGCGCCGAGAGTTAACGGTCGATCAATGGCGTAGCGCTAGATTCTCAAGTGTTGCTTCGCGGGGAAGGCCTCTTATGTCGAGCATTGAACATTTCGGTGCCGGATCTACTCTCGTGCTCGATCGATTGGCGCCTGCCTTGGCGAAGCCATCGGCCGTGGCCGATTTCGCCAAGAGCATCGTTACGCTCTGGATCGTCTCGGCCGCCGCTATTCTTCTTGCCAGCATCTCATTCGCGACCGACGGCGAGGCCTCGGGCTTCAGTGTTCTGGCCGAGCGTCCCCTCGCGGCCCTGCAGACGGTCGTTGGCGTCTCACTCTGCGCCGTCCTTGTTCTGGTTCCCGCTCTGCGGGGCCTGGCTCGTTTGTGGGCTTGGCAGGAAGTTCGTGTCAGTCCGGAAATGGTGGAGATCCTGCGCCACACTCCGTTGGGAATCGCGCGGCAGTGCGTGCCGCTGAATCATTATCAAGGCATTGCGCATTATATTCGCGCATCGCTGTCGGGATTAACGCACGAGATCCTTCTGGTACATCCCGATAGTGCGTTTTCCGTCACGCTGTTGTCGGCGGAGCGTGTCACGCAATCCATGTTGGACGAATACAAGTCATTGCTCGGACTTCCAGAAATTCCGGCGCGGGCAATCTACGAGAGCGGCGATAGGAAAGCCGCAATGAACGCGCCGGCGCCCTTTTCCCCAGCCAATGCATAAACGTGACATCGCCCGGAAATTGCCGCGAGGCGCTTCCAGAGTGGGGCTATTCGCCCTGCCGGAGAGGCTTTGACGAGCGTCCCGCGCTATGATTCATTGCCGCCGCTTCAATGGGGATGCGAACGGTCTTTCTGACCGGCACTCTGAGCCACGGGGATATGAAATGGCGAGTTTGGCACGTCCGGCTCTCTTTGCCACGCGGTGGCTCGGCCTCGCGGCGCTGGTGCTTTTTGTGCAGATAACGACTGTGCAGGCGGCGGACTCCGCCGTTGCTTTCATGGAAAAGGTCGCACGAGAGCTGCTCTCCTCGACCCGTTCCAAATCGCCGGCACTTATCGCCTCGGTCATCCATCGCTACGCCGATACGGGTTACATCGGCAGCTATTCGCTCGGCAGCTACCGAGCACAGCTGACGGCGACGGATCGTCCGGGCTATCTGGCCGGAATGGTCCGCTTCATCGGTCGCTACGCGGCGAACGAGGCGCCGAAGTATCCCATCGCGTCCTATCGGATCACCGGGAGCGTGAGAAGCACTCAGGGCATCATGGTCGACAGCGTGATCACGCTGCGCGACGGCTCGAACTACGATGTTCGCTGGCTGGTCGTGCGCAGAGGATCGAGCTATCGCGTCCGAGACGCCATGGTCTACGGCTTCTGGATGTTGCCGTTCCTGAAGAAGCTGTTCGAGAACTACATCTCCGAAAACGGGGGGCATGTCCGCGCGCTGGTCGCCGTGCTCAGCCGGTAAACGTCACCCGTTCATCCCCGTCGGCCTTGTGCGCGTTCCCGTGCTGCGGTCATGACATCTCGGAACATAACGGGCGTGAGCACGCCCGTGTTCGTATTGTAGCGAGAGCAATGATAGCTGTCGTGAACCGAGAGACCCGGACGAACCTCGTGAATCCGGCCATGACCGAACGGGAAAGCCGCACGGCGCACATCGAGGCTCGCCAGGACGCTGTCGTGCGCGATCCGGCCCAGGGGGAGAATCACCGATAGGCGCGACATGCCTGAGATGGTCGCATCGAGAAATGCTCGACAGGATTTGATCTCGGCAGGCGTCGGCTTGTTTGCGGGGGGCACGCAGCGGACGGCATTCGTGATGCGGCAGTCGACGAGTTCCAGGCCATCGTCAGGTGCCGCACGATAGGTGCCGCGCGCGAGCCCGAGTTCCAGAAGGGTCGCATAAAGCAGATCGCCGGCATAATCGCCCGTGAACGGGCGGCCGGTGCGGTTGGCGCCTTTCAGGCCCGGTGCCAGCCCCACGATCAGGAGCGATGCGTCAGGGGAGCCGAAGGAAGGTACTGGTGCATTGTGCCAGGATGGGTTAGCCGCGCGGTTAGCTAACCGGAAATCCGCGAGCCGGGCGCAGATCGTGCAGTCGTGCGGTGGCTCTTCGATGGCTGGGAAGTGCGTCATCACGTAGTCAGGTGGTCACTTCCGCCAATCTCGAAAGGTCCCGCCGGGTTCGATACGAATGACAGTGCAACGCGAGATGATCGCAGCGGTCGGCGCAGCCTTTGGCACTACAAATCCATCGGGTCGTCGCCACCCGGATATGTCTCCCGATCGTGATCGCGAGGACCTTGCGCGGTGCGCATGAACTGTCTCTCTCGCGTTTCCCGCGGGACACGTGCCGATGGATCGCGGCAGATGTCCTTTTCGAGATCGGCCAAATCAATAAACTGATCGGCTTGGCGTCGCAACTCGTCGGCGACCATCGGCGGCTGGGTGTGAAGCGTGGAGGCGACGCTGACGCGCAGGCCGCGATGCTGCAACGCTGCAACCAGCGAACGAAAATCGCCATCACCGGAAAACAGAACGATATGATCGAGGTGGTTCGCGAGCTCCATCGCGTCGACGGTCAGCTCGATGTCCATATTGCCTTTGATTTTACGTCGGCCGGCGGCGTCCGTGTATTCCTTCGTCGGCTTCGTCACCATCGTATAACCGTTGTAATCGAGCCAATCGATCAACGGACGGATCGACGAATACTCCTGGTCCTCTGCAAGTGCAGTATAATAGAGAGCGCGTACAAGCTGCCCTTTCGTGCGAAAGACTGTCAGCAAGCGCTTATAGTCGATATCGAAGCCAAGAGCCTTGGCAGTCGCATAAAGATTCGCACCATCAATAAAAAGCGCCATGCGCTCGGTGGGATAGAAGAACATTACGGAGATCGCCTTGCTTCGATTGTGCTGGGGACACGCCGACCGCTCTATCCTCCCGGCCCCCGCATACCGGCGTACCGACAATCTTCGATACAGGGTGTGGGACGGCTGATACACCAATATAGGTTAGAGTCGCCATACCGAAAAGGCGGAACGTCGGCTGCCAAGTGTGTTTTTCCGTAGGCATCGATATGCTCGACGTGGGTGCGCGGAACGCGACAATGATCCGATATTCAGGCGGTTTGTGAGGCTGCGATCGCTATGCAGACAGCGACGATCTGGGTTGCAATAGGCGCGAATGTGCAAGGTGCCTGGGGCAAGCCACGAGATGCGTTCGATCGCGCATTGCGAGAGCTGAGAGCAATCGGCCTCTACGAAATTGCACGGTCCGGACTGTTTCTCACTCGGCCTGTCGGACAAGTGCGTCAGCCCGACTTTCTGAATGCCGTATTCGGTATCCGGGGATCGATCTCGCCGGCAGCGCTATTGCGCTTCCTGAAGACACTCGAGAAGCGGGCCGGTCGGCGGGCGAATGGAAAATGGGGACCGAGGCCGCTCGATCTCGATATTCTGGATTTCGGCGGTCGGACCATCGGACAGTCGATGGCTTCGCGGAGGCGGGGCGAGCTCATCCTGCCGCATCCGGAACTGACAGAGCGCGGCTTCGTGCTGGTTCCATTGGCGGAGGTGGCACCCGGATGGCGTCACCCGCGTATCGGGGTCCGGGCCGAGGCGCTTCTGAAAGCGAGGCCGCGATTGGCACATGGCGTTCGCCGCATCGGCGATTGGGTGGCGCCTTGATGGCGGACGAGGACGAGGCCCGGTGGAAATTTTTTGACGCGGATGAACCTTGAAAGGTGGACTTGATCCGTCATCTCCTATAGAGACACGGGCCTCGGGACAAACTGTCGCCGTGCATGGGTGTATAGCTCAGTTGGTAGAGCAGCTGACTCTTAATCAGCGGGTCCAAGGTTCGAGTCCTTGTACACCCACCAAAGACTTCAACGTATCGCCTGAAAGGCTATGTCACCGGTGCGGAGCGCGCACGGTGCGCGCGCGTCTTGTCCGGGTCAGTCGAGCTTGAAGTTTACCTTCTGAACCCAAGCCTTGTAGGCCTCCGCGTTGGCGGCGACCTGCTTGCGCATCTCTTCCGGCGTCGCCTTGTAAGAGAGCCATCCGATCTTCAACTGCCGTGCGATCGTCTCGGGTTCGCCGTTCAACTCGTTCACGACCTTGGCAAGTTTGTCGATGATCTCCTGCGGTGTGCCGACAGGGGCGAAGAAGCCACCGATGACGGGCAATTCGACCGGAAAGCCTTGTTCGGCAAACGTCTTGACGTCCGGAAACTCCGGATGGCGTCGTGCGCTGAGCACGCCGAGCATCTTCACCTCGCCCAGCCGGACCTGCGGGAAGAAAATATTGTCGTGCATCATATCAAGGCGTCCGGCGAGCAGATCCGGAAGGGCTTCGGCGCCTGTGCGATAGGGGATGTGCGTTATCTTCGTACCGGCCATCAAATTGAAGGTCTCCATGCGCAGATGCGTCGCCGAGCCGGCACCGGGAGATGAAAACGAGAGCTTGCCCGGGTTTTTCTTGGCGTATGCCTGCAGTCCTTTCAAATCGTCGACCGGAAAGCTCTTCAGAACGCCGACGCCATAGACCAGTTCGCCGAACGGCGCGACAGGGACCAGATCGGCAGCGGTGTAGCTGGTCTTGCGCAGCAGCGGCAGAAGCACGTATGGAGCGTTCGGTCCGCAATAGAACGTGTATCCGTCGGGCTGGGCGCGGACTGCATATTCGGCACCGATCTGACCGGCGGCACCGGCGCGGTTCTCGACGATAATGGGCGTACCGAGCTTGCGTTGCAGGCCGTCGGCCATGATGCGCGCGGGCAGATCCGCCGCGCCTCCGGCCGGATAAGGTACGATCAGGCGTACGGGCTTCTCCGGCCAATCGGCGGCTGCGCTTCCCACGGCGCAGAGGACAAAGGCAATCGCGATCAAAACGCGCACGCGCATGTGATTCACTCCTCCCGACGGGCTCATTTCAATTCCCATCGCCGTTCCGACGACAGGACTGCGAGCCGTTCTGCATTTGGTTGGGCAAGCGTGCACACAGATTGTGCGATCGAGCAATGGTAGCCTGCGAACGATGTATCGGGTGATCCAGACGCCCAAAGCCGGAGGATTGGTTCCGCTATCGACCGCGTTGCAAGCCGGTGCTCTTGTCGAGCGTGGTATCTGCCGATTTGCCGCGAATCGAGCGGCCGGAGCTAGATCTCGATTTCCCCGTCTGCCACGCGAACGGCATGACCGCCGATGCGGACCGTCTGGAGCTTGCCGTCGTTCATGACGATGGAAAGCTGGATGCGGCTTGGCCGGCTCATCTCGAAACCCTGCTCGATGCCATAGCGATGCTCGCCGCCGGGCGGCTCGTCGAAGCGGGCAATCGCCCCGGCAAAGGCCGCGGCCGCAGATCCCGTCGCCGGATCCTCCGGAATGCCATGGGCGGGGTCGAACATGCGGGCATGGAAGTCGGCGGTGTTGTGCTCTGTCTCGCGGCAATAAAGATAGACGGCGCCGGCCGGACCGAAGGCTTGCGTCCAGCGGCTTGTGGCAACGCGCGCGCGACGGATGGCAGCGAGACTGCGCGTCGGGATGAAATGATAAGGTAACCCCGCGGAAAAGCGTGTGGGACGGTGGTTCTCGAAACCGATCTCGCTGGGGATGAGGCCGACGGCGGCTGCTATATCCTCGATCGCGGGAACCGAGCCCATGTCCTCCGGCAGCTTCGGCGCGTCGAACTCGGCAGATGGCTGCAATCCCGCGGGCATGCGGACCCCCACCCGCACGACGCCGATCTGCTCTTCGAGCGCAATGATGGCATTGCGGCTGCCGCCGAGCGCCGCGGCGCGCAACTGGCCGAGAAGAATGGCCGTTCCGATCGTCGGATGGCCTGCGAAGGGAATTTCGCTCATGGGGGTGAAGATGCGCATGCGCGCCGAATGCGCCGGATTGGACGGTTTGGTCACGAATACCGTCTCCGACAGATTGAACTCACGGGCGATGGCCTGCATGGCCTTCGTCTCGAGACCATCCGCATCGAGCACGACCGCCAGCGGGTTGCCGCCGAAGCGCGTCGATGTGAACACGTCGAGAGTGTGGAACTTCAATCGCATGAGATCGTCCGGGTTGCAGCGTGGGCGGGACAATGCCGGATTTCCGCAGCGCTTCCAAGGTGCTTCTCAATTCGCTCGTCACGAGAGCGCATTGGCGATCAAGAGCCGCGCATGGTCGATCACGCTGTGCTGCGAGAGATCGTCCATGTCCCGGATGACGATCACGTCGGCGACCTCGCGCTCCGTGTCGCGCGCGGCTCCGGCAAGCATCTCCCTGCGAAGCTCCTCCGCCGCGAGTGTCGCACGATAGGCGATGCAAAAGCAGCAGTGCCGGCCGTGGTGCACAACGAGATAGCCGGGCCGCCGGTTGAGAAGACGGGCGTCGAGACCGGTCTCCTCGGCAAGCTCGCGCGCGATGCTGGCGTCGATATCGATGGTTCCGCCGGTACGCGCGTCGCGGGCATCGATGAAGCCGCCCGGCAGATATACGCGTCCGGCATTCAGCATGCCGGGCGATGCCTTGATCGCGAGCACATGGCCTTCCGCGGATTGCACGAGCGCCGACCCGAAGCCGTCGAGGGTGGCATCGTCGCGTGCTTGCCCGTCTCGCCAGTAGAGGAATGAGGAGAAGCGCTCGAGGCTGAGAGACGCCACGATGCCGGCGTCTTCGCACCAGATGTCTCTGACGACGAACACCTGGCCATCATAGAAGGATGGATTGGCGGCCTTGCGACGGTCGAAGTGGTTGTGGATGTCCGCGGCATTCTCAACGGCGAGGGGCCAGCGGGCCTCTGTAACGGAAAGGCGCAGGCTCCCGGTCCGGATGATCTGGTTCGAGGGAAGAGGCTGACGCGGCATGGTCGTTCGCAGCTCGTGGCACACCTTGTCGCAGGCGGGGCAGGCGCGCCGGGCCCGGAGGAGGTTCACTCGCCTAACTAGCCTGGCATCAGCGGCTTGTTGCAAGGGCGAAGGCCATGGTAATGCCCCGCCATCGATCAGAACAGGATCTCCGCCATGACCGCCCCGAACTCCTTTTTCACGGCATCGCTCGCCCAGGCGGACCCGGAGCTCTTCGGTACGATCCAACGCGAACTCGGACGGCAGCAGCACGAGATCGAGCTGATCGCGTCGGAAAACATCGTCTCCAGGGCCGTTCTCGAGGCGACCGGCTCGGTCATGACCAACAAATACGCCGAGGGCTATCCCGGCAAGCGCTACTACGGCGGCTGCCAGTATGTGGACGAGGCCGAGACGCTGGCGATCGAGCGGGCGAAGAAGCTGTTCGGAGCGGCCTTCGCCAACGTGCAACCGTCCTCCGGCAGCCAGATGAACCAGGCTGTTTTCCTGGCGCTGCTGCAACCCGGCGACACGTTCATGGGCCTCGACCTCAACGCCGGCGGGCACCTGACGCACGGCTCGCCGGTCAACATGAGCGGCAAATGGTTCAAGGTCGTCCCCTATGGTGTCAGGGCCGAGGACCAGCGTATCGACATGGACGTCGTCGCCAGGCTTGCGCGCGAGTCGAAGCCCAAGCTCATCATTGCCGGCGGTACCGCCTACTCGCGTTTCTGGGACTGGGAGCGGTTTCGCGAAATCGCCGACGAGGTTGGCGCTTACCTGATGGTGGACATGGCCCATATCGCGGGACTCGTCGCGGGCGGTGTGCATCCCTCGCCGGTGCCGCATGCGCATGTCGTCACCTCCACCACCCACAAGTCGCTGCGCGGGCCGCGTGGCGGCATCATCCTCAGCAACGACGAGGCGATCGCCAAGAAGATCAACTCGGCCGTGTTTCCAGGCCTCCAGGGCGGGCCGCTGATGCACATCGTGGCCGCGAAGGCGGTTGCGCTGGGAGAGGCGCTGCGTCCGGATTTCAAAGTCTACGCCCAGGCCGTTGCCGACAACGCCAAGGCGCTGGCGAAGG
>Ga0180216_1003641_pt1 | contig 12089 bp, 11 predicted proteins | sample eDN3rd37CBELigMG_FD_128879 | JGI IMG/M metagenome (GOLD analysis project Ga0180216, IMG submission 128879) | Enriched Miracle-Growth compost microbial communities from Emeryville, California, USA - eDNA 3rd pass 37_C BE-Lig MG (version 2)... ...
ATGCGGAGACGGTGGCCGCCGGTCTGCGGGTGCCGGTGGCGATCGGCGACTACCTGATCCTGAAGGCGGTGCGGGCAAGTGGCGGCACGGCGCTGACCGTCTCGGAGGAGGAATTGATGGCGGGCGTGGGTGATGCCGCCATGCATGAGGGGATCTTCGTCTCTCCGGAGGCGGGCGCCGCCTTCGCCGCGGTGCCAAAGCTGCTCGCGTCCGGCGTCATCCGGGCGCACGATGAAGTGGTGATCTATGCGACCGGCAGCGGCATGAAGCACACCCGGGAGACTGTCGCCGCGCTGGCCGTGTGACATGGAGCGATGGCTGTGCCTCCTCCTTGTCAGGGATTACGGAATCACTGAACGCCAGCCAGGATCCGTCGTGCAATGAGCGAAGGTACATCTGGTAGACAGACACGTAAGTGAATCTGACCTCAATGCGCCGACTTCCTGTGCCCCGGCAAGACTCGCCCACCAGACCCTTCGCCCAGGATTTTGTGACGACGCTTCTTTCGCCGGGAGATCGCGGCGATCGTGCCCCGCTATAAAGCAGGTGACTGTACTCCTGCGTTTGCCCGCGGCTACGGCATGGCGAAAAGTGCACTGTTTCAGCTCTTGCGCAAAGACGCTGTCTCGATGAGGAAACAGCCGATAACCTCAGCGGATGCTGAGCAAGCCGTGCGGCTCTACCAAAGTGGTCTCTCGAATGCCGAGATCCCGCATCGGATCGGCTATTCATACACCACCATCTGGAAATCGCTGCATAACAGCAGCGTTGCTAAGCGACCCAAAGGCATCAAGAGGAGTTCCCTCTCTTAGCGTGCCTCTCAAGACGAAGGATGTGGCGGTACTCGAGACAGGCGTTTGAAGCAGAACAACGTTTCTCACTGAGAACGGTGAGCGCCTCGTTGATATCCTGTTACCGCTCGTCGCGAACGGTCGGGCACCGGAGCTGGGCCAGCCACGCCATCGTGCGTTCCACCGCGCAGCGCCGACGTCCTAGCTTCTGCTTCGACTCGATCCCATTCTGGGCGATCCGCATCGTGACGTGGAGGCAGTGTGGGAAGCGCCGACAGCGGGAGGTGGCATAGGCCTTGTCCGCATGGACCCTTTCCGGCCCGTATCTCATCGATCGAGCCAGGCCGGGCACGAAGCGGCATCTGATCGTCGATCGGCAGGGGACACCGCTGGTCTAACTCCTGACTGAGGCTAGCTGCCGCGGCCGCATGGTCCGCGATGCTATGTGCCATGTCGCCGACTTGGGCATCAAGCGTACTACGAAGCAAACACTGGCCAAAATGAATCGTGCCGGATCGTACGCTTTCTTTTGCTGTGGTGGCGCCGGGCAGTGGAGTGAATCATTGCCTGGCGAAATCGAGACCGAAAGCTGACCCTTCGGCGCAATCGGCGAGCGGACATCCAGCATGCCTTTCTGACCACCGTCTGCTGCTCATCCCGCCAAGGATTGTGTTAGGTCCTATCGAGTGCAAGAGGAAAGCTCGACGGACGCGACTCCACAAACCCCAGTCGAAACGAAATGGACCGTGCCGCCTGCATGACCATCGGGGCGCGTTCAGGAAGTTGTGTCGTGATCAGCCGGCGATGTCGCCCGGAGATGCTGATCGCCCCGGCGACTTTGTTTTCCGCTTCCCAGAATGGGGCGGCGATACAGAGCGTGGCCGGCTCGTGCTCTTCGTCATCGATGGCATACCCGCGCTCCCGGACCTGCGCGAGCTCTTCAGCGAGCTGCACGCGATCCGTAATGGTTTTGGGAGTGCAGGCTATGAGCGGGCCGTCGCCGAGAATCGCCTCTTGCTGCTCCTCGGGAAGAAATGCCAGCATCGCCTTTCCAACCGCTGAACAATAAAACGGCGCGCGATCGCCGACTGCAGTCCGGGCGGTCAGTCTCTGCGAGGTCTCGACCGCATAGACATAAAGGACCGATTCCTGGTCTGGAACGCCGACGTAGACCGATTCCCGCGTCTCTTCCGCAAGGGAACGGGCAACTGCCGCCGCACGATCCCTGATATCCACATTGACCCAGACCGATTGTGAGAGCGCGATGATCGCTTTTCCCAGGGCGTACTGCTCGTGAGGCAGCTTTTCAATTAACCCACGTGACATGAGCGTCGCCAGAATCCGGTGCGTTGTGCTCTTAGGTAGCCCTAGGCGGGCACTCAGCTCGGTGACCCCCATCGCCGGAGTCGAGCGACTGAATTCCATAAGCACATCGATAGACTTCAGAAGAGAACTGTTCATAGTCATCGCCGTACGGTCTCCAACGAACACCCGAAGGGGATACGCCTCATGTGCCCGTTACTAGTGTGGGGTATGCATAGCGGCAGTTCAATCGGTTCCGTTTGCCCTCTTGACAGCCATATGAGCCTTGGCTAGGCTAGAGCAGCAAACCAAAATGGAAAACGGGGTTCCGCATGGTGGAACTCTCGGGTCAATCGGAACGTCCAGCACGCATAGCATGGAGGAACATCGATGGTCCAGGAACGATCGAGTGAGACGGCATCTGCCGCCCGCGCGGGGGCAATGTCAAGACGAACACTCATTGCCGGAGCCCTCGCGGCCGGAGCCGGTCTCTCCGCGGCAACGGCGGGATCCTCGCTGGCGGCTGGTGCCTCCCGTCGGCCCCAGTCCGTCATGGCCCAAGACAAGGTCAAGTTGACGTTCATGTCGCGCGGTGGAGAGTACATCGCCGGCGTTGTCGATCAGCAGATCGCGGCGTTCAGCGCGATCCACCCGGAGATCGAAGTCAAGCAGGAAGCGGCAGCCGGAGATTTCGTTCAGAAGATCCAGCTCGACGCCGCCGCCGGGAACCTCGCCGATGCCTGGTTCGACGCCAACCGGACGACGGGGCCGTTCTTCCATGCAGGGCTCATCGAGAACCTGGAACCCTATCTCGAGGCCGATTCCTCCTTCGTCGAGGACGATTTCATCGAGCAGGCCTTCATTGCCCAGACCTACGAGGGGAGCCGTTGGGGGCTCCCCTGGGATAGTGGGGCCATGGCGCTCATCTACAACATCGATCTTCTGAATGAGGCCGGTGTTGATCTCCCGGATACAAAGACGCCGATGACGTGGGAGCAGCTGCTGGAGATGGCGAAGCAGCTCACGCGGGACATGAACGACAAGCGTCCGGGAGACGATGGGTTCGACCCGAGCGCTATCAAGGTCTATGGGCTGCAAACGGATCTCACCAATGGCCTACCTCAGTGGGTGCAGAGCAATGGCGGTGAGATCATCCAGCCGGATTCGAGCGGTGCAGAGCCGTTGATCGCCCCCATCGACAGCCCGGAGGCCATCGAAGCGTTCCAGTTCCTGGCTGATCTGGGAACAGAGCACTTCGTCGCCCCGAGCCCGAAATACGTGCAGTCCCAGGAGATCTCACTGGCGTCATCCACCGTCGCCATTTCCCACAACGGCGTTTGGCAACGTGGTCGCCTGAACGATGCGGGGATTAACTGGGGCGTCGCGCCATTCCCGATCCGGAAGAAGCAGATCTCCTACGGGCACTACTCGCCCCTCGTCATTGCCTCCTCCTCCGAGCACAAGCAGGAGGCCTTCGCCTACGTTCTCTGGGCGACGTCCTCGAAGGACGGGCAGCAGATTCTCGTCGATACAGGCACGCAGCAACCGACGCGGAAGGACTTGACCGAGGCGTTCATCAACTCGGACACGCCGCCAGGTCCGGAATACGTCCAGGTTTTCTTTGACGCCTGGAATGCCGACACCTTCCGCTGGCCGGGCGACAGCATCGGCTCGTACTGGAACGGGTGGGCCCAGGCCAAGAATGACCTGTGGGCGATCGAGCTCGACCCCCTCTGGACCGGCGAAGTTCGTTACGAAGACATCGCATCGGAGTTCCGGGCGAAGACCGAGAGCGTCCTTCGCACAGGCGAGGCCTGATCGACCGAATTGAGTGGCGGGGCACGACAGGTGCCCCGCCACCCGCTTGCTCCTGGAGTATCAGGGATGGCGTTGCCCCGAACCGACAATTACCTCCAACCACCCAAGCGCAGACCGTTCTGGAACCGCCGGATGTCCGACAACGTCCAAGGGTGGCTCTTTATCCTGCCGGCGGTGATCGGGTTCTTTCTCTTTCAGCTCGGGCCAGTGATCGCGTCGCTCGCTCTCAGTTTTACCAAATACAACATCATCAAGCCGCCAACATTCGTCGGCTTGGATAATTACAAGACGATGTTTACGGATGACAAACTCTTTCGTATTTCGGTCGAGGCGACCCTTAAGTACAGCTTTCTGGCGATCCCACTTTCGCTGATCACCGCCTATATCGCCGCCCTTCTGCTCAATCGTGATATGCGGGGGATCTCGATCTATCGGACGCTCTGGTATCTCCCGGCGCTTGTGCCATCGGTCGCCTCGGCGGCGGTCTGGGGATGGCTGCTGAATCGCAATTACGGACCGATCAACTACCCGCTCCGCCTGCTTGGTCTGCCCACGCCGGGATGGCTGGTCGATCCGGACTGGATCATCCCCTCACTGGTCCTAATCAACCTGTGGAGCTTTGGCAGTCCCCTGCTCATCTTTCTCGCCGGTCTGCAAGGTGTTCCCCAGCATCTCTACGATGCGGTCGCCGTCGATGGGGGGAATGCGTGGCATCGGTTTCGTGATGTCACCCTGCCGCAGACTTCCTCGATCGTTTTCTTCAACCTGATCATGGGTATCATCGGCACCTTCCAGACCTTCAGCATCGTGTACGTGCTGTTCACGCCGACGGCGGGGGAGACCAATGCGGGGCCGGGAAATGCCGGCTTGCTCTACGTGCTCTATCTCTACCGGAACGCGTTTCTCTACTTCAAGAGCGGTTACGCCAGTGCGATGGCGTGGGTGTTATTCATGGTGATCCTTGTCCTGACGGCGCTCGCGTTCTGGTCGCAGCGGAAATGGGTCTATTACGAGGCCGAAGCACGGGGGGGACGCTGATGGAAACCACGCTGGCTCCCGAAATGGAACTGCACAGCGCGCGGACGCGGAAGGCAACGCGAAGGACAACGGTCCTCCGGATCGTGGCGCACGTCTGCTTTGTGCTAGTCAGCATCGCCATGCTGATGCCGTTCTTCTGGCTAATCACATCGTCGCTCAAGCGTCCGGAGCAGATCTTCGTCTTTCCGCCTCAGTGGATTCCAAACCCGGTTCACTGGGATAACTACACAAAATTGTTTGATACCGTTCCGGTCATTCGGTATGCCGTGAACACGCTGACGATCACCCTGGGTGCGACGATCGGGCAGGTGGTGACCTCGGCCTTGGTCGCCTATGGCTTCGCCCGGATGCGCTTCGCTGGTCGTGACCTCGCCTTTTCGGCGATTCTGGCCACGCTCATGTTGCCGTATGCCGTGACGATTGTTCCGGTCTACGTGATGTTCGCCAAATTGGGGTGGGTCAATACCTATTGGCCATTGATCCTGCCGTATTGGTTCGGGGGTGGGGCGTTCAACATCTTCCTGCTCCGGCAGTTCTTCCGCACGATCCCGATGGACCTGGACGAAGCTGCGCTGCTGGATGGTGCGAACCGCCTCCGTATCTTCGCGACGATCATCGTTCCGCTTTCGAAACCGGCGTTGATGGCGGTCTTCGTCCTCAGCCTGATGCATCACTGGAACGACTTTCTCGCGCCCGTGATCTATCTGACCACCTCGACAAAATGGACGCTCGCGATCGGGATCTCCTCCCTTTCGAGCCTCGAGTCGGGGCGGGACTTCACCCATTATCAGATGGCGCTCTCCACGATTGTGGTTGTGCCTGTAATGATCGTGTTCTTCCTGGCTCAGCGTGTCTTCATCCAGGGCATCGCGCTCACCGGAATCAAGGGTTGATATGACGGTCTCACAATCAACCCGCACGGCGCGCGTCGGCATTCACACCTTTGTTTGGTCAGCAACGACAACTAATGCGATCCTCGAGATTCTGCCGAGGGTCGCAGCCTGTGGATACACGGGGGTCGAGCTTCCACTCCTGACCCCGAGTGGACTCGACATCCCCCGCATCCGGGCCGCGCTCCGGGAACACGGTCTTGACTGCACGGCCTCGTCGGCACTGCCCAAGGGGTATTCCCTGATCGACGCAGCAACACAGGCTGCGACCGTCGATTGGCTGGTGCAGGTTGTCGAGGATGCGGCAGCGCTGGGATCCCCGGTTCTCTGCGGCCCGCTTTTGACCCCGATAGGCGAGATGCGCGGTCGGGGCCGGACGCAGGAGGAGTGGGAGACGAGTGTTACCGCGTTGCGAGAACTTGGCGATCGCATCGCGGGATCCGGCGTCACGATCGCCCTTGAGCCGCTGAACCGGTTCGAGAGTTTCGTGGTGAACACGGTCGAGGATGCCGTTCGTCTCATACAGGAGGTCGACCGGCTATCGATCCGACTCCTGCTGGACACCTTCCATATGAATATCGAGGAATCTGATATCCCGGCGGCCATCGCGGACGCCGGCGGCTACATCGCGCACTTTCACTTGAGTGAGAACCATCGCGGCAGCGTCGGCGCAGGACATATTTCTTGGGATGCGGTGCTGGATGAGCTCGCGGCCAGTGGGTACGACGGCTGGCTGGTGGTGGAGTCCTTCGGTTCCGCTTTGCCCGATCTCGCCTCTGCCGCAAGCATCTGGCGCCCGGTGGCGGCGAGCCCCGATGCGCTGGCGGCCGAGAGCATGGCGTTTCTGGCCGGTCGGCTCAACTGATAGACGTGAAGGCCTTGAGGTAGGGGGGGCATAATGCAGGACTCGGCGATCGATTGTCACTTTCATCTCTTTCCGGAAGCGTTTCTCGATGCTGCGCGCCTCCCGAATAACTCGTTCAAGGCATCGATCGAGCGATCAGCCGACGGTGCCGAGTTCCTGGTGGCCGAGGGCGACTTTCGCCATCAACTGGTGCCGTCGTTTCATGACACCGATACCATCGTGCAGGATATGGATTGCCGAAAGATCGCGACGGCGGTGATTACGTCGGCCCCACCGACGCTGTCGTATTGGGCAGATGCCGGTGCGGCCGTCGAACTCGCGCAGGCGATCAACGAGGAGATGGCACAGCGCGAAGCCGCCTATCCAACGCGATTTGCCGCTTTGGGGACATTGCCGCTTCAAGATATGGACGCGTCGATTGCCGAGGCCCGGCGAGTGGTCCATGGCCTCAAGCTGCGTGGGTTCATGATCGGATCGAATGTTGACGGCATCAACCTGGATGATCCGTATTTCACGCCGATGTGGGAGACCTTCGCCGAGCTCGACGTGCCGGTCTTCATTCATCCCTACATTCCGGCAGGTGCGGAGCGCATGCGCCGGTATTACCTGCACAACCTGATCGGTATGGTCAATGAGACCGCGATCGCGATCGCGAGTGTGGTCTACGGGGGGCTGTTGGACAGGTACCCAACCCTGCGCCTGTGCTTCGCGCACGCTGGCGGCACCTATCCCATCATTCAGGGACGGCTCGACCACGGCTATCGCGTGCGACCGCAGGAGTGCGGCGCGGCCATCCCGCATCCCCCGAGTCACTACCTGGGCAAACTCTATTTCGACGCCATCAGCTTCAGCCACTCCGCCCTGCGCTTCCTCGCCGACATGGTCGGCAGCGACCATCTGGTGATCGGGAGCGATTTTCCGTTCGACATGGGGCCGGAACAACCGGTCGACGCCATCATGTCCAACCCTTACTTCACTGAAGACGAAAAACTGGACATCGTCTGCCGGTCAGCCAGGGAGCTGTATGGCATTGGGGATTACGCCGCGACTTCCAGCGCGGGAGAAGGGGAAGGTTCACGTTCATGACCAAGCAGTACTCGTATGGCGTTATCACCGATGAGATCAGTCAGGATCTCGAGGAGGCGCTCGCGCTGGCGCGCGAGCTGGGCATGAGCCATGTCGAGATTGGGACCGTCTGGGATCAGCAAGTCACCGATCTGGGGCCCGAGGATGCCGCACGGGCGAAAGCGTTGCTGGATCGGTACGGGTTACAGGTCCACATGATCTGCGGGTTGCTGTTCCGCCCCTTCTCGCTCGTGGATGTCGATATCGAGACATTGGATTCCCATCCACGATTTCTCGAACATATCGCTCAGTTGGACCGGAGCATCGCGATCGCGCATGCGTTCGGTGCTCCGTACATCCGCACCTTTGCATGCTCGCGGGAGGGCAGTGGCGGGAATCCCTCTCCGCGCCATCCCGATGGCGGTGGGGTTTCGGAAGACGCGCTTGCGAAGATCGCAAAGGCCCTACGCCTAGCCGCCGAGCATGCGCAGCAGCAGGGAATCACCCTTGCCCTGGAGAACGCCCGGGCGTTCTATGCGAACACGGGGGGCGGGCAACGGCAGGTCGTCGATGCCGTCAACCATCCGAATCTCAAGATCATCTGGGATCCGGCCAACGCCTTCGTTGCTGGAGAGACGGCGTTCCCGGATGGATGGGAACGGGTCAAGGGCGATGTCGTCGACGTGCATTGCAAGGATGCCCGGGTTGTCGATAACGAGACTGGGCTCACGGAGTGGGTTCCGATTGGCGACGGCGGTGTGGATTGGCGAGGTCAACTGGCCGCGCTCCACCGTACAGATATCACCCACCTGACCGTTGAGACGCATTGGCACCCCAAGGGGTCGACCAGGGGCAAGGATACGGCGCACGTCTATCGACAGCTGAAGTCGATCGTCGAGTCATCGATGGAGTCGTGACCGTGAACCGATCACCTGCCTTCGCATTTGGCATCCTGACCGATCAGATCGACCAGGACTTCGAAACCGCCTTGCAGGTCGCCACCCGGGAGGGATTTTCCTATATATCACTGCACCGGCTGTGGGGAAAGATGGTCACCGACCTGACACCGGCCGAGATGACCGAGATGCTCCGGCTGCTGGAGCGATACCGACTGCCCGTCAACATGATCTGCAGCCTGCTCTTCCGCCCGTTTCCGCTAGATGATGTTGACGTGGAGACGCTCGAGGATCACCCGCGCTTCCAGGAGCACATGGCCCTGCTCGATCGGAGTCTCGAGATTGCCCGGGCGGTCGGGGCTCCGTATATCCGCACCTTCGCGTGCTCGCGGAACATGCCCGTGGTCAACCCATCGCCGCGCTCACCTGATGGTGGGGGAATCAATGACGCCCAGCTAGCGAAGATCGCCAAGGCCCTGCGGATTGCGGTCGAGCGGCTGGAGGGAACAGGGGTGCAGCTTGCGCTGGAGAATTGCCGGGCGTTTTTCGCGAATACCGGAGGCAATCAGCGACGAATCGTCGATGCGGTGAATCATCCCGACCTGAAGGTGATCTGGGATCCAGCCAATGCGTTTGTCGCGGGCGAGACCCCAATGCCACACGCATATGATCTTATTCGAGACCGGATCGTTGATGTCCACTGCAAGGACTCTCGCGTTGTGGATGAGGATATCGGACTCGTGGAATCGACGCTGATCGGTGATGGCGGCGCCATGTGGGTGGACCAGCTTCCCGCCCTGCGTCGAGACGGCATCTACACGCTCACGATGGAGACGAAACTCGCGAGCCTTCCCCAGCTTCGGGCGATGGTGAATCAGGTAGAGGGCCGGGCAACGGCTTTGCAAGGAAAGGCGTAATCGTAATGGTTCGGGTAGCGTTTATTGGAGCGGGTGCGCGGGCGGTGTCTCACATCGCTGCGGTCGGGAGCATCGAGGGTGCCGAGGTTGTGGCGATCTGCGATCTCTCGGAGGAGATCGGGCGGGCTGCCCAGGACAAGGCGAATGCGCGGCTGAGAGACGGGGCGGAACCGATCGATGCCAAGTTCTTCACCGACTCCGATGTGATGGCTGGCAGCGTTGACTTCGACGCGGTCTATCTCTGCCTTCCTCCCTTTGTCCACGGTGAGATCGATCACAAGATCATCGACATGGGCAAGGCGATCTTCATCGAGAAGCCGCTGGCCGTCGAGATGGGACCGGCGCTCGAGATCGCAGCCCATATCAAGCAGAAGGGCACAATCAACGCGGTTGGCCACCAGATGCGGAACAGCCCGGTTGTCGAGCGGGCGGCCGACCTGTTGCAGGGACAGCAGATCGGCATGGCGACGGCGATCCGCCTGAGCGGGCTCCCCGGTACTCCCTGGTGGCGGGTGCAGGAGCGCTCGGGCGGCATGCTGATCGAGCAGCACGTGCACGCCGTGGACCTGATGCGGGTGCTCGCCGGGGAAATCGAAACGGTCTATGCCGTGGGCAACACGCTCCTCTCGTCCGACGTTCCCAATCTGAACATCTTCGATGTCAATGCCGTCACGGCCCGGCTTGCCAACGGCGCGCCCGGTATCATCGGGAACTCCTGCGCCGCTCCGGCTGGAGCGGCCATCTTCCCGTCTCATCATGTGCAGGTCGTGACGGCGGACTTTGTGGCCGATGTGAACCCGCGCCAGACGGTGATCCATCGTGTCGATGCCGAGCCGGAAGTGTGGACCTCGGAGCACGACGGCACGTTCGTGATGAACGAGCGCTTTATTTCCGCGGTCCGGGACGGAGACCAGAGCCTCATCAGCTGCAACTACGATGACGCACTCGGCAGCTTCGCGGTGACGGTTGCCGCCCAGAAGTCGGCTGAGAGCGGCGAGGTCATCACCGTGAGCGATCTGCTGGCACCTTCCGCCTAGCATGGCTCGCGTAGCCCCGACGGACGGCTTCTCGTCGGGGCAACGAGTAGAGAGGTGAGCCGGTTTATGCGAAATCTCCCGGAAGGGGGGGACAAAGAGAGATACAGCTCATCGCAGCCATTGGCTGCGATGAGCTGTATCTCTCTCGGCGGTATGACATCCTGCCCCGAGTGGACGGGGATCTGGTTTCCGCGACCGCTCCCGCAACAGCGCATCTGATCGCCCCCGTACGTGTGCACGTCAGGAGATGGCCGCCGCCGAGATGGCGTCAAGGCGGCTCATCCGGAGCTCATTCCCATCCAGGAGAACCACGAGTTCGTCCCGTTCTAGATTCACATCCACGATGGCCCTGTTGGCTTCGGGCGCTGGGATTTCCCACCAGGCTGGTTCGTCGGGTCGCTTGAACCAGAGGCCATCGTGCGTGAGGGCAATCAATCCCGATTCCGACGCCGCGAGGCGGCGGACCGCGCCGCGACCCGGCTGGGTCCGGATCCAGCGGTTATCGCCACCCCTGAGCATGATGGTATTGCCGAGAGAGATGGCAAGTGGATCTGCCAGCGTGGCGATTTCCGGAAAACTGGTGGGGGCCTCGCTGCCCCGTTGCCAGGTTTCCCCGTCATCGGAGGATTGCCAGAGGATCGCCGACTGCCGCGTCACATCGAACGTCACGGCGAGCAGGGGAGAGCCGCCGGCCTCAAATGGAGCTTGCAACGCGATAATCGGGAAGACGCCAAACGGTGGTTGAAGTGGCGACCAGGTGTGCCCTCGATCGCGCGTTATCGCCATGCTGGTTCCATCGACAGTCGCCATCCATCCCACGCCATCGGCTCGGAGCGTTAGCCAGTCGCCGCCAGGCTCGCGAGACAATTGGTGCCATGTCTCTCCACGATCGGTCGAGGCAAAGACTCCATCCGGCGTCCCGGCAATGAGCTCACCATCCCCTCCCTCGGCAAACATGCGGGTCGGCGAAGGGCAGCTTTCGAGCGTGATCCAGCCCTCGGTCGAGGTCCAGCGCTGGGGGAGGGAGAGCACACCGCTGACGAAGATCGCGTCTCCAAGCGTGTGGATCCGGCAGTAATCAGCCAGCGGTGGGGAGCCGAGCGATTGCCAGTGCCCCGGTGCTGCCGTTCCGGTGCATTCCAGCACGCCGTCGGTTGTCCCCGCAAAAAGGGTGTCTCCGTGGATGGCAAAGGTCAGAACGTTGTGATCCCCACGAGATGTCCAGGTCGTTCCGTCGGAAGAGGCGAGGATACCATGCTCGACGGTTCCGACCAGGAGGGAGCCGTCAGCGAGCATGGCACCTGCCTGGGGATCTGCGCCTTCGGGTAGCGACCCCAAGGGGTCCCAATGGTCGCCTGCATCGGAAGAGCGCGACACGAGGCCGTTACTCCCGATTGCCATCATGACGTCGCCACGTTGGTCCAGGAATGCGAATGACTGATCGATGAGCAATTGCCACGACCTGCCTTC
>Ga0180216_1003642_pt1 | contig 12089 bp, 18 predicted proteins | sample eDN3rd37CBELigMG_FD_128879 | JGI IMG/M metagenome (GOLD analysis project Ga0180216, IMG submission 128879) | Enriched Miracle-Growth compost microbial communities from Emeryville, California, USA - eDNA 3rd pass 37_C BE-Lig MG (version 2)... ...
AGAGCTCTGCATCGACCTTGCCCGCGAGCGCCGCCGTGAGGCTGCCAGAGCTCGGCGAGCCAGCGCCGGTGCGGGCAACGACCGCGCCGAGTTGCTGTTTAGCGATGGCGGCGGCGGCGGCAACGATCGCGCCGAGTTGCTGTTTAGCGGCGGCGGTGGCGGCAATGATCGCGCCGAGTTGCTCTTTGGTGGCGGTGGCAGCGACCGCGCCGAACTGCTGTTTGGTGGTGGCGGTGGCAGCGACCGCGCCGAACTGCTCTTTGGTGGCGGTGGCAACGACCGCGCCGAACTACTGTTTGGCGGCGGTGGCAGCAGCACCAGCTACGGTGGCGACCGCGCGGAGAACTTGTTTAGCTCCGGTACGATAGCGTTTCTTTGAACATGTGGGGGTGAGCAGTGACGCTTGCCTGAGGTGTAACTAGGTCTTCGTGCGCCACCTCCGGTATGGGATCGCAGCGCACACCGAGGCCTCGCCGGCGGCCAAGACCAGCATGGACGTCGACAACGACGAGGACACGGCCTGGCACTCCATGACCACCGCCGAGCTGGCCAGAACGGACCCGTCACTCAGCCACGCCCTCGTACGGTTTCAAGCTGCTTGCACGTGTCCCTGCTGCACGCCGCGACGCTCACACGACCGCCCCTGGCGAAACGCCGGGCTGCCGCACTGCCAGCGCACGATGGCCGTCCTGCGGTGCGCATTGTCGCTGCGGGTCACGCCGCGCGTCGCCCTGGCCTTGGAACACGCGCACCGGGCGACGTTCACGGCCGGCCAGCGGAAGACCCACCTGCTGCGCGACTACAAGGAGCAGGTCCGTGCGACGCCCCAAGGGGCACAAGCCTCCTTGCGCCAAGTGCAAGCACTGAATGAGCTCGCCCTAGCGCCGCGCACAGCGACCGTCCCCCAGGCATTAGCCAGCCTCCAGATTCTGGCGGTGTTTGCGATGGAGCCGCCGCTGCACCGCTCGCTGGTGCGGCGGTGGATGCAGCGCACGTGCCACACCCTGGAAGTGCCCACAGCGCACTGCTCCCTGCTGCTGCACGGTACGGTGCTGCCCGCTGAAGTCCGTGGGGATGTATCTATCGGCGTGCCCGCTAATCCGCCGCGGCGTCCACACGTGTGCGGCAGGGTCAGACGCCTCCCTTCGCAACGCCCCTCTGATCGCCGCGGCCTCCATCACGGACCTGCTCGCACGCAAGTGCTCCTTCGCGGCATCGTTGGCGGTCGCGACGGCGATGGAAATGGAACGCCGCGGCATCATCCGCCTCGCGGCGGCCCCACCAACCACGGACCACGACGCACAGCACGATGTGTGGCAGCGGCTGCGCCGGCAGATGCGCTTCGCCGAGCGCCTGGCGGTGTACGTGGCGATGTATCGCGCCGGCCCTGACGCGACCATGCCAGCGGGGATGCCTCACGTGATGTGCACCGCCGCGCGTAGTGGTGCTCGGCGTTCATCAGCTCGGCGACGGAGGCGCTGCACCTGTACCAGGACCTGGTTGCGCACAACCTCTTCCAGGAGCGCAAGGCCGATGGCGCGTGGACGTTGCTCGAGATGCTGTGGTCGCTGGTGCTGGCGCACGTGCTCGCCGCGCTGTTCACCGACCGCGCCGCGGCGACGGGCCACTGGCTGCGCGGTCTGCGCGCGCTCTTTGATGGCCCGCTCGACGGAAGCAGCGGGCCGTTCCAAACGCTGCTAGCGCTGTCGGCGGCGCCCGTGACGGCACCGGTGCGTCCCAAATACGTTCTCGACCGGCCGGCCGGCTGGCCCCAACTGAACCTGCTGCTGCGACCCAACTCTCGGGCGCGTTGCACAATGGCCCCAGGCACCCGACGAACCCGCACCGGCCACGCGCGGCAGCCGCGCGCCCGGCTACGCGATCTACGGCGGGGACGGCGAAGCGGACGACAGCGACGACGATTACGACGACGGCTTGAGCATCAGCTCGCACAAGGACTACTTGCTCAAGCGGCTGCCGGCGTCGTTGCCGCGCCCGTTGCTCGTGGCGCTGGACGCCGGCAGCGCGCGCGCACAGGCCCACGCGTCGTCCGACACGTTGACGCCGTCCGGCACCAGCGCAGCGCAGCTGCCCTTTGGCCCCTACTCGCGAAACGTGTACGAGCTGCCGTACCGACTGCAAGCGCTCGGGGTGCTCCGCCTTCTGCTGTGCCGCCTGGAGGCGTCCGTCGAAGCCGTGGAAGCCCTCGTGGAAGGTTCGCGCAGGGGCGTGAGGACCTCCCCGCGGCGTCCGGGGTCCGGCCATCGTCGCTGCCTTGGGTCCCTAACGTTCGCATTGTGGTGGAGTCGACTGGTGGCGTGGCGGCGCACCAGCAGCCAATACCAGCATCGGCGAGGGTATCCAGGCGTCGCTGGCTCGGCTGATTGGCGAGCAGGAGCAGCACTTGGCCGCTGCGCACGCCGAGCTAGGCGCCCTGTCCGACACACTTGACGGTTCGCGATGTTTGGGGGCGAGCAAAACCGACGCAGGGGCACGGGGCGCTAACCACCAACGGCAGCGCTCGTAGTCGGCTCGCGGCTGGCGTCAAACGCAGCGGAGCGCCTGTTTACACGCGAAGCGGACGCGCATCTGTGGACGACGCTGCAGGACTGCTACGTGACGGAGGGCATCCACGACCGGTACATCAATGTTCCTGGCGAGGTATGCCCAGCAGCGACACCGCACATTCCCAGCCGCCGCCTACGTCATGTGGCTTACGAAGGTGCGCTGCGCGGTTGGTGCGGGGTCGTTGTGCCGCATGGAACAGCCACAGCCCCCCGACGAGCTCGAGACGCCTAGCACGGTCGACATCGCCTCGCCCGCGCCGACGCCCGTTGACGTCCCCGCCGCCGGGGCGAACCACCATCAACAGTCGCCCGCGCGCGAGAAGGCCGGCCTCATTGACGACGCGGCGAGTGTAAGGAGGGGGCCACGCGGGACCGCAATTATGCGGTAGATAAGGGGGCATAGTTTGCTGATGCGGGCACGATCAACGGCAACGGCAAAATTTGTGTGAGGGGTGCGTGCCAGTTTTCGAGCTTTCTGCAAGCGCAAAGCCGCAGCCCCATGCCGCGCGTGGCGTCGGTACCGGCACAGGTCAACACAATGCCCGCGGCCGCTGCGGCTCCACCGCCACCCAAGGATGAGCCGCCCAGCTCGCCTGGCCCGGACGGCGCGGCCACAGTGGCCACAGTGGCCAAGCGCAACGCCTCCAGCCGCATCCTGGGCAAGTCGGAAACGATTTGCCGCATCGGCGATGGCGTGCAGGCGGTCTGCATCGATCAGGTACCGCCAGGCTGTGCGGGGTGCTGACCGCGGAGCACCAGGGAGGGCGCCTCACTGGCTGGCCGCTGATCGTGCCTACGCGTGGGTCCATGCGGCCGCAGGTCGAGGTTGGGTACGCTGCCCTGGCCACTGGGCGCGGCATCTACGAGCTGGACCTGGACAGCAAGGTGCGCGCGGCACGGCCCTCCAAGTCGTCCATGCAGGAGTGGTGCAGGGTTTGACGCAACCGCCGTCCCTCGTCTGGATGGATTGCGTTGTGCAGGATGGCCACCGCCGCCGGGAGCACGGCGGCTTGGCGAGCCCGGCCGCGGGACGGTACCGGGGCCGGCAGGGCGGCGAGCCGGCACCCGCCATTCCGCAGGGCCGCGTCGCGTTTGATGGGCGGGTGCCTGTCCCCGAAAACGTGCGCTCGACAGCGACCGCGCGCGACGAGGGCCGCGCGGACGCGGGCTCCCGGGTCGGCAAAGGTGCGTTACCGGCTCTCCCGACGTCGTTGCCCAATCCAGGTGGCTGCCCAGGCGCGCTTACCCGGACCGTCTCAAGGCTCGGTGGCACGTACGCGCCAGCAGGCATCGGACGCCGCGGCGGCGCCGCGACGGCAGACGACTCGCTGTTTGTACGCAGGCGAGCCAGCGCGTTGGGGGAGGCCAAAACACGACCGTCCCTCTCACCGTTACTATCTGTAGGGCGTTTGTCTGGCGGCGCTCAGGAGGTCACTCGCAACACGGTGGCGACGGCCCTGGAAGCCCATCCGTCGATGCCATTTTGTACGACCGGCGTCGTCGGCGCACGGATTGGCTGCGTTGGTGCCTAACCTGTGGGTGGTCCTTTCCGCGCCTGCGGCGGGGGCGGCGGCAGACCTCTCTGGCGGCACCGACGGGACAGTGGCCATGTGGCAGTTCCACCAGATGCGCCAGCCGCTCCAGATCTACCGCGCGAGCGACAACAGCCGCGTGACCGCGTTGCGGTTCTCCCAGTTTGGGGTCAAGTTCGGCGTGGGCGACTCGGCGGGCAACTTGGGCCTGTTCAACTTTGAGGCGCGCCCGGAGAGCACGACACCGTATCAGGTGCGCCGTCGTCCACCGCGCCGTTCGATGTGGCTGCACCGCGGCACCACGGGCCTGACCCACTAGGGCCGCCCCGCCCGGGCGCACGAACTGGGGAGCTCGCGCCATCAGACGCTGAAGGCGCACTCGACCGTGGTCCACGATTTCCAATTCCTGTCGTCGTCGAGCTTCATTGCCACCGGCGGCGTCTCGCAGTCGCAGCGGTAGGGTTCACGCCCGCGCCGCGTTGCGCCACGCGTCGGGACTGGGCGCCTCACGCAGACGGGCGCATGGTGCCGTGCTCTCTCCCCTTGTGATCTGGTGCTCAGCAACGTGGTGCTGTGGGACGCGCTGCTGCCGCCTAGCAAGGCGCGCGTCAAAGGTGGGCAAAATCGAATAGCCCTCGCGCGAAAGCCGTCGCCTACTCTGACGCGTTGTGCATCGAGAAACGGGGTCGCGCGCGATGCCGTCGTTCGTAGCGTTCATGCTGCACGACGGCGGGTGCTCCGCGCTGGCGTACGTGCCGTCCAAGAGCTACCTGATCACCGCCGGACGCAAGGGCGACCTGAGTAGGCGTTTGCACGGGGGGCCAGTGCGGCGTAGACGATCCACGGACGTTGCTGACGATCACGCCCCGGCCGCTACCTGTTGCGACGCGGCCGCGCTGCAGACATTGTGGACCTGCGGCAGCAGCAGACGCTCAACAGCTTTGTGGCGCACCGCGGCGCCATTCGAGCGCTGGCCGTAGATGACGCTGCCGGCCGCTTCTTCACGGGCTCGGCCGACGGCGACATCAAGGCACGCAACCAGGCGGGCGCCGCTGTCCGGGTTGGGCCGAGCTAACCGGCGGAATGGGAGCTGCAGGATTGGGTCAGCACCGCACTCCCAACAGGCGTTTAGCCTGCACACCTTTGGGCAGCTGGGGAGCTGGTCTGGCGTCCACACGCGGTCGGGCTACAACCGGCCGACGCTCGACAAGCTGGCGGTACGAACGGCGGTGCTTGTTGGAGCGCGGTCTTGTGACGTTCCTGACAGGTCTGCTCTGCCGCCTGGTGTCGTGGTTCGGCACCGTAGACCCCCGCGGTGGGCGTTGCGGGCCTGGCCCTGGACGGCGCGCACCTCTACTCGTGGGGCGCCGACGGCGTCTTCAAGCGCCATGCGCTCAAGCGCTGAGTGCATTTGCCGGCGGGCCGTGTAACGCGCTGTACAGAAATCACGTTGTTGGGTTGCAATGGTCTGTACAGGTGTGGGATTCGTGCGAACTTGAATGCGCCTGGTGTTGTTTACGCAAAGTAGTCGATGCGCACCTGCGGCGGCCGGTCTGGCGCCGTCGCGTCGAGGACCGGATCGCTGTGGTACCACGGCCGCGCGGGGTCCGTCGGTGGCCGAGCATCGCGTTCCTCCGCCTCCGCTGGCGGCTGCGACAACGCGCATGGCCGATCAGCCGAAGTGGCGTCATGGTCAGGGCGGCTGCCAACTTCCTGCCTGCCTGCGACAAGCCGGCGCACGCCCACCCGGTCGTACCATGCTAGCGGGCACGTGCCAGTGCAGGAAGCTCAGCATGGCGCGGTTGTTCAGGTGCAGCGCCGTGGTGGGAGGGAGCACGCCGGCCATGCTGGTGAACTTGAGGACCGTGGGCAGGAGCAGCGGGAAGTCGCTTTGGTTCTGGTGCGCCGTCTGCAGCAGCGTCACAATCAGCCCGCTTGGCCGGTCGTTGCGCGCGGCCGAGGCCTCTGCGCGTCCCCACAAAGCCAATGCGGCACCGTCGGCCCGTTCCACGTGGGGGGCGGGGGCTTAGCTTGCCAGAAGGGCACGGTCACACTTGGCCAGCTTGCTGGCACACGCTCCGTACGACGGGCGCGGTCCACCCAGGCGCGCATCGCGCGCAGGTTTTCTTCCCACTGAAACTTTTCCGAATTGATGAACAGCACCGGCGCCGTCCGCTCTGGCCGAGTTGATGGCCCCGCACCAAGCGGCGTGGCGCGGTCGTTTAAGTCGCGCGACTTCTCGGCAAGTAGGTCCCCGCACTGGCGCCCCCTTCGCCGGGCGCGGCCTACCGTGGGTTTCGGCAAACTGGTTGCCCAGAGGCGCGAGCCAGCTGTCCAGCGCGAGCACGCAGCGAAACTCGCTGCGCGGGTCGGCCGACGCGCCGACGGCCGTGGCAGCGCCGTACGAGTGCCCTAGCCGCGACGATGTGCCGAAAAAAGGGCGCGCTCCGATAAGCGCGTGCCATGTGAGGGAGCATTAAACCGGGGGGCGGGCAGTGGTTCGCATGCGTTCCCTTACCAGCGACGGCCTGTCGCGTGAGGTCCAGGCGTCCGCGAAACGAGGACAGGTCCAGCTTCGGCTCGGCCTTGGCTTTCGCGCGCTCCACACGCACAACCGGGTCGCCGGCGTCCAGCCGGCGCAGCAGCTCCACGGCCCTGCCGTTGCCGTCCGCGCCAGGAATCATCTACGGCGCTGAAGGGCAAAGAGTAAACAGGTTGCGCAGAACGCGGACGAGGCCTCTTCCTGGCGCGTGCGCGTGGGCCCGCACCAAAATACTTCATCGATCCGCCGCTTCACCTGCGCGGCGCGGAGGCGCATGCTATCCTCCCCCGTGGTCGGCGCAGCAAAGTACGGGATCGCGTACGTGCCGCCGCGGCGCAGGGACAGCGACGCCGAGCGGTCGGCATGCTCGACCGCCGCCACCACCCAGCCGTGGGAGGCCAGCTCGGAGCAGATGCCGCTGTACGTGGTGCGCATGCCGCCCAGGCCGTGCGAGAAGACCAGGACTGGTAGCCGGCGCCGCGGATCCGGCCGCGGCAGCACGGCGGCCTCGGTCTCCAGTGACAGCAGCGGCGCCTCCGCAAAGGCGTCGGTCAGGGTCACGGGCGCCAGCGTGGGCACGACCACCGAGTACGAGAGGGCGCGCGGCAGGCGGATAAAGTCGCCGTACGCCGTGGCGTAGCGGTAGTCGGGCAGCCTGGAGCGAGGACCGGGAAGGGGTACAGCGGCTACAGCCCCGTTGGCGACGCGTGAGCGCTCGCCGACCTCCCCCGACGGCGGGGTGGCGCGGGCAGCAGCTCGTACCACTCGCTCCGGCGGTAGCCCTTCCACGTCGTTGGCTTGTATGGCGCTGGGTGCACGGGCCGCAGCCGGTTCGCCGGGTAGTAGAGCCGCACGAGGAGTCCAGCGGGGTCGACCTCCTGGGGCCCCCCGCGCGCACACATCCGCAGTGAAGCGGGCCGGAGGCTTGGACGGTCAGCGGCCGGCCGCGGGCGAGGGGTGTAACTTGCAACAACGTGCTCACACCTTGCCGTCTATGACCAGCGGCGCGAGCTGGGGCTCGGCCCACTCAATGTCGGACGTGCCGACGACGTACGGCCCCGTCACGTGCGGGAGACCTGGCAGCATCATGTTGGGCACGACAGGCGGCGGCGGAATGGCGACGGCGAGCGGGCTGCTGGTCGGCGTGGGCACCGAGCTCGGCGGGCCGGGGGGGGTAGCGCCCGGCGCCGGGCGCTTGTCGGCCGCGGCCATGGCGGCGGCGGTGAGTCCGCGATGGACGACGCTGGGCGGACGCTGGCGGGCAGCCACGGCCAGCAGCCGACGCGTGGCTGCGGTCATTGGCCGTCGCGGGTGGCCGGTCGCGCGCGTCGCCGCCTGCCGGGTCTCGAGCGTCGGTGGGAGGGCAAGACGGCAATGACGTCGGTGGGGGTCGGCGGAGCAACTCGCGCCCCTGCCTGCCGGCAACCCAACGCGGCCAAGAGATCTTGCAGATCTACCGCTGCCCGGCGCCCGTCTCTGGTCCCCGAGGCCCGCCGTTGTGAGCCCGCTGTCCGCAGCAAGCACTAGCAACAACCCCCGGGGAGCCGCCGCCGCCGCCGCGCCGGCCGCGCCACATCGTCGTCGGGCCCTGGGCCGCGGGTTTCGCGCCCAAAACCTGCCAACCCACTCGTGCCCCGCGAGTGAAAGTGCCCCGCGAGTCCAAGTGCCCCGCGAGTGCCGCGGCTGGCTTTTCCATTGGCTTCCATCGGCGGCGGACACGACGACGGACGACGGCGGCGACGGAGGACAGCGACGGCGGACGACGACGCTGCAGGGTTCCGCTCCCCACCCGCTTCACGCGCCCCCGCCGCAACTCGCTCCGCTACTGCTGCTGCTGCTGCTGCTGCTGCTGCTGCTGCGCCGGTCCCCCACCTCGTCTCTCGGCGCGCGGCCCCACGGTCGCCCGACCCAACCCAGCCGCCACCATGATGATGCAGCCGCAGATCATCCTCCTGCGGGAGGGCACGGACACGTCCCAGGGCCGTGGCCAGCTCATCTCCAACATCAACGCCTGCCAGGCTATCGCCGACACCGTCCGCACCACGCTCGGCCCGCGCGGCATGGACAAGCTCATCGTCGACTCGAAGGGTAACGCGACGCGTCGCCGCCGCCGGCTGTGCACGGCCGACCCGGCGCTGACGGCAGCCGCCGCCTCGCTGAGCGTTCCTGGGCCGCATGGCGGCAGGCGCCGTCACCATCTCGAACGATGGCGCCACCATTATGAAGCTGCTGGAGGTGGTGCACCCGGCCGCGAAGACGCTGGTCGACATTTCGCTGTCGCAGGACGCGGAGGTACGGCGGACACGCGGTACCGCCAGGGGCCCGGGAGCGGGGCGTGCAGCCTAACGTGGCGCCCCCGGCAGCGCTCGCAGCGGGCGGGTGTGTCCGTGTCCCCAGGTCGGCGACGGCACGACGAGCGTCGTCGTGTTTGCGGGCGAGCTGCTGCGCGAGGCCAAGCCGTTCGTCGAGGAGATGGTGCCGCCGCAGGTCATCATCCGCGGTACGACGGGGCTCGCTGGTGGTCCGCGCGCCGCCGGCACTGGAAGGTGGCGCGCGCTCACAGAGACTGCCCTGGCTCGATGCGGCTGTACGGTTGGGGGGGCCGCTCCTCGTCGTGCAGCGTACCGCAAGGCGGCGCTGCTCGCAGTGCAGCGGGTCCGCGAAATTGCGGTGCCCATCGACCGCAACGACCCGGTCCGATTCCGCGACGTGCTGGAGAAGTGCGCGGCCACCGCCATGAATTCCAAGCTCATCTCGCACTACCAGTATGCGCGCGCTTTTTTTTTTCTTTTTTTTGCACTGGCCCCCGATAAGCGCGACAGCGCTCACGTTTTGCGTCTGTGACACCGGCCGGTGGTGGGGTCACCCAACCGGTACCCAGGGACTTTTTCAAGAAGCTGGTGGTCGATGCGGTGACCATGCTGGACGACGACCTGAACGAGAAGATGATTGGCATGAAGCGCATCAGCGGCGGCTCCATGACGGACACGCAGCTGATCAACGGCGTGGCGTTCAAGAAGACCTTCTCGTACGCCGGCTTTGAGCAGCAGCCCAAGGTGCGACGCGGCCAGCTTGGGAGTGTATACATACGTGGACGGCGGCGCTCATGCCGGGTGGTGCCTTGCCCGCCATGTGGGAGGGCGACCCCGTCGCGCGTGCGTGCAGCGCTTCGTGAACCCCAAGATCTTGTGCCTGAACATCGAGCTCGAGCTCAAGGCGGAGCGCGACAACGCCGAAGTCCGGTACGAAACACCCCTGCGCCGCTCGCGCGTGGCAGCGTTCGGTCAGGTGCTAATCCCATGCCGGTCGGCATCCCACTCTGGCCGCGTCCCAGTGTCGACAACGTTGCGGACTACCAGGCGGTGGTGGACGCCGAGTGGCAGATCATCTACCAGAAGCTGGAGAAGATTGTGGCAACCGGCGCCAAGGTCGTGCTGTCCAAGGTACGGTGCCCACTGCTCGCGTCGCCGGCGCCCGCCAGCCGTGTGCTGACCGCGCGCTCGCGGTATTGGCTTGGATTGCGCCGACCGCGCGCGTGCGCTAGCTGGCCATCGGCGACCTGGCCACGCAGTACTTTGCCGACCGCGACATTTTCTGCGCGGGCCGCGTTCCGGACGAGGACCTGCAGCGCACCATCAAGGCCGTTGGCGGCGCCATGCAGACGTCGGTGAACGGCATCAAGCCAGAGCACCTGGGCCAGTGCGAGCTTTTTGAGGAGCGCCAGATTGGCGGCGAGCGGTATGCGCGCGCGCGACAACAGTGAGCCATGAGAATGCATCAAGTGGGCCGGGCCCTGATGCCAAGTGGTGGCATGCGCACCGGGTGTCGCGCGCGGGAAGGTACAACATCTTCACCGGCTGCCCGGCCGCCAAGACGTGCACCTTCCTGTTGCGCGGCGGCGCCGACCAGTTCATCGAGGAGGTCGAGCGGTCGCTCCACGACGCCATCATGATCGTGCGCCGCGCCATCAAGAACCAGGCCGTCGTCGCTGGCGGCGGCGCCACCGAGATGGAGCTGTCCCGGTACGTGGACGGCCCTCCAGAGGCGGGAACCACCACGGCGTTGAGCTGACTGGCCGCGGTCGCCGCGGCAGGAGCGGGGGCGGTGCCGGCAGCTACCTGCGGGAGCACGCGCGTACCATCCACGGGAAGGAGCAGCTGATCATCGGCGCCTTTGCCAAGGCGCTGGAGGTCATTCCGCGCCAGCTGTGCGACAACGCCGGCTTCGATTCGACTGACATCCTCAACCGGCTCCGGCAGAAGCACGCCCAGCCAGGTGCCCGTTTAGTCCTGCCTGGTGGACTGTGCGCGGAACAGTAAGTTCAAAGGTCGCTCACGACGGAGGGCACGCGCCCGTCGCCGGGAGGACCGGAACTGGTTGCAGGCGGCATGTGGTACGGCGTGGACATCAAGAACGAGACCGTCGCCGACAACATGGAGGCGTTCGTGTGGGAGCCCGCGCTGGTCAAGATCAACTACCTGCAGGCCGCCACGGAGGCGGCGTGCCTGATCCTGTCGGTGGATGAGACCGTGCGCAACCCCAAGGCGCAGCAGCAAGACGAGCCTGTGCCGACCCGTGGACGCGGGCGGGGACGGGTGCCCGGTCGCATGTAAACACAAAAAACAAAAACAATCATGTGAGATTCCACGGTATATACATGCAGCATAGACGACAATCATTGTCGTTGATGACCGGCGGCGTAGAAGTGGTTGAGTCGGTGCGTTGCTGAGACGGCCGCGGCGTAGCAGCGTCAGCGTGAATTCAATGCCAAGGGACAGGTGTCCAGGAGGTTCTCAACGGCGTTCCGGTGGACTTTTGCAGCCCCTTGCAGTCCTTCTGGCCTGCGCAGCCTTCGCAACAACGACGGTGTGTCTCAAGGGTGCTCCACACGAGCTAATGCCAGCGTAGCAGTGGGAGTCGGAGTAGTTGTATGGGGGGGCGGTTGACCCTGTAAGATCTAACAGCGACGCCGACGGCAGCTAGGGCGAGGCCTAGCACCGGCGCCTCCCCATACAACTACTGTCGGGCCAGCGTCTGCCGTGGCACATCACTTAAGCACGATTTTTGTTTGTGGACCTCGCCGCAGCGGTATTCAATCGAAAGCATGGCCAGTCACATAAAGGTCCCTACAAGTGCGCGCCTGCCGCTAGCGTCGCGCTGTACTACGTCGCTACCCATAACGCTCGATCTTCAGCGCCCCGACCTTCGTTGTGTCAATGGCACAGCGACATTGTCGATGGTCGCGGGTTGCGGATTGGCAGAGGAAGAATGACTCACGCAGTGGCATGCAGCGTGGCCACAGTTGGATGCACCTCTCTAACAACAAGCCGGGGTTGGGGGGGGGGGGGGGGGGGCCACCAAACGTCCCGTGGACCCCCACGCCCGCCAGTATTGGTGCCGGGCCCGGGCGAAGCCGCCCCCGGGCGCAGTGGACAACGCCGGGGGCGA